>JRHI01000080.1_pt1 | contig 44873 bp, 41 predicted proteins | sample 215371 | NCBI WGS metagenome assembly JRHI01 (sample SAMN02929681, study PRJNA255918) | sediment metagenome | biome: cave system; feature: Ice Cave; material: Sediment; isolation source: sediment from deep within a dark volcanic ice cave with no known source of... ... | reverse complement strand
TMSSGACGAGTACGGCCCGGTAAAGACACTGCTCCGAGAGGGCCGCGCGATCTCCGCCGCCGAGTACTGGGCAGCCCTCCAGGCTGGACTCGAGGCCGGCCGGCGCATCCGCACCCGCCTCGAGGCGGGATGGGACGCGATCTTGAGCCCGACTCTCGGGCTGCTCCCGATGCCGCACGACGACGTGCCAACCTTCCTCGGTGATGCCTGGAACCAGCACGTGCAGTTCGTGTTGCCGATCAGCTATTCCTGGCTGCCGTCGATCTCCGTCCCCGCCGGCCTGTCGGAGGGGCTGCCCGTCGGGGTGATGCTGGCCGGCCATTACCGGCGGGAGATGGAACTGCTTTCGATCGCGGAGGAGCTCGAGGCCCAACCCGGCTTCGGCTTCCTCCAGCCACCCGGTTTCGAGTGAACTGAAGGAGAAGAACGGACGAATGCTTTACGAATACCGACGTTACGAGGCGGTGCCGGGCCGCCTGCCCGACCTGCTGCGCCGCTTCGAGACGATCACTCTTGGCATCTGGGGAAGGTTTGGTATCGAGCAGGCCGGCTTCTGGCTGGCCGAGGTCGGCACCAGCAACGAACTCCACTACCTCCTCCGCTGGCGCGACCTCGCCGACCGTGAGCAGAAGTGGGGCGCCTTCCAGGCTGACGAGGAATGGATCCGGCGGCGGGCCGAAACCGAAGCGAATGGCCCCCTGGTAGCAAGGGTTCAAAACGAGTTCTGGCGCCCGACTGCTTTCTCAGAGGTCAGGTAAGGCAGGCGAGCAGGAGGAGCGGCCCGAGCCGCTCCTCCTCAAATGACAGCTCTGCCTCAGTGGGCGACCGGTACGACGTCGCTCACCTCGGAGCCGATTCCGGTCTGCGAACGAACCTCGATCTCGCTGAAGCGGGCCGCGCCCAGCTTGTCCTTTGCCACCAGCTCGCCGATGAACGTTCCGATGATGGCGAAGAGGAACCCGAGCGGGATGCTGACGATGCCCGGGTTGTTCAGCGGGAAGGCGGGAAGCTTGTTCGGGACCGCGGCCAGACCGGGCCCGTAGATCACGAGCAGGATGGAGACCACGGTGCCGCCGACCAGGCCCGCCACCGCGCCCCAGGTGTTGAACCGCCGCCAGTAGAGAGTGAAGAGGATCACGGGAAAGTTGCCCGAGGACGCGACCGCAAAGGCGGCGGCGACCATCTGGGCTGCGTTGGCGGTCGGATTCTGGATTGCGACCGACACCGCCACGACGCCGACGACCACTGCCGTCAGCCGCGCGACCAGGACCTGCTCACTCTCCTTGATGGTCTTGCTGCGCCGCACCACGCTGGTGTAGAAGTCGTGCGCAAAGGCGCTTGAAGCCGCCAGGGTCAGGCCGGCGACCACCGCGAGGATGGTGGCGAAGGCGACCGCCGAGATGAACGCCAGGAAGATGTCACCGCCGAGGGCCTTGGCCAGCAGCGGCGCGGCGAGGTTGCTGTTGGGCTTACCGATGCAGGCCCCGGCCGCCGTTTGGAAACAGATGTGCGCCTTGCCCACCAGAATGGCGGCCCCGAAGCCGAGGAAGGTTGTCATGACGTAGAAGGCGCCGATCCAGCCCATCGCCCAGCCCACCGACGAGCGGGCGGCCTTGGCGTCGGGCACCGTGTAAAACCGCATCAGGATGTGGGGCAGGCCGGCCGTGCCGAAGATCAGGGCCATGCCCAGCGAGACGTTCTCAATGACCGCCTTGTTGTTGCCGAAATCGATTCCCTGCCACACCAGCGGTCCGGGCTTGTAGAGGATGCCCGGCTGGGTGAAGTCGAGCCCGGTCTTCTTGTCCTTGAGCGTGGCGATGGAGTCGAAGAAGGCCAGGAGGTTGAAGTTCCAGTGGGCCAGCACAAGGATGCTCAGGATGGTCGCCCCCGACATCAGCAGCGCCGCCTTGACGATCTGCACCCAGGTCGTCGCCACCATGCCGCCGAAAACCACGTAGCCGATCATCAGGGCGCCGATGATCCAGGCTGCATTCGAGAATTTGAGGTCGGGCACCAGGAGTTTGAGCACCGCGCTCGCGCCGACGATCTGCGCGACCATGTAGAAACCGCTCACGGCCAGCGTCGAGATGGCCGCTGCGGAGCGAACCGGGACCGGCGAGAGCCGGAAGGCGAGGACGTCGGCCATCGTGTACTTGCCGGTGTTGCGCATCGGCTCGGCAACCAGCAGCAGAACGGTCAGGTAGGCCACCAGCCAGCCCACCGAGTACATGAAACCGTCGTAGCCGTTGAAAGCGATCAGGCCGGCGATGCCGAGAAATGACGCGGCGCTCATGTAGTCACCGGCGACGGCGAGGCCGTTCTGCCAGGCGCTGATCTTGCGGCTGGCCGCATAGAACTGGACGGCCGTCTTGGTCTGCCGCGAGGCCCAGATCGTGATCCCGATGGTGATCAGGACAACGACGAGCGTGATCGTCTGCGCGTATGTCATTGCCCTTCTCCCCGGACGTGCCTGCCGACGGCGGCCGACAGCTTGTCAAAGACTCTTTCGGCGCGCGAGATGTAGACGTAGGCGAGCACCCAGGCCATCACGAACTCGCTCAGCGCGAAGAGGTAGGCCAGGTTGATATGCCCGATCACCCTGGTCTTCATCAGTTCCGGCGCGAGGCCGTTGCCCAGCGGCAGGGCGAAGTAATAGATGAGGAAGAAGATGACCGCCGGGATCAGGAACCTGCGCTTGGCGATCATCAGGTTACCGAACTCGGAAGACGCTTCGAGCTCCGCCCATGGGATCACCGGTTGCGGCCCCCCGGCGGCCCCCGCGGGCCGGACGGGCAACGGTTCGGGCGAACCTTCCTCTCTCATGGACACCTCCGCAGCTTGAAACAAGACGCTCTGACGGCACCCCCGGAGGACATCCCCCGGCGGAATTAAATCCGCCCGACACCCTTCGCGTCAAGCGCGGAGGTCGGGCGGTCGGCGCTCGGGTGTCAGCGACGCCGGCCGAACGCCCCGGCCAGTCGGCGGCCCACCGTCGGTTTGCGCTCGTCCGTGATCGTCGTCTCGACGACGAGGTCGATCAGCGAGTTTGCGTCAATCAACACGATTGCCGCCGTGCTCGCGTACTCGACCGCGTCGACGTCGAACTTGCCGTCAGTGATGATGTAGGCGCCCGACACGCTGTAGTTATAAACGACGGTTGCCATCTCGGTCACGGCTGCCAGGGGAACCTGGTCGATGTTTCGGAGCTGGCAGTTGACCAGCATCCGCTGCTCGTCCCGGTCTACCACCATGTCGATGACATCGAGGTCGCTGCCCGATGAGGGAGGCGGGAAAACCTCGAAGGCCTTGCGCCTGAAGATGTCCGCAATCAGAGCCTGATAGCCATCCCAGCTCAGGTTCCGGACTGCCGCCAGCGTCTCGGATCGCTCCCGCTGCTGGTCGGCCTCGCGCTGCTCTTGGATCTGCCCCATCCGCCGGCCCACCTGCCGAGCCCAACCCCCGGAGTGGTCCTTCTTCCGCTTGGTCGCGGGAGTCAGCTCGACCGGTTCGTCCGGCGCCAGGTCCGGCGGCGCCGGCGGAGCCACGGCAGCTGGCGCGGCCTCCACGGGCGGCGGTGCCGGAGCCGGAGGCGGAGGCGCCACGGGTGGCGACATCGACGCCTCGGGTGGCGGCATCGGCGCCACGGGCGGCGGCATCGGCGCCACGGGCGGCGGCATCGGCGCCACCACGGGCGGCGGCGCGGGAGCGAGGTCCTGCGGTTGCGGTTGGGCCTGCTCGTGATCGGCGCGCGCCGTCTTGGCGTCTGCGATGATCTTGCTGACCCGATCCGGGTCGAGATTCATCGTGCTTGTCGGCTGGTACTCGGGGTCGCCTTCACCGGCCCTGGCAGGATCCGGATCGCCGGCGACCATCGACTCAATGTCCTCTGGCTTCAGGATCTGGGTCTCACCGGCCGTCGCCGTGTCGGCCGGCGGTGGCGGGCCGTCCATTCTGCGCCAGGGAGAGCCCAGAATCTGCGTCGCGGACTGCGGCTGGGCGGCCACCTCGGCCAGGCGGCGCCAGGCATCGCCTCCCGGGGTGACCTCGAGGGCGAAGGCGCCGGCGTCGACAAGGGCGGGCGCCGCCCGCGAGGCGAGGCTGGTGACCAGGCGTTGATGCTCTTCGGTGAAGGGGCGGTTCGGCAGGTAGCCGGTGAGAAGGACAACACCCGCCTGAGCGATCCCGAGCGGGACCGGTACGCAGAGAAGGGTCAGAGGCACATAGGGGTCGCGACTCGGTGTTTCGGAAGGCGACGAAGCCATGAACGGCTGTCCGCTGGCGATCACCTCCAGGCAGATGTCACTGACCACATCGAGCGCCAGCTTGGCGCCCATCTCGTTGCTGACCCCCGAGCAGGCGCGCACGACCAGGTTGTCATCCTGGAGCAGGATGAGGACCCCCACCTGAGCGCCCGAGGCGCGCACACAGGTGGCCAGGATGGAACCGACGACGTCGCGGGGATCGACCGGGGCATCTCTCTCGGCGGCCGCTTCTCTCTCAGCCGCTGCTCTCTCGGCGGCTGCTATCTCGGCCGCCGCTMTCTCGGCCGCCGCTCTCTCGGCCGCTGCTCTCTCGGCCGCTGCTCTTTCGGCGGCTTCCCGCTCCTCAGCCGCCTTCTCGGCTGCCGCCGTCCTCTCGGCTGCATCTCTCTCCGCTATCGCGGCCTCCGCCGCTGCCAGCTCGCCTGCTGCCCTCAGCGCTTCCCTCTCCGCCGCTTCTCTCTCGGCTGCCTCTCTTTCAGCCGCAGCCGACTCCGCGGCAGCCGTCTCGGCAGCCTCGGCGGGCGCCGCTCCAGCCTCAGGGGCTGTGGACTCCGGCACTGGTGGGGCCAGGGTTGACTCCACAGGCGCCGCTGGCGGCAGGTCGGCCGTGGGGGCCGGGGGAGCGGGTTCCGCCTCCGGCGCACCCCAGTCAGCTTCCGGCGCCGGCGGCGCGGCGGGGGGCTCCTCCCCGCCTTCGGGCTGCGGTCGGGGCACCGCGACCGGGCGCCAGTCCCAATTGGGCACCGTCGGCCGGGCGGGGATGGCGCCCGTGCCGGAGGACTCGCCGCCCAGGGCGGGCGGGGCAGGGGCGGACGAGGAGGACGGAGGCGGCTCGACGTGTTCGGGCCATTCCACGGCCGGTTTCTCGAGCGGAGCGGTGCCGATCTCGCTCGCCGGCCGCTCAGCCGGGCTGGCCGGCTCAGCGGGCGGCGCGGGTGGCGCAGGTGGTGGTGGAGGGGGCGGCCAGCCGGCCGGCAGCGGGCGAGCTCCAGGGACCCGGGTGAGACCGGGGGGCAGGGTGTCGAGGGGGGTCGGCCCTCCGACGGGTCGGAGGCCGCCGGCAATATCAGCACCGCCCTCGCGGCGGCCCACATCGACGACCGCCATCGCCAGCGACGTCAGCCACATCACCGGGAGGAGGACTCGCTTCAGACTCGATCGACGGCGGAGCCGGCGCTGCTCCTCGAGCCGTGCGCGGAGCTCCATCTCCGCCTCCATCCGGTCGCGCGCCGGTGACCACTCCCGCTTCTTGGGCTGGTCCTGCTCGAGCGCCAACCAGGTGGGCCGATCGCCGCCGCCCCAGACGGGTGCGGAATCCTCCGGCTGGGGCCGCAGCCCGCGCTGCCGGCGCGGCTTGAGTTGACTCACAGGCGTCTGGCGCCCGGCTGGCTACCGAAGATCATTTCAGGGCCGAACCCTACCCGAGAAGCGGTTCGATTGGAACGCCTTCGAGCACACCGGCCTCTAATCCTCCCTGGCCGCCTCCGCCTGCGCGCGGCGCCCGATTTCCTCGACCACACCGGCATCGGCCAGGGTCGTGGTGTCGCCAAGGGCACGGTTCTCCGCGACGTCCCTCAGCAGACGACGCATGATCTTTCCCGAGCGGGTCTTCGGCAGCTCCGGCGTGAAAACGATGTTCGCGGGCGCGGCGAACTTCCCGATCTTCACTCCCACGTGATCCCTGAGCTCCCTGATCATCTGGGGCGACCCCTCAGCGCCACCCTTGAGAGTGACGTAGGCGACGATCGCCTGACCCGTCTGGGCGTCGTTGCGACCCGCGACCGCGGCCTCGGCCACCGCCGGGTGATCGACCAGGGCGCTCTCAACCTCGATGGTCGAGATCCGGTGGCCGGAGACGTTCATCACGTCGTCGACCCTTCCCAGCAGCCAGAAGTCGCCGTCCTCGTCAACCCGGGCACCATCTCCCACGAAGTAGATGTCCGCGTATTTGGACCAATACGTCTGCTTGAAACGCTCGGGATCGCCATAGATGCCCCTTGTCATCGCCGGCCAGGGCCGGCGCAGCACCAGGTAGCCGCCGCCGCCGAGAGGCACCGCCTCACCCTTCTCAGTGAAGACCGCTGCGTCAACCCCCGGAAACGGCTTGGTCGCCGAGCCCGGTTTCAGGGTCGTCACGCCGGGCAGGGGCGTGATCATGATCATCCCGGTCTCCGTCTGCCACCAGGTATCGACGATCGGGGTGCGATCCCCCCCGATGTGCTCTCGGTACCAGACCCAGGCCTCCGGGTTGATTGGCTCCCCCACCGAACCGAGAACCCGCAATGACGACAGGTCATGTCGCTGGGCGTACTCCGGCCCCCACTTCATGTGGGTGCGGATGGCGGTCGGCGCCGTGTAGAGGATGTCGACCTTGTACCGCTCGATGATCGCCCACCAACGATCCTTGTCGGGGAAGTCCGGCGTGCCCTCGTACAGCACGCCCGTGGTGGCATTGCAGAGCGGGCCGAAAACTATGTAGCTGTGCCCGGTCACCCAACCCACGTCGGCGGCACACCAATAGACCGAGTCCGGCTTGACGTCGAAGACATAGTGGTGGGTGGTGGACACGCCGACCAGGTAGCCGCCCGTCGTGTGCATGATCCCCTTGGGTTTGGCGGTGGTCCCGCTCGTGTAGAGCAGGTAGAGGAGGTCCTCGGAATCCATCGGCTCACAGGGACACGAGGCGGGGTCGTCCGAGGCTCCGGCGATCATTTCGGTCCAGGTGATATCCCGGCCGGGGCGCATCGGCACCGAACCTGCCGTGCGCTGATGGACGACGCACCGGGTCACTCCGGGTGAGGTGTCCAGCGCGGCATCGGCATTCGCCTTCAGCGGGACGCGGTTGCCCCGCCGCCAACCCTCGTCCTGGGTCAGGAGGATCGCGCATGACATGTCGTTCAGCCGGTCGGAGAGGGACTCCCCGCTGAATCCCCCGAAGACCACCGTGAAGGGCGCCCCGATCCGGGCACAGGCCAGCATCGCAATCGGCAGCTCGGGGACCATCCCCATGTAGATCCCGACCGCGGTTCCCTTCCCCACCCCCAGCCGGCGCAGGCCGTTGGCGGTCCTAACCACCTCTCTTTGGAGATCGGCGAAGGTGATGGTTCGCCTGTCGGCCTCGGGCTCCCCCTCCCAGTGGTAGGCAACCTTATCGCCGAGCCCCGTCTCGACGTGGCGGTCCACACAGTTGTAGGCAACGTTGAGCCGGCCACCGATGTACCACTTCGCGAAGGGTGGCTTCCACTCGTAGAGGGTTTCAAAGGGGTGCGCCCATGTGACGCGGTGCTTGCCCTCCTCCTCCCAGAATTCTTCGAAGTCCCTCTCGTAGATGTCCGCCTTGGCGTTCGCCTGGGCGGCGAACTTGGGATCAGGCGGATAGCGCCGCTTCTCCAGGAACAGCGTTTCGATGGCGTGACCCTGGGTCTCACTGGCGCTCATGTAATAGGTCCTCCAGTAGTCATCGGCGGCAGGCAAACGCCCGGCTAACTTTTCGCCCGTTCCTTTACGAAGAACTCTTCAATCCTGCCCAGGGCATCGCGGATATGTGCCTCTGATTGGGTGTAGGCCAACCTGACGTAACCCCTTCCTCCCTCCCCGAACGCGGTTCCCGGCAGGAGTGCCACGCCAGCCTCGGTGAGGAGCCGATCGGCCACCTCCCGCTCGTCCATCCCCGTGCCTTCGATGTTCGGAAACGCATAGAACGCTCCTTCGGGGAGTGCGCATCGAAAGCCCGGGATCCGGTTGAGACCGTCGACCATCAAATTGCGCCGCCGTTCGAACTCCCCGACCATCCGCTTCACCGCGCGATCGGAGTCCGGCGAGGTGAGGGCCTCGATGGCGGCCATCTGGGTGAAGGCCGCGGCGCACGACGAGCTGTTGATCATCAGCGTCTCCATCTTCATCGCCAGCTCGCGCGGGGCGACGCCGTAACCAAGCCGCCAGCCGCACATCGCATAGGCCTTCGACATGCCGTCCAGCAGAACCGTTCGTTCCCGCATCCCCGGCTGGGCGAGCAGGGAGACGTGCTTGAAGTCACCGTACGTGATCTGCGAATAGATCTCATCCGCGATGACGAGCAGGTCTCGCTCGACCGCCAGCTCGGCGATGTGGCGGACATCGTCGCCTGTCAGCACTCCGCCGGTCGGGTTCTGCGGGCTGTTCACGATGATCAAACGCGTCCGGTCGGTGACGAGCGAGGTGAGCTCTTCGAGGTCCATCCGAAAACCCCTCTCCTCCCGCAGCCTGATCGGCACCGGGCGAGCCTCGATGAACCGCACCAGCGATTCGTAGACGGGGTAGCCGGGGTCGGGCAGGATCACCTCGTCGCCCGCCTCGATGCAGCTCAGCAGCGTGAACAGGAGCACATTCTTCGAGCCGGGAACCATGACGACTTCGAGCGGGTCGACGGCGGTGCCGAGGCGGCGGTTCAAGAAGTCTGCCACCGCCCGCCGCACCTCGAGGATCCCGCCGGCCGGCGTGTAGTGCGTGTAGTCGTCGCGCATCGCCCCGTAGGCCGCCTCGATGATGTTTTCAGGGGTCTCGAAATCCGGTTCGCCGATCTCGAGGTGGATGATGTTCCTGCCCTCTGCCTCGAGCGCCCGCGCCCGGGCGAGCACCTCGAAGGCGCCCTCGGTGCCTATGTTGTCCATCCGCTGCGCGAATTTCATGGACAGGGTCGCGGCAGCGTCGTCAGCGCCGCTTCCGCCTGCGTCGGAGAAACCACGACATTCAGAAGATCGCTCGGGACGCGCCACCGTCAACAAGGATGGTCTGCCCGCTGATGTAACCCGCCTGCGCCGAGCAGAGGAAGGCACAGAGAGCGCCCAGCTCGGACGCCTCACCGTAGCGATGCATCGGCATCGCGGCGGCGTTCCGCTCCAGCTGCTCCTCTAGGCTCACACCGTTGCGCTCCGCGGCGATACCCGCCACCTGCCTGGTCCGATCCGTGAGGATGGCGTTGGGCGCGATGCAGTTGACCGTGACCCCGGCCGGCGCCAGTTCGGCGGAGAGCATCTTGGCGACCGCCGTAACGCCTGGCCGAAGCGCGTTCGAGAGCATGAGCAGGTTGCTCGGCTCTTTGACATAGGCGGAGGTGATGTTGATGATTCGGCCCTGGTCAGACTGCCGCAGGTGCGGGATGGCGGTCCGCCAGAGCCAGACCGCGCTCATCGTCGTCAGCTGGAACGCCGCCTGCCAGGCTTCGTCGTCGATCTGGTCGAGGGTGCCGGGCGGAGCGCCACCGGCGTTCACGACCAGGATGTCGAGGCCCGCCATTGCCTCGGCGGCGGCCTTCACGAGGCTGACCACCTCCTCCTTCACGGCGACATCAGCGACACGATGGCCAGCCGCGCCAATCTGCCCCTCGAGCTTCACCAGGGATTCCTCGTCGCGGGAGGAGAGGTAGACCAGCGCTCCCTCTCGGGCAAGCGCCTCGGCGCAGGCCCGCCCGAGACCCCGGCTGGCGGCGGTGACCAATGCCTTGCGGCCCTTGAGACCCAGATCCATTTCAGTGCTAGCGAGAATAGACGAGTGGCGACCGGGAGAGGTTGAGCCGCGCTTGCTTAATGTCCTCCCCTGCATGCGGGGGAGGTTGGGCCGCCCTTGATTAATGTCCTCCCCCCGCGCACGCGGGTGGCGGTTGGTAATTCAATGTCCTCCCCCCGCATGCGGGGGGAGGTTGGTAATTCAATGTCCTCCCCCCGCATGCGGGGGGAGGTTGGTGGGGGGTTGGCCTCGGTCAGGGGTTGAGAGCGACGGAGACGTTCGAGAAGACGTTCCGGACCTGACGACCCATCGTGAGAAGCACGACGATCACAACGACCGCCACGAGCACGAGAACGAGCGCGTACTCGACCATGCCCTGGCCGCTCTGGCGGTGCAGCAGGGAGGGTCCCCGGGCGATGAACATTGCGATTCGGCTCATTTTTCTTTCCTTGCTCTTCACTCGCTCTTCACTCGGCTCACCTGACGCTGCCGACTGAAATTCAGCTGGAATCACTAACGCGCGAGGACGGGAAAACCATCGCAAATCGACAGAAATCTGTAAACGATCTGTAACCGGCCCGAGCCTACTGCGCCAGGTGCCAATCGGTGACGTTGGCAAACCGATCAACCGGCTCGATCGCGCGGTCCAGGCGGATCCCGGAGAACCGCCGGTTCACCGCGTACTGGTAGTGCGGCTCGTACAGGAACAACGCCGGCGTGGCGTCGACCAGCAGGTTCTGCAGGTCGGCGTAGGTGGCTCGGCGAGCCTCACGGTCAGACCTCGCCCGGCCGTCCTCGAGGTCTTTGTCCACAAAGGATTGGCGGGGCAGGCTCGAAAAGTTCAGCGGGTATTCGCGCTGGCTGGAGTGCCAGAAGGAGTACTGGTCAGGGTCGGGCCCGTTGTCCAGGTTGGCCAGGGCCATCTGGTAGGTTCGCCCGCCGAGATACCTGGTGATGAGCTGCCCCACCGGCACGATCTCCACCTGCACCCCGACGCCGATCGCGGCCAGCTGGCGCCTGACCAAACGAGCCACCTCCCGCTGGGGAAATACGTCGGCCGCGACCAGGGTGACCCGGAACTCGCGTCCGGCTCGGCTCCGATAGAGGCCCTGCTCCGGCATAATCCAGCCCGCCTCGTCGAGAGCGCGGGCTGCCGCGGCGGGGTCATGGCCCACACGGTTGGCCGCCTCCCCCGAATATGCCCAGCTGCTCGGGGGCAGGGCGGTCGCCTGGCTGTCTGCCCGGCCCCCCAGGACTTCACTCACGATCGCCTGGCGGTCGATCGCCTGGCTCAGCGCGCGACGAACCGACGGATTGAAGAAGAAGGGCCGGCTGAGGTCCAGGAAGATCGCCGCGAAGCTGAATGTCTGGGCCTCGAGCACCGCGATGTTCCCCTTGCGGAGCGACCTCAGCAGGCCCTGCGCTGGAAGTCCGCCGATCCCGTCCGCCTCCGCCCGGCTGACCGCCGTCACAGCCTGGTCAAGGTCGCCGTAGCCCTTGAAGACGATCCGGTCGAGTTGGGCCACCGGGCGGGCGTTGGGATTGCGGCGAAGGGTCACCACCGACCGGTCCGCTGACACCCATTCCACCTGGAAGGGACCCGTCCCGAAGGCCCGGCTGGCGCTGAATGGGCTGGCCGCGATCCGGGCGGCATCACCGGCGAAAACGTGGGCGGGGATGATCCCGATGCGGAGCAGCACGGGGAATGCGGCGCTCGGTGCCTTGAGCGCGAAGTCCACCTGCTCGGCGCTGACCTTGCGTACCGTGACGCCCTTCCAAACGGCCCCCGCCGGCCGGTCGTAGGAAGGGTCCTGGAGGACTGAGAAGGTGAAGACGACATCGTCGGCACTGAAGGGAGCGCCGTCCGCCCACCTGACATCGGAGCGCAGCAGGATGCTGTAAAGGAGGCCATTGGCCGATTGCCGGATCTCGCGCGCCAGGAGAGGCTCCACCTTCTGGTCCGCGCCAATCCGGGTCAGCCCCTGGTAGATGAGGCTGTTGATGTCCCGCGCGTTGTCCTCATCGGCGAAGAGCGGGTTGAGCGACCCGGCACTCCCGATCACCGCCTCCGTGAAGGTCCCCCCGCGCGCCGGTGACGACCCGTCGCGGGAGCCGCTGGCGGTGGCCGCAGAGGAGGCGGTCCGGTCGCCATTGGAGCCGGCCTGGCCTCCCAACTGGCAGGCGGCCCCGGCCACGGCTGCCAGCGCGAGCCACGCCAGGGCTCGTCGCAGACGCACTACTTCGACGTGTGCGTCGCGACCAGGATGTTTGCCAGCGACACGACCAGGAAGCCGGCGACCAGCACCCAGGTGGTCCAGTACAGCTGCCGCTCCAATCCGCGGCGCGTACGGTAGCCACCCCCGAAATCCCCCCCGCCGCCGCCGATGCTGCCGCCCAGGCCGGTCGCCTTGGGGGTCTGCAGCAGTACCCCCGCCATCAGGAGCACGGCGAGGACCACCTCGGCAACCACCAGGAACGGCCGCAGCTTATCCATTGCGTCCGGCGATTCTACAGGCGCGACCGACCGCGCCAGCTCGCGTCAGCCCTGAAGTTCAGGTCAGCCCCGGAATCGAGCGTTCACGGCCTCCCAATTGATTGTGTTGAACCAGGCCGCCAGGTAGTCGGGCCGGCGGTTCTGATACTTGAGGTAGTAGGCGTGCTCCCAAACGTCCACCCCGAGCAGCGGGACCTTGCCCTCCATCACCGGGCTGTCCTGGTTGGGGGTTGAGACGATCTTGACCGAGGACCCGTCCTTGATGAGCCAGGCCCAGCCGCTGCCAAACCGGCCGACACCGGCCTTGGTCAGCTCGGCCTTGAAGGCGCCGTAGTCACCGAAGGCGGCCTTGATCGCGTCGCCGACGGCGCCCGTCGGCTCGCCGCCATGGTTCGGGCCCATGATCTCCCAGAACAGAGTGTGGTTGGCATGGCCGCCGCCGTTGTTGCGAACTGCAGGGCGGATGTCCTCGGGGACGCTGTCGAGGTTGGCGAGCAGCTCATCGATGTTCTTGCTGGCCAGCTCCGGGTGCTTCTCGATCGCCGCGTTGAGGTTGTTGATGTAGGCCTGGTGATGCTTGTCATGGTGGATCTGCATCGTCTGCGCGTCGATGTGCGGCTCGAGTGCCCCGAAATCGTAGGGAAGGGGTGGCAGTTGAAACGCCATGGGTTGGGTTCTCCTTAGCTCAGTTGGTTAATTCTTCGGCGATCGTCAATTCCACGCTTGGGCGTGGGCTATCTCGACAAGCTTAGGAACCAGCTCGGGTCCGCGAAGCTTGCCGAGCCGGCCCTTCGCCGCCTCTGCCTCGGAGAAGCGGGTGGTTCCCTCCGGCTCCAGGCCTCCAGTGGAGATGAGGAGAGGGACGGGGTCGGCCGAATGCGCCCGGATCTCGCAGGGGGTCGAGTGGTCAGCGGTGACTGCGATGACGAAGTCGGCCAGCGTCAGCTTGCTCACAAGCGGTCCGAAATAGAGCCGATCGATCTGCTCGATGTTCTCGGCCTTGCCCCGCGGATCGCCGTCGTGGCCGAAGAGGTCGGGTCCTTTGAGGTGAACGTAGAGGCCCTCGTAATGATCGAGCGCGCCAAGCGTCTTGGTCGCCCAGTCGGAGAAGCCTTTTTCCGGGTCGGTCGCCGTTGACAGGACCGGCACCTCGCCCATCCCGGTGAGCTGGGCGAGGCCGATCTCGACCGGCATCTCCACAAGCGAGCCGAAGTGGATGCCAAAACGCTGCTGGAAGGCGGGCAGGCGGGGCAGGCGATCGCCGGCGTCCCGTGCCAGGATGAAGTTGCCCGGCATCTTCCCCTCCTCCCGGCGCCGCCGGTTGACGGGATGTTTGTCGAGGAGCGCGAAAGACTTCCTCATGAATTCGTTGGTCAGATCAGCGCCAGCCCGCGCGGAGATGCTCTCGAGAAGTGGCCGGGCCTCCCGGACATGGGTCCCCGGGTTCTCCAGGGCGACCGAGAAGACGCCGTGGCGCTGATAGGCGGGGTCGCAGTTGTCGATCTGGCCGGAGAGCTGATGTTGCAGGGAGTGGATGACGAGGCAGGCGCGGTGTCCGATCGAGTGGCGGAACTCGAAAGTGGCGGCTTCCAGGCGCACCCCCTCCTGCACGGCGGCGGCCAGCTCTCGCGCCTCGGGATCGCTGAGGTTGCGGCCCACCCGGCGGTCGACGATCCTCCAGTCCTTGTCGACGGTGCCGAAATTGCAGCGCCAGGCCAGGGATCCATCGGGGACGGCCATGCCGGCGCCGTGTGACTCGAGCGGTCCTCTCCCGGTATAGAACTCGTCCACGTCGTAGCCGAGGATGCTCATCACCGCGGCATCGGACTCAGGGGCGATACCCGGGCCGATCGTGTCCATCAGGCCGGTCTGGCCGCGCTCGGTCAGCTGGTCGAGGAAGGGGGTGGCAGCGGCGTCGAGGGGAGTCCGGCCCGCCAGCTCTGCGCAGGGCCGATCACCGAGGCCGTCGAGAACGACATAGAGGATCCTCCTCATGCCGCCCCGCCTGAGTAGACGGCTGCGGTCCGCCGAATCATGTCGGAGAAATCCTCGGCCTTGAGGCTGGCCCCACCGACGAGGCAGCCATCGCAGCGCGGCAGTCCGACGTAGCTTTCGATGTTCTCGGCGTTGACGCTGCCGCCGTATACCACCCTCAGATTCTGACCGGCGCGCGCGCCGATCACCTCGCCGGCCGCCCGCCGGATCAGCCGCATCATCCGGTAGGCGTGCTCCGGCTCGGCGCTCTTGCCGCTCCCGATCGCCCAGATCGGTTCATAGGCGAGCACCAGGCGCTTGGAATCGTCTGCCGTGCACTCGGCCAGCGCCGCCACGACCTGCCCGGCCACGAAGCGTTCCCCCTCCCCAGCGTCCTGCTGCTCCTGGTTCTCGCCGACGCAGATGATCGTGCGCAGGCCCGCCCTGAGGGCCGCGTGTGCCTTGCGGGCGACGTCCGGGTCGGTTTCACCCATTGCGCGGCGCTCGGAGTGCCCCGTGATCACCCACTTGCCGATGGTGGCCAGCATCGCGGCAGAAATCTCACCCGTGAAAGCTCCTGACGCCTGCCAGTGGCAGTCCTGCCCGCCGACCTCGAGCGCGGTTCCGCTCACCAGCTGGGCGACGGCGGGCAGCCAGACGAAGGGAGGAAAGAGCGCCACCCTCACGCTCACCTGGCTGACGGCAGCTTCGATGATCCCCTGCACGAGCGCGCTCGCGGCCTCCCCGCTGACTGGGTTCATCTTCCAATTGGCGGCCAGCAGTGGTTTTTCAGGCATGCGCTGCCTCCTTCAACACGGCAACCCCAGGCAGCTCCCGGCCCTCCATCGCCTCAAGGGTGGCACCGCCACCGGTGGAGACGTGCGAGAAGCCCCGGAGACCTAGCGAGGCGATCGCCGCCGCGGTGTCCCCGCCGCCGACCAGGGTGTAGGCGCCGGAGGCGGCGATCGCCTCGCCAAGGGCCCGGGTTCCGCTGGCAAAGTCGGGAATCTCGGACACTCCGGCCGGGCCGTTCCACACCACGGTCCCGGCTCCGACAAGACGCTCTCTGAGCAGGGCCACCGTTTTCGGTCCGATGTCGAGGATCATCCAACCGGGCGCGACACGGTCGACCCCGGTTGCATGGCTGGGCGACCCGGCCTCCATCCTCTGGGCCACGATCGCATCGACCGGCAGGACCAGCTTGCGACCCCCCGCCGCCTCGACCTCGCGGGCCGCCTCGAGGGCGGAATCCTCGACCAGGCTGGCTCCGACGTCGACGCCCCTGGCCTTGAAGAAGGTGTTCGCCATCGCGCCCACGATGGCGAGAACGTCGACTCGGGGCAGAAGGTGGGCCAGCACTCCCGCCTTGGTGGACACCTTGGCACCGCCGACCACGGCCACCAGGGGCCGGCGCGGCTCATCGATCGCCAGGTGCAGAGCCTCTAACTCCGCGAGCATGAGAAGGCCGGCGTAGGCGGGGAGATGCTCGGCGACTCCAACGACCGAGGCATGGGCCCGGTGGGAAGCGGCGAAGGCGTCGTTGACGAAGATGTCCCCTTGTGCCGCCAACCGGCGGGCGAAGTCGGGGTCGTTCTCCTCCTCTCCGGGATGAAATCGCACGTTCTCCATGAGGACAGCTTCGCCGTCGGCAAGTGCGCCGACCGGCTCCAGGCAATCGGGCACGAAGCGCAGGCCCATGGCCCGGGCGACCGGCTGCAGGGAGAGGACGGGTAGGACTTTGCCCCCCGGCCGGCCCAGGTGGGAAAGGATGATGACCTTCGCGCCCCGCGAACGCAGGCTCGCCAGGGTGGGCCCGACCGCCCGAATCCGGGTGTCGTCGGTGATCTCCGAACCCGCCATGGGCACATTGAGATCCTCTCGGAGGAGTACCCGTCTGCCCCTGAGCTCGATGGCCTCGAAGGACGCCTTCAATTGTGACGTCGGCGCGGGAGCGCTAAAGGCTCGCGGCCAGGTGGGCGATCAGGTCGACCATGCGGCAGCTGAAGCCCCATTCGTTGTCGTACCAGGAGACGACCTTCGCCCAGTCGCTTCCCTGCATCAGTGTGAGCGGGGCATCCACGATCGAGGAGTGGGGATCGTTCTTGAAGTCGGACGAGACGAGCTCCTCGTGGCTGACGGCGAGGATGCCTCGCAGGGCGCCGCTGGCAGCCTCGTCGAAGGCGCCGTTGATCTCCTCGGCGGTCGTCGAACGCTTCAGCTGGACGGTGAGATCGACGACCGACACATCGAGGAGCGGCACGCGGAAGGCCATCCCCTGGAAGCGGCCGCTGAGCTCGGGGAGCACCTCGGCGACCGCCTTGTTGGCGCCCGTCGAGGTTGGGATGATGTTGTCCGCAGCGGCCCGGGCGCGCCGCAGATCCTTGTGAGGCAGGTCCTGCAGCTTCTGATCCGCGGTGTAGGAATGGACCGTGGTCATCATGCCGCGCTCAATCCCAAAGGTGTCGTTGAGGACCTTGGCGAGGGGGACGAGACAGTTGGTGGTGCAGCTGCCGTTGGAGACAACGTGCATCCGGCCGGGTTCGTACCCGAGATGGTTGACGCCCATCACGAAGGTGTAGTCCTGGTTGGTCGCCGGCGCCGAGATGATCACCTTCCGGGCCCCTCCGCTCTCGATGTGGACGCGGGCCCTGTTGGCGTCCGTGAACAGGCCCGTCGACTCCACGACAATTTCGACGCCGAGCTCGGCCCAGCGCAGGGCGGCCGGGTCGCGCTCGCTGAGAAAACGAACGCTCCGCTCCCCGACCTTGATCACGTTGCCGGCCGCCGCAACCGGCGGTCCGAAGGTGCCCAGGGCCGAGTCGTGCTTCAGGAGGTGGGCGAAGGTGGCGGCATCGCCAAGATCGTTGACGGCCACGATCTCAATCTCCGGATTGAGCTCGGTCGCCGCCCGATAGATGTTGCGTCCGATCCGGCCGAAGCCGTTGATCCCGACCTTGATTGCCATTGGGTGCCTCCCCTACCGGAGTCGAGCGGTGAAATTTCCCCTAAGCCTATGCGGGGTGGCGGCGATGCGTCGGCAGCCAGGCGGGCGGGCGGGGAGGCAGCGCCGGGAATCCACCGGCGGGATGCTAGCGGGCGGATCGGCCGATCGGCTCGGGCTGCTGCTCTGAGGCCGCCTCCGCAATCTCAACGATCCGGCGAAGCCGGTGGTTGACGGCCGATTTCGACAGGTTCATCTGTGCCGCCAGCTCGGTGAGGTTGAGGTCCGGGTTCTCCCGGCGCCAGCGGGCCATCTCCCGGAGCGACGGAGGCAGGCTCTGGATCCCGATGTCGTTTTCCACCTTCTCGATCGCCTCCACCTGGCGCATCGCCGAGCCGATCGTCTTGTCGATGTTGGCGGTCTCGAAATTGAGCCGGCGATTCACCTGCGCACGCATGTCACGCACCACCCTCACGTTCTCGAACTCCATCACCGCGCGGCTGCCACCCATCATCTGAAGGCAGCGAACGATCCCGTCGGCGTCCTTCACGTAGACGACGTGCTGGCCAGCCCGCTCGACCACCGCGGCGCGGATCTGGCCCTCGTGCATCAGGTAGAGGAGCACGGTTGCCCAACCGAGCGTGGGTGCCACAAGTTCCAGGTGGTAGCGGCTGGAGGGCGCATTGACGGATCCGCAGCCGAGGAAGAACCCGCGGAAGAAGCTCTTTCGATCGCAGGGTTTGCCGGGGATGGCGCGGGCGGCCGACTGGCTGAACGGCGCCTCGAGCGCCTCCGGCAGGGGCAGCTCAATGAAAAAGGCGGTCCGCTTCGCGCTCCGGACTGCGTGGTACTTGGCCTCGATCTGAGCCAGGCTTCGGGAGAGCCTCACGACCTTGCGCGCAACCGTGTTGCGCAGCAAGGAGAAATAGGCGGCGTTACCGGTGCCCGACTTGATGAGGCGACCTCGGGTGGCGAAGAAGATGCCATTGAGCTCCGCGAGCTGACAGCAGGGTCGTGCCGGGATCAGCCCGGAGAGCTCGCTCTTGACCTCTGACGAATAAGAAATAAGGAAAAACCTCCGCTCTGCGGATCTCCTCCGACCCCGAAATCCAGTCTAGTGCACTGCAACGGCTGGAGGAGGTCCATCCGACGCCCCCGGTGGCCCGTGGCCACAGAGCGGCTAAGCCGCCGCCGGGGGGCCCGGCGCGGCGGGCGGAAAGGAGCCGGCCGCCCCCTCTCCCTTTAAGATGGAATCACAGATGGCGACAGCCAAAGAGACCCGGCACCAGAGCCTGGGTCTCGGAACCGAGCAGCTCGTCGTCATGTACCGGCAGATGGTCCTGGCTCGCTCGGTGGACCGCCGGATGTGGGTCCTCAACCGGCAGGGCAAGGCGCCCTTCGTCATCTCTGGCCAGGGCCATGAGGCAATCCAGGTGGCTGCGGCCAACGCGATGGCCCGAGATCGGGACTGGCTGGTTCCCTATTACCGCGACCTGCCCTTCTGCCTCGCACTCGGGATGACCGCCCGCGAATTCATGCTGTCGGTGTTCGCCCGCGCCGAGGACCCCAATTCCGGCGGCAGGCAGATGCCGTCCCATTTCGGCCTCGCCCGGCATCGCATCGCCACCACCTCCAGCGTGGTCGGCACCCAGATCGTCCACGCGGTCGGCATCGCTCACGCCAGCCGGATGCGAGGACTTGACGAGGTCGCCGTGACCTGCATTGGAGAGGGCGGGACATCGCAGGGCGACTGGCACGAAGCGCTCAACTGGGCCGGTGTTCACCGCCTGCCCTTCATCTGCATCGTCCAGGACAACGACTACGCGATCTCGGTGCCCCACCGACTGCAGATGGGAGTCGACAGCGTGGCCAAGCGCGCCGAGGGTTATGGAGTCTGTGGCGTCGCGGTCGACGGCGGGGACCTGCTTGCCTCCTATGACGTGATGAAGGCGGCCGTCGAACGCGCCCGGACCGGCGGTGGCCCAACCCTGGTCTCCGCCAAGGTCGCCCGGTTCACCTCGCACTCGTCCGACGACGACCAGCGCCGCTACCGGCCCCAGGCTGAGCTCGAGGCGCTGCTGCGGCGGGATCCCATCGAGCGCTTCCGGAACTACCTGATCGACGAGGGCCTGTTGGGTGAGCAGGAGGATGAGCGGATTCAGCAGGAGTCCACGGCCGAGGTCGACGCCGCCGTGGCCTACGCGGAGCAGGCCCCGTCGCCGGTCCCGGCTGACGCGCTGAAGCACGTATATGCCACGGCCGCAGGCGCCGGGGAGGGCTGAGGCGTGGCTCCGAAAACCCTCATCGAGGGCATTCGCGAAGCTCTTTCCGAAGAGATGCAGCGCGACGAACGAGTCTGGGTCCTGGGCGAGGACGTCGGCCGCAAGGGAGGGGTCTTCCTGGCCACCGAGGGCCTCTACGACAAGTTCGGCGAGGCGCGCGTCCTGGACACGCCGCTCGCCGAGTCGGCCATCGTGGGGGTCGCGATCGGTGCCGCCATGAACGGCACCATCCCGGTTGCGGAGATCCAGTTCGCGGACTTCATCCACCCCGCCTTTGACCAGATCGTGAGCGAGGCCGCGCGCATCCGATATCGATCCAACGGCGACTTCAGCTGCCCGATCGTGATCCGCGCGCCGTTTGGCGGCGGGGTCCACGGCGGCCTCTATCACTCACAATCCGTCGAGGCCTTCTACGGCCATGTACCCGGACTCAAGGTCGTAATCCCGAGCACGCCGGAGGACACCAAGGGGCTGCTCAAGGCGGCCATCCGCGATCCCGACCCGGTCATGTTCTTCGAGCACAAGAAGACCTACCGGCTCATCAAGGGCGAGATCCCCGAGGGTGACTACGTGACCCCCATCGGCAAGGCCGCGCTGCGCCGGGAGGGAGAGCGGCTCAGCGTGTTCGCCTGGGGACTGATGGTCCATTACTGCATGCAGGCGGCCGACGAGCTGGCCGCCGACGGCATCGGCGTGGAGGTGATCGACATCCGCTCCATCCGGCCCCTCGACAAGCCGATGATCCTGAGCTCGGTTGAGAAGACCGGCCGGGCGATGGTGGTGTACGAGGACAACCTGACCGGTGGCTTCGGCGCTGAGATCTCGGCGATCATCGCCGAAGAGGGATTCGAGTACCTCGACGCGCCCGTCGTGAGGGTGGCCGCCCCCGACGTGCCCGCGATGCCCTTCAACAAGCCGCAGGAGGATTTCTTCCTGCCCTCCCCCGAGCGGATCGCCGCCGCCATGCGCAAGTTGGCGGCGTACTGAAGCTGGCCGCGCCGCCGGAGATCTCAGCCCGCGAGTACGGCATTCGGCGCCAGTCGGTCTGGGCCGGCATGGAGGCCGCCGGCTTCGACGCCCTGGTCGTCTTTTACCCGGCTCGGATCGCCTACCTGACCGGCTTTCACTTCATTCCCACCGAGCGACCGATCGCGCTGATCCTCGGCGACGGGTACACCGCCCTGGTGGTCCCCGCTGTCGAGAAGGAGCATGCAGAAAGCATCTCCGGCGTCGACCGGGTCGACGTCTACTTCGAGTACCCCGGGCTGGAATCACCGATGGACCGCATTCGCGGCGCGTTGACCGACATCAACGCGAGTCCCGCCCGGACCGCCGCCGATCATGACGGTTGCATCCCGCACTGGGGCTACCGGGGTCCCCGGCTGAGCGACGTGCTCGGCCAGCCGGTCGCCGACGGCGAGATGCTGATCGAGGAGCTTCGGCGGGTGAAGTCGGCGGCCGAGGTGGCCTGCATCCAGCTCAGCTGCGAATGGGCGGTCCGTGCCCATCGTCGGATGCAGGCGGCGATCCGGGCCGGCCAGACCGAGATTGCGTCATACGCGCCGGCCGAGATGGTGACTTTGACGGAGATGCTCGCCGAGATGCCCGGCTGGCGTCCCCGGGGCTTCAACGGGAGCGGGCTGACCGCGATGTTCGTCGGCGGCAAGAGCACCGCCATGCCGCACGGCTTCGTGCGCGGCCAGGGTATCCAGGCCGGGGACGTGCTGGTCAGCGGCGCCGGCGCGGACATCGACGGCTACCAATCGGAGCTGGAGCGGACTCTGATCGTCGGCGAGCCGACGGCCGCCCAGCGCGCGGCGTTCGAGTCCATGCTGGCGCTGCAGACGCGCGCGATCGACCTGCTCCGGCCGGGCCGACCGGTGGCGGAGGTGGACGCCGAGGTGCAGCGGCTCGCCGGCGAGCTCGGGCATGGCGACCATGTCCGCCATCACACCGGTCATTCGATCGGCCTGGAGGGCCACGAGGCCCCCTACCTCGACCGCGGCGACTCCGCCATCCTCGAGGCGGGCATGGTGTTCACGGTCGAGCCCGGCCTCTATCTCGCCGAGCTCGGTGGCTTCCGCCACTCGGACACCGTCCTGGTGACCGATTCCGGCAGCCGGGTGCTGACGCCCTACCCGAACGATCTCGCTTCTCTGGTGGTTCCCGCCTAACCGCCCGCCTGGCCTCCCCCCTTGCCGCCCGCCTTGACCGCCATTCGGCGCGCCCGGCGGGCTTATCCTTTCGCTTCGAGATGGATCTGCGCGGAAACCTGGTCAGGCTGCGCGCCCCTGTCCCCGAGGATGCGCCATTCATCGCCGAGTACGTCTCGCTTCCCGAGGTCTCCCGGACGCTCGACGCCTGGGCCCACTTTCCATACTCGGTCGACCTCGCCCTCGACTGGGTGAGCCGGCGGGACCCGAGCGAGGTCAACTGGGCCATTGACTGCCTCGAGGACGGCGCCTTCATCGGCTGCACCGGGCTCCGCGAGCTCAACTACCGGAATCGCAATTGCCATTGGGGAATCTGGATCGGACCGCCCGCGCGCTGGAATCGCGGCTATGGCACAGAGGCCTGCCGCCTGGCGACCGACTTCGCCTTTCGCCACCTCGGCATGGAGAAGGTCTACCTGAAGGTTTACGAAACCAACCCGGGTGGCCGGCGTGCCTATGAGAAGGCAGGCTACCGCGTTGAGGGCACCCTGCCTCGCGATCATTGGTGGGACGGTGCCTTCACCGAGACCTACGTGATGGCGGTCTACCGCGATGCGCCACTTTACGCGGCTGACGCGACCCCAGGTCCCCGAAAGCCGCCGGCCAGGCGGCCACGCAAGAGCCGAGCCTGAACGGTGGAGCGACGACGCTAAGCTCGGTGCCGGGCGGCCAGCTCGAGTTCGGCCGGACGACCGCGATACCCCGGGTGAGACGGTCGCGCCACGCGGTACCAGGCCAGAACCTCGGCCAGGCAATCCTCGAGGGCGGAGGGCGAGAAGCCAAGTTGCCTATGGCTCTTCGCGAGGTCGTAGCCGGCTGATCGGCGGGGGTCGGGGCCGTAGGGTCCAGCGCCCTCGGGAAGGTCGGCGAAGGGGACGGGGACCAGCTCGACCGGGCGCCCCATGACCGCGCCGAGGGCTTGGATGAGCCCCTCCAGGGTCACATTCTGGAAGGCGACATTGAAGGCTCCGTCCTTGGCGCGATCAGGGTCGGCGGCGAGGGCGTGGGCGAAGCCGACATCACGCACCCAGGCCAGGCCCGCCTGCCGGCGGAAGGACTCGGCCGGAACCAGGAGCGGCCCGCCGTCGGCCACGCGCTGCAGGTACGCAGCGATGCGGATGGTGGGGTCGCCAGCGCCAAGAACGGCGGGAGGCCGGATCACGGTCCAGGGAAAGCCCTCGCTGCGGGCAAGAACGGTTTCGCACCAGCGCTTGCCGTCGCGGTATTCCAGCGGCTCAGCGGGAACCGGCCCGGCCAGCGGCTCGAAGTCCTCCTCCCGGGCGGGCCGGTCCCCGAACATCGTCGAGAACTGGTCCGAATACACGCCGGTCGAGGTGAAGACATACCGGTTGCCGGTGAAGTGGCGGATCACCGTCGCCACCTCCGACGGCTGGTAGCAGGCCAGGTCGACCAGGATGTCCGGGCGCAGATCCTCAAGAACTCGACGCAGCTCCGCCTCGTCGCGCCGATCGAGCGCGACGTGACTGGTGAAGGTGCCGTACGGATGGGCGGTCCGGCTGCCCGCCACCGTCTCGATTCCGCGCCGCATAAGCTCGCGGCAGGTCGCCACGCCGATGAACCCCGGGCCGCCCAGCACCAGCGCTCTCAGGCCACACCTCCTGACAGCGTCGGTTTCCCAAGCTGCCGGAGAAGTTGTTCGAGCGGCATCTCGGCCAGGGTGGCAAGGCGGTAGTCGGCGGCCGTCAGGTCAAGGCCCGCGGTGACGTCGTTGGGCACCGCGACGCAGACCAGACCCGCCGCCTTCGCGGCGGCCAACCCGTTGGCGGAGTCCTCCAGGGCGACCGCTTCAGCCGGGCGGACGCCGAGGCACCTCACAGCTGCCAGGTAGAGATCAGGAAAGGGCTTCGCTCGCTCGACATCGTCCCGGCACAGCACACAGCTGAACTCGTGCAGGTCAAGCCGGGAGAGGTGGCCGGTGACCCAACTGCGAGAGGAGCTCGAAGCCACGGCCAGGCCCATCCCCAGTACCTGGGCCTGGCGCACGTAGTCGCGGACACCGGGGAGGATCTCCAGGGCGGCGATCATCTCGCGGTGCCGGGCCTTCTGCCCCGCAACCACCACCGGGCGCTCGACCGGCCGCCCCAATTTCTCCTCGAGATTGGCAAGCGGGTCGAAGTAGCCCGGCCCCCGCCCGACCACGTCTCCCCAGGTCTTCAGCGGCAGGTGGAGGCCATGGGCGCGATAGACCTCGGCCCAGGATTCGTATTCGGGGCGCTCGGTCTCCAGGATCAACCCATCGAAATCGAAGACGAGAGCTCGAAAGCCGCTCAAAGCTCCCGATTCTCCGTCTCGACCTCGACCCCGGGCAGCCCGCTCAATCGTTTGGCCAGCTCGGCGGCCAGCGCGACGGAGCGGTGCCGCCCACCGGTGCAGCCGAAGGCGATGGTCAGCTCCTGGCGGCCCTGGGCGCGGTAGAGCGGCACCAGGGAGCTGATCGTGCGATCGAGGTTGTCGAGCAGCTCACCCGCGGCCGGCTGGCCGAGCACGTAGCGGCGCACCGCCTCGTCGAGGCCGGTGGCGGACCTCAGCTCCGGCACCCAGTAGGGGTTGTCGAGGAATCGGGCGTCGATCACCCAGTCGGCCTGCGGTGGCAGCCCATGCTTGTAACCGAAGGCGAGGCAGCGGACCAGCATCGTCTCCCGCGTCCGAAGCCGCTGCGCGAGGGCCGGCAATTCCCCGGCCGAGATTCGATGGTGGGCGCGTTGAAATGAGCCCCCCGGCTGGCCGTCATCGGCTCCGACATGGACCAGGACGTAACGCGTCCCGGCCGAGTCGGCGGCCGCCAGCTCGGCGGCGGCGTCGGTGCCGAGCGGCACCATCCGGTCCCGTTCCTCGCCCTCCCCCACCGTCTCCTCGCCGATTGCGAAGCCGGCCCCGTCGAAGGCATGGATCGCGGTGACGAGGTCGCCCCCACCGACGTATACCAGTCGACTCAAACCAGTTCCTTGAGGCGGATCGCCACCCTTTCGGGGATCCCCAGCCGGACCAATTCCTCGATCCCCGCGTCGCGAATGCCCTGCACGCTGCCGAAGGCCCGCAGCAGGGCTCGTTTGCGGGCCGGGCCGATGCCCTCGACCGAATCGAGAGGAGAGCTCAGCGCCTTCTTCGAGCGGACCTTGCGGTGATGGGTGATGGCGAATCGGTGGGCCTCGTCCCGGATGCGCTGGACGAGGAACATCCCCGGCGAATTGTGCTCCTGCACGATCGGATCGGGCTGATTGGGAGCGAAGAGCTCCTCCCGTTCTTTGGCCAGTCCGAAGGTTGGGATGTCGGCGAAGCCGAGCTCTTCCAGCACGCTCAGCGCAGCGTTCAGCTGGCCCCTTCCGCCATCGATCAGGATCATGTCCGGGCGGCTGGAGAAGGAGCGGTCGGACACCTCGGCGGAATCCTCGCGCCGGAGGGCCGATTCCAAACGGGTGAAACGGCGGCGCAGCACCTCCTGCATCATCGCGAAGTCGTTGGGACCCGGGGTATAGCGGATCTTGAAGTTGCGGTAGTCCTCGTTCTTGGGCCGGCCATCCTCGAAGACGACCATGGCGCCCGTTCCCGAATCACCCTGAAGGTTCGAGATGTCGTAACACTCCATCCGGTGGGGCGGCTCGGCCAGCTGCAGCGCATCCGCCAGCCCCTGCAACATCGGTTCGGTCCGGCTGCGGTCGTAGTCCCACTGGATACGCAGCTGCTTGAGCTCCTCGGCGGCGGTTTCCGCGAGCTGTCGTACAAGCTGCTTGCGGCGGCCCCGCTGGGGCACGTCGATGGCGACCGGCCCGCCGCGGCGAAGCTCCAGCCACTGGCCGATCTGGTCCGGCTCGTCGGTTGCTTCCAGCAGCACGATCGTGCGTGGGATGTGGGTGGCACTCGAGTAGTAGCGAACCAGGAAGGAGCGAATCAGCTCGCCGGGGGGGACATCAAGCTCGCCTTCAAGGGCGTGCCCGTCATGGCCGACCAGGCGGCCACCGCGGACGTAGGCGACCTCCATATAAACGTCCTTGCCCTGTCGCGCGTAGGCGACGAGGTCCTCGTCGTCGCGGCCATGCGTCACGATCTTCTGCCGATCGGCGATCTTCTCGACCGCTCGGAGCCGGTCGCGGTAGCGGGCGGCGCCTTCGAAATCGAGCTTTTCCGCAGCCTCGCGCATCCGGCCGTCGAGGTTGCGGGCAAGCACGTCGGAGCGACCCTCCATCAGCATCGCGACCTCCTCGATTCGCGCGCGGTAGTCGTCGCGGCTGATCCGTCCCTCGCAGGGGCCTGGACAGCGCTTGATGTGGTAGTCGAGGCACACCCGGCCCTGGCGGAAGACGTCATCGGAGCAGGTCCGGAAGGGCAGCAGCTGGCGGATGGACTTCACGGTGGAGCGCAGGCTCATGGCACTGGTGTACGGGCCGAAGTGGATTGAGCCATCGTTGCTCAGTCGCCGCGTGTAGTGGACGCGGGGATATTCCTCGGCCATCGGCAGCTTCAGGTAAAGGAAGTTCTTGTCGTCCTTGAGCCTGATGTTGAAACGCGGCCGGTAGTGCTTGATGAGCTCGTTCTCAAGGACCAGCGCCTCGACCTCGTTGGCTGTCCGCATCACCTCGAAGTCGAAGATCCGCTTCATCAGCTCCGCCTTCTGACCGGCCGGCTGGACGAAGTAGGAGCGCAGGCGATCCCGCAGCCGGAGCGCCTTGCCGACGTAGATGACCTTTCCGAAACCGTCTCGGAGCAGGTAGCAGCCCGGCGTCTCGGGCACCGCCCGGAGCCGCTTTCGCAGGGTCACCGGGTCGGCGACGCGGTTCTCGCCAGCGCCGGGGCGGCTAGAAATGGATGCCCTTCATCAAAAATGCCATCGCTGCGGCCTCCGCAGAGATGTCCCCCGGGGCGGCAGCGGGCTCCTTGCGCCGCCGGCTTCGCTTTCCCCCGGCGGGCCCCTTCGCTTTCCCACTGCCCTTTTGATTGTCCGGGAACACGTGGTAGGCGCCGGTCATGACCAGTCGAAGTGCCCCCGGCGCCATGACGTCGACGGTCTCACCGAGCTTGCCCAGGCGGGTGGAGACTTCGGGCTGGCGCGTGAGCACCGCGGAGAGCACCATCTCGGCGGCTTCCTCCGGCGAGATGGTGGGGAAGTTGTCGTACATGCCGGTGGGCTCGATCATCGGCGTCCGCACCAGCGGCATGTGGATGTTCGTGACAGCGATGCCGTCATCCGCCACCTCAGGACCGAGGCATCTCCCAAGCGCCGCCAGCGCGCTCTTGGAGGCGACATAGGCGGCAAAGCGGGGTGGGTAGGCCTGGACTCCAATGCTCGAGATGTTGATGATGTGTCCGCAGCGGCGTTCTTTCATCCCCGGCAGCAGGGCGAGGATCAGCTTCACCGCCCCGAAATAGTTGAGCTGCATCGTCCGCTGAAAGTCGTGAAAGCGGTCCAGCGAATCGTGCACCGAGCGCCGAATCGACCGCCCGGCATTGTTGACCAGGATGTCCACGCGGCCATGTTCGCGGACCGCGCCGGCAACCATCCGGTCGATTGCGTCGAGATCCGAGAGGTCGCAGGGATGGGCGGACGCCTTTCCTCCCAACCGCCGGATGTCGGCGGCCAGCTCCGTCAACTTATCCGTGGAGCGCGAGACGAGGAGCACATGCGCACCGTGCCGCGCCATGGCGAGGGCCGTTGCCCTGCCGATTCCGCTCGATGCCCCCGTGACCAGGGCGATCTTGCCCTCGAGGGCGGCGGTGAAGTTGGGGGCGGTGGGCGCCTGCGGGTCGAGGTTGCGCTCCCAGTAATCCCAAATCTTCCAGGCGTAGGTGTGAAGCCGCGGGCATTCGATGCCGCTGCCGGCCAGAGCCAATTCCGCATTCCGGCTGGTGAACCGCGCTCGATTGGAGATGTAGGCAAGGGCGGCCTCGGGAACCCGGACCCCCTCGAGCACCTGGCGGCGCAACGTCTGATAGACGCGCCACCCCCTCAGCATGCCCGCCAGGTCGCCGGGCAGCAGGGCACCGGCTCGGGAGTCGATGCGCAGGCTGAACTGCGGCGCGTGGGCGGCGCGGCAGAATTCGTTAAGGGTGTCCCCGAAAGGCGGCGGCGACGGGTCCACCAGGTGAAAGCACCCGCCATCGAGGCCGGGACGATGCCCGATGTGGTCGAGGGCGCGGGCCACGAAATCCACCGGGACCAGGTTCAGGCGGCCGCCCTCGATCCCGATCAGCGGAAGCCAGGAAGGCAGCGCGTCGCGGAGCTTTTGGATCAGCTTGAAGGCGTAGTAGATGCCGTCGGCCCGGTCGGCCGCACCGGTCTCACTGGATCCCACCACTATGCCGGGGCGGTAGATTCGCCAGGGAATGCCGGTCTGCTCCCGGACCAGCTTCTCCGCCTCGAACTTGGTTCGGAAGTAGGGTTGTTCGAGGACCTGGCCCTCGTCGAACATCTCCTCTGTGAATTCCCCGCGGTGGGATCCGCCGGCCACCGCGATCGAGCTGACATGGTGAAGCCGGGCGGCGCCCAGCGCCTGGCCGGCGAGGATCACGTTGCGGGTGCCCTGCAGGTTGGTGTCGGAGTTGGCCTTCTCCGACGCCTCGAGGTCGTAGACCGCGGCCAGGTGGTAGATCTCGCAGCCACGCAGCCGGCGACGGTCGGCGGCGGACAGGCCCAGGCCCCGGCGCCTGATATCGCCCACCACCGCGATGAGGGAGCCCTCCATCCCGGCCAGCTTTTCGCGAGACTGCGGCCGGACCAGCACGTTGACCTCCGCCCCTGGCCGCTGCAGGAGCTGGGCGACCAGCTGCCGGCCGATGAACCCGGTGCCACCGGTGACCAGGTAGGTGCTCACGCAGGTATTCGTATCACGCCTGTGTGAGGTCGGTGGCCAGGGCTCTCCCGGCTGGCGCGGAGGCGACTCTCAGCCAGCCACGCGAAGCTGCTCGGGCCGCGCCGCCGGCGTCACCGTTTTGGCCTTGCTGGCCTTTGACTTGGCCTTGGCCGGATTGGCGCGGCCGGGCTTGTCCTTCCCGCTCTTGACGCGCGTTTTGACTGGCGAGCCTGGTCGGATTGTGCCGGCCTTGATGAGGATCGGCCGCAGGTACTGCCCGGTGTAGGAGGCAGGGTTGCGGGAGAGTTCCTCCGGGGTGCCCACCGCAACCACATGGCCGCCTCGGTCGCCGCCCTCTGGACCCAAATCGATCATCCAGTCGGCGGTCTTCAGAACATCGAGGTTGTGCTCGATGACAACCACCGTGTTTCCCTGGTCCACCAGACGGTGAAGAACCAGGAGCAGTCGCTCCACGTCGGCGTAGTGAAGGCCGGTGGTGGGCTCGTCGAGGATGTAGAACGTCTTGCCGGTGTCTCGGCGTGACAGCTCGGTGGAGAGTTTCACGCGCTGGGCCTCCCCGCCCGAGAGTTGGGTGGAGGGCTGGCCGAGCTTGATGTAGCCAAGACCGACATCCTGCAGGGTCCGCAGCTTGGCGCGGATCCGGGGCACGTTCTCGAAAGTCTCCACGGCCTCGTCGACGGTCTGGTCGAGCACGTCGGAGATGGAGTGGCCCCGGAACTTGATCTCCTGGACCTCGCGGTTGTAACGCGTGCCATGGCAGGCGTCGCAGGGCACGAAGACGTCGGGCAGGAAGTGCATCTCGATCTGGATGATGCCGTCTCCCTTGCACGCCTCGCAGCGGCCCTGGTTGGGCACGTTGAACGAGAACCGGCCCGCCTTGTAGCCCCGCATCTTGGCTTCCGGCAGGCTGGCGAACAGCTCCCGGAGCGGGGTCCACAGCCCGGTATACGTGGCCGGGTTTGACCGCGGGGTACGGCCGATCGGCGATTGGTCGATATCGATGACCTTGTCGATTCCGGCCAGCCCCTCGATCGTGCGGTGCGCGCCCGGCTTCTGCTTGGCGCGGTAGAAGGACTGGCCGAGGCGCCGCGAGAGGATGTCCGTGATGAGGGATGACTTGCCCGAACCGGAAACCCCGGTGACCGCCACGAACTGGCCCAGCGGTATCTCCACGTCGACGTTCTTGAGGTTGTTCTCGCTGGCGCCGCGGATGACGATCTTCTTCCCGGACCCCGGCCGCCGGCGGGCGGGCACCGGCACTGACCGGTCGCCGCGCAGGTAGGCCGCAGTCAGCGATGTCGGATGGCGGAGCACCTCCTCGACCGTCCCCGCGGCGATCACCTCACCGCCGTGCTCGCCCGCCCCGGGACCGATGTCGACCATGAAGTCGGCGGTCCTGATCGTGTCCTCGTCGTGCTCGACAACAATCAGCGTGTTGCCGAGGTCGCGCAGCTTGACGAGCGTCGCGATCAGCTTGCGATTGTCACGCTGATGCAGCCCGATGGAGGGCTCGTCGAGGATGTAGAGAACTCCCATCAGCTTGGAGCCGATCTGGGTGGCGAGCCGGATCCGCTGCGACTCGCCGCCCGACAGGGAGGTCGCCCCGCGATTGATGGTGAGGTATTCCAGGCCGACATCGATCAGGAACTGGAGGCGCTCGCGGATCTCCTTGAGGATCCCGCGCCCGATCAGCTGTTCGCGCTCCGACAGGCGCAGTCCATCGAAGAAGTCGATGGCCGCCGCGACCGAGAGCTCGCAGACATCCGCGATGTTCTGGCCGGCGATCGTGACGGCGAGCGATTCCGGCTTGAGCCGCCGGCCGCCGCAGGTCGGGCAGGGCTTGTGGCTCATGTACTTCTCGAGCTCTTCGCGCACCAGCTCACTCTCCGTCTCGCGATGCCTGCGCTCGATGTTCCGGAGCAGCCCCTCGAAGGCGGCCTCGTACCAGCGGTTGTGGGAGTACTGGTTGGTGTATGTGAAACGGATCTTCTTGCCCGCGGTGCCGTTCATGAGCGCCCGGCGATGCTCTGTGCTGAGCTTGTCCCAGGGCAGCTTCATGTCGATTTTGAAGTGGCGGCAGACCGCCTGCAGCAGCTCGGGGTAGAAGAAGTTCGACCGGCTCCAGGGTGCGATGGCGCCCTCCGCCAACGACAGAGAAGGGTCAGGCACCACCAGCTCGCTGTCCGCCACGAGGCGGGTCCCCAGGCCCGTGCAGGTCGGGCAGGCACCGTGCGGGGTGTTGAAGGAGAAGTTCCGGGGCTCCGGCTCGGGGACGCTGGTCCCGTCGTGCGGACAGGAGAAATTCTGGCTGAGTAGACGCTCCTCCCCACCCTCCACGGGCGCGAGGATCACCGAGCCCTGGCCGAGGCGGACCGCCGTCTCCAGAGAATCCACCAACCGCGTGCGCTGGTCGGGGCCGAGGACCACGCGGTCCACCACGACCTCGATGTCGTGCTTCTTGTTCTTCTCCAGGGGGATCTGCTCTTCCAGCGTGTAGAGCTGCCCATCCACCCTGACCCGGACGAACCCGCTGCGGCGGAAGTCCTCGAGCAGCGAGTGATATTCGCCCTTTCGGCCGCGAACGACGGGTCCGAGGACCATCAACCTGGTGCCGGCGGGCAGCTTTTCGACCTGGTCCGCCATCTGGTCGATCGTCTGCTTGGCGATCGGCCGGCCGCAGACCGGGCAGTGGGGCTGGCCGACTCGGGCGTACAGCAGCCTCAGGTAGTCGTAAACCTCGGTCACCGTGCCCACCGTGGAGCGGGGATTCTTGGAGGTGCCCTTCTGGTCGATCGAGATGGCCGGCGAGAGGCCCTCGATCACGTCGACATCGGGCTTCTCCATCTGTCCCAGAAACTGCCGGGCGTAGGCCGAAAGCGACTCGACGTAGCGGCGCTGGCCCTCCGCGTAGATCGTGTCGAAGGCAAGGGAGGACTTTCCGGATCCGCTCAGGCCGGTGAACACCACCAGCTTGTCGCGCGGGATCACCAGGTCGACGTTCTTGAGGTTGTGCTCACGAGCCCCGCGGATGGTTATCCGGTCAATCGGCACCTTACGAATTCTTCTCAGGAAGGCGGATGATGAAACTTGCCGAGCCGGTCCCGACGAGGTTTCCGTCGACCTCGAGGCGGCACTCGGTGACGCCGGTCCGCCGGCCCTGGTGGACGACGGTGCCGATCGCGCGAACGGAGCTGCCGATGATGACCGGTCGCATGAAGTTGAGCTTGAGGTCAAAGCTCATGTGACTCTCGCCTTCCGGCAGCACGGTTGCCAGCGCCGAACCCATCGCGGAGTCCGCCAGCATCGAGAGGAAGCCGCCATGACACACCCCCTGGTGGTTGGTCATGTCGGCGGTTGTGACCATCTCGAGAACGGTCTGGCCGGGCTCGGCCTCGAGCATCCGGAGCCCCATCCAGCGCCACGCCGGCGAGGCCGCCGGCATGCCGTCGAGCAGCTGTTGGATCCGAGGCTGCAGCTCGCCCATCCTCTCTCAGGCCCGCGCCGGGATGCGTTCGGGCATCGGGAAGGCGAGGACGGAGGAGGAGGCGATCGCCACCGGCTTGCCCGCCTCGTTGAATACGGTGGCCTCGGTGAAGAGCACGCTCCTGCCCCCCCTGACGAGGCGCCCTTCGGCGCGCACCAGGCCTCGGATCACCGGCCGGAGGAAGTTGATCTTGAGCTCGATGGTGGTGTTGGCCCAGCCCAACTCCTGCGTTGTCATCGCCGCCATACCCATGGCGGCGTCGGCGATCGCGGTCAGCACTCCACCCTGGACAACCCCGTTCGGCTGGTGGTGCTTTTCGGAGGCCTCGAAGGTCAGGACGACGCGGCCCTCACCGACGTCCTCCACCCGGATGCCATACGGCTCCGCCCAGCCGCCCCGCGCCGGGTGACCCTCGCCCCGTTTGAAAACCTCGAGCCAGGTGCCGATCGTCAGGGGCCCCGGCGGCTTCGGCCGCGATAGCGTGAGCTCGGTTGCGCGCGGCGCTTGGGGGCGGCGCCGATGGCCAGCGCGACGTCGCCGTCATCCTCGCCGGTGTCCTGCCCGGCGATGCGCTTGCGGAGCGCCATGATCCGGTCTCGCACTCGGGCGGCATCCTCGAAGGCAAGCTCGCGGGAGAGGCGCTTCATCTCCTTCTCGAGATCGCGGACGATCGCGATCAGGTCCTCCCTGGGGAGACCCGCCGAACCGGCCAGCTCCGCGGCGTCGGCGGCGATCTCGGCCTTCTCGATCTGCAGGTTGTAGATCGCCTTGATCACCGTCTCGGGAGTTATCCCGTGTTCGAGGTTGTAGGCGATCTGCAGGTCGCGCCGCCGTTCGGTCTCGCTGATCGCCTGCTGCATCGAGTCTGTGATCCGATCCGCGTACATGACGACGTGGCCGTCAACGTTGCGGGCGGCCCGACCGATGATCTGGATGAACGATCGGAAGGAGCGCAGGTACCCCTCCTTGTCAGCGTCGAGGATCCCGATGAAGGCGACCTCGGGCAGGTCGAGGCCCTCGCGCAGGAGGTTGATGCCGACGAGGACGTCGAAGGTGCCCAGCCGGAGGTCGCGAAGGATCTCGATCCGCTCCATCGTGTCGATGTCGGAGTGGATGTAATTGACGCGAATTCCCATCTCCTTCAGGTAATCGGTCAGGTCCTCAGCGAAACGCTTGGTCAGCGTCGTGACCAGGGAGCGCTGCCCCGCCGCCGCCCGCCGTCTGACCTCCGCGACGAGGTCATCGACCTGGCCCTCAGTGGGCCGGATCTCGATCATCGGGTCCACCAGGCCCGTCGGCCGGACGATCATCTCGACCGACCGCTCCGACCGGCGCAGCTCGTAGGGACCCGGGGTGGCCGAGACGTAGACGACCTGCCTAACCCGCTCCTCCCATTCGTCAAACGAGAGCGGCCGATTGTCGAAGGCCGAGGGCAGCCGAAACCCGTATTCGACGAGGGGACCCTTGCGGGAGCGATCCCCGCCCAGCATTGCGCCGACCTGAGGCACGGCAACGTGTGATTCGTCGACGAAGATCAGCGCGTCATCGGGCAGGAAGTCCATCAGGGTGTAGGGCGAGTCGCCGGGCCGCCGCCGGGTCAGGTGGCGGGAGTAGTTCTCCACCCCGGCACAGGAGCCGGTCTCCCTCAGCATCTCGAGGTCGAACATGGTTCGCTGGCGGAGGCGCTGTGCCTCGAGCAGCCGGTCGTGCTCTTCGAACCACCTGACGCGCTCGTCGAGCTCCTGCTCGATGTCGACGAGCGCCAGCTCCAGCTTGGCCGCCGGCGTGACGTAGTGGCTGGCCGGAAAGACCTTCAGGTCGTGGCGCTGGCCGAGAATCTCGCCCGTGGTGGCATCCATCTCCTGGATCCGCTCGATCTCGTCACCGAAGAACTCCACCCGGAAAACCTTCTCCTCGTAGGCAGGGACCAGGTCGACGACGTCACCGCGGACCCGGAAGCGAAGCCGGGCGAGGTCGTAATCGTTGCGCTCGTATTGAAGCTCGGTCAGCTTGCGCAGGAACATCTCCCGGCGCAGCGTGGAGCCCTGGGTGATCTCCAGCGACTCACCAATATAGTCCTCGGGCGAGCCGATGCCGTAGATGCAGCTGACACTGGCGACCACGATCACGTCCCGGCGCGTCAGGAGCGCCTGGGTGGTGGCATGGCGCAGCCGGTCGATCTCCTCGTTACGGGAGGAATCCTTCTCGATGTAGGTGTCGCTGCGGGCGATGTAGGCCTCGGGCTGGTAATAGTCGTAGTAGCTGACGAAGTATTCGACGGCGTTGTCCGGAAAGAGACGCCGGAACTCGGCCCAGAGCTGTGCCGCCAGCGTCTTGTTGGGGCTCAGGATCAGCACCGGCCGGCCCAGCGCCTCGATCGCCCAGGACATGACGTTGGTCTTGCCGCTCCCGGTGACACCCATCAGGACCTGCTCCTTGAGGCCGGAGCGGATGCCGTCGACCACCGCGGCGATCGCATTCGGCTGGTCGCCGGCGGGCGCGAAGGGGGCATGCAGAACGAATTGGGAAGGCACCTGGCTGCGGCCATTCTACCCGCTGCAGACCCCTCGCGAACGTTTGTTCGGAGGGCGTTTCCAGAGCGCTGGCCCTCCTCCCCAGCTTCAGGGGAGCGACAGGATGACCGCCTCCACGACCGACCCGGCGGGATAGCCCGTATCACCGGGCGGGATTCGAACGAGAGCGTTGGCGCCGGCCAGCGAGAGGAGGCGGGAGGACGATTGCGAGCCCGTCGAGAGGGCAACCAACCCACCTTCGTCGCGGTGCAGGGTGACGCGCTGATACTCGGTCCGATCGCCCGCGGCGCGGGCGTCATACCCGAGCCGGACCGGCAGGTGGGGTCGCTCCAGGCGTTGATGGCCCTGCAGCTTGCGGAGCGCCGGTCGCACGAAGACCTCGAATGTGACAAGTGAAGAGACTGGAAAGCCGGGCAGCCCGAAGGCGAGCTTGCCGCCAGCCAGCGTGGCGAACGTGAAGGGCTTGCCGGGACGCAGCTTGACCCGGCCGATGTGGACCTCACCGAGCGACTCCAGCAGCGGCTTGACCAGGTCGTGAGTGCCAACAGAGACGCCCCCCGACGTGACCAGCACGTCGGCCTGCGCGAGGGCCTCGACGACCATCCGCCGGAGCGCGGCCGGCTCGTCCGGGGCAAAGCCAAGAGCCCTGACCTCGGCTCCTGCCTCAAGGAGCGCGGCCAGCAGGGCGAATCGGTTGGAATCCACCACCTGGCCGGGTCCCGGCTCGCGGCCAACCTCCACGAGTTCGTCGCCGGTCGAGAGAAGCGCGACCCGCGGCCGGCGGTGCACGCGAAGGGCGGCGTGCCCCATGCTCGCCGCCAGCCCGAGCTCGGCGGCCGTGAGCGGCTGCCCACGGTGCAGCACCGCCTCACCCGCCCTGAGATCCGAGCCCGGGAGGTGGTGATTGCGGCCGGCACCGAAGCCGGCGGGCACGGTGACCGCGCTGCCCTCTTCGACAGCGTCCTCGAGCATCACGACGCTGTCGGCGCCGTCCGGCAGCACGCCCCCGGTGAGGATCCGCGCCGCCGTCCCCGGGCCCAGGGCACCGGCGAAAGGATGGCCGGCCGCCGACTCGCCGACAACCCTCAGGCTGCCACCACCGTCGGCGGAGCGGATCGCGAAGCCGTCCACGGCGCTGACGGGCCAGGCGGGCAGATCGCGGGGCGCCGCCAGGTCCTCCCCCAGCACCCGGTCCACGGCGGCGGCGATCGCAACCTCCTCCACCCCGAGCACGGGCGTCAGCCGCAGGACGGTCGCGTGCGCCTCGACTGCATCGATGAGCGGGTAGGAGGATGCGCGCATCAGGGAATTGACTCTACGGTTCGGCGAGGGTCGCGGTCATCAGTGTGGTCTTCACTGACACTCCGTGCCTTTACTGACACTCCGCAAATGTGATAGTAATAACGGAGAAATGGCAACAGGAACAGGGCTGGCTGAGGCGCGTCGGGGGGCAACCGAGACCGAGGTCCGGGTGCCTTTCCTGTTGGTCGCCCTGATCGCCTTCGCCGCCGTCGCGGTAGACGGCTTTCTGGTGCTGACCCAGCCCACCCTGCAAGTCGACATCGCCCTCGAGAAGGCGGTCCAGGCGGTGGCCTGGGGTCCCCTGACCGGTGCTTTTGCAACCATCGACTGGGTCGAGGGCCTGAAGCAGGTGGCGCTCGCCGGTCTCGGCCTGCTGGCAGTCCTCGTCTTACGCCGGCGGGCCTTTTTCCTGATGCTCTGGGGAGCGCTCAGCGCCGGGCTGTACACGGTGATCGAGTTGCTCGTCAAGCGGCCGCGGCCCGGCGCGGACCTCGTGCACGTGATCCGCCACACCAACGGCTACGGCTTCCCCAGTGGCCACGTCCTCTTCTTCACGTGGTTCCTGGCGATGCTTCTGCTCATCTTCGGCCGCCCCTTTCTGCCCCGCCCCCTCTATATCGCCGGCTGGGTGATCGCCGCGCTGGTCGTGCTCAGCGTCTGCGTCGGCCGCATGTACACCGCCGAGCACTGGCCGACCGACGTCGTCGGCGGCCTCCTGCTGGGAATCGGCTGGGTGTCGCTCGGCCTCTCCATCCGCCGCATCTCGGACCCGGTGCTCGATGCCTGAAACGCCCAACGAAGCTCAGCAGGCCGCCGCGGAGGTTGCCACCGGCGAACCGGGTCGGCACGCGCGGCGCTTCCTCGGCCCCCTCGCGCTCGCCTGCGCGGTTCTCTTCGGCGTCGACGCCTGGATTGTGACGAGCTTCGGATTCACCGGCTTCGACCGCCTGGTCGAACTCTTCGTGCAGAAGTTTCCGTGGGGCCCGATCGGCTACCTCTTCGACCTCACCAATGCTCTCGGCGGAATCAAACAGCTGGTGTTCGGCCTGTTGGTGGCGCTGGTCTTCGCGATCTGGGACCGCCGTGCCGGCTGGCTGCTCTTCATCGGGTCGGGGGCCAGCCTGATCGACAATCTCCTGAAGATTTCCTTCCAGCGCCATCGACCAACCGCCGACGTGGTCCAGGTCCTCTCCCCCGAGCAGGGCTACAGCTTTCCGAGCGGTCATGCCGTCTTCTTCACGTGGTTGGCGGTGATGGTGGCGGCGTCTCTGGCCCCCCGCATCGCCCCTCGTTTCCGCCCCCTGCTCTGGGCGGCGGCCGGGTTTGTGATCATCATCGCCTGCCTCGGCCGGGTTTACGACGGTGTTCACTGGCCGACCGATGTGGTCGGTGGCTTCCTGGTCGGGCTGGGCTGGTCGGCATTCGTGCTCTGGCTGCCGGAACGCTGGCTGCCAACCCCCAGCCGGACCTGGTGGACGCGGGGGCGCAGGGCCAGGTCCGCGACCTCATGACGGCGCCAACCGATGCCCGGCGAACCGCGGTGAAAGCCGGGCGGAGCGTGAAGCGCGCGGCCGGCAACCCCGTCTATCAGCTCGCGGCGCGGCTCGGCTACGTCGTCCGTGGAGTTCTCTACGCATACATGGGCTACGCCGCCCTCGAGATCGCGCTCACGCAGGCGGGGCGAGACGTCGACCAGGCGTCGAGCCTGGTGGCCGTGACGCACTTTCCCCAGGGCCGCTATCTGCTGATCGCGGGCATCGTCGGGCTCGGGGCCTACTCGCTCTGGGGGTTCATCCGTGCCATCTACGATCCGCTCCACCGCGGTCACGACGCCAAGGGCATCGTGACGCGCCTCGGCTTCGCCTGGAGCGGTCTCTCCTACTTCGTGCTCCTCCTCTTCGCGATCGGCCTGCTCACTCACGGCGGGGGCAACGGTGGCGATGCGGTTCAAAAACTGGCCCAACGGCTGCTCAGCGCCCCGGCCGGGATGACCCTCACCTACATCGCCGGGTTCATCGCGATCGCGGCCGGCTTTGGCCAGTTCTTCGACGCTTACAAGGCCACCTTCCGCAAGGACATGAAGCGAAGCGAGATGTCAAGCGCACAGGAGGCCGCCGCGGACGCAATGGGCCGTTTCGGAATGGTGGCCCGGGGACTCGTCTTCGCCCTCATGGGCTGGTTCCTGGTGCTGGCCGCCCGGCATCACGATGCCCACCTCGCCAAGGGCTTCAGCGGCACCTTCGCCTCGCTTGTCAACAGCCCGATGGGGCGGCCGCTGCTGGGCTTGGTCGCAGTCGGTTTCATCGCTCTCGGACTGCACAGCGTGGCGATGGCGCGCTGGGCCCGCCTGCCCGACTACTGAGATCCGCTCCAGGGCAGGTGCAGGTCTGCCACAAGGTCCGCCGCATAGGCGAACAGCGCTGGAACCCCGCCCGAATGCAGGAACACCGCTGGACCGGGAGTCTGGTGCGCGTGCTCGATCAGCCCCGCCATCGCCTTGGCCGTGTAAACCGGGTCGAGCAGCAATCCCTCGAGCCGCGCGACGCGCAGTAGAGCAGCCTGGCCGGCCGGGCTGGGCACCCCGTAACCCCCGCCCTGCTGCCCGTCCAGAACTCGCACCCGGGCGCGGGCGTCGACCTCGATGAGCGCCGCTGCCTCCGCCGCGAGTCCCCTCACCCGCTCGAGGCAGACGGGTGCCGGGTCGGCGATCGAAATTCCATAGACCTCTGGCCCGCCGGGCACGAGCGACTCCCCCAGCGCCAGGCCGGCGTGGGTGGCGCCGCTCGACGTGACGCAATAGAGGGATCCGGCGCGGCCGCCGAGCTGCTCAGCCAGCTCCTGGTAGCCCCAGACGTAGGCGGCGGCGCCGGCCGCGTTCGAACCCCCGAAGGAGATCACATGTCCGCTCTTATAGGTGGCCGCCAGCTCGGCCATCAGGACGTCGGCGCGGGCGCTTTCGAACGCCGGCAGGACCTCAACCCGAGCTCCGAAGAGGCGGTCGAGAAGGTGATTGCCGTTGACCTGATTGTGGCGCCCCTCGAATAGGATCAACCCGCATTCCAGGCCAAGGCGACGCGCGGCCGCCGCGGTGCACCGACAGTGGTTCGACTGGATCGAGCCGCAGGTGACCACCGCGGTCGCGCCGGCGTCCTGCGCCTGCGCCATCAGCATCTCGAGCTTGCGCACCTTGTTACCGCCGAGGGCGAGGCCGCTCAGGTCCTCCCGCTTCACCAGCACCTCGAGGCCCAGCTCCGCTGAGAGCCGGGGCAATGGCTCCAGAGGGGTGGGGAAATTGCCCAGCGAGACCCGGCGCGGCAGCCTCAAGCCAGCTGCAGGCTCACGATGTTGGGCTCCTCGAACGAGTGGTGTTCCCGCAGATAGGCAACGGCAGCGTCGGATTGGATGGCCGAGGTGGTGACGAGCAGCAGTGCCTCGTGGCCGCGCTCGAGCCGGTCGTCCTGCATCCAGAAGGAGTGGACCCCGGGAATCACCGAACCGCGGCTGGCCAGGCCGGCGGAGAGGAGGCCCTCGCCCAGGTTCTCCGCCTCGTCCCGGGTCGCGGCGGTGACCATCAACAGGATCGGTTTGTCACTCATGCCCTCTCGCCCCCACTCCATTCCAGCCAGGTGATGGCGGCGGCCAGGAAGGTGGTTCCCAGCAACAGGCCACCGATGACGTCCGATTCCCAGTGCACCCCAAGGTACAGCCGGTCGATGACCATCAGCACGGTCACCACCATGAAAACCGGCAGCGCGGCCAGCCGAAATTGCTCGCGAAAGGCGAGGCGATGGACGACAAAGGCGAGCAGTCCGTAGGCAACAACCGTGCGCGTCATGTGACCGCTCGGGTAGCTGGAGGTGAAGCTGGCCCGCTCGACGAGGTCGCTCAGGCTTGGGCCGTCGGCGTGGCTGAGGTTGCTGGGCGGGCCGGGCTGCGCGAGCAGCCGCTTGTAAATCGTCTCCGCGACCGTCGCCAGCACCACCGCGGCAGCCGCCAGCGCGCCCCGGGTAAAGCCGCGTCGGCGCAGGAAGAAGAAGATCCCCAGCGAGATCGCCAGCGTCACCTCGATGCCGCCGAGGAGGGCGATGGCCTGGAAGACGCCATGCAGGGCCGGCCGGTAGATTGTGCTGACGCCGTAGGCCACGCTCCTGTCCAGAGAATGGAGGCCGCCGCCGGCGACCACCATCGTCACCCCGACATAGGCGGCGGCGAAGATCCCGGTCAGGATCGAGTAGCGCCTCAGCGTTGGCATCGGCGACAGAACACCGTGGCCCGGCCACCGAGCCGGATCAATGTGAGGGGGCGGCCGCAGGTCGAGCAGGGCCGGCCGCCGCGACCGTAGACCTTGAGCTCCTCCTGCTGCCTCCCCTGCGCGCCATACAGGTCCACATAGTCGTCGATCGAGCTCCCTCGGTTGGCGATCCCACGCAGCAGCGCCTCGCGCAGAGCGCCGTGGAGGCGGCCGGCGCGAAGCCTGGAGAGCCGCAAAGGTGGCCGGTCGGGCCGGATCCCGGCGGCGAAGCAGGCTTCGTCAGCGTAGATGTTGCCGACCCCGGCCAGGATCGATTGATCGAGCAGAAGCAACTTCAGTGGTGCACGCCGGCCGTAGAGCCGGCGATGCAGCTCGCGCGGGGTGAAGGCGGCGTCAAGGGGTTCGGGGCCGAGCCGAGGCAGCTTTCGGGCCCGGACCAGATCCTCCTCAGTCCCGAGCAGCAACCTGCCGAAGCGGCGCGGGTCCGAGTAGCGCAGCTCGGTCCCGTTGTCCAGCCCCAGGATCACGTGCGTGTGGGGCCGCTGGGCGTCCCCCGGCAGTTTGTGGAGCAGCTGGCCCGTCATACCCAGGTGGACCACGAGAAGGAGTCCGTCCCCAAGCCGGATGAGGATGTACTTGCCCCGCCGGTCAAGCGAGTGGACGACGTGCCCGGGCAGGTCCCTGACGAAAAGCTCAGGCTCGGGGTGGCGGACGATCGTCGGAAACCGCAGGTCGACCGAGCTGACCCGCCTGCCCACCAGCAGAGGGCGCAGGTCGGTCGCGATCGTCTCGACCTCCGGCAACTCGGGCATCAGGCGCGCAGAGTGGCGACGCGGCGCACGTCGGCCCAGCTGGGCCCCGTCTTCGCCTCGACCTCCAGCCCACCCTGGAGCTCGTAAGCGCTGACCATCACCCGGGGGACGAGCTCGGCGAAGGCGTCCCCCTCACCCTCCGGTATCTCGAAGACAAGCTCATCGTGAACCTGGAGAATCATCCGTCCCGCCAGGCGCGACTCATCGAGCTCGCGCTGCAGACGGACCATGGCGATCTTGATGATGTCGGCCGCCAGCGATTGGATGGGGAAGTTGATCGCCATCCGCTCGGCCGCCGCCCGAAGCTGGTAGTTGGGCGAGCGCAGGTCCGGGATCGCCCGGCGGCGGCCGGTCGGGCTGACGACGAATCCCTCTTCCCGAGCCTGGTTGCGGACCGAGTCCAGCCACTCCCGGAGCCGCGAATAGGTCGACCAATACTCCTTCAGGAACTCCCGCGCCACATCACCGGGGATCCCCATCTGGAGGGACAGGCCGTATTCGCCCTGGCCGTACAGGGAGCCGAAGTTGGCGATCTTGGCGAGCCGCCGCTGGTCGGCGCTGACCTGGCCGAGGTCAACCTTGAAAACGCGCGCCGCGGTCGCGGCATGGATGTCCTGGCCGGCCTCGAAGGCGGACAGGAGGCCGGGGTCCTCGGAGAGATGGGCAGCGATCCGCAGCTCGATCTGCGAATAGTCCGCGCTGAAAAGCACGTGGCCCTCCCTGCCGGCCACGAACGCCCGCCGGATTCGCTGACCAAGCTCGGTCCGGATCGGGATGTTCATCAGGTTCGGATTGCTGCTCGAGAGCCGGCCGGTCGCAGTGGCCGCCTGGTTGAGGGAGGTGTGGACCCTACCGTCGCGAGGGTCGACCAGGCCGGGCAGCGAATCCACGTAGGTCGACTTGAGCTTGCTCAGCTGGCGGTGGTCAAGGATCCGGGGAATGATCGGGTGCTTGTCACGGAGCGCTTCAAGCGTTTCCGCATCCGTCGAATAGCCGGTCTTGATCCGCTTCCCGACCGGCAACTTCAGGTCCTCGAAAAGGAACCTTGCGAGCTGCTGAGGCGCGTTCAAATTGATCAGCAGGCCCGCATTCTCGCCGCCGATTTCCGCAGCCAGGAGGGCAACTTCGGCCTCAATTGCCCCCAGCTGGGCGTTGAGGTCGATCGCCACCTCCTGCAGGTAGGGGACGTCGATCGCCACCCCCTCCGCTTCCATCGCGGCGAGGACCCGGGCCAGCGGCAGTTCCACCTCGTGGAACAGGTAGTCGACACCCAGGTTCCGCATCTCGGCGGCGAGTCGCGGTCGGAGCTGAAAACAGGCGCTCGCTCTGAGGCCGGCGAAGGTGGCCGCGTCGGCGACGTCGGTCGCCGAGGGGAGGCGGGCGGCCCGGCCGGTCCCCAGCAGCTTATCCACGGGGACCAGCTCGAGCCCCAGGAAATCGCGGGCGAGATCCTCGAGCCGGGGGTCGCGGGCCCCCGCCCCAAGGAGGTAGGCGGCCAGGGAGGTGCTGAACCCCCATTTCAGGGGACGCCCACCGAAGCGACGCAGCACCAGCTCGGTGTCTTTCGTGTCGTGCCCGAGCAGGTCGCTGCCGGGCAGGTTGCCCATGATCTCGTCCAGCATCAGGTCGCCGGCCAGGGCGGGTTCCCCCTCCCGGTGGCCGAAAGGCACGTAGTGCGACTCGCCCTCCAGCGCCACCCCGAGCCCGACCAGCTTTTCATCGCGGGCGGCGCCGTCCCAGAGCCCGAAGAGGCCCACCTCGGCCGCGCCGCGCAGCTTCATCCCGAGCGCCGCGGCGCCGGCGGCATCGGCGACCACGCGAACATCGGAGTCGGGCGCCACCGGGTCGAAGGCGAGGGTGGGCTGAACAGGCAGCTGAACCGCGTCGGGGACCGGGAAACGGGCGAGCAGCTGGCGGAACTCGAGCTGGTCGAAGAGGCGGCGGGCCGCCTCGGCGTCGTAGCGGAGCCAGCGCGAGGCGGGCAGGTCGACCTTCACGTCGACGTCGCGGCGGATCGTCACCAGCCGCTTGCCGAGACGCACCCGATCGGCGTGCTCGTTGAGGGCCTCGCGGACGCGTCCCGGCTTCAGCTGGTCGAGGTTGGCGAGAAGATTCTCGACCGAGCCGAACTGTCCGATCAGTTGGGCGGCGGTCTTCTCCCCCACTCCCGGCACTCCCGGGATGTTGTCGGAGGTGTCACCGCGAAGCGCCTTGTAGTCGATCAATTGGCCCGGCTCGAGGTTGTAACGCTGGCGGACCTGGTCAGGTCCATAGAGCGTTGTGTCGGTGATGCCCCGCCGGGGCACGAGGGCGTCCACCGAGTCGGTCACGCACTGGAGACAATCGAGGTCCCCGCTGACGATGGTGACCTGCAGGCCCAGCTCCTCGCCCTGGCGCGCCAGCGTGCCGACAACGTCATCCGCCTCGAACCCGGGCACGCCGTAGACCGGGATGGAGAGTACCTCGAGGATGTCGCGAACGCGCGCGATCTGCGGGCGGAGGTCATCCGGCATCGCGCGCCGGCCTGCCTTGTACTCGCTGTACTCCTCGGACCGGAAGGTGGCACCGCCGACGTCGAAGGCTGCCGCCGCGTATTCGGGCCGTGAGGCCAGCACGATGGCGAGCATCGAGGTGAAGCCGTAGATCGCGTTGGTGACCTCCCCGGCCGAGGTGGACATCGGCGGGAGGGCGAAGAAGGCTCGGTAGATGAGGCTGTGAGCGTCGATCAGAATGAGCCTTCCCTTGCGGCCCCCCTTCGCCATGTCCCCGGAATTCTAGGAGCCGGGTTTCTTGGAGCCGGAATTCTGGGGACGCGATTCGCCGCCGGCGGTCAGCGCCGACGCCAGCACCGCGGCATAGCCGGGGGGCATCCGGAGTCCGTCCAGGTCGGCCGCGGTGCACCACCTCAGCGCCCGGTGCTCAGCGCTCAGAGTCGCTTCGCCTGCCTCGACCATTGCCGCCGTGTAGACGATGACCAGAGTTTCCTTGCCGGGAACGGCCGAGAACACCCAGGTATCGAGCACACTCCCCGCTCTCACAATCAAACCCAACTCCTCGCGAACCTCACGGACCAGGCAGTCGGCAGGGGATTCGCCGGCTTCCAGCCTGCCGCCGGGCAGCTCCCATTGGTCCCTTTCGTTGAGGAGAAGGCAGACCCGGCCGCCTTCCAGGAGGGCGGCCTTGATCGAGATCGGCAGGCGCAGAGAGCTGGTGTCGGGCATTGGGAGTGCACCTAGAATGAGCCCAGGAGGCATGGAATCGACGGTCTCGTTGAAGTAGCAGTCGACAGCATCCGGGTTCACATGCCCACGGGGCAGCACGTGGTGATCCTCAAGGAGAAGGGTGCTGAGCGATACCTGCCGATCTGGATTGGCGTCTACGAGGCCAATGCCATCGCTCTCAAGATCACCGGGATCACGCCCGACCGACCCATCACCCACGACCTGATGGCCACCACCCTTGGCCGCCTGGAGATCGGGCTGTCCCGGATCGTGGTGACCTCCCTGGCCAACGACGTCTTCTATGCCCGCCTCCACATGAAGCTGGATGGCCGGGACCTCGATGTCGACGCCCGGCCGAGCGATGCGATCGCGCTCGCGGTCCGGATGGAATGCCCGATCTACGTCTCGGACGAGGTTTTAGAGAAGGCCGGGGTCCTGCCCGAGAAGGACGACGAGGACCCCGTCTCGGGCATCGCGGACGACGACCGGCTGGCGGTCTTCCGCGACATGGTCAATAGCCTCGACCTGCCCGAGCTGCCCGACGAGCCGAAGACGGAGCCCGAAAGCGGCGCCTCAAATTGAGGCTGAGTAAATTCCTCCCCCACGGAGGGGGGGGAGGTTGGTGAGTAAATTCCTCCCCCACGGAGGGGGGGAGGTTGGAGGGGGGCTGCGACTCTGAATCGGCCCCCCACCGAACCTCCCCCCGCCCGGCGGGGGGAGGACCTGAAGAAGCGGGCTGAGTAATTCCTGAAGGAGCGGGCTGAGTAAATTCCTCCCCCACCGAGGGGGGG
>JRHI01000450.1_pt1 | contig 44946 bp, 32 predicted proteins | sample 215371 | NCBI WGS metagenome assembly JRHI01 (sample SAMN02929681, study PRJNA255918) | sediment metagenome | biome: cave system; feature: Ice Cave; material: Sediment; isolation source: sediment from deep within a dark volcanic ice cave with no known source of... ... | reverse complement strand
ACTTATTCAGAACTCAGCGGAGTTTAGGAGAGGAAGATACGTCTGATTCGAATACCGCGCCTGAACTGAGAGAAATGGCCTCCATGCAACGCTGAATCTTTTCTTTTAAGGTTTTTAATCCTATTCAGGAGAACAATCGATGCGATGGACACCAGGCGGAGAAAGCGAAGACATTGAAGATCGTCGCGACGAGGGAGGTGGCGGCGGTTTCCAATTTGGCGGCTTGCACATGGGCATTGGAGGCACGCTGATCCTCTTGATTCTGAGCTTCGTTTTCAGGACAAATATTTTCGCGCTTCTGGGCGGCGGTGGAGATCCTGAAACATCTGCAGCTGTGGGTCATCCGGATCCAGCACGGGATCAGAGCGAGAAACCTATGGTGCAATTCGTATCGTTCGTTCTTGATGACGCGCAGAATACCTGGACGCAATTGCTGCCGGAACAGAGCAGCACTCGTTATCATCACGCCAAGCTAGTGCTGTTCCGCGACTCGACAAGATCCGCATGCGGCGGGGCGCAATCTGCCACCGGACCCTTCTATTGCCCGGGCGACGAAAAGGTCTACATCGATCTAGGCTTTTTTGATGAGCTAAACCGGCGGTTTCGCGCTCCCGGGCAATTCGCGGAAGCATATGTTATTGCCCATGAGCTTGGACACCATGTACAGAAACTTTTGGGTATTGAAGGTAAGGTGCATCAGATGCAAGAAGGCAATTCGCGCGTCGCGAACCCGCTATCGGTGAAATTGGAATTGCAGGCGGATTGCTTCGCGGGCGTCTGGGCGCATTCGACACAACAGCGCGGTCTGCTGGAGAAAGGCGACATCGAATCGGCGCTCGGTGCGGCGTCCGCTATTGGGGACGATCGATTGCAGAAAATGAGCACCGGTCATGTGAGTCCGGACTCGTTTACGCACGGGACTTCACAGCAACGGGTGCAGTGGTTCACCAACGGTCTGCAGGGCGGCTCCGTCTCGGCATGCAATACGTTTGGGCTGCAGTCGCAATGAGCGAATAACAGATAGTTTACGACTTCTACGCATACAGAGTGTGCCGCGTCGCGGATTTGCGATATAGGCCAGAGCAGAAAAATTCTTCGCGAAAACAGACGTAGTGCATCGACTGCCGCAGAGTCCTACTTTGAGGCAGAGGGCTTCCGCAACCCCACGCCTTCCCTCTGAGCGTGGGTTCTGTCGACGTCAATCGTAAAATCGATGTTCGCCTCGAAGGTGCGTCCCCAAGGTAAACTCAAAGTAAAGTTAGAAATCCCCTTTGGAGAAATGCCCCAAAGCGCGAAAACGCTATTCGGTGCACTTTCGGCGGAGGCAAACTCTTTCCAAATGTCTTCGACAAAAGGATGCATTCGTTCGGTTATGAAGTTTGTGATAAGCCGCTGGCTTTCGCCCGAGACGGAATTTGGATTGACGTGATTCTCTTCGGCAAATCGTTTCGCTGCGGGGCGCACAACGGAGTGGAATACGTAGTCATCAAAAAGCCGGTGAAGTAAAAATTTTATCTGTGCGGACGCAATGCGTTCACGGCGAGCAGGTGGTGTCTTCTTGATATCTCGAAGTGCGCGAGCGTACACCAGGCCCTGCGGTAAGGCGGTTCCGATGGTATTTCCAGCGGTGTTCCATGCGGCATAACCGGCTAGGCGCGGAAAGATTCCGCGCTTGCGCACTTCCACGGTGAAATCCGTCGCGGCACCTTGAATGCTGCCTCGCGTGTCTATATCCGCCAAGATTACCTGCCGGCGATGGGCCTCGACTTCCTTGGCGATTTTTTCTGCGAAGACCACATCCACTCCAGGCTCGGTGCGTGAGCCGTACACAAAAAATACAATATCTGCGTGCTGCGGATCGACGACTTCACGGCTTCCGGTGGAGGCTATCTGCAAGCTCACGGTTTCCTGTAGCGGGCGATCCTCAAAGGCAGCGACGCGATTGCGCATCGCCTCCGAAGAATAGATCGCCGCAACTCGCGGAGAATAATTAAAGCGCTTATTGAGAGCACGGGCGAGCAATAGCATCGCAACTTCATCGGCGCCCGGCTGTACGGCAATTTTTGCATCCAGATGGTCGTGATGAATTCCGGCCAGAAGATGTTCGCGATCGGCGACGTGCAACCCGTGCGGCTGCGCATCATCCTGTGAAAGGATCAGATAGTCCAGGATGCCGCCGCGAACCATCGCGACGGTTGTCTGGTTGACTTTAAGGTTTCGCTCGCGAGCGGCTTTGTAATCAGCTAGCGCTGCTGCGGGAATTTCACGTTCCAGTCGCGCAACCTCTTCCTTCAAAGCCGGATCCGCGGCGCTGTCGGGGAATTTTGCGGCCCAGCGAGCGAGTTTGTCGCGATACGCTTCATTCTTATCTTCGGCGGTTGGCGCAAGCCGCATGATTACGCCAGACCCGTAAATTGGGACTTTCGGCGCTCGACTGTGAATCCAGCTTACGAGCTGTAAACGGTCCAGCGCTTCGTTCACGCTGGTGCGGTGCACTCGCGAATTTACAAGGCCGCCATATGCCAGCATATCGATGGATATGATTACGGCATCGAATGAGCGTAAATTTTGCGCGCGCACCCACTGCGTGATTTTCTCCGGCTGGCCCGGTTCGATAAATCGGCCTAGCATTTCGCGCGGTGGCGCAATCACTTCGGTTTCGCCAATCTGGCCGATCATCTGCGGGAATTGCACGGACGAAAGCCGGTCATCGAGGGGAATCAGGAGAATGCGCGCGTCGCGCGCTTCTTGCGGGTGTCGTTGCGCTCGCCCAGCCAAAGAGCAGGGCAGGAAGAGTGGAAGTAAGGCTGAGAGTACAAAAAGCCTTCGGTATCGCGTAAATCCGATGTATTCGAGTTTGGTTTTCATGCTTAATCTGACCACGATAAAATGGAAACCTAAAAATGTCACTTAGTCACAAATTATTTTTAGCAAGGTGAAAGGTGGCGCGATAGCGGTCAGCCCGGTAAACAGTTCGGACGGATTCCACGGCAAGATCGGCATCAGAATAGACTACCCGCTGAACTACCAGCACCGGGGTCCCTGCCTTTACGCCCAAATAACGTGCAGCCGGTTTTGCGGCCGCTGCTGCTTCCAAAACCTCGGCGGCCCGATAGAGTCGAATACCATATTCCTTCTGGAACAACTCATAGAGAGATTCTTTTTCAAAATTGTGATTATGAAGTCCGGGACACAGTGCGGCGGGAATGAAATTTGTTTCATAGGCCATGGGCTTTTTATTCGCCAGTCGAAGCCGCTCCAGCCGGTATACCTCCTCACCCCGGTGGAGACCTAGTTTTTCCGCAACTTGTTGAGTAGCAGCTTCGCGCCTTATCAGGATCAGTTTAGAACTGGGCTGCAATCCCCGCCGTTTCATATCTTCCTTAAAGCCCACCAGATTGCGGGTATGAACGTCCACTTTCCATTTACTGACGAAAGTGCCGAGGCCGCGCTCTTGCGAAACCAGGCCATTCTGCCGCAAAGCGCGCAAAGCTTGCCGCGCGGTCATGCGGCTCACTTCATATTTCTCCGATAGTTCGCGCTCCGATGGAACCGGCGCACCCGGAGCGATTTCCCCGGAATCGATGAGTCGCCGTAGTCTTCGATGGATCTGCGCGTAGAGTGGCACAAAACTGTTGCGGTCTAGCGAGTTTTTCATTAGGCTATGCCGAGGAATAGCGGACTATACCACCACATACCGAAAAATCCAATGGTAGTAAGCGGCCCTTAGGTCCACAAGGCAACTGCCGCTGCTGACAAGATGGGGTGCCGGGATGTCCTCAGGAGGATTTATGAAATACGGTCGATTCATTTTGTTCGTGCTGCTCATTGTCGGAATCGCAGCGCCGCTCGGCGCCCAGACGTTTACCGCAACTGTCTCGGGAGTCGTTACCGATCCGAATGGAGCTGCGGTCGCGGGTGCTACCGTGACCGTCACCAGTGTGGCCACGGGCGTCTTCAAAACCGCGACCACGGATACCAATGGAAGTTACACGGTGCCGCTCCTCCAGCCGAAGGAGTATACAGTTAGCGCCGAAGCTGCCGGCTTCCAAAAGGTAGAACGCACCGGGATCCGCCTGGAAATCAATCAAACCGCCGAAGTCAATCTTCGCCTGGCTGTGAGCGGAGTGAGTCAGACGGTAGAAGTCTCCGGAGTTTCACCACTGCTGGTGACCCAGCAATCGTCAATCGACCAAACCATCGAGCAAAAATTCATCGAAGACCTGCCGCTAGCGGACCAGAATATTTTCCAGTTCGTACAGCTTGCCCCCGGAGTTGTGTCCGGCAATCCGAATAATCCTTCGCCGATCGGCGATATCGGCAACCGCAATTTCTTCGATTCGAATTTCTCCGTGAACGGCGGGAAGGGAAGCACCAATGACGTGTTGCTGGATGGCGTTGCCAATGTTATCGGCGATTTTAACGGTGTTGGTACCGTTCCGCCGGTTGGCTCCGTGCAGGAATTCAAGGTTCAGAGCGGAGCCTATTCCGCAGAATTCGGCCGTTCCGGCGGGGGCAACATCAATATCATCACAAAGTCAGGCGGGAGCAAATTTCACGGAACCGTGTATGAATATTTGCAGAACAGCGACCTCAATGCCAACGGATGGCAGCGCAATCGGAACCGTGTCCCGCGAACCAGCAACCGGCGTAATCACTTCGGAGCATCTTTAGCTGGACCGGTGTGGATTCCGAAGATTTATAACGGTAGACAAAAGACGTTTTTCTTTTTCGATTATGAAGGCCGCCGGAATCGTGATCCCTTCGATCAAACCTATACGGTGCCCACGGAAAAGCAGCGGGGAGGTGATTTTTCAGAGACGATCAATAAAGACGGGTTGATCAAGATCTACAATCCCTTCACCACGCACACCGATCCAGATAATCCAGGGAGATTGATCCGCGACCAATTTCCCGGTAACAAAATTGACTGCGCAGCGGTCAATCCGGCAACAAATAAGCCATTCTGTGATCCGGTGGCGCTAGCCGCGCTCAAGTTTTATCCGATGCCGAACATCCCGGGCAATTCCTTTGGAAGGGACAACTACGTTGCGAGCGGCAACAACCAGCTGAATAAGAATCTTTACTCGATTCGGATAGATCACAATATTTCGCAGCGTCAAAGCATTTTCGCCCGTTACACGCGGGAACGCCGCGAGGATCGGCAGGTTAATCCGTTCAATAACGCGGCTTCCTCGGGGCGCGTGATTATCGATAAATTTACCAACGTAACTATTAACCACACGATTTCGATTACCCCGAATCTGCTTAACAATATTCGATACGGGTATACGCGTGCTCACGCCAATCAAATTCCGTTCGGAACAGGTTTTGATCCAACCTCCTTAGGGTTGCCAGCTTACATAAAAAATAATGCAGCCATCTTACAGTTTCCTGGGTTTAACATCGGAGGTAACGCTTCGGTTTCCCAACTTGGCTCGCAAGGGTATAACAATCAACCGCGTGACACGACTACGATCGCGGACAGCGTAACTAAAATCTGGGGGCAACACACCGTCAAACCGGGGATTGAATTTCGATTGATCCGCTTCTTCCCGTTCCAAGTTTTCAATACCACGGGTAGCTATAGTTTTAATTCAGGTTATACTCAGCGTAATCCCAACTCCGGCGATAACAATGAGGGTGTCGGCTTGGCTTCGTTTCTGCTCGGAGCACAATCAAGTGCGGCCTTTGAATATGGAACCCCAGTGACTATTTTTCATAAGTATGTCGCCGCTTACATCCAGGACGACTGGCGCGTGAGTCCCAAGCTAACCCTCAATCTTGGTTTGCGTTGGGACCTCGAAACCGGCACCCAGGAAACCCAAGGCCGGCTTACAACGTTTGACTTTAACGCGCCATCACCGCTGGCTGGTAAAGTGTTGAAGTACCCTGATCTCAAGGGCTTGCTCCGATTCACTAACCCTGGGGAAGCGGAATGGGTAGCGGACAAGAAGCGCTTCGCACCGCGAATTGGCCTTGCATACAAGATCGGGGAGAAAACTACCGTCCGCGCCGGTTACGGAATCTTTTACCTTCCCATTTCGCTTGAAAATCTTGGCTCAGTTGGTTACAACTACGGGATCAGCAGCAATCAACCCGATCCTACAGTTCCCAAGGTATTTCTGAGCAACCCGTTTCCCTCGGGCATTCCACCGATCATAGGGAGGTCGCAGGGCGCACTCTCACTCATCGGACAAGGCCTTACGGCCGTAGCAGGGAAAATCACCAGTTCTTATAACCAGTTATGGAATCTGGCAATTCAAAGACAAATTGGACGGAATTGGCTGGTAGAGATCGCTTATGTGGGCAGCCATGGCGTGCACCTTCCAATAAACAGTTTCAATCTCAATCAGCTCGATCCTAGCCTCCAGGCCTTGGGTAACACGGAACTGAACAGTCTAGTGCTTAATCCGTTTTTTGGGATTATTACTGATCCTCTGTCGTCGCTAAGCAAAGAGAAGGTAAGGCAGTATCAACTCTTCAAACCATTCCCACAATACGACACACTCTCTTACTCCCGGCCTTTGGCCAACTTCGGCACGAGCGGTTATAATTCGATGCAACTCAAGCTGCAAAAGCGCTTCAGTAACGGGTTTTCTTTATTAACTCACTATACTTGGTCGAAGTTAATGGACACCGGCGGTGTTGGGAGCGGCATCGCTTTTTTTGACTCTACACCCATTCAGAATATTTACAACATAGCCGATGAACGCTCGTTGTCCAACCAGGATGTGCCGCATCGTTTTGTATTTGCGGCCACGTACGAACTTCCCATAGGTCGCGGCAAAATGATTGGATCGAACCTGCCACGTGCTCTCGATGTCCTAATTGGGGGATGGCAGGTTAATGGGGTGTACACCTGGCAGAGCGGCACTCCACTGTCGATTATCGCGAGAAATGAATTACTGATTCAGAACTCGCGTCTACGCGCGAGCATTCGCCCGGGAGTCGACCCACACATTGACACCGGTACGGCCCGTGACAACATTCGGAATGGTGGCACATGGTTTAATACCGCTGCGTTTTATAATCCGAATCCACCGCAGCCTAAAACGGGACCTGACATTACCAAGTTTTATGTACTCGGGAATACTTCTCGTACTCTAGGGAGTGTGCGGCGAGACCACTTTCGGAACCTGGATTTTTCGCTCTTTAAAGGCTTTCATATAACGGAACAAGTGGGTTTCCAATTGCGCCTGGAATCGTTTAACTTCTTCAACACCGTTGTTTTTGGTAGTCCGGACACCAGTGTTGACAGCACCCAGTTTGGTAGAATCTTCGGTCAAACCAACACGCCGCGAAAGGTTCAGGTTGCGCTGCGCATTAATTTTTAACGCACGCTACGGCGGGGAAAGTCCGTGGGCTTCACGGCTTTTCTCTTACTGGAATATTGGCCGGTAAATCGAAAGGAAACCGTGGCCGAAACTGGCCGCCGCGCATGACAGCCTTTCTGCTGCTCTTCGTATTCGCTGCATTTGCGGCATTGATGTTTGCGCGGGTCGTTCCAGCGCTGCTAGCTGTACCGGCGATGGCCGTGCTGGTTGCTATCATCGTAAAGCTTCCCCTCACCCAGCTTTTAAATCAGGTGGTGGCTGCCGGCTCAACCAGGTTGGCCCCCGCTTACATCGCCGTGTTTGCCGGAGCGATGATGGGCCGCGTGATGATGCACACGGGCATCGCCGAGGAAATTATCAAGCGTGCTGCGGAGTTTGGCGGCGACCGCCCCATGATCGTCGCGGCCGGCCTGATGATCGTCACGGCTGCGTTGTTTACGTCTCTGACCGGCCTGGGGGCCATTATCATGGTGGGATCCCTGGTGCTCCCCATCATGATGACGCTAGGCGTGCCCCGTAAGCTCGCCGCCGTTCTCTTCCTGATGGCCTTCGCGACCGGATTCATCTTCAACATCGCGCTCTGGCGCCTGTATCGCGAATTGCTGCAGATCGCTCCTTCGAGCAGCATGGCGCCCGAAGTCCCCAAATTTGCGGGCGGACTTTTGCTCATCACCTGTGTTGCCGTCACCATCTACACCGTGCTTGCTTTCCGGCGCTCGCGGGGAATGAGTTTTTGGACCGTGGCGACGCGCGAAGACCTCCTGCAGCGCAGCGACAATCGCCGCGTTCCTTTGATTTCTTTTTTCACGCCTTTTGTCCCACTGATTCTTTACGTCGGCTTGCACTGGAGCGAGTTACCCTCATTCCTGGGCGGTGCATTCTTTGGCGTGCTCACGACGGAACCAAAACTCTGCATACGCAGGCTTGCGGCTTCCGCGATCCGCGGCGTGGAAGATGGAGCGCCCGCTGCAATCTTGCTCATCGGCATTGGCATGTTGTTGAATGCTTTGACGCTCCCAGCGGTGCAAGCCTCGCTTGCGCCGATCGTCACGGCGATCCCATTGCGCGCTCCAGCCGTTTACATCCTCGGTTTTGGTCTGCTGTCGCCCCTCGCGCTCTATCGCGGACCGCTAAATCCGTTCGGCGTGGGCATCGGGGTTTATTCGATTATCTATGCAACGGGTGCGCTTCCGGCACTCGCACTTCTGGCCGCGATTATGTCCGTCGTGCAGGTTCAGAACGTTTGTGATCCGACGAACACCCACAATGTCTGGGTAGCCGGCTTTACCGGAGTTCCAGTCGCGGAAATCACGCGCTCGACGCTCGTTACCATGATGGCGGTGTGTTTTGGAGGTTTACTGCTGGGCGCGCGAATGTTTCTGCGTTAGAGATAGTTCTTCTTCGCAATTGAGGACGGGATGAAAAGAATAAAAGAAGGCAATTGGCAGCCAACAATGCGCATCTTCGCGCCGGCATGCTCGCTCTTGTTTTTGATGACGGCTCTGGCCCTTTCGAGTCCAGCTCATGAAGGGGAAAAAACTCCCCACGCTTCCGCAGCGTCAAGCCGTCCCGAGAGAAAATGGGTTAGGAACACGTTGCAACACCTTTCCTTGCGCCAGAGAATCGGCCAACTTGTGATCGCCGCTTCTCGGGGAGATTTTACAAATGTTCAAAGCGAGCGCTTTTTGGCGACGCGAAAGCAAATTGAGGAGGATGGTCTGGGAGGATTCATCATTCACGGGGGCGATCCGAACGCTATCGCGGCGCTGACTAACGAAATGCAGCGTATCGCAAAGGTTCCTCTGCTATTCGCCGCGGATTATGAATGGGGCTTGCGGATGCAGTTGCGCAACGGCACTGCGTTCACCACGAATATGGCCATTGCCGCAGCCGGTGATCCTGGAGCGGCATATCGTCAGGGGAAAGTGGTCGGAGAAGAGATGCGCGCCATCGGAGTCAATTGGCTATTTGCCCCGGTCGGCGACATCAACAATAATCCCGACAATCCCGTTATTAACACCCGCAGCTTCGGTGAAGATCCTGAGCGCGTCAGCCAATTCGTGGCAGCCATGGTGCGTGGTGTTCACGACGGCGGAGCGATGGCTGCCGCAAAACATTTTCCGGGCCATGGCGACACGGCCACCGATTCGCATATCGGTCTGCCGACTATAACGGTCGATCGTAAGCGCCTTGACGCCCTTGAGCTGCTGCCGTTTCGCGCAGCGATCTATGCGGGTGTTGACTCGATTATGACCGCGCATGTGGCTCTGCCAAATGTTACCGGTGACACGGTGCCGGCGACGCTCTCGCCCAAACTTACTACCGATTTGCTGCGGCGTGAGCTCGGCTTCGAAGGAATTATCGTGACGGATTCTCTCGGGATGGGCGCAATCGTAAAGGGCTACGGGAATGCCGAAGCGGCTGTTCGGGCAATAACCGCTGGCGCGGATGTCGTTCTTCTGAGCCCCGATCCAAAAGCTGCCATCGACGCGATTGAAGCCGCGGTAAACCATGGCGAAATCACATCCGGTAGAATCGATCAGTCAGTCGAACGTCTGCTCCGCGCGAAATATCGCCTGGGGCTTGCGAAGCATCGCGAAGTCAATCTTGCCGCAGTAAATCGAATTGTTGAGCGCCCTGACACGATGCAAGATGCAGCTACAGTCGCTGAGCGCTCCGTCACCTTGCTTCGAAACCAGGGAGTTTTGTTACCCATTGGCATTCCACAAACCGTTCGCGCACCATTCTTCATAGTTCTCGCCGCGGACGATGACGCTACCGAGGGACGCACGTTCATTCCTCAAGTACGCCAGCGTATGCCCACTGCTGCCATACAACGCGGTGATCCGCGCACGACCTCAGCCGAATACGATTCCCTGTACGCCGATGCGGAGAAGGCTGATCTGGTCGTCATCGCGGCCTTCGTCAAAAGAGCCGCGTTGAAAGGCACGGTAGCTATGCCCAGCTTGCAAGCTGGCTTAGTGCAAAAGCTAATTGCCTCTGGCAAACCAGTAGCCGTGCTGGCCTTTGGGAGTCCTTATCTCATCGCGCAATTTCCGGACGTGCCGGTCTACTTAACAACATATGCGATCGAAGATGTGGCTCAAGCAGCGGCCGTTCGCGCCTTGTTTGGAGAGATCTCTGTATCAGGGCGGTTGCCCGTTCGCATACCCGGATTGTTTGAACTTGGCGCTGGAATCCAACTTCCAGCTCGAACCGCCAGTAGCGCTGATCCTGTTAAAAAAATAAATGAACAGTAACGTCGAATCCAGTTCTAAACCGGCAGGACACATGCGTCGCGTGCGCGTTGGCATCGACGTAGGCGGAACCTTCACGGACGTGGTTGTTCTCGATCACGAGACACTCGATGTAATCGGCCAGCTCAAAGTGCCCACTACGCACGCCGCTACCGAGGGAGTCGCACGTGGCATCATCAGCGCGATCGAACGGGTGCTTTCTGATGTCGGCATTCATCCGGATGAAATCGTGTTCATCGCCCATTCAACCACGCAGGCTACCAATGCGCTCCTCGAAGGAGATGTAGCGCGAGTGGGAATCATCGGCATTGGTGGCGGACTCGAAGCTTGGAAGGCGCGGCGAGACACCCGCGTGCCTCCTGTGAAGCTTGGAGCTCAACAATGGCTGAAGCCGGATCATCATTTCATCAGCAGCTCGAAAGAACTGACGGATTCCGTCATAAACGAAGTTATTTCGGAGGTGCGCGCTGCTGGCGGAGAAGTGATCGTCGCCTCGGAGGCGTTTGGCGTGGATCGCCCCGCGAATGAGGGGCGAATCGCCGAACTGACACGGCAGCGTGGGATCTTGGCCACCTCCGGGCACGAGGTTTCGAGTCTCTATGGCCTTCGAACTCGCACGCGTACTGCGGTCCTGAATGCCGCAATCTTGCCTAAAATGGTGGAGACAGCGGAAATGACCGCGCGCTGCGTTCTTGACGCTGGCATTCATGCCCCGCTGATGATTATGCGTTCCGATGGAGGAGTAATGAGCCTGGCAGAGGTGCATCGCCGCCCGATTACCACCATGCTTTCCGGACCTGCTGCGGGTATTGCCGGTGCGCTCATGCACGAGCACGTTTCCGACGGTATCTTTATCGAAGTAGGAGGCACGAGCGCTGACATTTCTGTGATTCGCAACGGTTTGCCTCAAATGCGCAGCGCGCAAATCGGCGGGCACCGCACATTTCTCAACACGCTGGACGTGCGTACGTTGGGAATTGCCGGCGGCAGCTTGGTGCGTGAAGCCGGCGCCGCAATCATTGACGTGGGGCCGCGCTCTGCTCATATTACTGGGCTTGACTATTCTTGCTTCGCCCCGGCCGATCAGTTTATTGACTCCTACCTTGTGCACGTGCGGCCCACTCCGCGCGATACCGATGATTACGTCGCGATCGAAACACGCGCTGGACGGCGCTTTGCTTTGACACCCACTTGCGCCGCTAACCTGCTAGGGCTCGTTCCCATGGAAAGTTTTGCCAAGGGAAGCGCAGACGCTGCACGAGTTGCCTTTTTACCGCTGGCCAAGGCACTTCGTGCGAGCGTCGAAGATGCTGCCGAACGAATACTGAACGTGAGCGGCCTGAAGATAAAAAAACAGATCGAAGAACTGATTGCCGATTATCGCCTGCAACGCTCTACCCTTGAACTTATCGGCGGCGGTGGCGGCGCCGCGGCCCTTGTCCCCTATGCGGCGAAATTGCTTGACCTGCCTTTTCGAATCGCGCGCAAAGCTGAAGTGATTTCGACCATCGGCGTCGCGCTTGCGATGGTGCGCGACACAATCGAACGGAACATTGTTGAGCCATCGCCTGACGATATTTTGCGCACTCGCCGTGAAGCCGCCGATGCCGTTATCAGGGCCGGAGCCTTGCCTGAAACCGTCGAGGTTCAAGTCGAGGTGGACACCCGCCGACATATCGTCCGCGCAACCGCGTTTGGAACCACTCAATTCAAGCAGGGAAGCGAGGAACATGGCGCGCTTGATGTTGCAGGGTGCAGCCAGGCCGCTGCTCGTTCTATGCAGGTTTCTTTGGAGACCGTCGCTTTACTTGCAGAAACAGATAGTGCGCGTGTTTTTTCGGCACCTTGTCAACCGCACGGTATATTCAAGTTCCTCAAGAGCGCGACTCAAATGGTTCGCGTAACCGACCGCACCGGTGTAATTCGTTTACAGCGGCAAAGCGCGGACGTATTTAATTCTTCGGTGGCCACCGTTTCTCGTGATCTGGATCGAATTATTTTTCGGCTCAGTGAATTCGGTGATGCGGGCAGAATGATGCCCGATTTGTCCGTGCTTGTCGGCGCAAGAATCGTAAATTTATCGGGCCTTGCGGACTCGGAGCAGGTAGTGGCGCTTGCCAACGCGGAGCTTCAATCTCTGCCGCCACATGAAAAGATTGTCCTGATCGCTTCGGCAAAGAACGCCTGAATTGCATGAGGATGCCTTGCCGGTCGAACGACAAACCGATGTGTTGATTGTCGGAGGAGGCGTCGGCGGGTGCGCCGCGGCGCAGGCCGTCGCGCAGGCCGGCTTCAAGGCGATACTGACCGAAGAATCCGATTGGCTCGGCGGACAATTCACCTCGCAAGGGGTGCCGCCCGACGAGCATGGTTGGATTGAGCAGTTCGGCTGCACACGCTCCTACCGTGCGTTCCGCGACGAGGTGCGCGAATATTACCGGAAGTTTTACCCGCTCACTCCTGAGGCCCGTGATGATCGCTTTCTGAATCCTGGGAATGGATGGGTATCACCGCTTTGTTTTGAGCCCAAGGTCGCACTCGCTGTTCTCGAGTCGATGTTGCGACCTTATGTGGACAATGGAATCCTGACAATCCTGCGACAGCGTCGGCCTGTTGCTGTCGAAATGAAGACCGCAACTCACCTGCGCGCTGTCACTCTCCAAAGTGTGCCGAATGGCGATGAGCAGACTATTGCTGCGCGGTATTTTTTAGATGCGACGGAACTCGGCGATGTCCTGCCGCTGGCGCAGGCGCAGTTCGTCACTGGCGCCGAATCTTACGCGCAAACGGGCGAGCCCCATGCTGTGAGCGAGGCGAAGCCCCGAAATTCGCAAGCCTTCTCGGTATGCTTCGCCATCGAACATATTCCTCGCGAAAACCACACCATAGAAAGGCCGATTCAGTACGATTTTTGGCGCTCTTATATTCCCGCCACAAAACCCGCTTGGCCAGGCCCCTTGCTCACTTGGACAGCACCAAACCCACGCACTCTGGCGCCTGTTCGCTATAATTTTGACCCGGAGTCCGAAAGTGGGCACGCCTTTTCCGGCTTGTGGACGTACCGGCGCATACTGCACAAAACTCAATTTGTTTCCGGGGCATTCGCGAGCGACATCTGTCTCGTAAATTGGCCGATGAATGATTATTTTTTGGGAGATATTTGCGCCTCTACTGCCGAAGAAAAGCACCGCCTCATCGAGGGCGGGAAGCAATTGAGTTTGTCTCTGCTGTATTGGCTGCAAACCGAAGCGCCACGTCCTGACGGGGGGCGCGGCTGGCCAGGCATTCGCCTTAAGCCCGAGGTATGGAATTCGTCCGATGGCCTCGCCAAACAGCCGTATATACGGGAATCGCGTCGTATCCATGCGGAGTTCACTGTTCGGGAACAGCATGTTGCCGCGGAAATAAGCTCGTCCAAGACGCGCGCAGAAACCTTCGCTGATTCGGTAGGAATCGGATCCTACCGTATTGACCTGCATCCCTCGGCCGATGGCGACAATTACATTGATGTGCCCGCGCTCCCATTTCAGATTCCGCTGGGTGCAATGATCCCGATTCGCCTGGAAAACCTTCTCCCTGCTGCAAAAAATATTGGCACGACGCATATCACCAATGGTTGTTACCGGCTGCACCCGGTGGAATGGAACATCGGCGAAGCAGCTGGTGCTTTGAGTGTTTTCTGTCTCGAGTCGACGTTTTTTCCACGAGCGATTTACAAAGATGCCGGTCTTCGACGAGAATTCCAGAACAAGCTAGTCAAACGCGGCGTTGAGCTGGAATGGCCGGAAGGTTTGCGGTTAGCTGATGGTGATCCGCACAAACATGCGATGAAAGTAATAATCAACAAACGATAGTCTATGTTCGGGAAACCCATCGCGAAACATTCGGCCGTGGAAGATGGTTATTGCTTCCCGAACGTAGAGAGGCTTCGGCAAATTGCAATCCTGGGCAAAAAGATGGCTGGGGATACAATCGCACGCTACGGAACCAACGATGTGTTTGAGATTTGCAAACGAGTTCCTGTGAAACTCTATTACCAGCGCTGGGCCCTCGTGACCGTCGGCGAGTGTGAGCGTCGTTCTGCGACGATCCGCGTAAACCTCAGCGCGCTCGACTATATGGAGCACGCTTCCCTTGGAATTTCTCGCCGCTTGTTGGAGAAGAGTATTATCGCCCACGAGCTGTGCCATCTTTTGACAACCAGTCACAATGAATCGGCTGCACAGGTCCATGAGCCGGATTCAAGCGGCTTCGCATCACCATCTTTTGAGGAAGAGTGCGCCAATAATTTTAGCGCTGCGCTGCTTGAAATTTCGCCCGCCGAACAGGAACGAATCGATCAAGCCGTTCGTTGCCTTCGGTTCGCAATCGTACAGGAGAATTCACGCCGGCATGATTGATGAATTGTTTCTCGGCATCGACGGCGGCCAAAGCCACACCGACGCAGTCGTGGCTGACGCCAAAGGAAGCATTCTGGGGCATGGTCGCGGGGGGGCATCGAATCATGCTGACGAGCCGGGCGGACCGGAACGGCTTCGTTCCGCCGTCAGTGACAGTGTGGGCCAGGCGCTCCGCTCCGGACGCCTGCCGTCCCTGAGCGACATTGTCTTTGTCTCGGCGCACTGCGGAATGACCGGCGGAGCGAATTTCAAAGAAGACGTAATTCGCGCGATTTTGCGCTCCCGTCAGCTCTCAATTGGCCATGATGCTCCCGCAGCCTTGGCCGGGGCGTCCGGATGCAAGCCCGGCATTATAGTAGTGGCCGGCACAGGGTCGGTGGCATATGGTGAGAATGCCCAAGGTGGATGCGCACAAGCTGGCGGCTGGGGCTACTTGTTCGGTGACGAAGGAGGCGGGTTCGGAATCGCTCTGAACGCGGTTCGGCGAGCCGCGCAAGCGCAAGACGGCATGTCCAACGCGACATCGATCTTGCGTCTGGCGTTACAGTATTTCGAGGTTAGCGATCTCCGTAATCTCGTGCAATCCGTTTATAGTGGCCGCCGGAAGCGCGACGAGTTTGCGGCGTTTGCTCGAGCGGTAGATGACGCAGCGGCATTAGATGACCCAGAAGCTCGACGCATCATTGAAGAAGGAGCCAAATCACTTGCTGCATTAGGAGCGGCTGTCGCGCGAGCTCTGAACTTGAGCGGCGATCAAATTCACCTTTTTCGCGTTGGAGGAATGTTTCGAGGCGCATCATTCTCAGAAAGCTTTGAAGTTGCTGTGCAAAATTGTTTGCCGGGTGCTCAAATCTCCGAACCGCGATTTGAGCCAGTAATCGGCGCTTTGTTACTGGCATATCGGGGCGCTAACCGCGGTTGTTCGGAAGAGATATTGTCGAATCTTGACAAGCACTGTGGCGCAGTCTTCAATTCCAACATTGTCGAACGAAATCGATGAGCCTCATTTCAAAATTCGATTCATGGCGAGGCGGCCTTATCGTCTCCTGCCAAGCTGGCGCGGGTTCGCCGTTGTCCGATCCTAGGATCATCGCGGCACTTGCGCGCACTGCCGAGCTGAACGGCGCGGTAGGCGTTCGGATTGATGGCCCGTCAAATATCGAGGCGGTCCGGCAAGCCATATCGATTCCGATTCTCGGGATTGAAAAGCTCAGGATTGAAGGATTCGACGTGTACATCACTCCCACGCATGAGTCTGCTCGGAGAGTGGCAGCCAGCGGTGCCGACGTTCTCGCCATGGATGCAACCACTCGCGCGAGACCCGATGGCGCTATTTTGCGTGACGTGATCATGCGTGCGCACACTGAGCTGAAAAAACCAGTGATGGCTGACATTGCTACGTGCGAAGAAGCGATTGCCGCTGTAGAAACCTCCGGGGCCGACTTCATCGCCACGACGCTCTCAGGTTATACGCAGGAAACCCGGTGCTGCGCGCAGCCAAATTTTGAACTGGTCGAGCGCCTCGCGTCACGTTTGAAGGTTCCGGTAGTTTGCGAAGGGCACGTGCGGACCATACAAGATGTGCGGCGCGCATTTGACTGCGGCGCTTTTGCGGTCGTTGTGGGAAAAGCGATCACTGGCGTGGATTGGCTCGTACGCCAATATGTTGCAGCCGTGCCCAGCGGAAAAATCCCCAGGCTCACGGATCGTGAAGAATAAGCAAATGGTCGCCCCAACATCGCACATGAAAGTCGATATCGAACGCGATAATTCTCAGGGGCGCCTCCTCTCACTGGACGTCTTTCGCGGAATCACGATCGCTGGAATGATCCTGGTGAACAATCCCGGCTCGGGACATATTTACTGGCCCTTAGAACATGCTCCTTGGCACGGTTGGACTCCTACCGACTTAGTTTTTCCATTCTTCCTCTTCATTGTGGGCGTCTCGATCACCCTCGCTCTGGGCCGACGCGTGGAAATGGGTGGTAGCCAGAATGGGCTGCTGCTGAAGATCGTTAGGCGTTCGCTGATCATCTTCCTTCTCGGGCTGATCATCAATGCCTTCCCTTATTTCCATCTATCCGTAATTCGCATTCCGGGGGTCCTGCAGCGCATCGCGGTGTGCTATTTCGTGGCGTCCGTCATATTTGTATATACGGGCTGGAAGACGCAGGCCGCGTTGGCACTGCTTTTGCCAATCGGCTATTGGCTGCTCGTCACTCTTGTGGGGGCTCCGGGCTTTGCGGCGGGCGACCTAAGCAGGAACGGGAGCCTGCCGAGTTATCTGGACCGATGGCTGCTTGCCGGCCATATTTACACAAAAGATTACGATCCCGAAGGAATCCTCAGCACCATAACGGCGATAGCGACCACTCTTATTGGGGTCTTGACGGGGCATTGGCTGCGGTCTCGGCGTTCGCCGCACGAGAAGGTAGCCGCAATGTTTGTCGCAGGCACAGGCGCGCTTGTAATTGGGTGGGTTTGGAATGCGTGGTTCCCTATCAACAAGGCGCTGTGGTCGAGTTCCTATGTCTTTTTCACCGGCGGTCTTGCGCTGCTTTTCTTCGCGGCTTGCTATTGGCTGATCGAAATTCAAAGTTATTGGCGATGGGCAAAGCCGTTTCTGATTTTCGGAGCGAATGCGCTGGCTTTATATTTTCTTTCGGCAATCGTTGGACGACTCATGCCTCTCTGGCACATTCCTCGCGCGGACGGTACGCCCGGGAACCTCAAAACTTTCCTTGTCGACCATTTGTTCGGGTCATGGCTTTCTCCGATGAATGCGTCGCTATTCTGGGCCATCACTTACGTCCTTTTTTGGCTCGCCGTGCTGAGCATCCTTTACAAAAAGAAGGTTTTCATCAAGGTGTAGAGCTTGGACCCAAACCACCGAAAATTTGCAGTGAAGTATGGAGAGAGAAATAGCAGAGTCATTCTTTCATGTCATAATGTCCAATCCTGCGAGCCGGCGAAAAGCGACCAGGCTGCACACGGAGCTCTTTTCGCCACGGACGCTGGAACTCGATCGTGAACAATATCCGCACAAAACTAATTGTTGGTATTAGTGGCGCTACCGGCGCGATCTTCGGCGTCCGCCTCTTGCAGGTCCTTCAGCACTCCGAGATCGAGACCCATCTCGTAATCAGCAAGTGGGGCGCGCGCACTCTGATTCACGAAACGCCCTATTCGCTCGAACAGATGCACGGACTTGCAACACGCTATTATGCTTCCCACGATGAGGGCGCAGCCATTTCCAGCGGTTCTTTTCTCACCCGCGGCATGGTCGTGTGCCCGTGTAGCGTCAGATCGCTGGCTGCTATTGCTCAAGGTCACGGAGATACGCTTATCCATCGCGCAGCGGACGTCGTCCTGAAAGAAGGGCGCAAATTGGTGCTGGTAGTCCGCGAAACACCGCTAAGCGCCATTCATCTGGAAAATATGTTAAAGCTTTCGCGTATGGGCGTTGTGATATTTCCCCCGGTTCCCGCTTTCTACAATCGGCCACAGACGATCGCCGATATCGTTGACCAGACCGTTCTGCGGGTCCTGGACCAATTTGATATTCATCTTCCTTCAGGAGCTCGCTGGGAAGGGAATATGTCTTCCACTGGAGACTCTGCTAACGCCATTCCTGGCAGGAAAAATGCCTGACGGAGGAGCCTGCTCGTAATTATTTCTTATCAAGTCTCTTGAGCGCGTCCTTCGCGGTTCTATCCTTCGGGTCGATCTTGATCACTTCCTCGTATTCTTGCCGCGCTGCCGTTGGTTGGCCCTCTTCCTCGAATAGTCTCCCCAACCAGCGGTGCGTGACAGTGCGTGTGGGATAAGCTGTTCGCGTTGGCGCCAGCTTTAAGTAGTCGCGCAGAAGTTGCTCGGCTTTTGTCAGCTTTTCTTTTCTTAAAATTAGGCCTACGCTGCGATAAAAACCTGTTCGAGAATCTGTTGGCGCTATCTTCGCGCCAACTTCGGCCACGCTGAGGAGCCGTTCGGGTTGCTCGCGCTTCATGGCATAATCCCCAATGTCGAAGATGAGCTCGGCGCGACGCGGCGTTGTTTCCAGTGCCTGCGTAAACTGCGCATCGGCAGCGGCAAAATCTTTCTTCTGGCGCCGGCAATTTCCGCGCGCATAATAGCCTTCTGCTCGATCCAGTTGGCTTACCCGGGCTATCTCCGCTTTTGCTTTGTCCTCTCCGCCACCCGCGATTCCCGGAGCGCTGCAATCGAATTCGATAAGCCCCTGCTGCGCTGAGAAATTGCGCTCATCCAGGTTCACGGCAATCTCAAATTCTTTCCGAGCCTTCCTGGCCAATGAGAGCGCGGAAAACCAACTGGCTTGCTCCGCTTTCTGCCCATAAGCCTTGGCGAGCCATTCATGGCCTGCAGAATTCTTCCCATCGAGTGCCACTGCTTTCGCCGCGCTGGCAATTGCCGCATCGTTGTTCTGCATTTCGAAGTAGCTTTTCGCGAGCAATAGTTGCACTTCACCGTTTTGTGGAGATCTCGCAGTAGCGCGCATTAAGATTTGTACTGCTTTCGGATAATCGCTTGCCTCGTAAGCTTTACGGGCTAGCTCGATAGTGGATGGCGAATCGTCTGACTGTTTCGGTACCGCATACAACGTGGCGCCAAAAAGCGCTACCATCACGAGCATCCATCCGTGTCGCCTGGCCATTATCCGCATTGTTTCAAACTCCCAGACTTATCGTACTGAACCCGCTGAATAATGGATACTATGCAGGGATATTTTCCAAACCTCAACTTGCAAGTTCCCATAATGACAATACCAGTGTAAACCTCAACTAGGAGTCTAAGTCCAATCCAGTTACAATGATTGTTGGGGTGGTGTACTCGTGGACAACAAACGCAGTGGGGATTTATCTGCTTTGAGCGGCGTTATGAAGACGCTTCTGCTCAATCCTCCAAGTTTTGAAAAATTTGATGGTGGGGCCGGCTCGCGTTGGCCCGTGGCGCGCGAGATCGAATCCTATTGGTATCCTGTCTGGCTCACTTACCCTGCGGGAATGCTGCCTGGCAGCCGCCTGCTCGACGCGTCCCCGCACAAAGTGTCGCAAGCCGAAACAGTTCAAATCGCCAAAGACTACGATTTCGTTGTCCTGTTCACTTCGACGGTGGGCTTCCACAGTGACTTGGGTCTGATTCGAAGGATGAAAGAGCTCAAGCCTGACTTGAAAATTGCCTTTGTCGGCCCGCACGTGCAAAACCGTCCGGATCAGAGTCTCAAAGCCAGTGAAGACATCGATTTCGTTGTTCGCGGCGAATTCGATTACGCGGTTGTGGAATTCGCTCAAGGCAAGCCGCTCGACCAGATTCTCGGAATCAGCTATTTGAAAGACGGACGTGTGGTACACACGGCCCCCCGGCCGCAATTACACACCGAAGAATTAGACGCGTTGCCCTTTGCCGTAGATGTTTATAAGCGGGACGTTCAGATCGAGCGTTACAACGTTCCTTTTTTGCTGCATCCTTTCGTTTCCCTCTACACCACTCGCGGCTGTCCGGCGCTTTGTACTTTTTGCCAGTGGCCCCAGACGATTTCCGGGCACGCCTGGCGCGTCCGCTCCACCGATAATGTTGTGCGGGAAATCCAGCGGGGGCTCGAGCATTTTCCGCAACTGAAAGAATTTTTCTTTGATGACGATACTTTCAACATTCGCAAAGACCGCGTGCTGGAAATCTGTGCCAAGTTCAAACCGCTGAAGTTTCAATGGTCCTCGACGGCGCGGGTACACAGCGATTATGAAACTCTCAAAGCCATGGCCGACGCCGGAGCGCGGCTCTTCATCGTCGGATTCGAATCGGGCGATGCGCAAATTTTAAAAAATATCAAAAAAGGAGCAACGCCTGAGATGGGTCGCGCCTTCGCCAAAAACTGCAAGAAAGTCGGTATCAAGGTTCATGGAGACTTCATCATCGGCTTGCCTGGCGAGACAAAAGAAACCATTCAGGCCACGATTGACTACGCCAAGGAATTAGACTGCGAGACCATTCAAGTAGCGTTAGCCCACGCGTTTCCCGGAACAGAGCTTCATAATTATCTATCAGAGAATAATTTCCTCACGGCAGAAGCGCTTGCGGACACCAGCGGACACCAGTTACCGCACATCCAGTACCCTGGCCTAAGCCGCGAAGACATGATGGCAGGCGTTAACCGCTTTTATGATTCGTACTATTTTCGCCCTAAGGTTGCCTGGCGAATTGTTCGCGAGGCGCTCTGGGATGGCCATGAACGAAAGCGTCTTTACCACGAGGCTGTCGAATACCTTCGCTTGCGCTCTGAGCGCTTGAAGTGGGCCAAGGGCATGCCGAAGAAATCCCTGGTGTCCGTGCCGGAGTCAGCAGCATCCGCGAACGACTAGAGCCTAGAACTCAATAAGCCGGAAAATAAAACATTAAGACTGGCACTCGCGGGTTATTTCCCAGGTTCGATCGTTTTGGAAAAGTCCGCGCGCCGTACCGTGTCCGTGCGCCGGCTTTTCCTTTCGCGCACCGCATATATCGGCTTGTTTTGGGATTCATAGTAGATCCGCGCGAGCATCTCCCCCAGCAAGCCAAAGGATAAGAACTGAATTCCTGCCACCACCAGCGCAATCGCCAGCATGAGTAAAGGCCCATGTTCAGCCATAATGGACTGACCAAAAACCACTTTGTCAAATAACAACCAAAAATTTATAAACATGCCGATGCTCGCAGAAAGCAGCCCAAAGAGGCCGAAAAATTGTAGCGGCCGGGTCGAATATCCCAGCAGGAATTTCACGCTCAGCAAGTCAAGTGACACGCGTATTGCGCGTCCCATCCCATAATTCGATTTGCCTGCTGGCCGCAAGCGATTCGAAATGGGTACCTCGGTCGTTCGCGCTCCAATCCAACTCGCGAGAGCCGGGATGAAGCGATGCAGTTCTCCATAAAGGTGCACCTCATCCAGCATTTCTCTGCGATAGGCCTTAAATGTTGTGCCAAAGTCATGAAGCTTCACGCCCGACAGCTTGGCCATCGTCCAATTAGCGATTCGGCTGGGAAGCCGGCGCGTCAGTAAGGCGTCATTCCGTTCCACGCGCCACCCGCTCACAATGTCATAACCTTCTTTCATTTTTTCGAGGAACACAGGAATTTCGCCGGGATCATGCTGCAGGTCTCCATCCATCGAGACGATGATATCGCCGCGCGAAAAATCAAAGCCGGCTTTCAGTGCCGCGGTTTGCCCAAAATTCCGTCGCAACCGGATGACGTGCACCCGCTGATCGTTTTCATATATGTCTAACAAGGTTTTGTAGGTGCCGTCGTGGCTCCCATCATCCACAAACACCATTTCGTAGGGCGCGCCTACGGCATCCATCACTTCGCTGATCTTCACGTAGAGCAGCGGGATACTTTCCTGCTCGTTGTAAAAAGGCACGACGATCGAGTACCTGACTTGGGATTCGTTTTGCATGCGTCTAGGACGGAATCAGCCCTCCATAGTTTATAAGATGGATGTCAAGTCGCGCTATCAGTTGCGACGTTTCAGGCCGCGTCAGGGCGTCAAGCTCGCGCTGTCGTTCAGCTCGCAGACGCGTAAGCGTTGGCGGCATGTTTTCATCCACATATCCCGGATGGCACATCAGCTCATTGGTGCCCGGGCGCAAAGTGTTTAAGATCGCGGTTATCTCCCGCTGGTCCAGGAATCCCGTTTGCGTAATGCCATAGAAATTCTCGGGAAAGGTAAGCCCAGCATTCCGAAGCTTTGCGCGTGTTCCCGTCGCAATCAGATCCAATGCTCGCGATTGCGCATATTGTTTGACGATTGCCACGGAGGGCTGGCGATTTTGTTTCAGGAGCGGCCAAAGTTTTACGGAATGCTCGGATGCCCAGCGAACCCCGCTAATTCCGTGCTGTTTTGCGAGTTGCACGACGATCGGCAAGATTCCTGGCAGCATGTGGATGTGCTTATGTCCGTCAAGATGCGTGATGGCAATGCCTGATGCTCGAACTTTTTCAATTTGAGCCCTAAGCTCAAGCTCGATTTCCCCTGAGCGCAAGCGGCCTACAATGTGGCGGGCCAACAGTGCTACAGGATGCGGAAAAAAATCGCCGCTTTCACTTAGGAGACTTGCGACTGCGGCAGGATCCGAAAGCGGTCGCCCTTCCGTTAGATTCAAATGAACACCCACTCCTAAGCGCGGCATGGATTTGGCTATTATTACAGCCTGCTCAAAAGCCTCACCGTTAGCCAACAGAGTGGCGCTGGTCAGAATTCCACGCCGATGCGCCTCCAGTATCCCTCTATTGATGCCATCGGACATTCCAAAATCGTCGGCATTAACTATAAGTTGCTTCCTTTGCGGGGAGAGCGGTCCATCTCCGCCACTGCGGTCCTTGGTTACGCTGTTAATCTTGGTTTCAGACATCATGTGGAATATTTGAAATGTTCAGCTTAAAGCCGCCCAGATAAACGGCCAATCCTAGGATACTCACAAGGGCTTTCCATATGCGAAAGCACAAAAGTGCTTCAGCTCCGCCTCGTAACCCTGCGATTTTGAAGAGAGAGTTGAACGCGGTCTCGCCAATGCCCAATCCCCCTGGGGTTAGCGGCAGACTGTTCACGACATGGCCCATGGGTATGAGCATGCACATCTTCATCGACCAGCTAGTCGGATCCAGAGTCAGAGCCCCCAAAGCCGTGACCGCGACGAGCGATAAATTGGCGACCAGGGAAATCCCAAGCGCCGCCAGTAAAGTCCGTGGATTCCTGCGATAGACGGCGAAAGTCTCGACGATTTGTTCGGCGCCAACACGGGGAAAGAGGCCGCGAGTCTTCCGGGCCAGTAAATTCATCACCGTAGAATGGAACAATAAAACTAGAAAGATGCCCAATAGGGCAGCGCCCAAAACCGCCGTAATGATAAGTAGAACGCGAACAATCGGAAGCATGCGCAGAAGCGCGGGAAACATGGGCGCGAAAAGTAACGGCAAAACCAGCAAGGAAAATAGTCCAATCGAGCGCTCCAGAAGAAGCACTGTGATGATTTCGCTGCGCCTTCCGCCGTTTCCCTTCGCAGCGTAGAAGATTCGGGCGAGGTCGCCCCCCGCTGCCCCGGGGAGAAACGTCGCGAAGAAAAAACCGACCAGGGTCAATTGCGCTGAGTCGTACCATGAGAGGCGCAATCCCAGCGGATGTAAAAGCCAGCACAGCCGCAGTGCCATCATTGCGACGTCGAATAGTAATAGAACAATGGCCGTTACACTGAGGGGCCATCGTGTAAGGAGCGCTGAGAACGCGCTCCAATCGATAATTCCCGACTTTGCCAGATACAGGATGATGCCAAAGCCGATGGCCAATCGCACGAAAGCAAAAACTATTCGCGGCATGCGTGTTGCAAAAGAGCGATCGCGCCCTCCTTCACCCTCACCCTCGTGGCTCGTCATTGCAAAGGCCGATTCGTAAGCACCAGTTTCCCACCGGAGCGGGCCACGGGGAACACTGTGCTTCGATCAATCCCCGCGATTGCTTTGTCTTGCTCCTCAATCTCTGTCCAGAGAAAAATCCGGTGCGGACCAGCCCACATTCTCTGGAAGGAAGGAGTATCGTCGAAGATTTGAGGTGCGTCGGGAAAAAGCGAACCATACCAAAGGTTCGCGCTGCGACCGTTCAGAATACGCACCGGTTGTCCCGTGTAGTAATTCAGCGACGACCCGCCTTCATATTCTCCGTTGATTTCAATGATGTCTCCCGGCCTATGAATGCGCGTAATCGCATCTGCGAGCGGTTTCGAAGTAAGCAGAGGATTAAAAGTAGTGAATGCAATATGGATGGCGATTAGCAAGCCACAACTCATAAACAGCAAAGACCAATTTCCGAGTTCAGGGCGCTCCCGCCGCCGGAAATACCAGTTCAATCCCGACCCCGACAATAACGAGATGCCAAATAAAATAAGCGGCGCGCGGAACAACGTCATTACTTGCAGATTGAGATCGAGAAAGTGTCCAAGCGAAAGCGCATATTGCTCCGATTCCGCCGGGCCCGGATGCAGAAGGTCGGCAATGTCTGCGCCTGTGGGAATAGCCGGCGAAACCGCGGCTACAACCAACGCTGCTATGCCGGCGATTACACCGATGATAGCTAGTGCAATCGACGAAATGCGGCCCCAGCGCCGGCGTCTAGATCCCCTGGGCGAAGCCTCCTCCTCGGCCAGCCAGATACCGGTAAGAACCGCCAAACAGGGAAGAGCGGGAAGAACGTAATATTCCTGGCGTGTCGAAAAACTGAAAAACAAAACAATAAAAAACCCGCCAATCATAAAAACAAGCTTCGCCCTCTCGTTGCGCGATTCGGCGGCCAAACGCCGCCCAACCTTCTTGATCTCGCCAAGGGCCTGCGGTAGAAAGCTCGACCAGGGGAAGAGCCAAACGAGCGACAGCCCCCAAAAGAGGACCAGCGGAACAGTCCCGTAATCGCGCGGGATTCTCTTGTTTAAATAACGCAAAAAATGTTCGTTGACAAAGTAGAACCAGAAAAACCCCCGCACATTGCCCTGGTCAGGATTGCGCAGTCCTGCAAGGATGTGCCATGGCGCGGCAATGATCAAAAAAATGAACAGGCTCGACACAACATGCATCTTGAGCACACGGCGAAGGGTGCCTGTCAGAGTCAGACTCAATCCGATTGTCGCGATGGGGAACACCAGGCCAATCAGACCCTTGGTGAGAACGTTCAGCGCGCAACAGGCTGCCAATCCCCAGCACTCCCATCGCCCTGGCTCGGGTTTGTCCCACGAACGCAAAAAGAAATCCAGGCTGAGGACCAACCAAAGTCCGACCAGAATGTCGGGAATAAGGAATCGCGTGAAGATATAAGGTCCAAGTGCAAATCCTGAAACTAATGCCGCGTACCAGCCGGCGGTCTCGCCGGAAGCGCGTCGTCCAACAAAGAACACCGCAATGATTAAAGCCAGCGTGCCGAGCGCCAGCGGCAGCCGTGCCGACCAATCATGAAACCCGAAGATCTTGAAGCTTGCGGCGATCCCCCAGTAAAGCAGCGGAGCCTTCTCAAGGTAACGGATTCCGTTGGCATGCAGCGTCACCCAATCGTGGCTCAGCACCATCTCGCGCGCCGCTTCCGCGTGCACCGAGTCTGCGTCATCCAGCAGTGCTGGACGAAACAACCCTGAGCCATACACCACAAGCCACAAGAGAAATAGCGAGATGAGGTAGAATCGCGATCGTCTAAGCTGGCGCACCTCAGCCAGCATGCGGCCGCCATTTGAATAAATCTGCCAGGTCGGCGAAAGCGCCCATTACGCGTCGCATAGGAACGAAGAATAGTATATATACGGGAAGCTTGAGTACTTGAAAGTATTAAGTATTATTCGCTCGCAATGTTAGCGAAGCTTCGGGACGGGCGCGAATTGTGTTGTGGTTATTCCGAGACCTCGTTTTTCTCTTGGCGGCAGCATCGTACGCCTACTACGCGCTCACTTTGTGGGTATGTATCGCATATTTTCGGCGAATTAAGCGCCAACCGGCTCCGCAAACCTCTCACGCGCCCCCAGCGAGCATTCTGAAACCCGTTCGCGGTCTCGATTTTGGCGCCTACGAGAATGTCGCCAGCTTCTGCCGCTTGGACTACCCGGAGTACGAAATACTATTGTGCGTAAACGATGCTGACGATCCGGTCGTGCCCCTCATCGCCAGGCTTCAGCGCGATTTTCCCTCTTGCGCGATTCGTTTGCTTATCGGCGCGCCGGAAATCGGATCAAGCAGCAAAGTAAATAAATTGTGCCGGCTTGCTCAGGAAGCAAAATACGATCTTCTCGTCGTAAGTGACAGCGACGTGCGCGTCGCTCCAAATTATTTGCGTGACGTTGCCGCAGCTTTCGCCGATCCGGAAGTGGGGGCCTTGACCGTATTGTTCCGAAGCGTTATTCCAGGGGGCTTCGGCGCGACCCTGGACGCCGCGGGCTCGGCAGTCGAGTTTGCGACCAACGCACTGCTCGCGCAAAAACTGGAAGGCATCAAATTTACTCTCGGCGCCACCATGGCGGTTACGAGAAAGTGCCTCGAGGAAATCGGAGGCTTTGAGGCGCTGGCAAGCCACTACGTTGACGACTTTGAACTGGGGAACCGCGTTGCCGCACGTGGGCATCGTGTTGCCCTGGCGCGTTCACCGGTCTCGATGGTTTACCCGCCGGAGACGCTCGGCCAATTTCTGCGCCATGAATTGCGATGGACGATCGGTTTGCGCAGCGTGCGCCCGGTAGGGCACCTGGCAATGATCTTTACTTTCGGTTTGCCGTGGACGATTCTCGCCGCCGCTCTTGCTCCTTCAACTTTCGTCACTATTTTATTGTTAAGCATATATCTGATGCTGCGCGCTGCGGTGTACCTCACGGTAGGAGTATGGGGATTGAGTGACGCGGTAGTCCGGCGTGCTTGGTGGTTAGCGCCAGTGCGCGATGCCGCAAACTTCGGCGTATGGCTTGCTAGCTTCTTTTCCGACCATTTCTATTGGCGCGGCGTGAAATATCGGGTCAAAAAAGGAATGTTGATTCCATTCACAAAAGCTAGAAGTACGGATGGTATGCCGGCGATTTCGAAATAGGCAATAGTGAGGAGCAATCGCACGCGCGATGTACTAGGCGAAGTTAACGAAGTCCAGTCAAACGGTGCTTCTTGAATTATTTAAATAGCGACTTGCCGGGAATGGATTCCGGGCACAGCGGAAGGTCTCTGCGCGCCATCGTCGTCATCGGATTGCTGGGCGCGTACGTGAATATCGCAGGCTTCGGCTTCGAGTACGGCACATACAATCATGAATTTGAATTGCCCTGGGTCAATTGGCTTATCAACCCTTCATTATATCCGCACGATCCCATCACTGAGGCTTTCGCGCGCTTCCCGACAATTTTCTGGCCCATTGTTGCCCATCTTTCTCGTTGGATGCCTATTAAGACCGTACTTTTGCTGTTTTTTTTTCTTACCAAAATCCTTTTCTTCCTTGCACTGGCACGAATACTGACTGCCCGGGTAAGAAACCGGGCATTGTCGGCGTGCATCGTGCTGGCGGTGGCCTTATCTCCTTTTTTAAATGACCTGACGCCGTTCGGCGCGTCGAACATTCTCGACTCCGTGCAAACGCACACTTCTCTGGCGATGGCGTTAGCATTGTGGGTTGCCTGTTTCTTGCTGGAAGAACGCTGGATTCTGGCGGCGGTTCTCTGTGCGCTGACTATTTATTGGGACGCGCTTTTTTTCGTCTTCATGCTTTTTGCCTTTGCGGCCTTCGCGGTTTTTGATTGGCGCCGCCGCAGAACCGCAATCCTCATCAGCGCTTTGCTGGGCGCGGTGATTTCCTTACCTTGGCTTCGACTCTATGAAGGGGTCACCTTCCGCTCATTCCCCCCGGGCTATGTCGAAAGTCTCCTCGCCTTTTATCCGTTTCATCTTAGGATTAGCAGCCCTAATCCTTACGAGTTGATCAGCGGCGCCGGCATTCTCGTGGCGGCAGGTATTTTCGTCTGGATCGCTCGCAAATTAGGCTGCGCTCCTGAACATCGCTTCGAACTCCTGGTGGGCTCTTTCTTTTTTGCGGTATTGTTCGGTGCCATTCTGGGTGAATTCCATCTGACTCCTACGTTCGCTCGCCTGCAATTGCTCCGCGCCGATTCCTTCCTGCTGCTTTATGCCATCTTGCTCATACAAATCTACGGCGCGAATCTTTTTCGGGTCTCGGCCGAGTATCCTGCCGCGCACTTTTTCCTTTGCACTTCAGCCATTTTCCTGCCGCTCACGGACTCCTTGGGCCTGCTTTGGATGCTTTTCGCAGCCATGATCTTATGGTTTTCCCGTGTGGAGTTTTTTGAAAACTGGTGGCGTGCCATGGCCCAGCGGGGAAGACTCCGGTTTACGGCATTATCCGTGTTGCTTGCTGCAATTATTTTTTTTCTATGTATTGGCCGGTATGTTGCCAAAGGGGCCAATGAAGATTGGACCCCGGCTGTAACGATTCAACTGTTAATCTTCGTCGGCTTTTGCGTAATATATGCCGGCCCATGCGCCACCAGCGTTTCCCCCAATCGCCTCGGTAAAATTGCGGTTGCCGTGTTTGCCGCCGGGTTCATCATGGCCGCGCACGGCGTCATACCCAATCTTTCTCGTCTCTGGAACCCCATCGTTCCACCCACTCCGCTCATGTCCGATTGGCTTGCGGTTCAGCGCTGGGCGAAGTTGAATACCCCAGTGAACGCACAATTCTTAGTTCCTACATACCCCTGCGGTTTCCGCGAGTTTTCCGAGCGTTCCAGTTGGGGTGAATGGAAGGATGGGCAAGCGATGTATCTCTATCCTGCATTCGCCGCTGAATATCATCGGCGTATGCTGGCTATCGGCTACCCGTGGGGTCAATGGTTTGGGACTAAAATTTTGATTGATAATTACAAAAGTAAATCGTGGGATTCGCTAACGGCTATCGCTCGACACAATCGTCTCAGCTATATCATTCAGTTTCGAGAAGTAAAGTATAGCGAGACTCCCGTCTTTTCTAATGAGCGATACGCGGTTTACATGGTAACGCCGGATGCGCAGCGGCAGTAGCCCGTTTTTCGTTTGATGGTCGGAATCAGTGCCCGGCAAATCCTAATTTGCGCGCCCTCCACTTCGAGATTCTCTCCATCGCCCCATAAGTAGCCAAGACCACTATTTCCGGGTCCATCCGATGCCGGTAAGGCATTTGTGGAATCGTAATGTAGTAGACCAGCGGAAAAACGATTAAGACGATCGCGTACGGGACCGCCACCGCGTTCCGTTCTCGAAACGCTCGGCGCAGCCCCGATATCGCCAACAAGGTTAAACTCGTGCTCACGAGAATATTTGGCGGGTCCAGGGGTTCTGTCGCTAAATATTCTCGTGCAAAACTCCAATACCCCGTCCACGTAAATACAAACCGGCGAAATGTCACCCAGATAAAAAGACCGGGATGGCTGCGGATGAATCCCGTCGCTTCACGCCGCTTCTCAACCATGTAGTTCAATTCACCCAACCGGTTGTACTGCTCTTCTTCACTTGCGTTCGTCGAAGGGTGTGCCGCGTCAGGAGCCCAATGCGACGTATCACCGTTATTGCCCTCATGCATCACTAGCCAGAAAGCATCACGGAACGGAACGAATTGATGGAAGGTCCGGTAGTTGCGCACCAACCATGGTGCAACCACACTCATGAACGCCAGCGCGGTCGCCACGGGCAGTAAGTGCCAGCGCTTTCCTTTCTCGTGCAACCGGTGGCAAATCCATGCCACCAGGAATGGCAGCAGCGATAGCACTACGGGATCGCTTAGCGCTGCTACGCCCCACAGCACTCCGAATCCGGCCCACGTAGATAAACGCGTCGAACGCTCCAACCTCAGCGTGAACAAAAACAGAAAGCTGAGCAATAAAGTTGTAAGGCAAGTTTCCCAAATCCAGTCGCCGGACAAATAGATGGCGTACGGAAAAAAGGCCCAGGCCCACCCGGCCCACCGCCCGGCCTTGGGCCCGAAGCTCTCGCGAGCCATCAACGAAACTGGCACGCAGGTAAGCGCCGAAAATAAGCTATTCAAAGTCAGGAGAATTATTGCCGAGGCCGTGCTGTAAATCCCGAAGAGTTTGAACACTCCCGCAACTAGATAGGGATAGAGTGGCGTCATCCACGCGGTGGGGCCGGTCTTTTGAAACAGAGGGTTCGCAAATCCCTCCCCGGATGCGATCGCGCGGGCAATACGCCCGGTTTCGTACCCGAAGGGCCAATGGTCCCGCCGCGGATTTAGCTGACCCTGGTAAAGGAACGCTACCACCAGCAGCCGCAGCGCCAGAGCCACGACCACCGCGATAAAAAGCGAACGCCGCCATTGCGCGGCGTCCGTCATCCCGTTCGGCGTCTGGATGATGCTTGGATCGATTTGTTCGGGAGTGGGCAGAGCGCGAGTTTATGGAATGTTCTTTCACTCTGCAACTGATTAGATGTCAGCAGAAGTCGAAATGGGAATCGGTGAGCGAGGTATTTTATCCTCAAGGGGTTTGCGCGCGCCCCATCGGAATGTCGCGCAAGCATATGCGGCAAGTATCACAAGTTCCGGCGCCATAGGATGCCAGTAACGTATCTCAACGTTCGTCACATAATAAACAACGGGATACACCAGTAGAATGACTGCATAGAGCGCGATGATATCCCTGCGCTCCCGAATCCCGCGAATCAGTCCAGCAATCGCCAATGCACTGAGCGCTGTGCAAAATACGATATTTGCGGGATCGGAAGGCTCTTCTGGGTCGAACGGTTCTTCCCATCGACCATTAGCGGGCAAGCTCCAGAATCCCGTCCAGGTGAATGCCAATCGCCGAAAAGTCATTCGGGTAAACCAGAGTGGATGACTGCGAATAAATGCAGTCGCTTCTCGCCGTTTTTCGGCCATGTAGTTTATTTCGCCCAAACGAGTGTACTTTGCTTCTTCGCTCGCATTTGTCGATGGGTGCGTCGTGTCAGCGACTCGTAAGGATTCATCGCCATGATTTCCTACCCAGACTTCCAACCAAAAGTTATCCCGGAAGGGAATAAAGCGATGAAATGTCTGGCGATTCCGGAGGAACCAGGGTGTAACCACAATTGTGAGCCCTAGCATTGCCACCACCGCCGGGCGCCACCAGCTCAGCTTCTTCCGTTGCAATCGATAGCAGCTCCGTACCACGAAAAACGGCAACAGCGCTAGAACCGCCGGATTGCTCATTGCGGTGATTCCCCAGAGTAATCCGTCGCAGCCCCACCTTACCAAGTTTGTCGACCGCGCAACGCGAAGCGTCATCAGAAATATCATGCTAAGCAGAAGTGTGGTCAGGCAGGTTTCCCAAATCAAATCCGCCGAAAGATAGATTGCATAAGGAAATAACGCCCAGGCCCACGCGGCCCGCACGCCCACCTTGGGTCCAAAACTTTCCCCAGCGGCGAAAAAAACTGGCGCGCAAGTCAGCGCCGAAAACAAGCTATTGAGGGAGAGCAGAACGACGGCGGATGCTGCGGTATAAATCCCAAACAGCTTGAAAATTCCGGCCGCAAAATAGGGGTAGAGCGGTGTCATCCACGCGGTGGGTCCGCCTCCAATTGTCACTGTGTCGCTAAAGCCGCGCCCCGACGCGATAGCCCGTGCGATCCTCCCCGTTTCATATCCAAAGGGCCAATGATCCTGTCGCGGATTGAGCTGCCCTTGGTAAAGAAACGCTACTACGACCAAGCGAATAACCAGGGCTACCACAACAATTAATAAAATTGAATTTTTATGTCGCTTTAAGTGTTCCATCATTCGGTATGTCTTGGTGGCTGTTATCTTGCGTCGCATCGCCAGAACTGGACTCCAAAAGTGGCATCGATACTGCCAGAATCCTTCATATTCTGCATCGTGCCATGCGTTTTATCGGTTCTACCTCGCCTATCCCCGTAAATACTCCTTACCACTTTCTGCAATTTCACGAAATTTAATGAAACAGGAACGAGCGCTGTCTACGTCTAATGTACTGCTATAGGGCTGAGACTCCAGTACGAGGTTTTCTTGCTGACCTCGCCGGGCTGTTCTTGGCGTCCCGCAAATCATAATATCAACTTAAGGGGATTCGAGCCTTGCGTACAAAGTTACAACTAGGAACCGCATTCGCCGTCGTCGCAACCCTTGCCGGCCTTACTTTTGCCGCTCCTTCCTCTGCGTCATTGCGAGCGGAGCAATCAATCTCCGCGCCACAGACTACTTCTCGCAATCCGACATTGAGGCCCGTCGGCACGATCAAGTCGATTAGTGGCCAATCCATCGTCCTCACACCGGATTCAGGTTCAGAGGTCACGGTGGTGGCCCACGATGCCACCCGCATCCTCCGCGTGGTCCCTGGTCAGAAAGATTGGAAAGGTGCCGCGCCTATCCAATTGCACGATCTGCAGGTGGGCGACCGAGTATTGGTTCGCGGAGAGCTGGCGAACGATTCCAAATCTGTGTTGGCCTCTTCTATCGTGGTTATGAAACGCAGTGATGTTGAGGCCAAGCAACAACTCGAGCGTGAAGATTGGCAAAAGCGCGGCGTCGGTGGTCTTGTCAGCGCCATCGATCCAGTATCCGGCAATATTACAATTTCAACTACCGCGGCTGGCTCAGCAAAAACGCTTACCGTGCATTACTCACAAAACACAGTCTTACGCCGCTATGCTCCCGATTCCGTAAAGTTTGACGATGCCAAGATTGGGACTCTCGATCAGATTAAAACTGGCGATCAGCTTCGTGCCCGCGGAACGCGAAGCGCCGGCGGAAGTGAGCTTGCTGCCGAAGAAATCGTAACCGGCGCATTTCGGAATATTGCCGGCACAATTACTGTCCTGGATTCTGCTGCCGGCACAATCACCGTGAACGATTTGCTGACCAAGAAACCGGTGCTCGTCAAAATTGCCCCGGAATCGCAACTTCGCAAACTGTCGCCCGAAATGGCCCAGCGAATGGCCTCAAGGCTCAAAGGCCCGCCTTTAGAGCCTGCGCCAAACAGTTCAACAGGTGCTCCTACAGGGTCAAAGGTTCCCGCTCGCGGGGCGGTCCCGGGGCGTCAGGCTCACGGCAGCAGCGAACCATTTCCCAATCGCCCGGCTGGTGAGAACCCGAGTGGCCCCGGTAATGGCTCTCCCGACCTCCAGCAAATTTTGAGCCATATGCCTGCCGCGACAATCGCCGATCTACAAAAAGGTGATGCCGTCCTGATTGTCTCGACGCAGGGATCGGCCTCCGGCCAAGTAACCGCAATCACCCTTCTTGGCGGAGTCGAACCAATTTTGGCTTCACCGCAGGGCACCCAGGCGATGGTTCTCTCGCCTTGGACCCTAGGCCAAGGCGGCGATGCCACGGCCGCGGGAACTCCGTAACCGTTTTGCAGTTTCATGGGCACATTTTCCAAGGAGATTAGACCGACAGTGACTAAAATTATCCAACGCCTCGTAATAACAGCAATTCTCTCAATGGCTTTTATCTTGGCCAATAACGCGCTTGCACAGACCGGCACCGGAATTCTACGAGGGCAAGTAACCGATCCATCCGCATCTGCTGTTTCAGACGCCACCCTTTTGGTTATCGCTCCCCAGGGTCAGTCGCTCACTACGACGACAAGTCGCGAGGGCCTCTTTGAGGTAAAAGGCCTCGCTGCTGGCAAATATCTTGTAAAGGTTGTCGCCCAAGGTTTTGCGGGGTACGAGAATTCCAACGTCACGATCTCCGTTGGGCAGGTTCAAAAATTGAACGTCACTCTTTTGATCGCCGCTCAGCAGGAAAAAGTGGAAGTCTCCGAGGAGCCCGCCGCGGTCAACGTGAATCCTAACAACAATGCTGGCGCCATTGTCTTGGCCGGAAAAGATCTCGATGCGCTTTCCGATGACCCCGATGATCTGCAATCGGATCTTCTAGCTTTGGCGGGACCTTCCGCTGGCCCTAATGGCGGCCAGATCTATATCGATGGGTTTACTGGCGGCCAGCTTCCGCCGAAATCATCAATCCGCGAAATTCGCATCAACCAGAATCCTTTTTCCGCGGAATTCGAAAAGCTCGGCTACGGCAGGATTGAAGTTTTCACTAAACCTGGCACCGACAAACTGCATGGGCATTTTTTCGTCAGTGGAAATTCCTCGGCCTTCAATTCCAGGAGCCCTTTTGCAAAACAAAATCCCGACTATCACACCACGATGTTTAGCGGCAATGTGGGTGGTGCCCTGGGAAAAAAGGCCTCGTACTTTTTCGATGTCGAGCGGCGGAACATCAACGAGGTTAGCGTCGTCAGCGCAGTGATTCTTGACCCTGCGTTTAATCCCATTCCCTTTAGTGACGCCGTACCTAATCCTCGCGTGCGTACGGAAATTAGCCCGCGGCTGGATTTCCAACTTTCCAAGAACAACACCCTGACGTTGCGATACCAATTTGAGCGCGGGAATGCTGTTAACAACGGTATAGGCTTGTTTTCTCTCGCCTCCCAGGGCTTCAATCAAATAGATACCGAGCAGAACTTTCAGGCCAGCGACACGCAGATCATTGGCACGAAAGTCGTGAACGAGACCCGCTTTCGATATACGCGCCAGACTACTTCAAATGTCGTTCGAAGCTTTGACCCGACAATATCTGTACTGGATGCCTTCACTGCGGGCGGCAATGGCCGTGGGACTAGCGGCGACGCACAGAAGCATTATGAGCTGCAAAGCTACACTTCCGTTGCCCTCGCGAAGAACTTTGTAAAGTTTGGCGGGCGTCTGCGCGCCTTGCGTCGCGTGGAAAGCTCTTCATCCAACTTCAATGGAAACTTTACTTTCGGCGCGCGCCCACAAGCCGATTGCCCGCGGGCCGGAAGTTGCCCGGATATAACTTCTCTCCAATCGTACCAAATCACGGTTCAGGGATTGGCAAACGGACTGGCTCCCCGGCAAATCATCGCCGCCGGTGGCGGCCCAAGTCAGTTTTCCATTACGACTGGCTCTCCGCTCGCTGGCGTGACCGTCTATGACGCCGGCCTTTACGTCCAAGACGATTTTCGTCTGCGCCCCAGCATTACCGTCAGCGCTGGTCTCCGCTTCGAAACTCAAAATGACATTCATGACCACGCCGATTTCGCACCCCGTCTCGGAATCGCCTGGGGAATTGGACGAGGTAAATCCGCCTCTCCCAAGACCGTTTTGCGAGCAGGTTATGGAATTTTTTATGATCGCTTTGGGCAGGATCTTATCCTTCAAGCCGAGCGCTCCAACGGCATAAATACGCAACAGCACATTTTCACGAATCGCAATCCGCAGGATGCGCTCATCGCCCTCGATTATTTCATCAATCCTCCAAAACCGGGCGGCTCCTTGGCCGGCTCGGTGCGCACCGCCACAGTTCGCCGCATTGATCCCCAGCTGCATGCTCCCTACACGTTGCAGGCTGCCATCAGTCTCGAGCGCCAGCTTTCCCGCACCGCTAATATTTCCGTTTCTTATTTGAATGCCCGCGGAGTTCATATGCTGGTTTCCCGCAACATAAATGCTCCGCTTTCAGGAGGCTTGCGCCCCTTCGGAGATGTTGGAAATATTTATGAATTCGAATCCGCCGGCGTTTTCAGGCAGAACCAGCTGCTGCTCAACGGGAATATTCGCAGCGGGACTCGTTTTTCGCTCTTCGGGTTTTACTCGCTGAGTTATGCCAGCAGTAATACCGCCGGTGCCGGCAGTTTTCCTTCCAATCAGTATAATTTGGCAGCGGATTACGGGCGCGCCGCTTTCGATGTGCGCCACAGAATATTTCTCGGGGGCTCGATGTCCTTACCCTATGGCTTCCGTCTGAGCCCTTTTATGGTAATCCAATCCGGTTCGCCGTTTAACATCACCGTCGGGCGAGATTTAAACGGTGACTCCATTTTTAACGATCGTCCCGGAGTTGCCACCGACCCCTCACGCTCCAGCGTCATAGTCACTCCTCTTGGTTCATTCGATCTGGCTCCTGTGGCTGGTCAGCCCATCATCCCCATAAATATGGGTAACGGCCCCAGACATACGAATGTAAACCTGCGGATTGCCAAAACTTTTGGCTTTAGCAGGAAAGGGGAGGCTCTGGCGCAAAATGGACCGGGTGGTCCAAGGGGCCCTCGGATCGCAGTGGGCGGGGGCGAGCACCACGAAAACCAGGGACGTGGTGGTTTTTTCGGGGGCGGTCCGGGTAATTCCAACTACCGTTACAACCTTACATTCAGCGTCAACGCGCGTAACATCTTCAATAAAGTAAATCTAGCCAACCCGATTGGTAATCTCAGTTCGCCGCTTTTTGGTCAGTCCAATTCTCTCGCCGGAGGACCATTTAGTTCCTCAGGCGCGAATCGCCGTATCGACTTACAAGCTATTTTTAGTTTCTAGTTTACGAGTAACTGAAGACGTTGAGATAAAAGTCGGAGTGGGCGCTGCGATTGCGGCGCCCATCCTGGTGAGGTAAAAACTCAGGCGCAGTACCGGACTAAACGGAGCGCGCTGGTCGTACCAAGTGCACGATCAGAGAGATTACCGCGAGCAGCAACAGGATGTGAATCAGACCGCTCGACACGTGAAACACTAGGAACCCGCCCAGCCAAAGAATCGCCAGGATCGCAAACAGGATGATAAACATGATTCTCTCCTCCCACGACATTTCCCTGCGTCAGCGGACGGCCTGTTTGCCAACGTTCAGGTGCGCTCATGGTGCCCCACCCCGGCGCGAAGGCCAATACACGAATCACTGGAACTTACCTGGGAACGTCCCCGATACCCCTGCTGGCGGCTGCATCGCGAGGCTCTGCATACACGGGTTTCGAAGAGTGTCTACATGGAATGCTTGACGTGCCCCTGTGTGCGATCTTGCCGGGACGAGTCACGGAATCGGGATTTGGGCGGCCGCGGATGCTGGGATATCCTTCTCTGCGTGGACCTTCAAAACAATTCCAGTGACGAGCGATTGCGCGCAGGATTATGCGCCGATTGTCAGCACGCTCGGCGAATTGAGTCAGAGCGTGGCTCGGCCTTTTACCTATGCGCTTACTTTTTTACAGACAGTTCTTTCCCCAAATATCCTCGCCTTCCGGTCCTGCGTTGCTCTGGTTATGCCGTGCTTGACCCTAACCGATTAAGTCCAGAAACGGAGTAATATCGATGCAGCGCAGCAAACGTTGAGCGAATCGCTATGAGTACCCGCAAAGGAAAAACTTTGGCGCGCAAAAAAACCAAGAAAATATTCAATGCCGGCGTAGAAGCGCGTCGCGCAGCTCGCAACGCCGTGGGCTCGCCTCCTGCAGGAAAAATCATCGCGGCTAAACATAAAAAACCGCCAAAGCATAAAAAACAAATTTTAGAGTCCGAGCTGTTTTAGTCAGTGTAAGGGTGCTCTAAACTGCGAAGGTCCCGACGGAACCTAGTTTTTGGAGCTTCAACCAGGCTTGTAAGCGGGCACAATTTCATTGGGAAGGAAAACGGGAGCAGTTGTTTCATTTTTGCCGGCGGATAGCTCCGCGGCGATTTGTTCGAGCTCGGTCTTACCGAAACCCACGCAACTGACCTTTACCGTACCGTCGGAATCAATTAAGAAAAATGTCGGAACGTTGGTGATCCCGTACAGGTTTGAGGCGGGATATCCCGGACCATCGAGAAGCATCGTAAAAGTAATTCCATACTCAACGCAGAATTCCTTAGCGTCTCCCACGTCATCCTGACAAATGCCCCAGAACGCGGCAACATCACCGCCGAAGCGTTTATGAAGTCGCTCGAGGAACGGAAATGTGAACTGGCAGACCGGGCAGGAAATTTTAAAGAATGCGACGACCACCGGCCCTTTAGTCAGGGTGTCCTTTAGCGAAAATATCGCCCCGCTCGCGCTTTGCAGTTTGAAATCAGGCGCTTTCTGCCCTAGTTCAATCTTCGTCATCAGTCATTTCCTCAAGATCTGCTTTGACCGCCTGAAAAGTGTAGCTCACTTCGGCGCTACACACGCAAGATCGATGTTCCTCCCGCGCCTCGCAAGTAATTGCTCCGTGATCATTGCCACTTAGGCCCCGTAGCTTCAATGGATGTGGCGCGTCTTGCGCTGCATATAGTCCATCAGCAAATACTGCCCAAGAGTATAAGGCGTGGTGAAATATGCTTTGCCGCGGCACATCTCCGTCACCTTTTGTACGAAATGAACCAGGCTGTAATCGGATGCCAGCATGAACGTATTGATTAGAATACCGGAGCGCTTGCACTTGCCGACTTCCTCCAGCGTTTGCGAAACCACAAACGGATCGAGACCGAAAGCATTCTTATAAATGCGGCCGTCTTCGAGCGTAAGAGCAGAGGGCTTGCCATCGGTAATCATGACGATCTGGCGCATATCTTTTTTCTGGCGCATCAGTATCCGTTGTGCCAGGCGCAGGCCTTCACGAGTGTTCGTGTAATAGGGGCCAACCYKGWCGCGCGCTAACTCCCCCAGAGGAACTTCTTCCGCGCTGTCGTGAAAAAGCACCAGCTGCAGCGAATCGCCGGGATACTGCGTGCGAATCAGATGCGAAAGGGCCAGTGCTACTTTTTTCGCGGGAGTGAAACGGTCTTCGCCGTAGAGAATCATACTGTGGCTGCAATCGAGCATTAGGACGGTTGCGCACGAGCTCTGATATTCGCACTGGTGAACCATCAGATCGCGGCGTTGAAGTTCGATGGGAATTTTGGCGCCATCGCGGCGAACGGCGTTGAAAAGCGTGGCGCTCAAATCAAGATTAAGCGTATCGCCAAATTCGTAGGGCCGCGAAACTCCGCCCGATTCCACTCCGGTGGCCAGATCGCGCGTGTCATGACGGCCGAAGCTGCTCTTCCCAAGCGATGCCAGCAGATCTTTCAGCGTTTTAAAACCCAGAAAGTCGAGTGCTTTGTCGGTAATCTCGAAGCGCGCTTGCTCCCGTGGTTCACGCTCTTGCCCCCCTGCGTGACTCCGGTGCGTCTGTCCGGGAGGCGGAGTGATCTGCGGAGGGTGCGGCGAAATATAACCTTCTTGCTCGAGTCGTTCGATCAGCTTATCAATCAAGTCGCGCATCTGCTGGCTGTTCTCGGAATTGAGCGCGTTCTGATTCTGCAAAAGCTCTTTCATTTCCTGGGAAAGTAAATCGTCCGGAATAAGGTCGCCTTCCTGAAGGGCGCGGAGGATGGCTTCGCGCAACTGCTCCATCGACTGCTCTGGGTCCATCTCCGCGATGCCGTAATATTCCGATTCGAAGCCGCTCCGCAGTAAAAAGTCGGAAAGACGCTTCATGAGTTCCTGAACGTCGACGGAATTAGCGGCATCGCCGGTATATTTAAGATAACGAATATATTTCATCGGGAATTCAGTCCTTGCCGCTATTCAGAAAATCTCTTCACAGGCTTTATTTCTTCGCTAAAATTAAGACTGCGCGGTCACTTGCGGGCCGGTCAGTTAAATTGGCGCCGCGGGCGGGATTGCGGCTCGCGCGGTTCGGCCGGGCGCGGACGCTCGGCGTGGAATCCGCGCTCCTCGTTGCGGCTGATTCGCCGATGCGCGCAAAGACCCTCGAGAATAAATTCCGCAGCGGAAGTCGCCAGCGCGCTATTCGATTTTCCGGTTACTCCCAACCGGCTGATGTGCTCCATTAACCCCTGAATCTTTTCCAGTTGGCGGAAGGCTTCCTCGGAAGACGACGCTTCGGAAATCTTCAATTCACCGCCGATCTCAAACCACTGCACCACAGGCTGAAGATTGGCTTCGCCCATATGCCGTGTGAATACCTTTCCGACCGCGGAGCGAATGAGCTCGCGCGCGACGTTATCGGCGCCGCGCAACTCGCCTTCGTACTCGAGCTCGATCTTTCCGGTCATCGAAGGGATCGCGGAGTACACATCCATGATTCGCGCTGCCGCGGTCTTGTCGGCATTGCGCGCGGCGCGCTGCTCGGCGTTGCTGATTACGTTTTCCAGGCAGGAAATCGGTAGGCGCTGGCTGACTCCCGAGCGCCGGTCGACGCGCTTATCTTCGCGTGCTTGAAACGCGATCTCTTCGATGGTTTCGCGGATGAATTTTGGAATTTCCATCGGGCGGCCGGAGTCGCGCTTAGCCCAGGCCTCTTGCGAAGTGATCGCCATCCCCTCTTCTAGGGTAGCGGGATAATGCGTACGAATCTCCGAGCCCACGCGGTCCTTGAGGGGCGTAACGATCTTTCCGCGCGCGGTGTAATCCTCGGGATTCGCCGTGAACACCAGCAGCACATCCAGTGGGAGACGCAACGGATAGCCTTTTATCTGAATGTCGCCTTCCTGCATGATGTTGAAAAGGCCCACCTGGATTTTTCCCGCCAGGTCGGGCAGTTCGTTGATCGCAAAGATGCCGCGATTCGCTCGGGGAAGCAGGCCGTAATGAATCGTTAGTTCGTCGGAAAGATCCCGCCCGCCGCGCGCCGCTTTAATCGGATCCACGTCACCGATGATGTCGGCAATGGTCACGTCGGGTGTGGCCAGCTTTTCCACATAACGATGGTCCCGCGGTAGCCACGCGACCGGAGTCGCCTCACCCTTTTCCGCTATCAAATCGCGGCATGCGCGGCAGATGGGGCGGAAAGGATTGTCGTTGATTTCGCATCCCGCGACGACGGGGATTTCCGCGTCAAGAAATTGCACCAGGCTCCGCAGGATGCGGCTCTTGGCCTGGCCGCGCAACCCGAGAAGAATAAAATTATGGCGAGAAAGGATGGCATTAACGATTTGCGGAATTACAGTGTCATCGAAGCCGTGCACAAGAGGGAAGAGTTGTTCGCCTTCCGTAATGGCGCGAAGCAGGTTCTCGCGCATCTCGTCTTTCACGGAGCGCCCGGCTCGGCGCGAATCGTGCCCGGGGCTGCTGCGCAGCTCTCCCAGCGTTTGCGGTTTGCGTGCGACTGCGGTCGTGGTCATCGAGTCCCCAGTTTCAGGCGTGCGCCGTAGTCGAGCAGCGCCACTTCTTCCTATTATAGTCGAACGAGACTTAGTCTGCTTTGTGTTCGATGCTCATCTCATGTAATTCGTTTTGTGTAAACGGGCCTACGAAATCAGGAACTGGTTTCGATTACCATTTCCCGATTGGCGCCTTTGCCCCGGTCAATAAATGAAGCGGCGAGTAGGCTCTGCCGCAGACTCGAACTGCTAGATCGCCCCATCAGGCGGAAACACCGGCCCTCGCTCCCAGACCTAGTTCCCCTGGGCCTGGCAAAGCCATAATTCTCCATAGTTGAGCCTGGATAAGCCCGTTTTATGCCACTTTGGGCGCTTGGCCTGGGGCCTCCAAGTCTTAGACCTCGCTAAACCACATAAAATGAACTGTTTGCACAGCGCGCCGGGGTTGATGTGCGGGCGTCAATTTGGCTCGATAATTGCACGATCAGTTCCTGGATGGCTCATCTTCTGCGGCCCCGGCAGACGGAGAGTCAATAGGAATGCATATGCGCGGGGCGCGAGTTGCAATCTTTGTTCTAGGCATTAGCCTGGTGGGCTGTGCCCACATATTGGCGCTGGGGATCTGCCTGAGTTGGTTCCTATTGCGCGCAGGTGGCTCGAACCAGGCACGCAATCCGCAACCTACGCATCACGAACCCTTGCAGCGTGGCTCAGATACCGGCTCAGCCAGTCTTTCGCAATTTGTTTTTGGAAGTCTTCATTCTGGGCGCGCCGCTCGCGTATTTCCCTACTCAATCATCCCCGGAGGAATTGCCGGCGTTAAGGAATTAAAAAAGGTCGTTGCCAACGATCCCATCGTTGCTGCGCATTACGCCGGGTTTGACCTGGCAAAGGCGCGGCTCATCCGGCTGAAGAAACAACGCTCGGCGTATGTTTCTTATCGGCTCGGCGAAAAAACATATTGGACCACCAGAAAATTGAAGCTGAATGCCGGGGAAGCCTTGATCACCGACGGCCACTACATGGTCCGAACTCGTTGCGGAAACCTTGTCTCGGACATTCCGGCGCTCCCGGTTTCTGCCGGGGAGCCAACGCCCTCGGTCCTCGACACTCCCTTGAACTTTCGCGCCTTGATCGCGCCGAGCTTAAACATGGCTTTCGTGTCCGCTGACAAATTGGACGAAAGCGGCCCGGAGTATGCCGCTCTCTTTCCTGTTCTGCCTCTGATTTATGGTGTGCCATCCGGGGCGCCAAGGCCATTCCCACCGCCACCACCAACCCCACCACCAACCGAAGACCCGCTACCTCCCCCGGGAGATACAACTCCTCCGCCAATCCCCGATCCCGTGCCTACCCCCAATCCCGTGCCTACCCCCGAGCCGGGCACTTGGATTCTTTTGACAACCGGCCTTGCCGGCATTTTGCTTCGTCGAAAACCACTATCTAGCTCCAGTTAGGGCCTGCAGGTGTGCCCCCGGCGGCGCGGATTCGTTCCAGCAAGGTCAAAATCCAAATTCAAAGCCGACCTCCATACATTAAAGGATCTTCCAGATGACGCCTGGGTTCGTTCGCTTCGTCATCTGCCGCCGAGCAAACGCGGCGCGTGAGGAGTAGACTCTTGTGGCGCTTTCGGGGAGGAATCGGTGGCCGGTCCGCGGGAGGAATATTCGAGGCGGTTGGAGGATTTCCTGGCGATTGTTTCTGCGAAGGAACGTCTGCACATTCGGCTGGGAAATTTTAAATTAGCAACAATTGCCGGCGCGCTGCTGGTGGCGTGGCTCTCCCTCTCCAAGAATATTTTTGCGTCGTACTGGCTGATCGCTGCACTCGCGCTCTATGCCGCGCTCGCAATCGTGCATGAGCGCATCCTCCGAGCGCGCACTCGCGCCGAAGCAGCCGTAAAGCTATACCAGCGCGGCTTGGCGCGAATCGAAGATCGCTGGGCTGGCGCCGGAGAAACCGGGGAACGGTTTCGCGATGCCGGGCATGTGTATGCGGACGACCTCGATCTTTTTGGGCGCGGCAGTTTGTTTGATCTGCTCTCAACCGCGCGCACTCCGATGGGCGAGGAGCGGCTTGCACAGTGGCTCACCGCGCCTTCTCCACTCGCCACCATCCTCGAAAGGCACGCGTTTCTTGATGAATTGCGCGCGAAGCTCGATTTGCGCGAACATTTGGCCCTCACGGGGGAGAGCCTGCGCGCGCGGCTGAATCCCCAATCGCTCCTCGGCTGGGCCGAAGGCGCCCCGGTTTTGCGGATGCCTGCGGTACGATTCGTTGCTGCGTTGCTCGCGCTGGCGGCTGCGGTTACAGCCATTCTGACGGTTTCTCACAGGATAATTTGGCCGCTCATTATCGTTTTGATATTGGAACTATTCGTGGTGCGAGCGCTGCGGCCGCGCGTGGAAGCGGTTGTGAATGGAATCGCCTGCAACGCCGAAGGGCTTGCGCTTTTCGCGAATATCTTGCAGCGCCTGGAAGAAGAGCCGTTCGCCCCGGCGCGCCTCGCGGAGTTCACCGCCCAGCTCAAGCGCGAACCAAGGTCCGCCTCGAACGCCGTGCGCGGGCTGGCGCGCATCGTGCAGTGGATGGACAGCCGTCACGGGCTCATCGCCAAATTAATCGATCTCCCGCTGCTGTATAACGTCCAGGTAGCTTTTTTTGCGGAAGCCTGGCGGGCTCGATGGGGCGGCAAGCTCCGCGCGTGGGTGGACGTTGCCGCCGAGATGGAAGCGCTGATTTCGCTCGCCACCTATTCCTACGAGCATCCCGCCGATCCTTTTCCCCAGTTCGTCAATTTCGAAAATTCCGGCGCATGCTTTTGCAGCGAAGAAATTGGTCATCCCTTGATTGCCGCATCGCGTTGCGTGCGCAATAGCATCGCCCTTGACGGAAAAACGCGCCTGGTTCTCATCAGCGGCTCGAATATGTCCGGGAAGAGCACCATGCTGCGCGCCGTGGGAATCAATGCGGTCCTGGCCATGGCTGGAGCGCCGGTGCGCGCTAAATCTCTGCGGTTGACGCCCCTCAACGTAGGAACGCGCATTCGCAGCGGCGATTCCTTGCAGGAAGGCCGCTCGGCGTTTTACACCGAGATCCTGCACATTCGAAAAGTGTTTGAGCTCACCAGCGGCGAGAGGCCGATACTATTTTTATTCGATGAATTGCTCGAAGGAACCAATTCCAAAGATCGCCGCATCGGCGCTGAGGGATTGCTGCGCGCGTTGCTTGGCCGTGGCGCGATTGGCCTGGTCACCACGCACGATTTGGCGCTTACGGAAATTACCGCGTCGCTGGGCGGCGGCGTTCGCAACGCTCACTTTGAAGACTACGTGGAAGACGGAAAGATGCGTTTTGATTACAAGCTGCGCGATGGCGTGGTCGAAAAAAGCAATGCGCTCGAGCTGATGCGTTTGATCGGCTTGCAAGTGTGAAGATCCCGCCAAATATTATTCATAAAATCTATCCTTTCGGAGCGCCTGTCATTCTGACGTATCTTCCTCTCCTAAACTCCGCTGAGTTCTGAATAAG
>JRHI01000449.1_pt1 | contig 44987 bp, 39 predicted proteins | sample 215371 | NCBI WGS metagenome assembly JRHI01 (sample SAMN02929681, study PRJNA255918) | sediment metagenome | biome: cave system; feature: Ice Cave; material: Sediment; isolation source: sediment from deep within a dark volcanic ice cave with no known source of... ... | reverse complement strand
ACGCCACACTCAATTCCTACCAACTCCGCGACGGCACCAAACACCCAACGCGGAGTCTGTGATGACGGTCCCGCTTCGTGCCTCTCCAAGATCAAAATACTCGTAGGTCACATCGAATGTGAGGTGACGGTCGATCGGAATGCCGACGCCGCCTCCAACTCCCCACGCAAACTTGGTTTCGGTGTCCCCGGTGATCGTTTGGGTAAAGCCAGGACCCACTAGGGACCCGTCACTGAATCGGTTGGATGAGAAGCCGATGCTCCCTACAACAAACGGCTGGAACCAATGAAAGGTCCGCGGCGCTACGCCAGCGAGATCGATGTAACCGTTCGCCATCCCCACGAATGATTCAAATTTATTGCTGAACGTGAATGGGTTGGTCGGATCGTCGTTGGCACCACTAAACTTGCGGGATGGAAGATCGCCGAGCGTTCCGTCAATCCGAAGCCAGGGCGTGAACCGATACCCAATACCGCCATCGAAGAGGACCGAGCTGTCGGTGTCGCCAAAGATGTGGGTGAAGCACAAGGAGCAGACCGGCGAGGTGGGATCGCTATCGTGGAAAGAGGAGGATGTGGAAAACGCGCCACCTACATCGCCACGAATATAGAAGCCAGACAGGGGCGGGGGGGTGCTGTCGGTTTTTCGAGAAGAACGTCCTTGTTTCAGGAAGCGACTGTCCTAAATCCACCGCCGCAGCGGACGCATAGGGTAGGGGGTCTTCGTAACGGTGGAGAGTACGCATGCGAGACTATCGAGCCGTCGTCGATAAGATCATCCATCCCCGCTTCACAAATATTCGCAGGAGAATGCGCAGAGCGCTTGAGCAAGCTTATCAAGACGGACGCGACGATGCGGCTGCCAAGGTCGAGCAGGCTGCAGATATCTTGGTCCGCGATATCCGTGGCGCAGATGGGCGGATCAGCTTTAGTCGCCGGGTATCTGGCCTAACAGCTATCGATCCAGCCACGATCCAATAAGATCAATAAGGTGGCCCCGGCTTGCGACCGGGCCCCACTATTTTCTGGGCCGGTCAGCATGGCGTAAGCCCCTACTGATACCGTTAGAGTGCTAGCTGACGCTCATTCTGTGGGCGCCATAAGCACCGCAACTCAGCCCGGTCGCAAGCGTGAGCCAGCGGCCGGGTTTTCTGTTGCCCCGGTCGCAAGCCGGGGCTCATTGCTTTTCATCACCCCCGCCGCCATCCCCAGCATCGGCATCTTTCTGTGACGGCACATGCAGTTTTCCCACCCTAGTAAGTTCGCCTGTACGGCCATTAAATCGCCGACGGAAGTGCAGTGGCGATGCCGTTTAGTAGCATCCGGCGCGAGAGAATTGCATGCCAGCGTGCCCCATCCAATCCGGTGACGGTCTTTGGGGCGCATTGCGGCTCCGGATCAAGCCGGCGAAGCGATGTCTTGTCGCTCAAGCGCTGGTCCTGGCCGGTTGCGCCGCGCAACCGTTCACATTCACGGAATCCGAGCAGCACCTGATAGGGCACGCGCAATCGCAAGTGGCTGAATGTCTGGGCTCTCCCAATCAAACACGCGATGACGGCTACACGTCGATATGGACCTACGAATTTGCTCAGTCCGCGGGCGGCATTTCGCAGGCTTGTTCTTTGACCGTGACCTTCAAGCAGAAGTACGTGAGCAATGTGACGTCGACCGATGCCTCCGGAAATCGCCTCCCGCCCGGCCAGCAGTGTTGGACGGCGACAATGGGGTGGTGTTCGACCATCAAGTAGGCACCCGCTGCACCCGCCCCCTCGAACACACGAGACCAGCATCGAAGCGGCAAGATCAGAAATCGATGGGCAGGATCGGCACAGGCGATCCGGCCGCCAGCGGGGGCGCCTCCTGCGCCCGCACGATCATGACGTCAGCTTTCACCAGGCTCGAGATGCGGCCGCTATCCTGCGAGGCAAGCGCGCGCACGCGAGGCGGCGAGCCTGGCTCGAGCACGGCCAGCATGTAGTGCTGGCGCGGGCCATTGGCGTCGAGATCGGAGGCAAGGATCGCGGTCTGCTCGCTTGCAGGAGCGTCCGCGCGGCCGAGCAGGGCGTGGATGAGGGGTACGAGGAAAACGCGCGCCGCGACGAGGCACGAATTCGGGTTGCCGGGGAGCCCCAGTACGCGCATTTCGTCGAGGCGACCGAACAGCATGGGCTTGCCCGGCCGGATGGCGACCTTCCAGAAGTCGAGCTTGAGCCCGCGGGCTTCGAGCGCCGGGCGCACGAGGTCGCGATCTCCGACCGAGGCCCCGCCGATGGTTACAAGTATGTCGGCGCCGGAGGCGGCCTGCAGCTTGGCGGCGAGCGCGTCGCGCGTGTCGCCCGCGATGCCGAGCAGCTGCGCCCTGCCGCCGGCCTGCTCCACCAGCGCAGCGAGGCCATAAGAGTTCGATGAGACGATCTGGTCAGGCCCGGGAGCGCCGGAGCCGGGCTCGACCAGCTCGTCGCCCGTGGCCAGGATGGCGACGACGGGTCTGCGGCGCACGCGCACCTCGGCGTGGCCCGCGGCGGCTATAAGCGTGACGGCGGCGGCTTCGAGCCGGTGCCCGGCCGTGAGCACCGTCCGGCCCGCAGTGAAGTCCCCGCCGGCTAGCCGGACGTTGGCGCCGGGCCGCGACGCCTCCAGCACGTGGACCCTCTCACCGGAGCGCTCGGTATTCTCCTGGATGACGACGGTATCAGCCCCGGCGGGCACGGGCGCGCCGGTGAAGATGCGCACCGCATCTCCCGCTGCGACCGTTCCGTCAAAACGGCGCCCGGCTTGCGCCTCGCCGGTGACGGTGAGCGCCGCGGGCACAGTCGCGACGTCGGCCGCGCGCACCGCATAGCCGTCCATGGCGGAGGCGTTGAACGGCGGCTGCGTCAGCTTGGCGACGACATCCTCGGCCAGCACGCGCTCGCGCGCTCCCAACAGGTTCACGCTCTCGGCCTCGACGGGCACGACGCCGCTCATGATGCGGGCCAGTGCCTCTTCGACGGGAAGGAGGGCCATCGTCACTCGCCTTTGCGGGCGTTCGCTTCCGCGCGGTAGTGGCCCGAGCGTCCGCCCGCCTTCTCGAGCACGCGGATGCCGCCGATGCGCATGGCGCGGTCGACCGCCTTCAGCATGTCGTAGAGGGTCAGGCAGGCGACCGACACCGCGGTCAACGCCTCCATCTCGACGCCCGTCGGGCCGGATGTCTTGACCTCGGCCGTCACGCGTACGCCCGGCGGCTCGGGCGTAGGCTCGAGATCGACGGAGACCTTGGTCAGGCTGAGCGGATGGCACAGCGGGATCAGCTCGTGCGTGCGCTTGGCGGCCATGATGCCGGCGATGCGCGCGGTCGCGATCACGTCACCCTTGGGCGTCTCGCCGCTTTCGAGCAGTGCAAGCGTTGCGGGTGCCATGGCGATGAAGCCTTCGGCGACGGCCGTGCGCGCGGTCGCTGGCTTGTCCGAGACGTCGACCATGCGCGCCTCGCCCTTGTCGCCGATGTGGCTCAGTCGCGGCTTGCCCATCACGCGGTCTTTCTGGCGGCGGGTGCCAGGAGCGCTCGCGTCGCCGAGGCGACGTCGGCCTGGCGCATCAGGCTTTCGCCCACGAGGAACGTCGCCACCCCGCAGCGGCTCAGCCGCGCGATGTCCGCCGGCGTGAAGATGCCGCTCTCGCCGACGACGATGCGGTCCTTCGGTACACGCGGCGCAAGCCGCTCTGTCGTCGCGAGCGTCGTCTCGAAGGTCTTGAGGTTGCGATTGTTGATGCCGACGAGGCGGCAGTCGAGCAGGAGCGCGCGGTCGAGCTCGGCTTCGTCGTGCACCTCGGCGATGGCGTCCATGCCCCAATCTTTCGCCGCCGCGGCGAGATCGCGAGCGACGGCATCGTCAACCTCGGCGAGGATGATCAAAATGCAGTCCGCGCTCCAGGCGCGCGCCTCGGCAACCTGGTAGGTGTCGAGCATGAAGTCCTTGCGTAGCGCCGGCAGTGCGGTCGCCGCGCGCGCCGCTGTAAGGTACTCGGGCGCGCCCTGGAACGAGGGTCCGTCTGTTAAAACGGAGAGGCACGCGGCGCCGCCCGTCTCGTAGGCCTCGGCGAGCGCGGGGGGATCGAAATCGGCGCGGATCAGCCCCTTCGATGGGCTCGCCTTCTTGATCTCGGCGATGAGGGCGGGCTCGCCGGCGCGGTGCTTTGCCTCGATGGCCCCGGCAAATGGGCGTACGCGCGGCGCGCTGCGGGCGAGCTCGGCCAGCACGTGCAAAGGCACGGCGTCCTTGGCGCGCGCAATTTCTTCAAGTTTATAGCGCGTGATCTTTTTGAGGATGTCGGCCATGGCGCAAGGATACGCTTGTGGAGCGGCGCTTGCTACCGGCGGGGAGGGGGATGGTCAAGGGGTGCTGACCGTCTCCGCCGGCCCGAGCGTTTGCGGTCCGTGGCGCGGTTAGCGGCAACGCTGGTATAACCTCTCTGCTGACATTGGGGTGACGAGAGTGGCCGCCAAGACCAAGAAGGCAAAGCCGAAGAAAGCTGCGCGCGCGCGCGGCGCTCCGCGCCTGCGCATCACGATGGGCAAAGGGCTCCTCCTTGGCCCCGGCAAGGTCGATCTGCTCGAAGCGATCGAGCGCTATGGGTCGATCTCGGCGGCAGGCCGCGAGATGGGGATGTCCTACCGGCGCGCGTGGCTGCTGGTTGATGCTCTCAACGGCATGTTCGGGGAGCCCCTCGTCACCACCGCGTCGGGGGGCGCGCACGGCGGCGGAGCGCAGATCACCGATCTTGGGAAGGCGATCGCCGGCGCTTATCGGCGCATTGAGCAGCGCACGTATGCCGCGATCCGCGAGGAGCTTTCGCCGTTCGATCCCGAGATCGGCGCCAGCTAGGGGACGCCACAAGCGTCACGCTGCGTTGGTGACGGCGACAAGCTTGTCGAGCGCCTGCGCGGCCGCCCCCGTGTCGATCGAGCGGCTCGCGCGCTCGACGCCCTCGCGGATGCTCGCGGCCTTGCCGCCAACGATGAGCGCCGGGGCGGCGTTGAGCAGCACGATGTCGCGGAAGGGTCCGGGCTCGCCGCCCAGCACCTCGCGGATGGCGGCGGCGTTCGCCTGCGCATCCCCGCCCTTCAATTGCGCGAGCGTCGCCCGCGGCAACCCGGCATCCTCTGGCGTCACCTCGAAGACCGAGATCGCGCCCGCGTCGAGCTCGGCAACGCGCGTTATGCCCGTCGTCGTCAGCTCGTCGAGGCCGTCGGAGCCGTGTACGACCCAGGCGCGCTCGGAACCGAGGTTGCGCAGCACTTCCGCCAGTGGCTCGACCCAGCGGTCGTCGAACACGCCGAGCACTTGGCGCTTCACGCCGGCCGGGTTCGACAGCGGCCCCAGGAGATTGAAGATCGTGCGCACGCCAAGCTCGGCGCGCACCGGCGCCCAGTGCTTCATCGCCGGGTGGTGCATCGGCGCCCACATGAAGCCGACCCCAGCCTCGGCGATGGCGCGCGAGATGGTGACGGGCGGCACGTCGAGCTTGACGCCGAGCGCGGTCAGCACGTCGGAGGCACCCGAGAGCGAGGAGACGGAGCGGTTGCCGTGCTTGGCAACAGGCACCCCGGCGCCGGCCGCAACGATTGCCGCGCAGGTCGAGACGTTATAGGTGCCGTGTCCGTCGCCGCCGGTTCCCACAATGTCGACCGCGTTGGGCGGGGCCTCCACGGCGAGCATGCGCGAGCGCATGAGCCGGCACGCGCCCGTGATCTCGGCGACGGTCTCGCCGCGGGTTCGCAGCGCCATGAGGAACGCCGCCATCTGCACGGGGCTGGCGACGCCCGAGGTCATCGTCTCGAGCGCGGTCGCCATCTCCTCCTCGTCGAGGCTGGCGCCGTTGGCCACTTTCTGCAGCAGCCGCTTCAACTCGGAGGCCGGCATCGCGAGGCCTTAAGCCGCGTCGCGCGGCGCGGGCGCGTTGCGCCGGCGCGGGCTCATGCCGGCAAGGGTGAGGAAGTTTGCGAGCAACGCGTGGCCCTGCTCGGAGGCGATGCTCTCGGGATGGAACTGCACCCCGTGCACCGGATGCTGCTTGTGCTGCAGTCCCATGATGATGCCGTCGGGCGTCTCCGCCGTGACCTCGAGCACGTCGGGCAGGCTCTTTCTCTCGACGATGAGCGAATGATAACGCGTCACCTGGAAGCGCTCGGGCAGGCCCTTGAACACGCCCTTGTCGGTGTGGCGGATGGTCGACAACTTGCCGTGCAGGGGCTCGGGCGCGCGGATCACCCTGCCGCCGTAGACCTGCCCGATGGCCTGGTGGCCGAGGCAGACGCCGAGCAGCGGGATCTTGCCGCCGGCCTTGGCGATGAGGTCGAGACAGATGCCGGCCTCGTTGGGCGTGCAGGGGCCGGGCGACAGCACGATGGCCTTCGGCTTCTTCTTGATGACGTCGGCCGCACTGATCTTGTCGTTGCGGATGACCTCGCACACAGCGCCCAGCTCACCCAGGAAGTGCACGAGATTGTAGGTGAAGCTGTCGTAGTTATCGATGAGGATGAGCATGGCGGTCGCGACCCGGGCGCTGCGCACAAATTGTGAGCAAGGGTGTAGGGAGGGGCAACAAAAGCGTCAAGGGAGGCGCTTGGGTGTGAGGAAGTGATTGAGCCGCCCGCGGCCCGGTCCGACCTCCGACCAGTGCTCGGCGTCGAAGGTGATGACCGCGGCGCCGGCGGTCGGGAACTTATCGGCGAGCTCTGCGAGCTCGGCTGCGGGTCCGTCGCCGACGAGCAGCAGCGCCAGCTCCTCGAACCCGGGATTGTGCCCGACCATCATGACGCATTGGGGCGACTTGCCGTGGTGGTCCGGCTCGATCGTGTGCAGCCCCGTCAGTAGGCCGTCGGGCAGCGCCATGTAGAGCGCATCGTCGTAAACGACCGGCGGCGATTGCGATCCAAGTTCGGGCAGCAACAGCGCCAGTGTCTCGCGTGCCCGCGCCGCGCCAGAGCAGAGTATAAGGTCCGGCCGCAGCCCGAGCCGCGCCAATTCAGCACCCATCTCCGGCGCCGCCTTCTTGCCGCGCTTGGCGAGCGGCCGCTTGAAGTCCGAGAGCTGGGCGTGGTCCCAGCTCGATTTGGCGTGTCGCAGCAGGATGAGCGTCAGCATCGGCGGACCTTGCCGCGGCGCGGACGGCTGTCAAGCGAATGCCTGAAAAAGCGGCGCCCGTGCCGCTTTGGGAGTATGCGCTTGCGGCAACCATAAAGCCGCCCCAATAGCGCTCTTGTTGGGTATAGACTGATGGTCGACCGGCGTTTCCGAGGGTGGGCCAAGTCGGGCGCGCTGAGACTTACGGATCTCGGGGTCATGCATGTCTGAGCGTTCATTGCGCCGCCGCGGCGATGCGCGGGGAGTAGTCTACGCAACCTTGCGCGGCTGCACCGCCGCCATGTTGCTGGCCCTGGGCCTTGGGTTATCCGCCTGTGCCACGAATGGACGCCTGCCCGCCGTGCCGCTCTCGCTCGCAGGCAGCGCGGTCCCGCTCGAGATCGCGGATGCCCGCTACTACGTCGACGGCGACAACGAACGGGCCTCCGCACTGGCGACCCAGGCTTATATGCGGGCCAAGGCGTCGGGCCTCTTGAAACCGGTCAACGGCAAGCCGCCGGTGCGCACGTTCCTCGCCATGTCGGGCGGCGGCGACGACGGCGCCTTCGGTGCCGGGCTCCTCACCGGATGGACCACGCGCGGCGACCGCCCGGAATTCACCGTCGTCACCGGGGTGAGTACGGGCGCGCTCTCAGCGCCGTTCATCTTTCTCGGGCCGGAATATGACCCACAGCTCCGCGCGATCTACACCGAGACGGGCGCTGGAGACATCTACCAGGCGCGCTCATTCATGGCCGCCGTCGCCGACGACGCCATGGCGGACTCGACGCCTTTGCGCAACCGGATCGCCGGTTTCGTCGATGCGCACATGATCCAGCGGCTGGCCGAGGAGTACGAACGCGGTCGCATTCTTCTCATTCTGACGACCAACCTCGACCAGGGCCGCTCGGCGATCTGGAACATCGGCGCCATCGCCTCGAGCGGAAACCCGCGCGCCCGCGAACTCATCATCGATGTCCTCGTCGCCTCCGCGGCGATACCGGGCGTGTTCCCACCAGTGATGATCGATGTCGCTATCGACGGAAAGCTTTATCAAGAGATGCACGTCGATGGTGGTGCCATCGCGCAGGCGTTCCTCTATCCACCCTCGTTCAATCTCAAGGCAAAGATGAAGGAGCTCGGCGTCAAGAACGCGCGCCCTGCCGCCTACATCATTCGCAACGCGCGGCTCTATCGGCCGGAGGAGAAGGTTGAGCGCCAGACCTTGAAGATCGCGCAGCAGGCCATCTCCACGATGACGGCCTCCAGCGGCGTCAACGACCTCTATCGGATGTTCCTCACGACCAAGCGCGATGGCGTCGAATTCAACCTCGCCTACATCGAGGATGATTTCCACCTGCCCTACAAGGGGCCGTTCGACAAGGAATACATGAACGCGCTGTTTGAGCACGGCTACCGCATCGGGATCGCTGGTCACGAGTGGCACAAGGCGCCGCCCGGCTATCAGGAATGATCCCGGAGATCATCGGCGCGCTGAGGCCTGGTGCGGCGCCCGGATCCTAGAACTTTGCGCTGCCCTTGATGCCGACGCTTTGGATCTGCGTCGTCTCGCCGAGCTGGGCGTCGTAGGAGAGGCGCAGGACGGAGTCGTTACCCGTAATCACGTCGACCCCGGCGCTGACGAGCCCCATCACATCGTCGAGCTTTGTGTTGATGGTGAAGGGGCCGACGCCGGCCGGCGCACTCTCGAAGGACGCGCTGAGGGCGAGATCGTTGTTGGTGTACCAGATGGCGCCCGCGCGCAGCATCGGGCGCACGAGCGTGCCGCCGGCAAGCCACCACTCCGTGCCCGCTTCCAGCGTGGGTGCGAGCGTGAGCACGGTCTGTCCTTGGCCCGCAATCGCAAGACCCGCACCGTTGCCGCCGCTCTCGGCGACGGCGCCGAGGTGGAGGTAGGTGAGGTTGGCATCGAGCGTGGGCTTCCAGTAGAGGTGCGGCTCTCCGAACACGTAAGCGACGCGCATGCCGGCGTTGAAGAAGCCCAGGGACTGGTCGCCTTCGGCTAAGCCGGTGAAGCCCCCAAACGACATCGGCCGCTTGGTGTCGTATTGCCCGCCGCCGCCCGACAGCGTGCCGGCGATGAGCAGGGGACCCGGATTGTACTTGAGCGCCGCGCCGCCCTGTCCGAGCGAGCCCTGGCTCTGCGCGTTGGTTGCGGTGTCGAGCGTGCTCGTTTGAAAGCCGCCGGCGAACCCGAGGCGCCACACGTTGTCGAGCGCGACCTGCGCGCCGGCGGTGAACAGGCCTGCGGTCTCATTGAAGCCGATCTGATCGAATGTCGTGCCGCTGTCGAGGAAGCGGGCGTTGGCGCCGGCCCACAGGCACTGGCCCTCGCGGATGATCGCGGCGGTGTCCGTGCCGTTGACCTTGCACGAGAGCAGGCTGTTGGAGAAGCCAAGGCTCGCGTAGAGCGCAGAAATCTCGGCGTCAAAGTAGAGCTCGGGCAAGAGCTGGTTGAGCGCGGCTTTGTACGCGTCGTCGCTGACCGTGTTGAGCAGGCCGAGGATCACCGGCCCAAGGCCGCCGACGCCAGCGTGGAACGCCGCGTCGAGATTCTCGCCGATGGCGCGCTGATTGGGGTTGAGGTCGTCGATGTAGAAGTCGACGTTGATGCCGAGAATGACATCCTGCCCGTTGGGGAACGAGAGCGTCGCGTGCAGCGCCGGGCTGGCGATGAGCCCCAGTCCATTGTCGGTCGTGCCGAGCGAGGACAGGATGAGGAATGTCTGTGCCGCGGTGGGGGGAATGCTGAGCAGGCTGACGGCGACCTTGCCGGCGAGCGCGGCGGTGTCGGAGACGATGATCTGGTCCGATGTTCCGGCCACCGCATCGACGTCGACGGCAAAGACGCCGGTGCCGGTCTGCACGAAGTCGTCGCCCAGCCCGGTCGTTTCGATGGTGCCGCGACCACCCGGAGCGATGACACCGTCATTGGTGACGAGGCCAGCTTGCACCGATGCGCCCGAATTGAACAGCGCACCGGCGTGATTGTTGAACGCGCTGGGCCCGCCGGTGAGGCTTACGTCGCCGGTGACGGTGCCAACGTTTTCGACCGTGTTGCTGGCGCCGTAGCTTTCGATCGCAAAGTCGGCCAGTCCCGCGGTGATCGTCCCCCAGTTCAAGAGCGTGGTGGCATTGGCGGAACGCTGCATCACTCCGGCGCAACACGGGCCGCCGACGACGTTGCCGAAGTTCTTCACGACGCTGCCGGCGTAGCCGCGGGCGTAGATGCCGGCAGAGCCGGTCCCCGTCGCCGAGATGTCACCCGACGAGACGACGGCGGCCATTCCATGCGTGCTGACGACGTTGATGCCGTCCGAGGTCGGACCCGTCGTGGTGATCTTGCTCGTCGATGTGACGACGACGTCCCCAGGCCCATAGGCGGTGATGCCGGGCGAGTCGGTGCCGAACGTGCGAATGGTGGCGCCGGATACGACTATCGTGCCGGTATAGCCCGAAGCGGCAATGCCGGGCGCGTTGTCGCCGAGCGTGGTGATGATGCCGGAGGCATACACCGTGGCGATCTGTCCGGCGCGGGCGTAGATACCGATGCCAGTTTGACCGGCGGTTGCGATGTCGCCGGTGAACGTGATCAGGACCGAGCCCGACTGCGACAGGGCCAAGATGGCCACCGAGCTATCTGGTCCGCTCGCGATGTCGCCGGTCGAGGTGATCGTCACGTCGCCCTGGGTCTGCGCGTTGATGCCGATGGAGGCGGCGCCCGACACGGCGATATTCCCTAACGAGGTGATGTCGACCGGGCCATAGACGGTGGCCGCGTTGATGCCGATCGCACTGGATCCGGACGTTGTGATGTTGCCGGTCGAGCGGATCGTGATCGCACCGTCGTTAGTGCCGAGCTGGCCGATCGTGCCGACGTTGATGCCGGCGGAGAAGGTGCCCGACGTCGCGATGTTGCCCGACGAGATCACCGTCGCGGGGCCGTAAATGGTCCCTACCGCGATGCCGAAGGCGTTGTCGCCCGACGTCGCGATGTTGCCGGATGACGTGACAACCGTCGCGGCGTTCTGACTGCTCCCTTGGATGGCCGTTGCGCCACTCGGACGTCGAGATGTCGGCGGTCGAGTTGATCGAAATCGCGCCGCCATAGCTCGCTGCGAACACACCGTCGGCGTTGGTGCCCGTGGTCGTGACGGTCCCCGATGCCGTGACCGCGACGTCGCCATTTGTCACCACTCTTATGCCGACGGATCCCGCGCCTGCGGTGGTGATCGGCCCGAGCGCTTCGACCGCGACAGCATCTCCGCCGCCGCCCGTTGTGAGGTCCACGTCGATACCGTGAGCATCGTCGCCCGTGGTCGAGATCGCCGCATGCGCAGTGATGGCAATATCGTCGGCTGCGCGGGCTCGAATGCCGCTGGCACCGCTGCCGCTCGTCACTATGGCGCCGGTTGCATCGATTGCGAGGCTGCCCGAGGTGAATGCCCCGCCATCGATACCGTTCGCGTTCGTGCCGGTTGTTTGGATGGTTCCAGCGGTCGCGATGGTGACGTTTCCATTTGTCGCGCGTCCGTAAACACCGTCGCCGACGGATTGGATGTCGCCGGTGCTCCGGATCGCCACCGCGCTGCTGCCGGTGCTATTCGCGAAGATGCCTCGCGCCGCCCCGCCCGTCGCGATTATGGCGAGGGGCCCGGTGTTGCTGTTGACGGTGACGGCGCCGTTGCTGGTGAAGCGGATACCGTCGACACCCGAGGCCGGCGCGATGTTCGCCGTGAGGCTGTTGACGTTGAGGACGGAGTAAGGCCCGCCACCATTGTTGAGCAGGACGCCGGTGCCGACGTTTCCGGTGCAGGTGACGGTCGAGCCTCCGCCGCTGATCTGATTGCAGGGCGCGGCTGGCGGCACCGTCTGCGCGCGCACCGGGCGGGCGCCGTACGCAAGCAGCGCCGCGGTTGCCACGGTCGTCGCCAGTGCCGAGCGCAAGGCTGCGACGCTGCGCGAACTCCCCCCGGCGCTGAGCGCATGCGGGCTTAAAGCGTCGGCGGAGGTATCGCGCGGGCGCGCCTTCCGCTTGAGGTCCTTGACGTGTGCCAAGCTGCCTGTACCGCGATGCGCAGAAGCCGACGCGGAACCTGGGATGCCCTGCAGTCAAAGGCCGAAAATATTGAACAGGCGTTTTTGTCCGAAGAATCGATCCTATGTCAAAGGGCAATCGTCGCTGGGCACGACTGAGGAGCCTATTTCGCGCGCGCAGCGAATCGCACCGCTTCCTCGGCGGCGCGGAACAGCGCCTGGGCTTTGTTGATGCACTCCTGCTGCTCTTTCTCGGGCACCGAATCATGCACGAGGCCGGCGCCCGCCTGCACATACATGATGCCGTCCTTCACGAGCGCGGTGCGCAGCATGATGCAAGTATCCATCTGGCCGCCGGCGGAGAAGTAGCCGACGCAGCCGGCGTAGGGCCCGCGCTTCGATTTCTCCAGCTCGTCGATGATCTCCATCGCACGCACCTTCGGCGCGCCCGACACCGTGCCCGCGGGGAAGCCTGCCATCAGCGCGTCGACGGCGTCGTGAGCGGCGTCGAGCCTGCCCATCACGTTGGAGACGATGTGCATCACGTGGCTGTAGCGCTCGATGAAGAAGCGCGCGGTCACGTCGACGGTGCCGACCTCGGCGACGCGCCCGACGTCGTTGCGGCCGAGATCGAGCAGCATCAGGTGCTCGGCCCGCTCCTTGGGGTCTTTCAGCAGGGCTTCCGCGAGCGCCTGGTCCTCGGCGTCGGTCTCCCCGCGCGGCGCGGTGCCGGCGATCGGACGGATCGTCACCTCGCCGTTGCGCACGCGCACGAGGATTTCGGGGCTCGAGCCGACGAGTGCGAAGCCGCCGAAGTCGAGATGGAACAGGAATGGGGAAGGGTTGGTCCGCCGCAGCGCCCGATAGAGTGCGAACGGCGATAGCGTGAAGGGTGCGGAGAAGCGTTGCGACAGCACCACCTGGAAGATGTCGCCGGCGACGATGTACTCCTTCGCGCGGCTCACCATCGACTTGTATTCTGCGGCCGTGGTGTTGGAGGAGGGGCGTGGCGCTGGCAGCTTGCGGCTCGGCGTCGAGGGCGCGTGCGGCAGCGGCTCGTTCAGCGCGGCGACGACGGCCTTCAGGCGCTTGCAGGCAGCCTTGTAGGCCTTCTCCGCGCTGAAGCGCGTATCGTTGCGTACGGGCGTGACGATGGTGATCTCGTCTTTGACGACGTCGAAGATCGCCATCACCGTCGGCCGCATCAGGATGGCATCGGGAATGCCGAGTGCATCGTCCGGCGTCTGCGGCAGCCGCTCCATGAGCCGCACGGTGTCGTAGCCCATGTAGCCGAAGATGCCGGCCGACATGGGCGGCAGCTCCGGCGGCAGGCGCAGCTCAGAGTCCTTGAGCAGTGCGCGCAGCGAGGCGAGCGTTCCCTGCGGCTCGGGGCGGAAGGCGTCCGGCTTTGCGATCGGGTTGCGGTTGATCGAGGCCTTGTCGCCTTCGGCGCGCCAGACGAGATCCGGCTCGAGCCCAATCACGGAATAGCGGCCGCGCGTGGCTCCGCCTTCGACCGATTCCAGGAGAAAGCTCATTGGTCGCCCGGCCGCAAGCTTCAGATAGGCGGAGACGGGCGTCTCGAGGTCGGCGACGAGGCGCATCCACACGACCTGCGCGTCGCCGGCGTCATAGCGCTGGGCGAAGGTCGCGAGCGGAGGTATCGCCTCCAGCGGGCCGGGCCGCGATTTCGTCTTGCGCTCGAGCGTGCTCAAAGCAATCCCCGGCCCGCGGGCGGCTGTTATTCGGTCTCGGTCCCGGACCCGGTTGCGCGCTTGAACTCCTCCGGGTTCACGTGCGCGCCGAGGCGGTCCTCGAGCGCGACCACATACTGGCTCAGCACCTCGTCGGTAAACTCATTCTTGAGCTGCTTGGCGATAGTGTCGCGCTGCTCCTTGGTCGGCTCGGGTGCGGGCGTAATCTCGGTCACCTGGTAGACGATGCGTGTGTCGTTCGTCGGCGAGGACGCAGCCTTGCCCTTCGCCAGCGTAAAGGCGCGCGCGACCGCGTCCTTCGGCATTCCCTGCGGCTCGGTCGTGCGCGTGAAAGGCGGCGTCGTCTCGACCTTGGCCCCGCCGGCCTCGGTTGCGAGCGCGGCGAAATCCGCGCCCCCGTCGGCCTTCTCCACGAGCTTCGCCGCCAACTCGCCGATGAGACGCTCGCGCTCCTTGGCTATGGCGAGGGCCTTCGCCTGCTCTTTCACCTCATCGAACGGCTTCTGCTTCTTCTCGGTCACGCCCAGCACGTCGACCCAGGCGAAGCCGCCGTCGTGCAGCTCCACCGCCTCGTTCTGCAGCCCGACCTGCGAGTCAAAGCCCGCTTTGACGATTGCTTGAGCATCGGGGAGTCCAACAGCCGGGGCGTCTTCCGGCGTCTTGTTGCTGCGGTCGGTCGAGGGCACCTCCAGGTACTGGAGCTTCAACTGCTCGGCCGCGTCCTTGAGCGGCTTGCCGGCGGAGCGCCCGTCCTCGACCTGATCGATCATCGACTGCACCTGGCCCTGTGCCTTGCTCTTGGCAATCGCGTCGCGCACCTGATCCTTGACGTCGGCGAGAGTGCGAGTGACGGCGGGTTCGATGGCGGAGACACGCACCAGAACGGTGGCAAAGCGCCCTTCGATGGGGTCGGATATGCCGTCCTTCGGCAGGGAGAAGGCCACGTCCGCGACCTTGGGATCGATCAAGCGGTCCTTGGACACGAGGCCGAGGTCGATGTCGGAATCCTTGGCGCCAAGCTCCTTGGCGAGATCGCCGAACGATTTGCCGTCGGCTAGTGCGGTCTTGGCAGCTTCGGCCGCCGCCTTGTCCTTGAAGGCGAGCTGCTGCAGGCGGCGCCGCTCGGGCGTGTTGTAGTCGTCCTTCGATTCCTCGTACTTGGTGGCGATCTCGGCGTCGGTTACGTCCATCTTGGTCTTGAGGTCGTCGACGGAGAGGATGAGCACGCCGAGCTTGCGGTACTCGGGCGAGGTGAACTCACCCTTGTTGGCCTCGTAGGTCTCTCTCAGCTTGGCATCGTCGGGCTCCGGCACTTTCACCGCCTTGTCGGCATCGATGACGAAGAACTGCGCGACGCGCTTCTCGTTGCGCCAGCTGTTCACGAGGTCGACCAGCGAATCGGGGATGGCGACGCCGTTGATGAGGGCGCCTGTCACCTGCTCGCGCAGCTCGTCGCGCCGGCGCAGCGCCAGGAAGCCGCGCTCGGTCAAGCCCATGTTCTGCAGCACGTTCTTGAAGGCGATGCTGGAGAAAGTGCCGGTTGCGGGGTCCTTGAAGGAGGGATCGTCCTTCAGCCCGTTGATCAGCGCCTCGTCAGACAGCGCAAGATCGAGCTGAGCGGCGTGCGTCTCAACCGCGGCCCAAGCCATGAGCTGCGCCAGCACGCGCTGGTCGATGCCGGCAGCCCGCGCCTGCTCCGGCGTGATGTGGCGCCCCGTCTGCCGCGAGATGGCGCGCAGCTCGTTCTGCAGCGAGCGCTGGAAGTCCTCGACGCGGATCTCGTGCGGGCCAACCTTCGCCAGCGCGCCGCGCCCGAAATTGCGAAACACGGGACCGATGCCCCAGATCGCAAAGCTCATCACCAGGATCGCGAACAGGGCCTTTGCCACCATACCCGTGGAGCCACGTCTTAGCGCGTCGAGCATCGAAGGTTCGTTCCGTTCGGTTGAGCGGCGCTAGCTAAGGGTCCCGAGGGCCTGGCCCTGGTCCCCGCGGCCGCGAATGCCAAGGGAATCCTGCGCGTGACGCAGGGTGTCGGCATGATATGAAGCGCAGCCCGTCCGTTATTGCAAGCGTGGCCGCTAGGGGTGCGGACGGGGCGCCCGGCGCCCAAGCTTGGCGCCTTAGCTTAACGAGCCTGATGCTCGGGGGAGTGCCATCATGGAGGCTGGCCGCAACCTTCGGCCGCTGGTTGCCGGAAACTGGAAGATGAACGGCCTGCGGGCGCAGCTTGCCGAAGGCATGCGGGTGCGCGACGGGCTGTCGGCCAAGACCGGGGCCGATGTGATGATCTGCCCGCCCGCGACGCTTCTTCACCCGCTAGCCGAGGCAGCGCGCGGATCGAAGCTCTTGGTGGGGGCCCAGGACTGTCATCCGGAGGCCTCTGGCGCCTACACGGGCGACATCTCGGCCGAGATGCTCAAGGATGCGGGCGCCGTCGCTGTGATCGTTGGCCACTCGGAGCGGCGCTCCGCGCACGGCGAGTTCGACCGCACGGTGCGCCGCAAGGCGGAGGCCGCGCACCGGGCCGGGCTGACCGCTATCGTCTGCGTGGGCGAGACGGCTGGGCAGCGCGAGGCCGGCCTCACGCTCGATGTCGTGCGGCGCCAGCTGCAGGGGTCGCTGCCGGATTCGGCCCGCGCGGAGAACACGGCTGTCGCCTACGAGCCGGTCTGGGCCATCGGCACGGGGCGTACGCCAAGCGCTGGCGACGTGGCCGTTGTGCACCGCGTCATCCGCGAGGCGCTCATCGCGCGCTTCGGCACCGAGGGCAGCGAGATCCGCATCCTGTACGGCGGCTCGGTCAATCCCGGAAACGCACGCGAGCTATTGCGTGTCGACAACGTGAACGGTGCGCTCGTCGGCGGGGCGAGCCTCAAGGCAAGTGACCTTTTGGCCATCATCTCGGCGTATGAACACTAAGCTTAGCAGCCCGGCTGGGAATCACTCCGTGTAGTGCTAGTGTTGCCGCATTGATTTGGCGTGCCTCGCGAATTTAGAGGAGTCGAATACTTCGGTGGCCCGCGGGACAACACGGTTCCGGTACGCCCTGACGCTGGCGCTTCTTGCGGCCGGCGGAGGGGAAACTTGGGCGACCCACCTGGACAAGACTGCCTGCGCCGACCTCAACACCGAGCTAGCGGGACTGCTCGCATCCGGCCTCAAGGAGGACATGGACAAGGGGCCCGTGTGGGCGGCGGCGAATCTGCCGCCGGAGCGTCTCGTCGCCATCAACAAGGTCATCGAGCTGCAGGGCGTGGTGGAGTTCCGGTGCGGCAGCCCCGGCCGCAACTTGGCGAAGTCGCCCAACCCAAAGCCCGGGGACAAGACGCCCGCTGACACCCCGGGGACCGCGAAGGCCGCGACGGCGAAGTCGAACGCTGACGATTCCGGTGACGACGCTGCGTCGGCGACGAAGCCCGCGCCGAAAAAGACGATGCGCCGGAAACGGGGCTCCGCTGCAACGAGCCCGGAATTGCCTCTAGTCGTTCCAGTGTCCACCACTCCAACAATCCAGCCACGGGCGACCGCTCCGGCGACCTCGCCTGCGCTCGTGACGCCGGCAAAGCTGGTCCCCGAGGTCAACAAGACGGCGGTTTCGGCGCCCCCAAAGGTGGCGCCCGCGAACAACCCGGTTCGGACCGTGAGCACAACTCCCGACAGCCAGGCTAAAGCGCCGGTGGGCACAGTGCCGGTTGCGCCCGCTGTCGCGACACCCGCCTCTGCCGCCCAAGCCGCTCCGGCGACGGGCATGGAGAAAGGCGCAACGCCCAAGTCGGCGGCCAAGAAGCCGTCGCGGCGCGACAGCACCAGCGCCTACATGGCGCCCGCCGACGTCAATCCGTTCGGGCTGCCGACCGGTAATTAGCGCCAGCCGCACGAAAAGCGCCCGTCCCCCGCACTAGCCTCGTGCCGGCATCTGGTATAGAACGCTGCCAAATCCCCCGGTTACGGAGCTTCGCGCGACCATGGCGACTGCCCTTCTCGTTCTGCACCTGATGATCGCGACAGCGCTCGTCTGCGTCGTGCTGCTGCAGCGCTCGGAGGGCGGAGCACTAGGCATGGGTGGTGGCGGCGCCGGCGGCTTTCTGACCGGGCGGGGCACGGCGAACCTGTTGACGCGCACGACGGCCGGGCTCGCCGCGGCCTTCTTCACCACCAGCATTCTGCTGACCCTGCTTGCCCAGTCGACCGCGCCGGCGGGTTCGATTCTCGATAAAGTGACGCCGCCGGCGAGCACGGCTCCCGCCGCCCCCGGTGCGGCGCAGCCCGGGCAACCGGCCGCGCCCGAGGGCCGTGGCGGCATTCTCGACAAGCTGCAGCAGCCGGCCGTACCCAACACGCGCTGATCGCAAATTAGGCAGCTTTACCCTGCGCAGTGATTGTGTGCGTGTGGCCGCAGCGCACCCCCACGGCCAGCGAATTCGCCGTACAATTCTGGCGTACCCATCGATTCCGCTCTGGCCCTGAGGAAATCGCATGCGCCGGAAGACCGCGCTCTATGTCGGCCTCTGTCTCACTTCCGCACCGCTTGCCGGCTGCTCGAGCCTCTCGGCCATGACCTCGATCACGCCGCCCGTTGCCGACTTCACCGCCGCCTCCGTCTTCAGCCCGACCGGCTACAATCAGACCAAGATCGACGACACGCACTACCAGGTGCAGGCGTCCGGCACCGAGGCGACACCGAAGGATCGCGTCGAGAAGATCGCGCGCGCGCGCGCCGCCCAGATCGGCGTCGACGAGAAGTTGAAGTTCTTCAAGGTGACGAGCGTGCAGCACTCCATCACTTGCAACACGCGCCAGGAAGGCTACAAGACGACGTCGACGCCGGCTTCCGCCCGGCCCTCCGTGGTCATCGACGTCGTCTACGCCAAGGACACGACCGATCCGAGCTTCCAGAGCTCGGAGGAAACGCTCAACACCCTGAAGACCGACCTCGCTGCGGAGTCCGTCGCGCCCGAAGCGCGCGCGGCTGCCGTCCAGGAGACGCTCGAGAGTTGCAAGAGCTAGCTGCCCGAGCTTTATCCGGGACCCATAACCCGTTGCTGTCTTAAGCAAATCGGGGATTAGTCATAAAGACCCTTCGAATCGCGGCCGCCTTCGTGTAAGCCTCGAAGCCCATGCAACGGTACATCTTCATTACCGGCGGCGTGGTGTCCTCCCTCGGCAAAGGCCTCGCGTCCGCCGCCCTCGGCGCACTCCTCCAGGCGCGCGGCTATTCGGTTCGCCTGCGCAAGCTCGATCCCTACCTCAATGTCGATCCCGGCACGATGAGCCCCTACCAGCATGGTGAGGTGTTCGTCACGGACGACGGGGCGGAGACCGATCTCGATTTGGGGCACTACGAGCGCTTCACCGGCGTCCCGGCCCGCAAGTCGGACAACGTTACCACCGGGCGCATCTACCAGGACATCCTCGCCAAGGAGCGGCGCGGCGCCTTCCTCGGCGGCACCGTGCAGGTGATCCCGCACGTCACCGACGCCATCAAGGAGTTCGTCACCAGCGGCAACGAGGGCATCGACTTCGTGCTCGTCGAGATCGGCGGCACGGTGGGCGACATCGAGGGCCTACCGTTCTTCGAGGCGATCCGCCAGCTCGGCAACGACCTGCCTGCGGGCGCCTCGATCTTCATCCATCTGACGCTGATGCCGTTCATCCCCTCGGCCGGCGAGCTCAAGACCAAGCCGACGCAGCACTCGGTCAAGGAGCTGCGCTCCATCGGCATCCAGCCGAACATTTTGCTGTGCCGCTCCGACCGCCAGGTTCCCGCTGCGGAGCGCCGCAAGATCGCGCTCTTCTGTAACGTGCGCGAGGAGGCGGTGATCCAGGCGCTCGACGTGCCCTCGATCTACGAGGTGCCGCTCGCCTATCACCGCGAGGGCCTCGACGAGCAGGTCCTGCGCGCATTCAACATCAGCGGCGCGCCCAAGCCCGATCTCTCCCGCTGGGAGACGATCACGCGCGCGATCGCGACGCCCGAGGGCGATGTTACGATCGCGGTCGTCGGTAAGTACACGGGCCTGAAGGATGCCTACAAATCGCTAATCGAGGCGCTGGTGCACGGCGGCATCGCCAACCGCGTGCGTGTCAAGCTGCAGTGGATCGAGAGTGAGATTTTCGAGCGCGAGGACGCGGCACCGTATCTGGAGGGCGTCAACGGCATCCTGGTCCCGGGCGGCTTCGGCGAGCGCGGCTCGGAAGGCAAGATCCTCGCCGCCAAGTTCGCGCGCGAGCGTAAGGTGCCGTATTTCGGCATCTGCTTTGGCATGCAGATGGCCTGCATCGAGGCGGCCCGCAATCTTGTCGGCATCAAGGGAGCCAACTCCACCGAGTTCGGGCCTTCGCCCGAGCCGGTGATCGGCCTCATGACCGAGTGGATGCGCGGCAACGAGCTCGAGAAGCGCCGCCAGGGCGGCGATCTCGGCGGCACCATGCGGCTTGGCGCCTACCCGGCCGAGCTGACCGAGGGCAGTCACATCGCCGGCATCTACGGAACGGCCCACATCTCCGAGCGCCATCGTCACCGCTACGAGGTGAACACGAAATACCGCGAGCAACTCGAGGCGGCGGGCCTGCGCTTCGCTGGGCTGTCGCCCGACGGGCTCTTGCCGGAGACGGTCGAGTACTCCGACCACCCGTGGTTCATCGGCGTGCAGTATCACCCCGAGCTGAAAAGCCGGCCGTTCGAGCCCCACCCCTTGTTTCGGTCGTTCATTACCGCCGCCGTCGAGCAGAGCCGCCTCGTCTAGCTGTTGCGCCGCCCTCAGTGCAGCGCAGTGGGCCGCTGCGTTGCGGCCGGCATCTTGTTTGATCGTCAACGACTGCTCGGATTTTGTGCAGGCGGCTTCCGGCTCGCTGCCGCGGTTGGCAGTAATTTTCTTCCTATTTCTTCCATTAAATGAATGATTTCAGCGATGTAACTGCGCTGTTAAGCACTTGGCACAAGTCTTGATTGCTATGGGGCGTTAACCAAGCCGGCCGCCAACAGGCCGGGGTGGGGCCCGAGTTGGGCAAGGGACAAACACAAGGAGACGCTCCCCATGAAGCTCGTTACAGCCATCATCAAGCCCTTCAAGATCGACGAAGTGCGCAACGCCCTGACGAAGGTTGGCGTTGCCGGCCTGACCGTCACTGAGGTGAAGGGCTTCGGCCGCCAGAAGGGCCACACCGAGGTCTATCGCGGGGCCGAGTACACCACGAACCTGCTTCCCAAGGTGAAAATCGAGGTCGCCGTGGCGGACGGCCAGGCGGCCGGTGTCGTCAACGCGATCCGCGCTGCGGCCAACACCAATGCCATCGGCGACGGCAAGATCTTCGTGTCGCCGGTCGAGCAGATCGTGCGCATCCGCACGGGCGAGACGGCCGAGGCCGCGCTCTAACCCCAGGCCGGTCATATGCGCGTCCCTGCCGGGGCCGCGAGGGCATCGCGCTCTCGCGTTCCCGGCGGGGCCCCGCCCAAGAGCGGCCCAGAGAATGGCGGTCAACAAACGCAGTTGCAGTGTGGCGTACACGCAACTAGGCCCTGGCGTTTCGCCCGCTCCCGCCTAGCGCCCGCAACAGAGCTGTTCCACACATATCGAAGCCCTGCGGCCCGAATCGGACCATAACGGGGACGCGGAGGGCGTAGGGGCTCTGGAACTACCTCCGAAAGATGCCGCGGGCATCGCCTCGCGGCGCCAACAAAACTGATCGCGCTCAGGGGAGTCTTACAAATGCTATCGGATCCACAGTCGCTAATCATCCTACTCATCGTGGGTGCCATCGCGGGCTGGCTCGCCGGCACCATCGTGAAGGGCTACGGCTTCGGACTTATCGGGAACATCATCGTCGGCGTCATCGGCGCATTCATCGGCGGCTGGTTGTTCCCCTCGCTCGGATTGTGGGACCTTCCGGGCATCGTCGGCGTCATCGTTTCGGCGACGCTGGGAGCCATCATCCTGCTGGTTATCATCGGCCTCATCAGACGCGTGACCTGACAAGGGTTTACGCTATTTCTTCGAATGACCGCGCTCGTTAAGCGCGGTCATTTGCCTTCCGGCACGCCGCCTCCCCCTCCGTGCTATAAGGCCCCATGAGCAAGCACGACCCCCTGAAGCCCAATCCGCGCGTTGCCGTTGGCGCCATCGAGATCGCGAACGATGCGCCGATCGCGGTGTTTGCCGGCCCCTGCCAGATGGAGAGCCGCGCGCACGCGCTTGAGATGGCGGCCGCGCTGAAGGAGATAGCAGGCAAGCTGGGCTTCGGGCTGATCTACAAGACCTCCTTCGACAAGGCGAACCGCACCTCGCTCTCGGGCAAGCGCGGCATCGGGCTCGACGCGGCGCTGCCGGTGTTCGCGGAGATCCGCGAGACGCTTGGGCTGCCGGTCGTCACCGACGTGCACGAGCCGGCGCAGTGCGCGGCCGTCGCGCCCGTCGTCGACGTGCTGCAAATCCCGGCCTTCCTCTGCCGCCAGACCGATCTTTTGATCGCGGCGGCGAAGACCGGCCGCGTCGTCAAGATCAAGAAGGGTCAGTTCCTCGCGCCCTGGGACATGAAGCAGGTGGTGACGAAGGTCGTGGCCTCGGGCAATCCGAACGTGCTCCTGACCGAGCGCGGATCGTCCTTCGGCTACAACACGCTCGTCACCGACATGCGGGGGATCCCCATCATGGCGGAGACGGGCGCGCCCGTGATCTTCGATGCGACCCACTCGGTGCAGCAGCCGGGCGGCCAGGGCACGAGCTCGGGCGGCGACCGCCGTTACGTACCGGTGCTGGCGCGTGCAGCTGTCGCGGTCGGTGTCGCCGGCGTCTTCATCGAGACACACGAGAACCCCGACCGCGCGCCGTCGGACGGCCCCAACATGCTGCCGCTTGCCGACTTCGCGCCGCTCATGGCCGAGCTGATGGCGATCGACGCGCTCATCAAGTCGCAGAGGCGGTCGGGCACGTGAGCGCGCCCGACCCCGATAGGATGTGGACGTATCGGCTTGCGGGCTTTAGTCGTTCTGCAGGAACGAGGCAGCGAGCCACAGAGGCTCCGCATCGCGGCCCTGGCCCGGCATCAGCTTCGGGCGGTACTGGGCGACGGTCACGCACCCCGTCTCGCTGCACATGGGGCCGGAGTTGAAGGTGACGGCATTCAGCGCCGCGACGCTCATGGATGTAACGAAGTAGGCGACGGTGTAGAGGCAGGCGACTACCCCCAGCGTACGCATGACGAGATCGAAAGACATCGCGCGACCCCCTTGGTCCTTGCACTGTGATACCGGCCGCGGGACGCTCGGAAAGCGCCGGGATGCGAACTCCGCCCGCGGTCCGTCAACACTATGGAAAGACCGCTTAACGCCGCGTTAAGGTTACACATCCGTGAACGCCACGATTCGGTGGTAGTCGCATACGCGAGTTGATGTGGGTCGCGCGCGCGGCGGTCGGTGTGCATACTGGGCCCGGCACCCTATGTTGCGTCTGTGCTAGGGTTACCAATCCCTCAAGGACAACGAGGTTCGCTCCGCGCTGCAATGGGGCGCTGAGGGCGGTGGACGCAACCACGGCGGCAATAATCCGCGTGCCTGTGGCCGCTACCGGCATGCGTTTCGAGATTGTGAGGTTAAAGGGAAAGGGGAGGAGATGCCTGGCGTCACGTTGCAGGAGACCGCCGTTCTATTGGCAGCGCTCGCGATTGCGGGTCCGCTCGCCCGCTGGCTCCGCATCAGCAGCGTGCTGGGCTACCTCATCGTAGGCATTCTGCTCGGTCCCTCGACGATCGGGCGCATGTTCTCCAACTACGAGGCGAAGGAGATCCTGGACTTCGCCGAGTTCGGCATCGTGCTCCTGCTGTTCGTGATCGGGCTCGAGCTGCGCCCCAAGCGCCTGTGGGCGATGCGTCACGCCGTGTTCGGCCTCGGCAGCGCGCAAGTCGGCGCGACCGCGCTGGTGCTGGCAGCCATCGCGCTGGTGCTCGGCTTTGCGTGGCAGACCGCGATCTTTGTTGGATTTGCGCTCGCGCTCTCCTCGACCGCGTTTGCGCTCCAGCTCATGGAGGAGACAGGCGACCTCAACACCCGGCACGGGCGGCTGGGCTTTGCGGTGCTGTTGTTCCAGGACCTCTCGGCAATCCCGCTCATCGCGCTCGCTCCCTTGTTTGCGGTCGTCAGCGTCGAGAACGCGCCGAAGATGGACCTGCTCGCCGGCTTGAAGGGTCTCGGCATCATCGCCGTCGCCATCGTCGCTGGTCATTACCTGCTCGACCAATTCGTGCGCCTCGTCGCGCTGGCGCGCGTTAAGGAAGCGATGACCGCGACGGCGCTTCTGACCGTCGTCGGCTTTGCAATCCTGATGCAGTACGCGGGCGTTCCAACCTCGCTCGGCGCCTTCATCGCCGGCGCGCTGCTGGCTGAATCGTCCTATCGCCACCAGCTCGAGGCCGACATCCAGCCGTTCGAAGGTCTGCTGTTGGGACTGTTCTTCACCGCCATCGGGATGACCATCGACCTGCAGCTTTTGGTCGACGAGCCGTTGTTGGTCCTCGGCCTCGTGGTCGGGCTCGTCGCCGTCAAGGCGGTCGTCCTCTATATGCTCGGGCGCTGGGAGGGGCTCGAGCCGGGCCCCGCGCGCCGGCTGGGGCTTGCGCTCGCCCAGGGCGGCGAGTTCGCCTTCGTGCTGTTCACCGTGGGCTACTCGGCCGGCGCGCTGACGTGGGAGACCTCCGAGCTCCTGAGCCTCGTCGTCACGCTGTCCATGGCGACGACGCCCATTCTGCTGAAAATCGAGCAGATGCTGTCGCGCAAAAAGAAGACGACTCCCGCCTACGACACGCCGCCGGCGAAGGACGGTCACGTGATCATCGCCGGCTTCGGCCGCTTCGGGCAGATCGCGGCGCGCATCCTGAGGGGCAAGCGCATCCCCTTTACCGCACTCGACATCAGCGCCGAGCAGGTGGAGTTCGTCAAACGCTTCGGCAGCCAGGCGTTCTATGGCGACGCGAGCCGGCCCGAGATCCTCGACGCGGCAGGAGCGCACAACGCGCGCGCTTTCGTGCTCGCCATCGACGACGTCGAGGCCTCCGTGCGCACGGCCGAGGTGGTCCGCAGCAAATATCCCGATCTTCCGGTCTATGCGCGCGCCCGCAACCGCGCGCACGCCCACCGCCTGCTCGATCTTGGCGTCACGCACCTGCAACGCGAAACGCTGCTCTCTGCGATCGACGTGACCAGGGAATTGCTGATGGGCCTCGGCTTTTCCGAGCGCGAAGCGGGCCGCATCACCAGCACATTCCGCAAACACGACGAGCGGCGCCTGATTGAGGACTACAAGCTCGCGACCGACATGGAGAAGCTGCAGGACCGCGCCCGCAGCGACACAAAGACCCTCGAGAAGCTGTTTGAGGAGGACGCCAAGGAAGAGGCGCGCCTAGAGGAGGCCTCGGGGGCGAAGGAGGCGGCGCAGTGAAGCCGATCATCTGCGTCGGGCATGCGGCGCTCGACTTCGTGTATCGCATCGAAGCGTTTCCGCCGGCGCCGACCAAAGTGCGCTCGCTCGAGCACATCGAGAGCGGCGGCGGCATGGCGGCAAACGCGGCCGCCACGATCGCCCGGCTCGGCGCCCCGGTGGAGCTGTGGAGCCGCACCGGCGCCGACAGCGCCGGCCAGCGCATCCACGCCTTCCTCGAGCGCGAGGGCGTCGATATCCGTTACGTCCGCACCTACGAGGGTGCCCGCTCCTCGACCTCGGCCGTCATCGTCGACGGCAAGGGCGAACGGCTCATCATCGGCGAGCGCGACCACGCCATGTCGTTGGATGCGAGCTGGCTGCCGCTCGAGCGGATCGCGGGCGCGGCCGCGGTCATGAGCGACCTGCGCTGGGTGGAGGGCACGCAGGCAGCTTTTGGTGCCGCGCGTGAAGGGGGTGTTCCGACGCTGCTCGACGCCGACCTCGGCGGCGGCGGCATTCTCGAGGCGTTCCTCTGCCTCGCCGACTACGCGATCTTCTCGGGGCCGGCGCTCGATGATTTCGCAGCCGGTGCGGGCGGCGATGCTGAGCGGCTCGGCCGCGTCCTCGCGCTGGGCGTCAAGCATGCCGGCGTGACGCGCGGCGCGGAAGGCTACACCTGGGCAACCGCGGGCGGCCAAACTGGCCATCAGCCCGCCTTCCCCATCGAGGCAGTCGATACCACCGGAGCGGGAGACGCCTTCCACGGCGCCTTCGCCTGGGCGCTCTCCAGCGGCCACACGCCGGCCGACTGCGCCCGCATCGCCGCTGCCGTCTCCGCACTCAAATGCCGCCGCCTCGGCGCCCGCTCGGGTCTGCCGACGCTGGAGGAGCTGAACTCCTTCCTCAAGACCCATTGAGCACATCCCGCGGGGACACGCTGCCGCGGGCGTAGACGCGGGGCGGTGGCATCGCTAAACGTGCGGGGACACTGACCCGGCCCGCGCAACGGCCGAAAAAGGGGACCGCAAAATGACCGAGGCGCGCGAGAAGATTACGCCGTCGCAGGCCATCGCGCACGCCGACATGGCGAACGCCATCCGGGCGCTGGCGATGGATGCCGTGCAGGCAGCGAAGTCGGGCCACCCGGGCATGCCCATGGGCATGGCCGACGTGGCGACCGTGCTCTTTCGCGAGGCGCTGCGCTTTGACGCCTCCGACCCCAAGTGGCCCAACCGCGACCGCTTCGTGTTGTCGGCCGGGCATGGCTCCATGCTGCTCTATTCGCTTCTGTACCTCACCGGCTATCCCGGCATGGACATCGCAGAATTGAAGCGCTTTCGGCAGCTGGGCTCAAAGACCGCGGGCCACCCCGAGTACGGCCACGCGCCGGGCATCGAGACGACGACCGGCCCGCTCGGCCAGGGCCTTGCCAACGCGGTCGGCATGGCGATTGCGGAGCGCATGCTGAACGCGCGGCTCGGCGGCGACGTTATCGACCACCACGTCTACGCCATCGCCGGCGACGGCTGTCTGATGGAGGGCATTAGCCACGAAGCGATCTCGCTCGCAGGCCACCTCGGCCTCGGCAAGCTCATCGTGCTGTTCGACGACAACGGCATCTCAATTGACGGCTCGACGTCGCTTGCGGTCTCCGACGACCAGGTCCTGCGTTTCAAGGCCTCGGGCTGGAACGCGATGACGGTTGACGGCCACGATCCCGAAGCGATCTCGGCAGCGCTCGCCAAGGCGCGGGCAGATTCCTCCAAGCCGTGGCTCATCGCCTGCAAGACCACGATCGGCTACGGCGCGCCGACCAAAGCCGGCAAGGCCTCCACGCACGGCGAGCCGCTGGGCGAGGAGGAGATCAAGGGCGCGCGTGAGAAGCTTGGCTGGCGCTCGCCGCCGTTCGAGATCCCGGAGCCGGTGCTGCTCGCCTGGCGCGCCGTCGGCCAAAAGGGCGCCAAGGAGCGCGCGGCCTGGAAGGCGAGAACGGCCAAGAGCGATGCCGCGGCCGCGCTAGGTTCGACCGCAGGCGCCTTACGTCAGGCGGCCGTCGCGGATGCGATAGCGCAAGCAAAGTCGGCGTTCGCGAGTGACGAGAACAAGCGTGCCACCCGCGTCTGGTCGCAGATGGTGCTTGAAGGGCTGATCCCCGTGTTGCCCGAGCTGATCGGCGGGTCGGCCGACCTCACCGGCTCCAACGGCACGCGCACCAAGCATCATACGCCCATCGCCAAGGGCAGCTTTTCGGGCAACTACATCCACTACGGCGTGCGCGAGCACGCCATGGCCGCGGCCATGAATGGCATCGCCCTGAACGGCGGACTCATCCCCTACGGCGGCACCTTCCTCGTCTTCACCGACTACTGCCGCGCGGCGATACGTCTGTCCGCGCTGATGCGCCAGCGCGTGATCTATGTGATGACGCACGACTCGATTGGGCTGGGCGAGGATGGTCCGACGCATCAGCCGATCGAGCACCTCGCGGCGCTGCGGGCGATCCCGCATCTGCTCGTGCTGCGGCCTGCCGACGGCGTGGAGACCGCCGAGTGCTGGGAGATCGCCCTGCAGCACACGCAGAACCCTTCCATCCTGGCGCTGTCGCGGCAGGCGGTGGTGAACGCACGCAAGACGCCGTCGGCCGAGAACCTCAGCGCCAAGGGCGCCTACGTCCTGCGTGAGCCGGACGGCGCCCGCGACGTCACTCTGATCGCGACTGGCTCCGAACTCGGCATCGCCATCGAGGCTGCCGACGCGCTCGCCAAGGACGGCGAGCGCGCCGCGGTCGTGTCGATGCCGTCGATGGAGCTGTTCCGGGCTCAACCTACAAGCTACCGTGCGCAGGTGCTGGGCTCGGCCCCGCGCGTCGCCATCGAGGCTGGCATCGCCCAGTGCTGGCACGAATGGATCGGACAAGGTGGCGGCTTCGTGGGCTTGAGCGATTTCGGCGCCTCGGCGCCTGCACCGAAGCTGTTTGAACACTTCGGGCTCACGGCGGGCAAGACGGTTGAGACCGTTCGCGGCCTCCTGAAGAAATAGAACGCATGGATTTCGAGAAGCTCAAGTCGATCGGGAAGGTGGACGTGCAGGGCAAGCGCGTCATTGTGCGCGCCGACCTCAACGTGCCGGTGAAGGATGGCCGCGTAAGCGACGCCACACGGCTCGTGCGGCTGCTGCCCGGTCTCAAGGATCTGAGCGCGCGCGGCGCCCGGGTCGTTGTCATCTCGCACTTCGGCCGCCCCAAGGATGGGCCCGACCCCGAGCTCTCCCTGCTTCCGGTAGCGGGCAAGCTCGAGGAGCTTCTCGGGCGCCCCGTGGTGTTCATGCCGGACTGCGTCGGCCCGGATGTCGAGCGCAGCATCGCCGCGCTGGCTCCCGGCAATATTGCCGTGCTCGAGAACCTGCGCTTCCACAAGGGCGAGGAGACGAACGATCGCGAGTTTGCCGCGAAGCTCGCGGCGCTCGGCGACCTCTTCGTCAACGATGCTTTCTCGGCCGCGCACCGCGCGCACGCCTCGACCGAGGGCGTGACCCACCTGCTGCCGTCCTACGCCGGTCCGCTGATGCTGGAGGAGATCGACGCCCTGCGCGCAGTGCTCGACGAGCCCAAACGGCCGACGGCGGCGCTCGTCGGCGGCGCCAAGGTGTCGACCAAGATCCCGATCCTGAAGCACCTGCTCGACAAGGTCGACAAGCTCATCATCGGCGGCGGTATGGCCAACACGTTCCTGCTGTCGCACGGCGTCGACATCGGCAAGTCGCTGGCCGAGCCCGACCTCGTCGACACCGCGCGCGAGATCATGACGGCCGCGAAGGCGTGCGGCTGCGCGGTCGTGCTCCCCATCGATGCAGTGATCGCGCGCGAGTTCCGCTCCGGCGTAGCGCACGCTGTGGTGCCCACGCTCGCCGTGCCGAGCGACGCTATGATCCTCGACGTCGGTCCGAAGTCGATCGTGCACATGACGGAAGTGCTGGAGGAGTGCAGGACGCTGCTCTGGAACGGCCCGCTCGGCGCCTTCGAGATTGCGCCCTTCGGCGAGGGCACGTTCGCGCTCGCGCGGGAGGCCGCCCGGCTGACGCGAGAAGGCAAGTTGACGACGGTTGCCGGCGGCGGCGACACCGTTGCTGCCCTCAACGCCGCTTCCGCCGCTGACGACTTCACCTATATATCCACGGCGGGCGGGGCATTCCTCGAGTGGCTCGAGGGTCGCGAGCTCCCGGGGGTGGCCGCGCTCATCCGGGCGCGGGCCTGAGGTCGGGAAAGTCAGCGGTCGAAGCATGCTTGCGGATGTGCAGATCTACCTCGGCGTCGCGCTCGCCGGCCTCGTGAGCTTCCTCTCCCCGTGCGTGCTGCCGCTGGTCCCGCCCTACCTCGGCTATCTCGGCGGCACCACCATCGACGAGTTCACCGCCGAAGACGGCGTTCCGGGCCACGTCTGGCGGCGCGTGATCCTCGCATCCGTGCTGTTCGTATTGGGCTTTACCACGGTGTTCGTCGGGCTCGGAGCCGGCGCCTCATACTTCGGCCAGCTCATCCAGAGCTACAAGCGCGAGCTGGAGATCGCGGCCGGCCTCGTCATCATCCTCTTCGGTCTGCACTTCGTCGGCATCTTCCGCGTGGCGATGTTCTATGCCGACACGCGCTATCACGGCTCCCACCCGCGCGGCGTCAGCTACATCGGTGCCTATGTCATCGGGCTTGCCTTCGCTTTCGGCTGGACGCCGTGCATCGGGCCGGTGCTGGCGACCGTGCTCGCGCTCGCCGCCAACGAGGCTAGCCTCGTGACGGGCGTGAAACTCCTTTTCGTGTACTCCCTGGGGCTCGGCATCCCGTTCATCCTCGCTGCTGTCGCGATGCGGCCGTTCCTCTCCTTCATGCAGCGCTTCCGTCGCCACCTCGACAAGGTCGAGAAGGTTATGGGCGTGGTGCTCATCGTGACGGGGCTGCTGTTCCTGACGGGCTCCATCAACGGGTTCGGGAGCTGGATGCTCGACGCCTTTCCCGGCTTGGGCAAAATCGAGCAGATGGTAACGTCCAAAGATCTCGGGACCGAGATCATGCAACGCGGCACCGGCCGCTAAGTGTCCCGCATGGCCCCATCATGACTCAGGACGCCGCCACGCGCGTGCCGGCCGCGCTGACCATCGCCGGATCGGACCCCTCCGGGGGGGCCGGCATCCAGGCCGACCTCAAGACCTTCACCGTGCTCGGCGTCTATGGTGCAAGCGTGCTGACCGCCCTCACCGCCCAGAGCACGCGCGGCGTCGCCGGCATCCTCGCCGTGCCGCCGGCGTTCGTGACATTGCAGATCGCGACGCTTGCCGATGATCTCACCGTCCGCGCGGTCAAGACGGGCATGCTCAACGACCGCGCTACCGTCATCGCGGTCGCCGAGGCCATCCGGCAGTACGAACTGCACCCGCTGGTCGTCGATCCCGTCATGGTGGCGACGAGCGGGGATATGCTGCTCGAGCCGGCCGCGGTCGACGCGGTGCGCGCCGAGCTTGTGCCGCTCGCAGACGTGCTGACACCAAACCTGGCGGAGGCGGCGCGCCTCCTCGATTGTCCCGTGGCAACGAACGAGGCGGAAATGGAAGCGCAAGCACGGGCGCTGCTCGAGTTGGGCGCCAAGGCCGTCGTGCTGAAGGGCGGCCATGGCGAAGGCGCTGAGGCCGTCGACATCTTTGTGCAGCGCGGAGGAGAACCGCTGCGACTGTCGCTCCCGCGCATCGACACGCGCAACACCCACGGCACCGGCTGCACCTTTGCCGCCGCGCTCACGGCCTATTTGGTGCGCGGCGAAACGATCGAGAGCGCAGTGCACGCGGCGAAAGCCTTCGTGCACAAGGCGTTGCAGTCGGGTGCACATCTCGTAGTCGGGCGCGGCCCCGGACCTGTTGATATTCTGTGCACGGTGCGTGCCCATAAGGAGGAATAATCGAGCATCCGTGGGGTGTTGCCCGTATGCATCGAGGGCCCGCGAAACGGCTTCTGCCCCCTTGCGACGCGGCCGATGTAATGCAAGAAAAATGGGCAACGCGGTGCTTTGGCATCGCAACGAGCTCCGGGGGGAGCGTCGGGCATCAGGCGATTAGGGGCGCCGCCCGACTTGGCTGAAGAACCGGTCCGGTCCATCCGGACCGGTTTCTTTTTGTGCGGTCTTCACCAGCTTTCCATCGAAGCGCTGACCCGCAGCCACCGCAGTTGGCTATTACTTCGCGACCGTCCAGACTCGGGGAGGCGGAGATAGCGATGCCCAGCGTGCGCTGGCCGGGCGCGGGCCCTGACCGGGCGACCGACGCCCAAGCCGTTTCCCTGGCCGTCCGCCTCTCCTGCTACTTCGGCGCGGTGTTCCTCGCCTACGGCGTGGTCGTGCCCTATTTTCCCGTTTGGTTGCACGCGCGCGGGCTCTCGCCGGTCGAGATTTCGACCGTCACCGCGGCGCCGCTGTTCGTGCGCGTCCTGTTCACGCCCACTGTGCTCCTGCTCGCGGACCGGCTGCAGAACTACCGCGCCGTCCTCATCGCCATGTCGTGGAGCGTTCTGGCGCTGGCCCTCGGGTTGAGCGCGGTCTCCGGCTTCTGGGCGATTCTGGCGCTGGGTGTCGCCTTTCTGCTCGCTCTCGGAACATGCTCGCCGCTCGTGGACACGTTTGCCGTTGCCGGCGTGCGCACCGCGGGCCTCGACTACGGACGCATGCGGCTCTGGGGCTCGATCACCTTCATCGCCGCGAACTTCGTCGGCGGCGTGCTCATCGAAGCTCTCGGCGGTGGCTTCGGCATCTGGTTGATCGCGTTTGCCGCGGCGCTCGCCGTTGTGGCAGCGCACATGCTCCCCCCGCCGCCGGGGCGCACGCCGACGCGTGCCGCGCTGTCGCTCGCTAACTGGCGCCGGTCGTTCCCGGTGCGGCTGCTGAGTTCGCGGCTGTTCCTGCTGTTCCTGGTGGCGATCGGATGCACGCATGGCGCACACGCGACCTTCTACACTTTCGGCGCTCTGCACTGGCAGGCGCAAGGCCTGTCGGCCGCGTGGGTCGGCGTGCTTTGGGCGATCGGGGTGACGGCTGAGGTCGTCCTGTTCGCGTTCTCGGCGCCCGTCGTGCGCCGCTTCAGCGCGGCGCAGCTCATTGTCGCCGGCGCCGGCGGCGCGCTCGTGCGCTGGACCGCCATGGCGTTCGATCCGCCGCTCGCGCTGCTCGTGCCGCTGCAGACGCTGCACGCGCTCACCTACAGTGCCGCGCATCTCGGCGCCATCCTGTTCATCACGCGCGCGGTGTCGCCCAAGGGGCAGGGAAGCGCACAGGCCTTCTATTCGGTGATTGCCGCCGGCGTCATTCTCGGCATCGTCGGCCTCATCTCGGGCGCTCTCTATGAGTCCCTCGGCGGCCGCGTCTATCTCGTGCCCGCGGCCGTGTCGCTTATTGGGCTGGCAGCCGGACTCCTGCTCATGAAGGAATGGAGCGGCGGGCTGGTGTGGCGCGAGGAAGAGCTTCTGCCGGTTCCTAGCCCCACAAATCCGGTGGCGGGGGGCTGATCACGCCATCTTTGATCGCGAGTCCAGGCTCGCGGTCGCGCGCGAGCAGCAGCGGGCCGTCGAGATCGACCCAATCGGCATCATTGGCGAGCAGCAGCGCCGGGGCGGCGGCAAGCGAGGTCGCCACCATCGACCCGACCATGATCTTGAGCCCGCGTGCCTTCGCGCCGCGCGCCATGGCGAGCGCTTCGGTGAGGCCGCCGGTCTTGTCGAGCTTGATGTTGACGGCATCGTAGCGGGAGGCGAGGCGCTCGAGGTCGGCGCCGGTGAGCGCGCTTTCGTCCGCGCAGATCGGAACGGGGTGAGGAACGTGCGCGAGCATCTCGTCTGCGCCCTCGGGCAGCGGCTGCTCGATCAGCTCGAACCCTGAACGCGCGGCCGCATCGAGGAAGGGCGCCAGCATCTCCGCCGTCCAGGCCTCGTTTGCATCGGCGACGAGGCGTGCATCCGGCCGTGCCGCCCTTACCGCTGCCATGCGCTCAGGGTCGCCGGTACCGCCGAGCTTGAGCTTGAGGAGCTTCAGGTGCGGGACGGCGCGTGCCGCTGCCGCCATGGCCTCGGGTGCGGCGAGGCTCAAGGTGTAGCAGGTAAGGGCGGGTCGCGGGGCTGGGAGCCCGGCCAGTGCCCACGCGCGCTTTCCTGCCTGCTTGGCCTCGAGGTCCCAAAGCGCGCAGTCAAGCGCGTTGCGCGCGGCTCCGGGCGGCAGCAGGTCTGGCAGGCGCGACCGGTCAATCGGGGCCGGCAGCGCCCGCAGCGCCGCAAGGCTCGCCTCCATCGTCTCGCCGTAGCGCGCGTAGGGTACGGCCTCGCCGCGTCCGGTTAAGTGGCCGTCCGACACGATCGCAACGATGACGTTTGCTTCGAGCTTTGCCCCGCGGGCGATGACGAACGGGCTCGCGAGCGGCCAGCTCTCCCCGGCGACCTCGATCAGCAGGGTTTCACCGTGCGGCATGGCGTTGGCGTGCCGGGACTTGGACGTAAGGCTTGGGGACGTAGGGCTTGGGCGGCCCTCAGGCGATGCGGCCGTAAGCGTGCGCGAGGAAAAGATATACACGGCCCGCGTCGGAGACGAGATGCGACTGCGTCGTGTGGCCCGAGGGATCTCTAAGATCGGATTCGGAGATGATCCGCTCGAAGTCGGCGAGATAGCGGCCGACGGTACGCCCGAGCTCCGGCTCGGCACGGCAGCGATGGGCGACCTCGTCGAACAATGTGCGGCCCTGCTCGCTGTAGATCGAGCGCACCATCACGCCGCGCTGGCCGGCCCTGAGGCGCGTCCAAATGGCGGCCGACGTCGCAGTGTCGAGGGCGCGTGCGATGGCCGCGAGATCGAGGTTGAACGCCGTCTGGCCGCCGCCGCCGCCGTGCGCTGCGCCGTCCTCGTCCCTTGAGGCGCGCGCCAGCAGATCGCCGAGCGACCAGCCTTCGCGGCCGTCGGATCCTGGGCCTGGACGGCCGCCGGGGCCCCGCGGCGGACGCTCCTGCCGGCCGCCCATCTCCTGCGCAATGGTGGACGAGAGCGAGGTGAGCGAGCGGGCCGTCTCCTGGCCGCTGCCGGGGCGCTGCGGAAGCGGAGGCACGTCCGCACCCATGGGCTGGGTAACGTCGCGCTGGGCGGCCGTGCGTGCGGTGAGCGCGGAGAGCTGGTCGAGTGCCTTGATCTGGTCCTGCAGGGCACGCCGCATGCTCTCTGAACTTTCCTGCGCCGCGATCGGCAGCCGTTCCATCTGCTCGCGCAGGCGGCCCTGCTCGGCCGCGATCTCGGATGCGGCGCGCGAGGCGTGCCGGCGCATCTCCTCGGACGTCGAGGCGAAGCGGTTTGTCATGGTGCCGAGTTCGGACGTCATGGCGCTCGACACCGTCGATAGCCGGTTGCGCAGGTCTTCGAGCGTCCGCTCGCTTGCGGCGGTCGTGTTGACGCGCATGCGCTCGAGCTCGGTGCGGGCGCGGATGTCGGCCTCTGATAGCGACCCCTCGATGGAGGTGGAGTAGCCCTCGACGAAGGTGGCAAACTCGCTGGCCTTGCCGGAAAGCTGCTCCAGCGTGCGCGAGAGGTCCGCGTGGCGGTTCTGCAGCGTCTTGTCGATCTTGAAGTTGACCGTTTCCAGCGCGTTGGCGGCCTTGACGATCGACTGCCCCTGGTTCTCGAAGCGGCCGGTGATGCCGCTGATCTGCCCGAGCAGGTTCTCGGAGATGTTTTTCAGCATCTCTGACTGGCCCGCGAGGCCCTCCATGGCCTTCATGGACTGACGCGAGATGTTCTCGCTCGCCCGGCGCACGGAATTGATGCCGTGCATCAACGCCTCGTCGAGGTCGGTCGCCTGCTTGCCGATGGTCTCGCGGAAGCTGATAGCATGCGCGTCGAGCGCGCTCGTGAGGTGGTAAGTCTTGTCGACCACCGCGGTATCGATGGCGGCGGTGGAGCGCATGATCGATTCATCGAACATGCGCAGCCGCTCGGCGAAGGCATCATCAAGCGACTTCGTGCGCTCGATGAGATGATGATCCAGCGCCTGGGCGCGGTTGGCGAGAGCGCTGTCGAGCGCGATCGCGTACTCCTCGAAGACGGTCTGCAGGTTCTCGGTGCGGTTGACGAGCGAGGTATCGAGCTGCAGGAGCTGGTCGTCGAGGTTTGCCTGCAACTGCTCGGCGCGGCTGTCGAGCGCGCCTGCGAGAGCGGACGTGTAGGTCTCGAGCATGACCTGGAGCTGCTCGGTGCGCCCGCCAACGGCCGACTCCAGGCTGCCGACGCTCGTTGCGAGCGACCCCTCGAGCGAGGTGAGGTTCTCGCTGGCGCCGGAGATGATCTGTGCAAGCTTCACCTGCTGATCGGAGAGCTTGTCCATCAGCACCGGGATCTCGCCGCCCAGCCGCTGAAGGGATTCGGTGATGCTGTCGCTCGTGTTGACGAGTGCGTGGCGCTCGCCGGAAAGCTCCTGGATCAGGCCGCGGATCTTGCGCTCGTTCTCCTCATAGGAGCGCTCCAGCAGCGTGACCTCGTTGTGGACCATCGCCTCGAGTTCGCCGGCACGGCCGAGCGCGCGCGAGATCGCGTCGTTCATAAACGAGACTTGGCGGCGGACCGCCTGGCCGAGCGAGGCCGCCGATTGCTCTGCCAGCCGGTCGGGTTCGGCGAGGCGGATCGCCACCTCGGTCATCGTCGAGGAGCGCAGGCGAAGCTCCTCCGTGCGCCATGCCAGCAGAGCCAGCAGCCACAGCACGCTGATCGGCAGCACGATGGCCGCGATCGTGAAGAACGTCGTCGGCCGGGACACGAGGTCGATGAGGCCCAGCACCGGCGCATCGGAGCGCAGCGCCACGATGCCGAAGGCGATGCTTATGGCCGCCCAGATGGTGCTGACGGTAGCAGCAAACTTGAATGGGGTGTTCGAGGGCTTCTGCTGCAGCGCGTAGATGAGGCCGCCGATGCTGGGGCCGTCATCGTTGGCGGCGATGCGGTTGCGCGAAGGGCCGGCCGGGCGGCGGCGGGCGACGCGGCGACGCGGCGGCCGGGGCGCCTCGGCGTCGGCCGGGACTTCGAGCTTATCGGATGGGGGCGCCTCGGGCAGGCTCGGCGGTGTGGGAGGCGTGGACTGAGCAGCTTTGTCCTCCGTCAAAACGGGGGGCTCCGGAGGCGGCGACGGTGCATCGGAGAGGGCGGTTAGCTTGCTCATGTCCATGCCGCCCCCACGCGTTGCCGGGGTCGTCGGCGATTTGGCTGCGGTTCGGGAGCTTTTCTTACCGGGGAGCGGTGGCGGCAGAAGAGACTGGGCCGGCTCGGCGGTGCCGGATTGCTCGCTTGCCTTATCGGAAGCGGCAGCGCCGCTCGGAAGCGACAGGGTCGGTTCTGGCTTGCCTTCGGCGTCGCGGGCGCTGAGCTTGCTGTTCTTGTCTTGAGCCATTCGCCCCGTCCCAGGGAAGCCGCTCTTGCGGACTTCCGCCACCCCTTCGGCCGTGCTCTCGGCGCGCGCGCCTCAAAGCAATTGAAGCCGCACATTTGGCCCGGTTCAGGGGCCAAGTTCGAAAGCACACTGCGAAAACTGCAAATCCACCCGTCCGTCAATGATTTGGCGAGACTTTAGGGCAAAACGAAGGTTCCACGCCGGACCCGCCATGAATCCAAGTTTCCACGATTCGGTCGAAGGTTAATGCTCGACTTGAGGAAGTGCAATTTACTGGCACTTATATCCTGTGTGTGAGGGTTCCACCCCGGAAGCCGGCGCTCAAACCTAGTCCCCCGCGGGAGCCCGCCAGGTCGAACCATGGAAGCCGCTGCCAAAGTCTACCGCCTGCAAGAGGCTGGAGCTGCAACTCAATCTGAGCCAGCGCTCGACCTTGTGCATTTGCGTCGCTTCACGCTCGGCGATCCGGCCCTCGAGCTGGAGATACTCGACCTCTTCATCACCCAGGCGCCGATCACGCTTGCTGCGCTCAAATCAGCCATCACGGAGCGGGATTGGAGGATCGCGGCGCACACCCTCAAGGGTTCGGCTCGTGCCGTGGGTGCGTGGCCCGTGGCGCGGATCGCGGAGCGTGCCGAGGGGCTGAGCCGCCGCAAAGACCCTTCCGCTTGCGAGAGCGCGGTGCAGGACTTGGCGCACGCACTGAGCGAAGCCAGCGCCTTCATCGCCGAGTTCAATCCCGCGGCCTAGTTTCAACGGCTTGGCCTCCCCAATTGCCTGCACCTTCGTACTGGTACCGGCGCCCTTGAATTCGGGGCTTGCGCCGAATATTGATGCACAGTATCGGCGAGCCGCAGCGAACCCGCTCCGGCGCGCCAAAGCGCCAATATTCGTGCCTCTAGGGGAGCCGTCACGCACGCATGGTCAAGATCACCTTCATTCAGCCTGACAACAGCGAGCAGGTGGTCGAGTGCGAGCCGGAGATGACCCTCATGGAGGCGGCAAAGCTGAACAGCGTGCCGGGCATCGAGGCCGAATGCGGGGGCGCCTGCGCCTGCGCCACGTGTCACGTTTACGTGGACGAGGCATGGCGCGATAAAACCGGCGTTCCATCGCAGATGGAAGAGGACATGCTCGACTTCGCCTTCGACGTCCGCGAAGCGAGCCGGCTCTCCTGCCAGATCAAGCTGAAGCCCGAGCTCGACGGGCTGGTCGTGCGCGTTCCGGCAAAGCAGTTCTAGATGCGCGCGGCCCAAGGCAAGGCACTGCTATGACCATAGAGGCGCAAGCCGCACAGCCCGGCGGCCCGATCGAGACGGATGCCGTCATCATCGGCGCTGGTCCTATCGGCCTCTTTGCCGTTTTCGAGCTGGGGTTGGTCGACGTCACGGCGCACGTCATCGACATCCTCGATAAGCCCGGCGGCCAGTGCGGGGAGCTCTATCCTGACAAGCCGATCTACGACATTCCCGGGTTGCCGATTGTCACCGGGCAGGAGATCACCGACCGGCTGCTGGAGCAGATCAAGCCGTTCAATCCTCAGTTTCACTTCGGCCAGCAGGTCGGGGAGCTGAAGAAGCTACCCGACGGCCGCTTCAGGCTCAAGACCGACGCCGGCAACGAGTTCATCGCCAGGGTCGTCGTCATCGCGGCGGGCGGCGGCTCGTTCACGCCCAAGCGGCCGCCGCTTGCCGGCATCGAGGCCTATGAGGGCACCTCGGTGTTCTATGCGGTTCGCCGCATGGAGAGCTTCCGGGGCAAGAGCGTGCTCATCGTCGGCGGCGGCGATTCCGCGCTCGACTGGACGCTCAATCTTCAGCCGATAACGAAGAGCCTCACGCTCCTGCACCGGCGCGACGAGTTCCGCGGCGCGCCGCATTCGGTGGAGAAGATGCGTCTGCTTGCGGCCGAGCAGAAGATCCGCCTCGCGATCGGCCAGGTGTCGGCGGTGCAAGGGGAAGGCGGTCGCCTCGAGGCCGCGACGATCAAGACCAAGGACGGCGAGGAGCGCCTGCCGGTCGAGGTGATGCTCGCCTTCTTCGGGCTGACGATGAAGCTTGGCCCCGTCGCCAACTGGGGGATCGCGCTTGCCGAAAACCTCATCCCTGTCGATACCGAGAAGTTCGAGACGAGCGAGAAGGGCGTCTTTGCCATCGGCGATATCAACACCTACCCCGGCAAGCTGAAGCTCATCCTCTCCGGCTTCCACGAGGCCGCGCTGATGGCGCAGCAGGCGCACAGGTACGTCTATCCGGGCAAGAAGCTTCTGTTCCAGTACACGACTTCGTCCTCGAGCCTGCAGAAGAAGCTCGGCGTCAGCTAGGTGGTTCAGCCCGCGTAGCGGCCGGCGACCAGGCGCCGCAGCGAAGCCGGCATCGCGCCGAGCGCCGCTTTCAACGCCGGGCGTGCGAGCCCGAGGTAGAGCCTGGCAAACACCCAGCCCTTGGCCGACAGCGGCAGCACCCAGTCGGTCACGCCCATCGCGGCATCGGCCCAGGCGAGCTTGTAGCCGTCGGCCGGTGACAGCAGGTCGTAAGTGCGCGCGTCCGTGCCGAAGGCCTGCGCGATCGACTCCTCCAAGAGCAGCACGCCGGCGGCCGCCTTCTCATATTTGAGATTGAAGACGATCACGTGCATGACGATGCGGTCGAGACAGCGCAGCGTGATCTCTATCGCTGCGGCCTCGTTGTCGGAGGTGAGTGCGTGCACCTCGCATCCGGTGGGATGGCTCGAGCCTTGGGCGACGTCGGCGAAGAAGCTCGCAAAGCGAGGATCGGCCAGTGCCGGCGAGACGATTCCGCGTTCGTACAGCCACTCGCGCTTCAGCTCGACGGCCTTGATCGCAAGCTCGCGCGCCCGGGCTCCCTCGCTGCAGCGCTCGAACGCCATCTTGCCGCGCTCTTCCAATCGCCGCGAGAGCCGGCGACGGTTGCGGCGCGCGCGCGGCGAGTAGCGCCGCTCGAAGGTGGCAAAGTCGGGGGCGCTCGCAAGATCGAGATAGGGCGCTTGCAGGCGCTCGGCGCGAAATGCGTTGAGGTCGCCGAGAAACGGCGCGATCGCGGCATCGTCGCGCACCTTGCGCAGCCGCACGAGGTCGGGCTTCAGCTCGTGGGCAATGAAGCTCCACGCTTCGCCGAGCAGCTGGACCGCCTCAGGTTCCACGAGAATGTCGCCGTACTGGCTGACCGGATCGCCCATCCACGCGAGCTGCGAAAGCCCCGCGACGCGCTCGGTGGTGAGCGGCCACACCATGACGAGGCGCCCGTCTCGGCGCCCGGTAACGATCGCGAGCGAAGGGGCAGCCTCATCGGAAGGTGAGGGGAGGTAATGATTGCTCCAGTGCCAGTTCCAATTGAAGGTCTGGAATATCTGGCTCCCGCCCGCCGCGCGCCAGAAGAGGTCGTGCCAATCGGTCTCGAGCGCGTCGAAGTTGGCGCGGTCGGTGATGAGCGCGAATGTGCAGGCCTCTGGAGCGGCCTCGAAATCGGCGGCACCTAGGTTAATGGCACCGACCTCGGGTGCAGAAGGCCACACGTGGGCAATGCGATCGGGGAAGGCGGCCGGCATCGGCTACTCCAACAGGCGGACGGTCCTTGCGGCGCGTCTTGTGAGGCAAGCAAGCACGCAACGTGCCAGTGCCGCCGCTCAGAAATTCGCAATCTCCAAAACGCACAACAGGACGAGGAGGATCACGAGCGTCCACATCATCGCCCGGCCGCGTGCGGACGCCGGTCCGGCATCCAGCAAGAGCAAGGTGGTCATCATTGAAACGGCAGAAAAGTTAACAATGACGCAGCCGACGAGCCCCAAGCCGTGCGAGCCGGGAGAGCGCCCTTCGACGAAGGTGGCGGCCGCCAGTCCGATCAGAAGGGCGCCCACGAGGCGCGGCCAGAAGCCGGTCTCGGTACGCGGCAGCCCGAGGACGCCGATCGTCGCACGCGGGGGAAAGCGCGAGCAGCAATCCGGCCGAGAGCTTGAGGAGCGTTTCGATCGAGAGGAGCTGCTGCAAGCAATTATCAATCGCTAGGATTGGGCCGCGCCGGACAATACGGGGGCTCAGTCCTCTCGGTTGTCCAGGGCGTCGAGCTAATAGGGGTGAATTGCGTCTTCGACCCTTTTTCTTTCGTCGTATGGGGCACCGGCGTCGCCGCTAAAAAGGTTGCCGAAGACGCCATCATCATTGGCCGTTTCCTTTGGCCGCATAGTCGGCGTGTAGTCGCCGGCGAGGTGGCGGGTCAAGTCGGCCTTGATGGCCTTGGTCTTCTCGTCTGAGCAGTAGTCGGCTTCGCCGGCGACCGCCTTGGCGACGCCGTTGAACGAGACGTCGTAGATCCTCTCGACCTTGCTCGGGTCGGTGCCGGGGGCGAGCGTACGCTCGTAGGTAAGGTAGTTGTTCTTGAGCTTGGCGGGGTCGAAGTTGAACCCGCACTTGATTGCCTTTGCGGATACGGTCCCGACCTGGAACGCGCGGTTCGTCGGGTCGTTGACGGAGCCCGGGTCCGGACCCGTCGGTTTGGACGGCCCGCCCAGGATCGAGCCCGTGGTCAAGCTCGACGCCGCCGAGCAGCCCGTCAGCGCCGTCGCGACTAGCGCGAGCAAAATGCCTGCGGCCTTCATCGCGAGCCCCTCATTCCTCCTGCGCTCTCGTTGCCCTTTTAGCGCCAATCGCAGCGCCGTCAATCGAGGTACAGCCCATGTAAACGCACGCCCTAATCGTGGCATAAGCAAGGATTCGCCCTGCGGCAGCAATAGCCTAGCGCATCAATTCATTGGTTGCGGCGTCCAGGCCCTCCAGGGTCAGCGGGTACATGCGCCCTTCCACGAGCCCGCGGATCATGCCGACCGAAGGCGTCCAGTCCCAATGGCGCTCGGGGACCGGGTTGAGCCAGACGCAATGCCGGAAGGTGTCGGTGACACGCTTGAGCCAGGTGGCACCGGGCTCGTCATTCATATGCTCGACCGCCCCGCCGACATGCGTGATCTCATACGGGCTCATGGAGGCGTCGCCGACGAAGATCACCTTGTAGTCGGTCGGGTAGGTGTGGAGCACCTGCCACGTGTCGGTCAGTTCGCTGCGGCGGCGCGCGTTGGCGCGCCAGACGTGTTCGTAGAGGCAGTTGTGGAAGTAGAAATACTCGAGGTGCTTGAACTCCGAGCGCGCCGCCGAGAACAGCTCCTCGGCGCCCTTGACGTGCCAGTCCATCGAGCCGCCGACGTCGAAGAACATCAAGACTTTCACTGCGTTGTGTCGCTCGGGCACCATGCGGATGTCGAGGTAGCCCTTTTCCGCGGTGCCGCGGATGGTGCCGTCGAGGTCTAGCTCCTCGGCTGATCCTTGGCGCGCGAAGGAGCGCAGTCGCCGCAGCGCCACCTTGATGTTGCGCGTGCCGATCTCGACCGTCTCATCGAGATCCCTGAACTCGCGCTTGTCCCATACCTTGATCGCGCGGCGGTGGCGGCTCTCCTTCCCGCCGACGCGAACACCCGCCGGATTGTAGCCGTAGGCGCCGAACGGGGAGGTGCCGCCGGTGCCGATCCATTTGCTGCCGCCGGCGTGTCGGCCCTTCTGCTCGGTGAGGCGCTCGCGCAGCGCCTCCATGATCTTCTCCCACCCGCCGAGCTCGGCGATGCGCTTCTTGTCCTCCTCGCTGAGGTGCAGCTCGCTCATGAGGCGCAGCCATTCCTGGGGGATCTCGACCTCGATCGCGTCGGGGAGCACCGCGAGCCCTTTGAATACGTGCCCGAACACGCGGTCGAAGCGGTCGAGGTGGCGCTCGTCCTTGACGAGGCAGGCGCGTGACAGGAAGTAGAAATCGTCGACGCGGCGGCTGGCGAGGTCGGCGCCGAGCCCTTCGAGCAGCGTCAGGTACTCCTTGAGCGTCACAGGGAGTCCCGCCTCCTTCAGCGCGTGGAGAAAGTTGACGAACACGGCTTATTTCCTCAAAGGATCACGTCGGACACCTACCGTGGGAGCGCGAAAAGCGGCTCCGGCCCGAGGCGCGATTTGCGGCGCGGCGGGCCGGGTTGGCCCCGGTTCTGGTCGAGAACAAGACGGGGCAGTGGTTCGCGGCGGTCGGATGGTTGTTCGTGAGCGGCAAGCCGCCGGAGATCGTCGAGGTAGAAAGCGGACATTGACGATAGCAATATCCCGTTCAACGAGGAAGCGCCGTTCGATCGCGCGCCGAGGGAGCAACCTAGAAGTTGATCTTCCCGCCGGCGATGATCTCTTGGAACGGATCAATGGAGGTGACCCCGTTTGGAGCGGTAGTGGCCGCGACACCCACGGGACATGTAGCCGCGGAGCAGCCTGTAACGGAACCATCGGCGTGTTGGTAGATGAGGTAGAGATCCAAAGCCGCAGCTTCGAAATTCTGCACCACGCCGCCCTGCCAGAAAGTGATGTTGGCATCGAGCGTCTTGCCGGGATTGGAACCCGGATCGTCATGGCGGTATCCGCCGAAGATCGTGGTCTTGCCGACAGGAAACCACTTCTGCTCGATACCCGGCTGGATAAACCAGAACGAGCTATCTTGCTCGAACACGTTTATCGGCGTCGTAGGCTTAGCCGGGTCCTGAGCAGTGCTGAGGAAGCTCCCAAGTTGCTGCTTACCCCAGCCGCCAAAGACGTATAGGCCCGTTGGATCGTGCTTGATTGTCGCCGCAGCACCCTCCCACGTGCACGCGTAATTGTTGACGACCGGGGTGATAAAGCCATTCGCATCTATGCCCGGCTGCGTACCACCGCACGCGGTTCCGGATTGGGTGAGGGTCTGTCCCGCCACTGGTGTTAGGCCCGGATCATTGCTCGACCCGTAGCCAGCCTTGGCGAGAACGCTGATGCCGTTCCAGCTTCCCTTGTAGGTCAGCGCGGTATCCCACTGATCGCTTTGGCCCCAGGCAGCAGTCAGGACGAAGCCTGCAACTTCGGGGGAGTCATAGCGCACCACGGAACGTCGGCCACCCTGACCGGGCGTGGAGTTGTTAAAGCCGCGAAGAACGTCAGTCCATTTGAGCGGAGACGCGGGGCTGACAAAGTTCCCGCCGCTCCTAATGAGGAAGGAGCCCATATACACAGCCGGACCCTCGGCGTCGGCAAAGGACCGGGTATTGGTCGCGTCCGCGTCGTCGAGCAGGTGGTACGTGGCGGTTCCATTCAAGCCTACCGCAACCTGGCCAAGGTCCTTGTTCTTTATGAACCAGTTGTCCTTACGGATGATCATTCCGCGATCTTGATTGATGAAGAAGACGCTCGTAGACGCATCGTGGCTCTGCGCAAACTGGCTCGATGGATTACCCTGAACACCAACCTCCAGGATAAAGCCAGCTGACCAATCCTTGTTGATCTTGGCCTCGCCCGTGAAGCGGAAGCGCGACTGCTCAAGGCTGTTCGTCCCCTGATAGACCCCGTGCGCTGTACCGTCGTCCCAACCAAAAATCGCCTCGTTGACCCAGCCGGAGATCGTCAACTTGACCTTGCGGTTTCCCTTGCGCGCGGTCGTGGCTTCGAGTTCTGCGACCCGCTCTTCGAGATCGGCGCAGCAATCGCCGCCAAGGTCTGCCGACAAGGCCGGGGAACCCACCGCTGCGAACGATCCAGCCGCTCCAAGTACCAACGCCAAGTTGGCCCTGGACAACACTCTCCCGTTCATTCTCATCCCCATTCGCTACCGGACTTGCACCCTCACGCTAAGGTCGAGCACTACCGGAACGGATGAAACCAAGAATTTTTGCTGAGCTAATTCATTTTCGGCCAGTTGCAACCGAACCGAGGCCAAACGCTCGTGTCTGTCGCATCCTGCAACTTCGGTGCGCTTAAGCGGCAGTGCGGATTTGGGACTTAGTGAAGCTCAAGGGCCACAACGCGGGGTCCCTCGCACCGCCCGTGTGTGGACACGATCGGCAGTAGGCGGTGCTTCCGTGCCCAACGGCCCGCCGCACCCGTATTGTGGCGAGTGTCGATCGGACGACGTTGATTGGGTTAGAATTTGGAATCGGTTCTAGTTTCCAATGCCTCCCACTGGGCCGGCAGGTCCACTGATGGGTGGCCTACCGCCGGCAGCGCGTCCGCCGATCTCGGGGACAACTGCTGCGCAGATCTCGAGGAGCGTATTGCAGAACTTGAGGCCACGACCGCCCGTAAGGGCAACCGCAAGGTGTCGCTGACCATCTCCGGCTGGGTCGCCGAGCAGGTCATGTGGTGGGATGATGGTGCTGCAAGAGGCACCTATGTGGGCGGCATCGGCCGCACGCTGGCCA
>JRHI01000448.1_pt1 | contig 45012 bp, 33 predicted proteins | sample 215371 | NCBI WGS metagenome assembly JRHI01 (sample SAMN02929681, study PRJNA255918) | sediment metagenome | biome: cave system; feature: Ice Cave; material: Sediment; isolation source: sediment from deep within a dark volcanic ice cave with no known source of... ... | reverse complement strand
ATGCTGACCCTTGTGGAACAGGCTCTCAGTGACCTGGACATGGACCACGGCTTGCTCGAAACCGGCAGGAAAAGCGGGGACGCAGCCACGGTGCTCGTCATTCGCCACCTGCAGCCCTGGTTTATCTGCCCGTGTCAAACGCATGACTGGGTTGTCGAGCGTCTCGGGATTGGCTTCTGTCCCTTGGCACGTCACCGGCTTGAGGGTCTCCCCTCCAAGTGAGCACCCCCCTACGGTAATCCCCTCCTCTCCCGTCACTTCCGCATGAGGGATAATCCATTACAATAAGAGAGTGCCGGTACGGATGGCTCACGACCAGGCGCGGGCCGGACCGCGCGGAAACGAGAGGAGGCGGCGATGCCAATGTTCACGTTGACCGTCAAACATGGTCGCACCCTGGAGGATGCCCGTCTTCAGCTGGAACAGGCAGTCACCGAGGTCCAAACCAAGTTTGCAGCCATGGTGCAGCGCGTCGAATGGGCGCCCGACCGCAATTCGGTGAAGGTGCAAGGCTCCGGCGTCAACATCGAGCTGCGCGTTGATGCGACGAACGTCCACGCGGAAGGCGACCTGCCACTGCTGGGCGCGCTGCTTGGCGCTCCCCTACTGGCCGGCTTGCAAGGGATCATGGAACGCCGGTTCCAGCGCTTGCCGGGACCGTCCGGACGCTCGTCGTGACAGTTGCACGTCCTGGCCGGACCGGGAGACGACGATGAGCGATGCTCTGCGACAGGTGCTCCAGCCCCAACTCGAGGACCTGCGGGCCCGCGGTCTCTACAAGCACGAGCGCCAGCTGCAAGTTCCGCAGGGTGCCACCATCCGCGTCGGTGGCCGCGAGGTCATCAACTTTTGCGCGAACAACTACCTCGGTCTCGCCAATCACCCCGCGCTCATCGCCGCCGCCGAGGAAGGACTCCGTCGCTACGGCTATGGACTCTCCTCGGTACGTTTCATCTGCGGTACCCAGGACCTCCACAAGGATCTGGAGCGGGCAATCGCGGGCTTCCTCGGCAAGGAGGACTCCATCCTCTACAGCTCGTGCTGGGACGCCAACGGAGGTCCCTTCGAGACCCTCCTCGGCGACGAGGACACGCTCCTGAGCGATGAGTTGAACCATGCCAGCATCATCGACGGTATCCGCCTGTGCAAGTCCCGCAGGTTCCGCTACCGCCATTCGGACATGACCGAGCTGGAAAATGGCCTTAAGGAAGCGACCGCCAGCCGGCTGCGCCTGATCACCACTGATGGCGTGTTCTCCATGGACGGCGACCTGGCGAACTTGCCTGCCATTTGCGACCTGGCGGAGCGCTACGACGCAATTGTCATGGTGGACGACAGCCATGCAACGGGCATCCTGGGCGCACATGGCCGCGGCACGGCGGAACATTGTGGAGTCCTAGACCGCGTGGACGTCATCACCAGCACACTTGGCAAGACGCTGGGCGGCGCGACCGGCGGCTTCACCGCGGCGCGGCGCGAGGTGGTCGACTTCTTGCGGCAGCGGTCGCGGCCGTATCTTTTCTCAAATGCCCTGCCGCCGCCGATTTGCATGGCCGCGCGCAAGGCGGTGGAGCTCGTCGCCGACGGGAGCGAGTTACGTCAGCGACTCCGCGCCAACGCCCAGCAATTGCGGCGCGGCCTGGAGACAGCTGGCTTTCAGCTCAAACCGGGCGAGCATCCGATCCTGCCGGTCATGCTCGGTGACGCAACGCTTGCCGGCCGCATGGCGGATAGGCTGCTGGAGCGCGGAGTCTACGTCATCGGTTTCAGCTATCCCGTCGTGCCGCAGGGCCAGGCGCGAATCCGCATTCAGGTGTCGGCGGCGCACACACCGCCGCAGCTCGACCTTGCCCTTCGAGCATTCGTCGAGGTTGGCCGGGAAGTAGGGGTTGTACGGTAAGGCCAGAACCCGAAGCCTGGCGGTTGGACAGCTAGCGGTCACTTCATCACCACCCCTGGATACGTTCTATCCAGCCCGCGCGCCGCCTTGTGTGTCTCCGATGCGCAAACCCACGCCAACATGCGGTTTCCCGCAATTTCAGGTGCCGGCATCCACTTTGCAATTGACGGGGAGGCCCTGGCATGGTTCCGCCAACTGCACCCCCGGAGTTGCCCGATGTCCTCCGTACGCCGCGCCTTCACGTTGATCGAGCTGCTCGTCGTCATCGCCATCATCGCCATCCTGATCAGTCTGCTGGTGCCGGCCGTGCAGAAGGTGCGTGAGGCCGCTGCCTGCATCCAGTGCAAGAACAATCTCAAGCAACTGGGCATTGCGTGCCACAACTACCACGACATTCAGCAATCGCTTCCCCCCGGTTACTACGCCGCCGCTGCGTATCCCGACACGACACCGGGCTGGGGGTGGGGCGCATTTCTCCTGCCCTACGTCGAACAGGATAACCTCTATCGGGAGATCAACTTCAACCGGCCGGTGCAGGATTCGCCGGCGATAGAGACGATGGTGAAAGTCTTCCTCTGCCCCTCCGACTCACCGCCGTCCGCGGCGTTCCCCGTCCTGGACGGGTCGTTCGCGCAGGTGACCGTCGCCGCCCCGAGTAGCTATGCCGGAACGGTAGGCGACGATTCGTCGGAGACCGACACAGCCCTGGGCAACGGCGTCTTCTACCGCAATAGCCGCACGCGCTTCGCCGACATCACCGACGGCACGAGTCAGACGACGCTTCTCGGCGAACGAGCCTGGACGCAGACAAAGGGCATTTGGGCGGGCGCGCCGAATAACGCCATCTGTCAGGCGGGCGCACAGAATCCCTGGTCCAATGCGACGGCCCCGGCGCCGACGCTGGTGCTGGCCCACAACAACTTCATTAACATCCGCACCGACTCCGACGGGGGTCTCGACGACTTCTCCAGCAATCACACCGGTGGGGCCAACTTGCTCTTTGGCGACGGCTCGGTCCGTTTCATCCGCAGCATCACGTGCGACGGCTCGAATCGGCGTGACTTCTGGGCGATGGGCACGCGCGGCGGCGGCGAAGTGATCGGCGACCTGGAGAACTGACGAACTCAGCAAACGCATGCGTTATCTCGTGGTGTCTGGTCTGGTAATGGGTATCTGTGGCTGCGGCGGGACACTGCCGATGCTGGCGCATGGCAAGCCGGCCGCGTACTGGGTGCAGGCGCTGCACGATCCAGATGCCCAGCTACGCAAGAGGGCAGTCGAAGTACTGGGCAATGTGGGCACAGCCGATCCAGCGGTGGTACCCGCGCTGACGAGCGCACTCAAGGATCGCGACGCTCACGTGCGCCGCGCCGCGGTACTGGCGCTGCTCCGGCTGGGACCAGCGGCTCAGGAAGCTGACGCGGCCTTGCGCGAGGCGCAACATGACAAGGACGCTCAGGTGCGGGCCAGTGCGGTCAAGGCCCTTCGAAGGGTCCAGGGTGACTGACCGAGGCCGGAGCATGACTCGAGCAGAGCCCGGAGCGTGGAAGACCGGTCATATCCCAGGCCTGGACTTCCTCTTTGTAGGCTTTAGATGGTCCTGATTACCCGCCATCAGGAGTGCTGCCGTCAGCAACTCAGCCACGCTCCCTGTGATACTTTGGCGCTCTGGAAACGCCGCCAGGTAGCCGATGGTTCCAAGAGACGTGGGATCATCAAGCGTGCCGCTACGTTGTTCCCAGTGTTGCAGAGAATCGCCAAGTTCGCCGGCTACGTCTCTTGGGCGCGGCAACAGTTCCGCGAACATCCAGGAGTCGTCGGACACGCCTGCCTCGTCCGGTGTTCCGGGGTCGGGGGGGTTGGGAGGCCGCGATCCATCCGAAGGTTCGGGCTCCGTTGGCGGCGTGATGGGCTTAGGGTCGATCCTCGGAAGTTGCAGATTCACAGGGTCATCTTTCCGGTCGCCCGGCAACGATGACTTATCCGGGTTGAGCAATTCCTCCGGCGTCGGCGCGATGTCGTGCAGATAATGCTTCTTCAGGTGTTCGAGGATCGGCGCGCCATTGGTGTCGCTGGCCGTGTCGGTCGCGTCGTCCAAAGCAGTTTCATCGCCGCCGCCGGCCAGCGCCAGCAGGACCCCACCAGCTCCTGTCTCGTTGCTCGCATTCAAGCCGGTTGCCCGCTCCTCGGCCCCAGTTGTGGTTTCAGCTTGTTCGATCACTGCAAGCAAGTTCACCGCGCCACTGGTGTCCCCCGCCAGCACGAGCGCCAGGTTGGCGGAGGCGCTGAGGAGCTGCTCTTCCGGATTATCCGCGACGATGACGGGGATAATGGGCACCGTGGAAGACGGTAGCGGTTCCAACACAGCTGTAAACGTGGCCGTGAACTCTGGCGGCGCGCCTACGGGCATACGCAGATCGAAAGCGACAACCACCGGCACGTCCTGGCCTTCGTTGCTGACGTACAGGTCTACCCGGCCATCTGCCGCCAACACATCCAGCTGGCTCGGATCGGTTAACAGCGGGTCGCGCAGCGCCCGTGCCTCGACGTAGGCGTCTCCCGTGGCCGAGATCAGTTCGGAGATACTGTCATCCGCGCGGGCCGCAAACAGCACCGGAATTGTCGAGCCGGATTCGAAGAACGGCGCTACGAAGCGCACCTCGCGTGCCGGGTCGGACGTGAAGACCGTCGTGAAGGCTGCGTGGTTTGCATCGACCACCGCTCCGCCGATGATGTCGCCCGTGTTCGTGACGAAGAAGCCCCTGTTCTCAGCAACCAGAATCGGATGGTCCGGACGTAACGCGAAAGTGATAGGATGCGCGTCGTCGAAGAAGCCGCTTGCCGCGGGTTGGCCATTGACGAGATGGCCGCGGCCGGGCAACACCGTGACGGTTCCATCCTGACCGTTGGTCACAAGCAGGTCGGGAATGCCGTCGCCGGTCACGTCGCGCACCTCGGTGGCGATGGGACCGTTGCCGGCCGCGAGTCGGGGGCCCGGCAAGAACGTCCCATCGCCTTGACCGAACAAGATCGTGACGTCATTGCTGCCCTGATTGGCGACGAGCAGGTCGGGAATCCCGTCGCCGTTCAAGTCCTGTACGGTCAACTGCCACGGATTCGTGCCGGCGAAGAAAGAGCGCGGCGACCCAAGACTGCCGTCGGCCCCACCGAGATAGACGAGCACGTTGTTGCTGTCGCTATTGGCCACGATCAGATCGGGAATGCCGTCGCCGTTCAGGTCGGCCAGTGCCAGCGCACCTGGTCCGATTAGCCCGTCGCGCCGATCCTTGACAGCGCTCTCCATGAAGGTTGTGGTGCCGGGCTGGCGCAACTCCGTGACGACGCGGTCGTGGGCTTTGTTCGCCAGGATCACGTCGGCTAACACGTCGCCGTTCAGGTGCGCCGTCACGAACGGCGTCCGGCTGTCGGTGCGTAGCGGCTGGAACTGACCCAGCGCGTTCCCTTGCAGCACGAGCACGTCGCCAAACTGGTTGCCGACCTCCAGATCGAAGATGCCGTCGCCGTTGACGTCCGCCACGGACAGGCCGGTCACGCCACTTCCGACAACGAGGGGGCCTAATTGTCCCGTAACCGGATCGACCTGCGGGTCCTCGGTGAATTTGCCGGTCCCATCGCCAAGTAAGATGTGGAGCAGCCCATGGGTCGCGTCCAGCACGGCTAGATCGAGCACGTCGCCAGCGCGGAAGCGGGCCGCAACCAATGCCGCCGGACGGAAACTGAGCGGAATGGCAACGGGGTTGGCGAAGCTGTCTGGCCCGCGACCCGCCAAGTACGTTAGTTCGTTGGCGCCGGGGTCCGCGGCCACGACGTCGGGGATGCCATCGTTGTTGAAGTCGCCGAGCGCGAGCTGCGCCGTCTGTTCGCGCGACCGGGTCAGCCAAAATGCTGGGTTTACAACTCCGTAGAGTCCAGTTCCGGCCCGTAGCAACCGGCGCTCGGAGAAATCCTCGCCGTTGCCGTTATTGAGCAGCAGGTCCACATCGGCGGAGAGCTGGTTGGTGACGAGCAAGTCCGCGGTGCCGTTGACGTGGCTGCTGACATTGGCAAGGGCCATGTCTACCGGCCCATTGCCGTCCAGGTCATGGACGGTAGGCGGCGTGGCAAAGCCGCCGAGACCGTCGGAGAGGAAGACGGCGACCCGCGCATGGGCATTGGAGACGAAGAGCACGGCCAGGTCATCGAAGCCGGGAAACTGGCCGCCCAGGTCGCCGGCCACAACGCGGGTCAGCAGTTGGCCGCCGGCGAGCGGTAGCAGCGCCTGCGGGGCCAGCCTACGGCTTGCCGCGTCGAAGCCGTAGAGTACAATCGCGCTGCTGACCTGGTCCTTGTTGATGATCAGCGCCTGGTCGCTGGCCGCCAGCAGCAGTCGGGAGCCCGCATGCACGATGGCGATGGCTCGCGCCGATCGGCCAAGATTGACCACAACCGGCGGAGCAAACGCGCCCGGCCGATTGTCCTCCCCGAGCCGCAGCAGGATGCGCCCTGACTGGCTCAGAACCACAGAGTCAGGAATGCCGTCCCCGTTCAGGTCCGCCAGCAGCGGCGTCGAAAGCACTGACGTCACAGTTGCCGGGGTCGCCAGGTCGAGCGTGGTGCCGTTGCGCGTGGACAACAGCACGGACGCATCGTTGGGAAATTGATCGGCGGCGACCAGGTCGGTCAGTCCGTCGCCGTTGAAATCGCCGGGCGCAAGGCCATACGCCGCCCCTGGAGCGTTGAAACCAACCTGCGGCTGAAAGGTTCCATCCCCGTTACCCTGGAGCACGCGCACGTTGCTCGTGCTCCCGGTCGAGGCTGCCAGGTCAACATGGCCGTCGCCATTGAAATCGCCGAGTGCCAGTGCCGTTGGCGTATCGTTCAGGTCGAAACAGGTCGCCGGCTGGAACAGCCCCCCTGGCTGGGCGAGTAAGATGGCCACGTCGCAGCGCTGCGCGCCGGTGCCGGGGTCGGCATTGCCGACGGCCAGATCCTGCCGGCCGTCGCCGTTGAAATCGCCCACCGCCAGCACGCTCGGCTGGCTGCCGATCGCCAGCGAGACCGGAGCGAGGAACGTGCCGTCGCCATTGCCGAGAAGGATCGAGATGGTGTTGTCGCCCGGATTGGCCGTGACCAGATCGAGGTGGCCATCGCCGTTGAAGTCGGACGTCGCCAGCGCGGCGGGCCTCCCGCCGACAGGGAGCACTTCCGGTGCCACGAAGGTTCCGTCGCCCCGACCGAGCAGGATGGAGACGCTGTTCGAGCCGGCGTTGGCGATCGCCAGGTCGGGGATACCATCGCCGTTGAAGTCGCCCGTCACGAGCGCTACCGGATTGGTCCCGCCGACTGCAAATGCCTGGGCAGTCCGGAAGGTGCCGTCGCCCAGTCCCAGGAGAATTTGCACCTGGTTAGTGCCGGCAGCAGTAACTGCGAGGTCAAGTCGGCCATCCTGGTTGAAGTCGGCCGCGACCAGGGCGGTCGGCGTGTTCCCGGCGGCAAAGCGATGCTCCTGCTGAAAGGTTCCGTCTCCCTGGCCGAGAAGCACGGAGACGTCGCCACCGGCGCTGAACGTGGCCGCGTCGAGAAGGCCATCGTTGTTGAAGTCGCCGGTAACGATGCCGCGCGGCGTCGGCCCCACCGGGTTCGCCACCTGATCCTGAAACGTGGCGTCACCCCTGCCGAGCAGTACCGTCACGTTGCCACCCGCGCCATTGTTCGCCGTCATGAGGTCGGCACGGCCATCCGCGTTGAAGTCTCCGGTCGCAATGCAGAAGGGTCCGCCATCCACGCTGAAGGCTCGCGCCCCCTGAAACGTGCCGTCTCGGTTGCCCAGCAACACCGATACGTCCAGCGAATCGTGATTGGCCGTTGCCAGGTCTGAAATGCCATCGCCGTTAAGATCGCCGACGACGAGCGCCCGGGGTGCGAAGCCGGTCACGTACGAGACAGCCGTCTGGAACAACCCATCCCCCTTGCCGAGCAGGATCGACACGTCACCCTTGAATGTGGGGTTGGCAGTTGCCAAATCCAAGTTGCCATCCGCCACGACCAGGTCGAGGTGCCCATCGCCATTGAAGTCGCCGGTCGCCAGCGCGGTGGGCGTGTTTCCCACCAGCACCGCCTGCGGCGGGTCGAAAGTGCCATCACCGTGGCCGCGCAGGACGGAAACCGTGTTGTCATCGCGGTTGGCCGTGGCCAGGTGCAGGACGTAGTTGCCGTGGAAATCGCCTGCCACGATGCCGGTCGGCGTCGTGCCGGTAGCGAAGGTCCCGACCTGCGTGAACCTGCCCGTGCCGTCGTTCTTGAAGATCGCCACGGAATTCGGCGGGGCCGAGAAGGTGGCTGTCACGTCGGTCGTTGTCGTGGCGACGGCCAGGTCCGAGAAGCCCTGGCCGGTGAGGTCGCCGACCACAAGAGCGTCCGGCGCGGGGAGGCTGCCGACAAAGACGCTATTCTGGAAAGTGCCGTCGCCGTTGCCCAGGAGGATAGCGACATCGCCCGCAACGGACGGGGAGCTGAAATTGACCCCCGCGTCCACCACCGCGAGATCGACCATGCCGTTGCTGCTGAACTTGCCCGCGGCGAGCGCGACGGGCCCGGTGCCGACCGCGGGACGGATTGGATTGCCGTTCTGGTCGGTGATCTCTTGAAAGGTGCCGTCGCCCCGCCCGAGCAGGATCGACACGTCATTGTCCGTGGAGTTGACGACGGCCAGATCGGGAACGCCGTCCCCGTTGAAATCGGCCACGACGCTGCCACGTGGATCGCGGCCCACGCCGACCGGCTGGAAGGGTGGACCGGCCGGGGTGAACGTGGTCGTCAGGCTATAATCGCCGTCTGGCCGCTGATGCCCTCGACTCGAAGGAAGTCATCGGCTGGTTGCAGGTGCTGAACGATCCAATCATCGGCATTGCTGAAAGACACGGCGTCGCTCTGGCCCAGCAGTTGACCGTTCGGCCCAAGCAAGGTGGTGCGCGTATCGAATGCACTCCCCGAGAGGGAGTGCGTGCGTACGGTCAAGCGACCGGGCTCAGAAATACAGAGGTGGAACACGGCTGTCTCACCAGGGGAGGCCAGTGTGCCAGTCACCATGCCGTTGAGCGGGAGCAGAGGCTGCGGGAACGCCAGGTTGCAGTCGAACAGCGTGCGGTCCTCGAGTTCGATGAGAACGAGCAACCCTGCTCCCCGGGAGAGAGACCGCCCGCGTAACGAGCAGCGGAACCTCAACAACCAAGACCACGATCTTTGTTTCATGGGCAGGTTTCCCAATTGATACCGGAGAACAAACTCGCTTTAGCGCGCGGCACGTCCAAACTCGAGGGTCAATTGGCGGAAGGCTGAGCTGCGCTGGAGCGGATGCAGCGCCGGGTCCTTCGCAATGTGTTGTGCCCAGAAGGCCGAACGCTCCTTCCGCCCTGTCGTCTCCAGGGCGGCGCGAAGCAGGGCCACGGCCCGATCCTGGTAACGGGCGCGCAGGTCCGATCCCTCAAAGGTGCGTGAACCAATCTCCGCGTCGAGTTTGCCCACGGCCCTCGCACAAATACGCGCGGCGCCCAGTAGCACGTCGGCGTCGTTGGGCTTGCGCCGCGCGGCCTCGCCCGCGTCGCGGATGGCCGCGGCCAGGGCAGCGGGCGAACGGGCCAGCAGGACGCGCGCATGGCCGCGGCCGCAGTAGGCGTCGGCGCCGGCCGGATCGAGACGAATCGCGTCGTCGAAGTCGCTCAGCGCCAGGCGTGGCACATCGTTGGCCAGGTAGACCCAGCCCCGGGCCCCGTACAGAGTGGCGTCTTGCGGGGCCACCGTCAGCGCACGGGTATAATCGTCGGCAGCCGCCGCGTACTGGCCCAGCTCGAAGTGGACGTGCGCCCTGGACCGGAAGATGTCGGCGACCGGCACGCCGCCGGCCACGTAACGGTCGAGCGACAACAGAGCACTGCGGGGATCGCCGAGCTTCATCCAGGCCAGGCCTTCCAGGCGGTACGCGATCACCAGGTCGGCGCGTTCTCGCAGTGCAGCTTCACATGCGCAGATGGCCTGCTCGTATTCCTGCCGGCGATAGTGGATCAGAGCACATTCCAGACAATCGCAGGCGCGCGCGAGCGTGTCACCCTCGGGTTCCTTTTGCCACGCAGTGTGCAGATCCTGGAGCGCCGCCTGCGGTTGTTCCCGTTTCATTTGCAGCAGACCGCGGGTGCGATAGAGCGAGGCCTGATCGACCTCCGGCCCACCCGCATCGTAGCGATTCAGGGCCAGATCCAGTTGTTCGACCGCCGCTTGCAGGTGCTTCTGTTCCTGGTAGGCGTTCGCCAGGTCGATGTAAGCCTGGGGCTGGCCAGGACGCAGCTGGATCGCCTTCACGAGTTCGGTGGCGGCCTCTCCGAAACGCTTCTGCCGGAGGCGGAGGACGCCGCGGTTGACAAAGAGGACGTAGCGCGCGTCGTCGTCTCGCACCAGCTGGGCGGCGCGGTTGAGATCGGTCTCGGCAGCAGCAAAAGCGCTCGTTTTCTCCGCCGTCGCGGCCCGGCGCCGGGTGTCCAACTCGTTGGGGTTGGCCGTTCCGGCCGCCAGCGTCCTGCGCAGCCGGTCCTCCTCCCCGGCAGCCCGTGCACCTACCTCACCACTGAGGTAGCCGCGCAGCAGGTAGGGCCAAAGGAAATCTGGTCGCTGGTGAATGCACACCGTCAAGCTAGCTCGGGCCTCGGCATGCAAACGCAGCTTGGTATACGCCAGCGCCCGAAAGAAATGGGCCCAGAACAAATCGCTGGGAGGCTCGAGCGCGCGATCGAAGTAGCCGATCGCCTCGTAAACGCGGCCCTGCTGAAAGGAATCCTGACCTACAAGGAAGGCGTCGAGCGGGGTGGCTGGCTCCCGCGCCTGGGCCAGTTCATGCTCCCGGCGCGCGGCGGTTTCGTCGCCCAGCCGGCGCAGATAGTGCTCCCGTCGCTGGTGGGCGATGCGCGTGTCCGGTAGAAGCCGGCCCGCGCTCGCCAGGAGTTTCAGCGCAGTACGGGCACGATCGTGCCGTTCGGTCGCCGGCTGCTCGGGCAACGGCCAGGCCTCCGCTTCCGCCTCGATCAGCAGCACCTCGAAGCAAACTCGACGGATTTCGGCTTTTTCAAGGGGAGAGTAGAGGTCGTCGAGCACAAACGGTTGGTCGGCATCGAGAGGCACCTTGAATAGTTCGCGGGCCTGCCTGGCGTTCGAACGGGCAGACTCAAGACTGTCGAGGAGTTCGGCGGCCGGGTTGATCTGCCGAAACAGGTGGAAGAGCGCCTCGTCGCGCAGGGCGAAGAGATCGTGATAGTGCTTGCGGACGGTTTCCCGGCGTTCGACCTCGGCAACCAAACGCTGGACCTCGTCTCGCATGTCGGCCAGGATCGGTTCGTTTTCGAGCAAGGCGCGGGCCTCTTCCGCCTGTTTTCGAGCCGCCGGCAGGTCGCCGTTGGTTTGCGCATGCTGGCCGTCGAGCACACATTGTTTGACGCGCAGACGCACCTGCATGAGTCGCTGCGCCTCCTCCGCCTCGCGCTGGGCGGCGCGGGCCTGTGCCACTTCGGCCTGGTAGCTGAGACGCACCGAGTTGAAGATGCCCGCGCTCAAGCAAACGAGTGCCGCCGCGGTCGTCACCCAAAAGGCGGTCCAAGCTGGATGGCGCCGCGTCCACTTTACTGCGCGTTCGACCAGACCGACCGGCCGGGCCTGGATCGGTTCACCGTTCAGGAAATGGCGCAGGTCTTCGGCCAGGGCCAGGGCGCTGGCGTAGCGCCGCCGTTGGGTCTTTTGCAAGCACTTCAGGCAAATAGTCTCTAGGTCGCGCGGCACCTTGGGCTGCAAGCGCCGCGGCGGCACGGGTTCCTCATGCAGCACCAGGTGGAGCGTGTCGAACAAAGTGGCCGTCTTGAAGGGTGGCCTGCCGACCAGCAGTTCGTACAGGATGGCGCCCAGTGCATAAATGTCGGCCGGCGGACCGATCTCGTGCGTCCGTCCGGCGGCCTGCTCGGGAGCCATGTACGATGGGGTTCCCATCACGTCGCCGGTGTGCGTCAAGCCCGGATCCTCAATACGCTTGGCCAGGCCAAAGTCGGTGATCTTTGGAAGATAATCTGCTGCGGAGAACCCGGTGGGCGCGGCAGCAAGAAGATGATTTTTCGCATCCTCTTTGTTTTCTTCTTTTCTCTCTGTGTTCTCCACGGCGAGTCGTTGGAGCAAAATGTTCGCTGGCTTCAGGTCGCGGTGGATGATACCGCGCTGGTGGGCCTCTTGCATGGCCCGGGCCAGCGTCTCCACGAGGGTTGCGGCGTCCTCCGGCGGCTGCGGCGTGCCGGCGATCTTCCGGTCGAGACTGCCACCGCCGATGTACTCCAACGAGAAGAACGGCCGGCCCCCCTGTTCACCTACTTCGTAGATGCCAATGATGTTCGGATGGCGCAGGCCAGCCACTGCCTCGGCCTCGACGCGGAAACGTTCCAGGCGACTGGAGCCTGCGCGAACCTCGCCCAGAATCATCTTGAGAGCGACGAGTCGCCCGAGACCGAGTTGGCGCGCCTTGTAAACGATCCCCATGCCGCCGCGCCCGAGCACACCAAGGAGTTCGTAGCCGGCGACTTGTGGCAACCCTTCCGTCTCGGTGGCAGGAGTCGCCACTCCGCCCCAGGAGCGTGTGGACTGCTGATCGAGCGGCAGGTGCTTCTCGTTGTCGTCCGGGGTGGGCATCGCGGCCAGCAACGCATCCAGAGGTAGGCCACCCTGGAAGGCCGCGTGAACAGAGAACTGGCGGTGCAGCTGGTTGGCGATGTCGGGGAAGCGCTCGAGGTATTCATCCAGGTGGGGCCCCTCGCCGTTCTCCTCGCGCAGGATCACCTCGTTATAGATCAGTTCCAAGAGGACATCGGGACTATGACACAGGCCGGGCAGCCGCTGCAAGTACGCTTCGACCCGAACCCTGTCGCCGCGCTGCCAGCGCTGGAACTGGTCGGCAAGCAGCAACAACCCCTGCTCCTGTTCACTCAGCTTTCCGAGACGGATCGCCAGGTCCGTCGTACCGGTTCCCAGTCCGTGTTTATCCTCTGGCGGCGGGTCGCAAGGAGTATCATTCATGGTCGATCTCCCTCGAAGGACACTGGCTGCCGGCGCAACCCCCTTTCTCTGGGCAGAAAGGTGGAACTCCCATTGATCGCGTGACCTCGGCCGCGCTGGTAAAAAGAGAGGAGCCAGCTTTCAGCCGGGCCGCTGCGGCGGGCGAAGCGCAGCCTCTCGGTCGATCCTGTGCGCGGTGCGGCTGCCTGAGACTCTGGCCCGATCTTGGAATCTCGATTTTACGCCTCCGCGCGAGCCACCGCAAGGATTTGGCCGGGAACTTTGGTTTTTGTCATCTGCATGTCACTCGCTTTCTGGTGCGGGTCGCGGTAACGGACGAAATCTCCGGAGCGAAGGGGAAGTCCCTGCTTCCACCTGCAAGACAGCGGATCATTGCACAGGCCGCATTTTCGTGAAACTCACGGGCGGGGCCTGGGTTAATAGTCAGGTTCTCGCCAGTTTGTCCGGGCGCCCCCGAGTTTTGCGTTTACAATGATGAGGCGCAGGCAGCTCGGCCGACTCATAGCGCTTAACAGGCCGAGACACCTGAAGACTCTGCCTTGGTTTGGCCTGGCATCAGGAGTTCCGTTCATGATTCGGTATTTGCGGTACTCGTTGCTCCTTCCAGGACTCTTCGTCGCCGGCTGGACCGTCGTCGCCGCCGAGCCGCCGGCCGCGAGAGAACCGCGTCAGACCGTGGCTCCTGTGGCCGCCCTGGCCGAGTTCCGGACAGTGGACACTGCGCTGACCAGCCACATCAGCCGCATGCCGTCGAAGGCATCGCATCAACCTGGCTACATAGGTATCCACGTGGAGCCCGATAGTCGTGGCAAACTGGTCATCGCCCAGGTGGAGCCGGATTCGCCAGCCGCCCAGGCCGGCCTGCAAGTAGGCGACGTGTTGCGCCAGGTAGCGGGTCACCTCTCAGTGAGCGTTTCCGACCTCCACGACGCGCTCCAGTCGCGGACTCCGGGCGAGACCGTCAAGGTCGGTGTCCTGCGCAAGGACAAGCCAGTTGACCTGAATCTCACGCTTGATTCTCCGAGCCATCCGCTGTCAGTGACCACACCACGCGGCTTCCTCGGCGTGCAGCTCCGCAATACGACCGAGGAGGCGAGGATTGCCTCCGTCACGGCCAACTCGCCCGCCGCGGAGGCTGGCCTGAAGGTGGATGACGTCATTCTCCAGGCTGACGGCAAGGCAATCGGCGACCCGGATCGCTTCCGGCAGTTTGTCGGCGACCGCCGCGCTGGCGAATTGCTGGCCCTGCTCATCAAGCGCGAAGGTAAGGATGAGAAGATTACCATCAAGCTCGGCATCGACAAGAGCGCTCCCCCGCCGGTGGTCCGCTGGGACGACCGCGCTCCTTTCGTCTGGAAGAAGGACGTCTACCACCTCGCCGTTGTGCCCATCGAGTATCCCGACGTCAAGCACAATGCCGTCATTACCGCCAAGGACTGGGCTCAGGCCCTTTTCAGCAAGGCCACTTACACCGCGAAGAGCGTCACCGGCCAGAAGGTCCATGGCAGCCTGAACGACTACTACCTGGAACAGTCATGCGGCAAGTTCCACGTCGAAGGCAAGGTCTTCCCCTTCGTCGAGGCCGGCAAGAAGCGTGCGGAGTACAATAGCACGCCAAATCGCTATGCCCTCTTCACTGAGGCGCTGGACAAGCTCCTGGCACGGGACGGCAAAGACGCGCTGCAAGGCTTCGACGGTCTGTTCTTCCTTTACGCCGGCGACCGCTTTCCGACGACACGCGGTTCGCTCTACTGGCCGCACCGCGCGACGATGAACTACAAAGGACACCGCTGGTCCTATTTCATCTGTCCGGAGGGCGGCGAGAAGATCAGCACCATCAGTGTCATCGCCCACGAGTTCGGGCACATGATCGGTTTGCCGGACCTCTACGCCCGTCCGGAGAAGCCGGATTACGAGGGGCTTGGCACCTGGTGTACCATGGCGACCGGCCACGGCCGCACCGGCAAACCCGTCCACTTCTGCGCTTGGTCCAAGGAACAACTCGGCTGGCTGCGACCGGTGGTCATCGATCCGGCGGTGCCCCAGAAGCTGATCCTGTCGCCCGTCGAGAACTCGACCAGGGAATGCTTCAAGGTGTTGATCCACCCCGACGGCAGCGAATACCTGCTGCTGGAGAATCGGTTGAACCGAGGCTTCGACCGCGACCTGCCGGGCGAGGGGCTGCTGATTTGGCGCGTGGTTGACAACAAACCGATCCTCGAAGAGGCGCACGGCATCACGACGCCGGAAGGGCCGTATCGGTTCAAGGACCAGGTGCCGTATCCGAACAAGGCGAACAACTCCTTCACGCCGTATACCACACCGTCGAGCAAGTCGACCAAGGGAGGCGGTCTCCCGGTCCACATCACGAACATTCGCAGGCTGCCCGACGGGCGGATCACGTTCTGGATCGGCTACGAATACCTGTGAGCGGCCAAGCGCTCTATTCTCCTCCGCGCTCGCGCACCCGTGCCTCCAGTGCCGCCTTGATCGCCGGCGGCACGAATGTGTCGAGCGGTCCGCCGAACGTGGCGATCTGCCGCAGTAACGTACCGCTAATGTGCGAATACGCTTCCCGCGCCATCAGGAACACGGTCTCAATCTCCGGATCCAGGTGCAGGTTCGCCAGCGACATCGTGAATTCATATTCCATGTCGCTTGTCGTGCGCAGACCGCGGACCATGAGGCGCGAGCCGGAGTCGCGCACGAAACTGACCACGAGCCGGTGAAACGGCTGTACCTCCACGTTCGCATACGGTGCCACGACCTGCCGCAGCAGCTCGACGCGCTCCTGCTGCGTGAAGAACGGCGACTTGTCCGGATTGATGCCGACTCCGACGACAAGCTGGTCGAAGATTCCGCTACAGCGCTGGATCACGTCGAGATGGCCCAGGTGGACCGGGTCGAACACTCCCGGATAAACCGCGATACGATGGGCAGGGTCGGGTGGCATGCGCAGTCCTTCCAGCCGTCACCGGCGAACGAGCAGCTCGATGAGCTGGTCCAACTCCTCCGGCGTATTGTAGCAGTGCGGGCTAACGCGCAAACGGCCGGCCCGCTGGTTGACGACAATCTTCGCGTCCCGGCAGCGGCGCACCAACTCACGGAGATCGGCCCCGGGTACACGCAGCGACACGATCCCCGAGCGTTCCTCGGGTAGCCGGCTGCTGAAGACCTCGATCCCAGCCTGGCGGGCGCGTTCGCACAGATGGTCGGTGAGTTCCAGCACGCGCCGGGCCACCACTGGAATACCAATTTCCAGCAGCAGTTCGATGCTCGCGCCCAGGGCCGAGATGCCACCGACGTTGAGAGTGCCGCTCTCCCAACGGCCGGCGTGCGGCTTCAGGCGGAAGTCGATGTGCGAGAAGTCATTGGCACCGACTACGCTATTCCAGCCGACGCCGACGGGACGCAGCCTCTCAACCAGGTCGCGGCGAATCCAGAAAATGCCGGCCCCTTCTGGCCCAAGCAGCCACTTGTGCCCGTCCGCCGCCAGGAAGTCGATCGGTAATGCCCGAACGTCGAGTGGCAGCACGCCGAGCCCTTGGATGGCATCGACGCAGAAACTGATGCCGCGCTCCCGGCAGAGACAGCCGATCGCATCCAGGTCGTTGCGGAAGCCGCTGCTGAACTCCACATAGCTCAGGCTAACCAGACGCGTCCGACCATCGATGGCGGCGCGGAGGTCGTCCAGCGCCAAACGGTTGCCTTGGCTCGGTACGAGCCTGGCTTCGACGCCACGGCCGGCCAGGTTCAGCCAGGGGTAAATGTTTGCCGGGTACTCCTCGGCGGCCGTCACCATGTTGTCGCCGGGCTGCCATGGGAAGCCTTCGGCGACAAAGCCGATCCCCTCGCTTGTGTTCTTGATGAAGGCGACGTCGAGAGGATCGGCGTTGAGCAGTTTGCCGGCCAGAATGCGCACCTCCTCGACCCGCTGCGTCCAGCGCGCCAGGCGAACGCCGCCGTTCTCGGTCATGTACGTAGCCCACTCGTTGAGCGCTTCCCGGGCGAGTGTACTGAGCGGCGCCACGGCGGCATGATCGAGAAAGACCCAGTTTCGGGTCACGGGAATGGCGGTGCGCAATGTCGTCCAGTTCATACGGCGGCCCTCGTGTCCCAGCAGCATACCCGCCGGCTCGGCGGTGTCACCTGAAAAAGCGCCGCGGAACTGCCATTGCCGTCGGCGGCTGGGACTGGGACAATCCCTCTCGTTGGCGGACTGCTCGCCGCACTCCGTATCCGAGGGGCTGTCATCGTGTTCTTCTTCCAGCCTAGTCCCACGCCGTTTGACCTGACCTGGCGGATGTGGGGTATCCACGTGCGCGTCAATCCCTGGTTCTGGGTCCTAAGCGCTGCCCTGGGTTGGGGGACTCTGCAGCTCGGCGGGAAAAACAGTTCTCTGGGCGTCCTCTTCTTGCTCCTCTGGATCCTGTGCGTGTTTGTGTCGATCCTGATCCACGAAATGGGCCATGTCCTGATGGGACGGATCTTTGGCACAGATGGGCACATTATTCTTTATAGTTTCGGCGGTCTTGCGATCGGCAGCAACGATCTGAGTAATCGCTGGAAGCGCATCGCCGTGAGCTTTGCCGGCCCGCTGGCCGGCTTCATCCTCGCGGGGATCGTGTACCTGCTGCCGCTCAAGGCATTGCTGAGAAACCCGACACTGTCCCCCCAGGTATTGCAATTCATTCTGGTCGCCCGAGTTTTCTTGCTTGAAATCAACGTTTTCTGGGGCTTGTTGAATCTCCTGCCCATCTGGCCATTGGACGGGGGTCAAATCAGCCGCAATCTCAGCACCTGGATCATGCCTCGTCAGGGGTTGTCCTTTTCGCTGGGGCTCTCCGGGCTTGTGGCGGGACTGCTCGCCGTGAACGTCCTCGTCGCAAACCTGCGCGGTTCTCCGCTTATCCCATATCTGTCGATATTCTCTGGAGACATGTACACCGCCGTCTTCTTCGGGATGTTATCCCTCGGCAGTTTCATGGCGCTACAGCAGGCAGCGCCTCCTCGACGGGGCGGCGAATGCGAAGAAGATAAGCGGGCCCCCTGGCAGCAGGACCCCGATTACTGGAAACGGGGCCGGGATCCTCGGGATGACTGACCTTGTAGGGTCGCGCAGCGGGTCATGCCACGCGCTCCGCTATGCGCCGCGGCTACGCGAGTCGTGGCATTTTAGCTCCCATTGCGGCCTTCGAGCAGACGGGTGAGTCTCTCGTTCAATTCATCTTCCGCGGCCGTGGACCACGAAAACTCATGAGGCGCCTTGAAACCGCCTTCAGCGGTGAATTGGGCTGACGGCGCCGGCTTCAGGGGCAAGTTGCCGAGCGCATGGCCCTTGACGGCGATCTCGAAGCCGGTCACCTGGCCGGCGTCTGCCACGTCGAGAGTCCCCGGCGCCACCATCGTTGGTCCATCGGTGATGAGTACGTCCTGTTCGAGCAGCATGGGCGGCTGCACGGCCTCGGCAACCTGGGCGTGGACGCGCAGTTGGCACAGCCCCGCCATGCCAGCCTCGCGGCTCGCCACCAGGAAACACGGTCCCAGCCGCGCCAATCCCTCCAGCGGCGGCACGTGCCTGGCCAGGTTGATCTCGCCCTTCGCCGACTGGAAAACATACCGCGTATCGCAGACGCGCAGCGAACGCTGAAAAGTCCTTTGTGAGATCGCCTTGATCTGCTGCGTTAGCAGCGTGCGCTCGCCGAGCAGCCAGTTGACCGCCCAGGCGCCGATGCGGCGCGGGAAGCGGCGTGGCGCGACCGTCACCAGGGCTTGCCGGCCAGCAAGCTGCGAGCTACACAGCCGAGCCGGCACGCGGTAGCAGGCCGTCCCGCGAGAAGAGAGAAACTCGACCTGCAAATCCATGTCGAGCAGGGGCACCAAGCTCGTCGGACTGCTCACTAGCGCGCTGAGCAGCACGCCCTTGCACTGCGACGCAACAAATGTTTGACACGCGACGCTCTCCTCGCCAAGACGGACGTAGAGCGTGGGCATGTGAACGCGCAGTTTCTGGAGAAACTCTTCGCGACTCAGCAACGGCAAGGTGAGCTGGCCGAGGATGTGATTGCGCCAGAGGACTTGAGCGTTGATGCTGGCGGACGGCACGGGAATGCGGAAAAGGACACGGTGAAGATCGTCGCCTTCCTTGCGACGAAGGCTCTCGGCGCCCTGGAGTTCCTGATTGGGAAGGCGGAGCTGGAAATCGGTTTTACGCCGGGGAATGCTCGGCGACAGGCGCACAGAGACTTCCACCGTCACGCTCTCGGCGTTCCAGGGAATCGGTTGATCGTGCAGCGTTAGCCCGGCTTTTTCATAGCCAAAGTGGAGGGCCTGTGGAGGCAGGCCGACACGCTGCATGGGCCAGAGGTCATGCATCGCCCAGTCGCGCCAACGCTTGAGCCAAGGCAACATCGATTTCCTCCGACGAGGACGGTGCGGGTTGTTCGTGGCAGATCAAGCAGTCCGCGGCACGCGCGACCCGAAACCGATATGGCCGGAAGGCCTCGTCGAAGACGTCAGGCACCCGTTGCAGGGTCAGCAACAGACTGGTGAACCCGGGAGCGTAGCCCACCGGATCCGCCAGGAGAGCGAGCGTAACCAGACCATGCAGGGCCGCAATCGCCTGAATGGAGGCCTTGCTCGCGGGGACAGTCGTCTCGGCCACAGGCCCCCCGCGCTGGGAATAATCCGGGGTCTGGGGTTTCTCCACCGTCATGGATCGTTGCAAGAAACTGGCCACGCAGCCGTAACAGGGGCCGCCCGGCACGAACCAATGGACCAGGCCCCCGATGCCGCCGGAGAGGACCTCGCCGAGCGTCCACGGCTTGCGATGCCGGCGCATCAATGCGTCCCAGTGGAACTTGGCCGGCTCGTTGTCCACCGCGCAAACGCCCAGATGCGCGGCAGCGGCAGCCTTGTCGAGGGCATCCTGGGCCGCCGGGTCGAGCAAGTCGCAGGCAAGCAGTTGCACTTCGAGGTCGGGCCGACGATCGGCAAGCCACTGTTTTGCAAGTACCGCTTTCGGCTGGCCGACCGCACTGTGCGGAAAGAGGTGCCGTTCGACATTGTGCCGCTTGTAGATGTCCGGTTCAATCAGGGTCATCCGTGTGATCCGGGCGTCGCGGCATACCATATCGAGTACCGGCATCCCGCCGCTACCCGCGCCGACCTGGAGCAAATGCGCCATTGCTTACCTCCAGTGTTGGTGCCCCGAAACCGGCGGCTGCAAACACGTTCATTTAGCTTCCGGCAAGGGCCATTCACCGGTCTCGTGCCAGACCTCGTAGCACGCCAGCCATCGCCAGGCCGCCTGGATGGCGAACACACTCGTGTACCGGGAAGGGTCCCAGCGGCTTGTCACCCGAGTGCTTCCCTGACGCCACAAGCAGAGCGTCTGTCCCTCGAGAAGATGCGGACAGTGCTTGAGTGGCGTCAGGACACGCGTCTCCGGCGGCACCGTTGGATAGCTGGAAACCAGGCGGGTCTCCAGTTCGTAGACGTTGTGCCCCGGCTTGAGGCGGTAACGAAGAACCAGCGTCCCACCCATGCGGGCGAGCCGCACCTTATACACCGGATCGCGGTCTTCGTTGTACCGTTCGATGACCGGGATTTCAATGGTCAGCAAGCGACGTTTGCCGGCTTCGCTGTCAAGAAGGCCCATGGCTAGTGGAGTGGCTAGTGGTTAAAGGCTAGTGGCTTTTCTTACTAGCCACTGTCCACTAGCCACTAGCCACTCTTTCCTAGTAATGACAGGGCACCGACCGGATGGCGAAGATTACCTCCTCGTCAGTGACCTCGTCGGCTGTGCCCGCGAAGCTGGTGTCCCGACGATCCATGAGGATGGCTCGGTCGTTCTCTGCATTGCCTCGCAACGCAGTGATCAGTTGCCGTCTTTCCGTGTCGTTAAGCGGACGGAAATCCATGGACGTTCTCCTTCCAGAAAAAAAGTCCACCGACCTTCAACCTTGAGGTTGAATTCGCCTCTCAATCCTGTGCCGCCAACTCAGCGAGCAGCAGGTAAACTCCTCGGTCCACGCGATCCTCACGACAGTCGACTCCCAGCAGTTCACCCCTGAGCATCACGAAGTACTGGAGGGCCTTCTCCGTGAGCAAAACGCGCATGCTGGTGCCGGTCTCTGGCGTTGGTACATTTACAGCCAGCCAGGGCCCCGAGGGCTGTGTCACCACATCGAAAGTCACACCCGCGACCTGGCGATACAGCCGTTCCAGCCGCTCCGCGTGAGCCTCGATAGCTGACCAAACCTCATGCAAGGGCCGTGCCAAATCGGGCCCGATCGTCACACCTACAGTTAACGGACAATAGTCTCCTTCTCCATATTTGAGCGAGTACCAGGAGAGGCGCAGGTCGCCGAGACACTGCACGTGCGGGCGCGGCTGTTCCACGAAGAGCGTCCCCTTCTTGGGCGCGTCAGCGGTGCCAATGCCGAAGATACCCTCCTTGCCCCGAAGATGCTGCACCCACCGAGTATCGCCCCGGTAGTCGGCATCACTCGGATGACGCAGAGTGCCGGGGTGCGTGTGGACCACACCGAGCATCCGGAGGCGCCGATCGGCCTGGCGCACAATAAGGCTGCCCACGACCTGCGCGCTGCTGTTGAAGCGGACATGAGTGACGCTGGCGTCGCGCTGAGCGCCGGCCGGCAGCGTCGCGAGCACCACAGCCTGGTCGGCCTCGCGTAACCCCAGCAGAACCCAGCCCGTCTCCTCTTCGCCGCGGGCCTCCGCAAGGTGATTGGCGTACTCCTCGAACAGCGTCCGGCCCACGCCATCGGTGAGCACGATCCGTTGCAGAGGTTTGAATTCCAGCGGACCGCTCGGCCGTGGAGGATGGGCGGCGTCCGGAAGCCGTTGGCGGCGCCAGACCCTTTGGAAATCTTCGAGCAACCTGCGGGCGTGACGGGGCAGGGCCTGCAACATGATCCTCGTTGTCCCCCTGCTGCGGCGGCTCGCGGCGCCGTCAGGACCCTGCACCAAAACTCGGCTGCGATTGGGGGTCAGCCGGCTTCGTTGCCCTCAGAACTGCTCGCCCTCTAGTCCGACTCTGTCATAATCATACCTTCTCCCCAAGGTCGAGTAAATGGGCAAGCCCAGGCGCGGCCCTGGCAAAAGGCTTCCCATTCGCGGCGGCCGACGACACAATTGATCCGCCGCCAGTCTAGGCCCGATCCGCAGCGCAGCGCGTGACGTCACACGCTCCGCGCTGCATCGCGACTAAACGAGTTCATCTAGTGAGGTGTCCGTAATGCGTTCTTTTCTCGCGGTCCTGGCGTCGCTGCTCCTCGGTGCCTCGGTTTCGGCGAAGCAGCCGATCTAGATCTGGCTGGAGCCGGAGTGGTTCGAGGGTGTTCAGGGGTCGTTCGGCTACTGGACCGGCACCGCAAAGCCGACCGGTTCCTGGGGCATCGCCGGTCCGGGCATCAACGCCGAGTGGAGCCAGGGGGGCGAGAGCGAATGGAACTCCATGGGCGCTGCTTCCCAGGAGACGCACGCCTCCTGCCATCGCGCGCTGCTGGTACCTCGGGCGGGCAAGTACAAGGTCTGGGTGCGCTACGTCGATCATCGCCACAAGACCGAGCCATTCACCGTGTCGCTCGCGCAGGGCGAGAAGACAGTCCTGTCCGGCGAACTGGGCACGCGGTCGGTGGTGCCGCCGAACGACGAGTACCAGCTGTACTGGGGTTTCTCCTTTGGTTGGGGCGCGATTGAGGGTAACCTGGAGGCCGGTCCGGCCCTGCTGACGCTCGCCATCACGCGGGCTTGCGAGGCATGGCGTCAGGTCGATGCGGTGCTCCTGACCGACGATCTGGCGTACGTACCGACCGGCCGCGAGAAGCCTCCCTCCGCCTACGGCGCCGCCATGAACCTGCACCCGAAGGACGGGGCGACCTGGCGCGGTTCCCTGGCGGCGGGCGACGTAGACCTGAGCGGCGCCTGGGTGACGACGCTGCAGGAGTATCTCCGCCGCGGCGGCACGCTGGTGGTAAACATCGACGCGGCAAAGCCCCTGCCGCCCGAATGGCTCGGCGTTCGGAGGACTGGCAAGACAGTGACCGCGGAGGAGTGGCGTCCCGCCGATGGCGCGGTGCGTCAGGCGACCCCCTTTGATGTGGCGGGTGTGGAACTGGATGGGGCAACCGTCCTGGCCTGGGCGTCGCCCAAGGTCCCGCTCATCACCCGGAAGCAAGTTGGCGCGGGGGCAGTGATCGCCACACTGGTTCCAGGGATGCTCGGCCAGGACGAGCGCGCACACCCGGCGCTGCCGTACCTGATGAATGGGCTCACCGCCGGATTGTTGCCGGTGCAGGTGCTGCTCCCCGATGGCAGCCGGCCAGGCGGCGAGGTGATGTACCAGGTAAACCGGACGAAGGACGGCTATCTCGTGGCGCTGTTCAATAACCACGGCGTGGACAAGACGCCTTTGGGTGTGGCGCGGGTGGATCGGCGGGCATTCGTGGATGTGGTGATACGGACGGCCCTGCCGGTGAGAGCAGCGAAAGAGTGGACGCAACCGCGCGATCTGACGCGGGTCAAGAGAACGGAGGGGACCGAGGTACCGGTAAGGGTTCATCCGGACGACGTGCAGGTGATCGGCCTGGAGATGAAGTAAGCCGCTTGCGGCTTGGCGTATCGACCGCCAAGCCGCAAGCGGGCCGGGTAGGCGTGCGATTAGTTGAAGTAGCCGAGCCAGAAGGCGAGCGGCATCTCTTCCTGCGCCGTCCTGGAGACCTTACCCTGGGGCTTTCCAGCGGCGGGCGCCTCCGGCTTGATCTCGACGTGGCCGTCCTTCAGGTTGACGATGATCCGCGTGGCGGTGACGTCGGCGTGCTGCCCCTCGTCCACGTTCCACTGCAAGCGGACGTGCCCTTCGAGGACGAGGTGATCTTCCTGCCCGGTCAGCGAGATGCAATCCGCCTTTGCCTTGACGAACGGATTGCAGAGGTAAACCTGGTGGCCGGAAACCGAAACCTTAAGCGGTTCGGTGCCGTGGACCTTCAGGTTCATGCTCTCACAGGAGAGACAGGTTTCAGCCCCTGTGCGAACCTCGAGGCGCGTCTTGTCGTCCTCGGTGATTGCCCGCAGGATGCAGTGGTGAGGCTCCGTGTGGACCGCTTCAACCGCGCTGCAATGCACCACCGGCGGCGGCACCTTGGAGGTCGCCGGAGCTTCAGCGAAGGTGGGTGCGGGCGGCGGGACTGGCTGGGCCGGCTGGTACAGGTAGTTCGGGACCGGCTGGGGAGCGGTGGGTTCCCAAATGGGACGGGGCGCCGGCAGCGGTTCGCCCACGTACGTGGGCGGCATCGCCATGGGACCCGGCGGCGGCATCACCGGCACCAGTTGATGGACGATTACATAGACAATGCCATCCTTTCCCTTCACGACCTTGCAAGCCCCACAATGGTTGCAGGCGGGGCAGCCCTCCGCCTCTTCATCACAGCATGGAGCACCGACCGCACAATTCGGGCAGCTTGCGCAGTCCTTGGCGGTCTTGCTCTTGGCGCCGCAAGCCCCGCCCTTGTCGCACTTCTCGCAGCATGCGGCATCCTTGTCGCACTTTGTGCAGGCGGACGCCTTGTTGGAGCTCGTCTTGCAGCAGTTTGCATCCTTCTGGCAGCACTTCGCCGCGGGCTGCTTCGGCTCTTCGGCCCACAAGAAGCCGATGGCCAGGGCCAGCACGACGGTGCCGGCAGTTTTCCACCAATAGCAAAGGGTCATGCGTAGGGTCTCCTCATGTTCCGATGGGGTTCGGACACGCGGGGCGGGACCATAGCAAATGAAAAAGGGCATGTCTGCGCCAAGCCACCTCGATCCGCGGATGGGTGGGTGGGCTCTATTTTCCTTCGCGCAGCCGGTCGCCGAGGAAGTTCTCCAGCTCCGGCACGGCGTAGATCTTCTGAATGGTTGCGTCAACGTCGTATTCGACCCGGCGATAGTAAATGGTGTCGGCATCGAGCAGGACGTAGCAGGCGCGCCAGTCGCCGTCGCGCGGTTGGCCCACGGAGCCGACGTTGCACAGCGTCTTGCGGCCATCGAGCTGATAGGTGTAGTCGATCTCTTCCGGACTCAGGAACTGGAGGTTTTCGGTGAAGATGCCCGGGACGTGCGTGTGTCCCTGGAAGCAGTAGCGTTCGACCAGGGCGAAGATCTGCTCCATCTTGCGCGGATTGTAGATGTCTTCCGGAAAGACGTATTCGTTGATGGGATTGCGGGCGGAACCGTGGACGAACAGCCAGTGCATGTCGCGATGCCGCATTGGCCGCTCGGCAAGGAATTCCCAGCGGCGCTCCTGCTCTGGACGGCTCTGGCCCGTTGCTTCGAGCTGCTTGCGCGTCCACTGGATGGCTCGCTCTGCTGTCGGATTGAAGCAGTTCGGGTCGAACATCGCAGCCTGATCGTGATTGCCGAGGAGCACGATTGGGCATTGCAGGACCAGGTCGATGCACTCGCGCGGGTTGGGACCATAGCCGATGATGTCGCCGAGACAGTAAATCCCCTCGACTTCGTACTGGGCGATGTCGTGGAGCACCGCCTCCAGGGCTTCGAGATTGCTATGGATGTCGCTGATAATCGCCTTCATGCACGGGTTCCCCTGACACTCTCAAGTCGTCCCGAACGGGGCGACGCAGTGGCCCGACCTGGGCTGCATTGCTCGCGGCCTGAGCCTTCCGAAGGGACAGCCGGGCCGGGCAGCACGGGCCGGGGAACTGCTCTTTGTTCCGACAGCGGGAGCATGCCTCCCTTTTATCTTAACGCACCTTGGCCAGGCGCGCGCGGTTCACCTTAGTTCTTTTTCAACAAGCCGCGTCCCGCCAACCAGTCGTGCAGGCGACCCGTCCAGGTGGATAGGACCGGATCGTTGGGCGCCAGGCCGACGCCGTGATTGCCCTTTTCGTAGATGTGTAACTCAGCGGGCACCCCCGCCTTCCGCAGCGCCAGGTAGAAGAGCACGCTGTTTTCCGGCACGACGCCATGGTCGGCGTTCGTGTGGAACAGGAACGTCGGCGGGGTCCGCGGCGTCACCTGCCGGTCGTTCGAGAGTTCATCCAGGAGTTTCGGATCTGAGTCCTTGCCGAGAAGATTATTGCGCGAGCCGACGTGCGTGGTTGGGCCGGCCATGGTGATGACGGGATAGCAGAGGATGACGAAATCCGGCCGGCAAGTGGCACGCTCGACAGGATCGGGGGCATCGGGCTTACCCTCGTCGAAGTGCGTGGCCGCGGTAGACGCGAGATGACCGCCGGCCGAGAAGCCCCAGATACCGATGCGCTGCGGATCCACGTGCCACTCCCCGGCGCGGGCGCGGACGGTGCGGAGTGCCCGCTGGGCATCCTGGAGCGGGATGGGATGGCGGTACGGCGCCAACCGATACCGCAGCACGAACGCCGCGATGCCCTGCTTGTTGAGCCACTCGGCCGGCTGCGTGCCCTCATGATCGGCGGCCAAGCCGCCGTAGCCGCCGCCAGGACAGACGACCACAGCCGTGCCACATGCCTTATCTGCTGACGGCAGGTAAATGGTCAAGTTCGGCTTGTCGGCGGGCCCTGTGCCACGGGCGCCGGGGGCCTCACCCGGATAAAGGAACTCGACCGGCGGCTGCGCATCGGCAGCCGGCAGGCTCAGGGCCAGGCTCAACGTCAACAGGGCAACGCTCATGGCGCGTTCATCCTTTCGTGGCGGTTGCGGAATGGTCCCAGGTGTCGAACCTCAGCAACGCTGAGCTTAGCGATTTACCCTGGAAATGCAATTTTTCTTCGCAGTCCTCCAGCGGTCCCGGGCTTGTACGCGCTGGCTGCCTCAGCGTATAATGAAGCGGTGACAGGAAAAAGGAATCTTTCGCACAGGGGGGCGATCTGGTTTCGATCGGGTAAGTTGAGGCGCAGGTGGCGTGTCGTGGTTGATCAGTTGGCCACGTTAAAAGCTGATCAAAACCTTAACTGCTGAACCGCAGTTCTCCATGGCGGCCTAATAAAAGGCTGCCCCAGGTCCGGGGCCTTCGCCTGAGAGGTTTCGGCTTGGTTGCCAATTCGGGCTCGCTGTCACTCGAGATCGTTCTTTCGGGAGCGGTCGCACCGGCGGCGGTGACGGCTAAACCTCACAGTCGGTTAGCCCAAACGGGACCCCGCTTGTTGGGGAACGGTTGGGCGAACGTGGTTGGCGGAGCCGCAAGGCTCCGGCCGCCAAGCATCGACAAGCTACACACGTAGAAGCCGGCGCTGAAGTACTCCGAGACGCGGGTTCAATTCCCGCCGCCTCCACTTCTCTCACACCGTAAGGCGAGCGGCCGGTGTTAACCGGCCGGTTTACACCCGGTTCACACCGGCCGCTCGCCAAAAAGGGCGCGAACCGTGCGCGCCGCTACCCGCCTCTCTGAACAGGGGAAATTGTTTCATTTCGTCTGTGGGCGCAGTTCACGCTTCAAGCCATCCATTTCCTTCAGAATTGCATCGAGCTTTTTGTCCAGGTCCTCCAGGCGCTTTCGTGTCTCGCTCTCTGGCCCGCGCAGACGCCCGTCTGATGCCGGGGGTGCGGCGCCTCGCTGCATCGGGCCTCCAGCGAAGACATAGAGAACCGCCTCCCCCACACGCGGCCGATCGAAGCCCACGTAAATCCTGACCATCGTCTCACCGCTCAGGCGGTTGCCGTCCACGCGCACCTGGACGGCACTCTCCTCCCCCGGCTCCAGTTCCATTTTCGGGATGGTAGCCGTCACCATGCCGTTGGAGACCCGCACGCTCGAGACGTGTAGTTTTTCGCTGGTCGTGTTCTTGAAGTGGAAACGAAACTCGAGAGTCGCGCCCCTCCATTTTTCGAGCGGACCGAGGTTCTTGAACGGCTGATCGAAAAGTTCTGTCGCCCAGGAGGAATCCTGGTGCGGCGTGAGGCGCTCCACTTGCGCCTGTTGCAACTGGTGGTCCAGACGACGGCGGGCTTGCTTCTCCTTCTCCCCTGCATCCTTCCTGCCCCAAAACTCAAGTTGTAATTGGTGGTCCAGACGACGGCGGGCTTGCTTCAGGCGTACCTCCGGCTCCTTCAGCTCCGCGGTTTTGACCTCGAGTTGGGCCTCCAGCGCAGTTAACTCGCCCTGGGCCTGGAGCATCTGCGCCTCACTGGTTGCGCCCTGCTGGTAGGTCTTCTTGATCAGGGCCATCCTGTCTATCGCCCCTGCGAGCTTGAGCTTGGCCGCCTGCATCTCGGCGCGTTTTACTTCCAGCTGCGCCTGGAGCAGTTCTATTTCATCCTGGATCTTGTCTTTCTGGTCCCCAGCCTCGAATTCCACGAAAAGCTGCTTCTTCTCGATCTTGGCCCTGTCCTCCGCTGGCTCAGGTACTTCCTTGAGTGCCTGGACTTTCCCATCGGAAATTACCCGGATCTCCGTCTTCTTTTCCACGGACGGCTGGGGCGGTTCGGCCCAGGTCGGCCACAGCGGTAGCAGCACCGCTCCCAGCCCCAGCACAAACACCAGGCCACTCCACGACAATCTTCCGGACGGCTTGCCACGCAGGATCATGGTCAACCTCCTTTTAAGGAGCTGGATGTGCCCGGCGCCGCTGGCCATCGCTGGCAGGGCCGGCCGGGCCTGGGACAGGAAGGCGACGGTTTCGAGCAAGGCCGTCGCATACGCCCGGGCCGCCTCCGGCAAGGCCCACACAACCCAGGCGTCGCAGCATTCTTCCTCGGCCGCGCGCAGCTCGTGCCGCGCCCACCAGACCACCGGATGCCACCAGTACAGGCCGAGAACCAGCAGTTCGAGACGCCGTACCCAATGATCGCGCCGCCGCAGGTGGGCCAGTTCGTGCGTGAGGAGCGTGGCCTGTTGCTCCGCGTCCAGGTGACACCAGAGCGCGGCGGGCAGTAGCAACCGCGGTGTCCGGCCCAGCGCCCAGAGCATTGGCGATACCGGCGCCGGCACGAGCCAGACGCCTGGGCAGCACCGTAGGCCGAGGCGCTGCGCGAGATGCTTGGCCCTCTCTTGTAAGGTTGGCGGCGCCGGTTGCGCGAAACCGAGCAACCTGTGAAAGCAGGTCAGACGCACGGCAGCGACCGTCCACCAGGCAAGCGCGCCCCCTACCCAGAGGATGCCGAGGGCTGCTTCACCAAGCGTTGCCCAGGGCATGCGGGCCGCTTCGGGTTCAATCGTGGAGGTTCGCGCGGATTGATCCGCCTCGGCAGTGTCGCTGGGTGGACCTTCGCGCGGTTCCGCCGCGGGCGCACTCACGACGGCTGGAGGCGCAAAGGTGACAGTAGGCACGACCGGGCGGAGGAACAGGGGTACGAGCGGTGGCGCCAGCAGCTTGAGCAGCACGAGTAACCAGAGACCATGCCGCACGGCAGGCCGCCGGCAGCAGTGCCCGACGAACGCCGCCACGAGGGCCACCAGCGTCGCGCCCAGCGCCTTGCCGAGGCCGAGGGACAGGATCGTATCCACGAGCCCCTCCTTTTAGCGTTTCCCGCCCTTCCGCCGGTTCTGCCGGCCCAGATCGTCGATGAGTTCTTGCAGTTCTTGCAATTCGGCGGCCGTGAGAGACCTGGCCCGCACCAGATTGATGAGCAGCGGCGTCAACGAGCCGCCGCAGAGCTTTTCTGCCACGTCGAGGAGCCGGCGACTGATGAGTTCTTCTCGGCCGACCGTGGCCGTAAACCTCAGCCCGCTGCCGGTACGCTCCTTGTGGACGTACTCCTTCTCTTCCAGGCGTTCGAGCAGCTTCTGCACCGTGGTATAGTGGGCCGAGCCGCCGCCGGGATAGAGAACGTCGCTGATATGCCGTCGCGTGGTGGCTCCCCGCTCCCACAGGACTTGCAGGATCGCCAGTTCGGTAGCGGTCACGTCCTGGCGCGTGCGTGCCATGAACTGCCTCCATTAGACAGAATGACTAGGTTCGAGCATAGACATTTTGCCTAGCGTGTCAAGAGGGCGCCGTGACTTCACGCGCTCGGTGCGCGTCGCGGCTAGGCAGAAGCGCTTTGCTCCAGCGTGTAGCCCTGGCTGGTAAGCTGTTCCAGCAGCGGCATCGCCCCAAGTAACTCATACACAGTCAGTGCTCCGCGCGCGCCCGCCATCCCGTCGGCAAGCGCCAGGGCCACGAAGGCGCACGGCAGCGCGGCCATGCGCTGCCCATCCTGGCGCGCCAGCAGCGCCGCACGCCTTACCGTGCCGTCTGCCCAGAAGAGTTCCGTCATCACCACGCCGCCGGAGTTGCCGAAGCCGCGCACCCGCTCGCCCATCCATTCGAGGAACAGCGCCATGCGCCGGCCATAGCGTGAGCCGAGGCCAGCGAGTAGGGACAGCGCCCGCGTCGCCAAGCGCATCTCCAGGCCGATTTTGACGGACACCGAGCGGACACCGAGCAGACCGGGAAACAGATCATATTCCGGACTCTGAAAGTTGTAGACCGTGCGCCGCCCAAAAGGTTGCGGCAGGAGTACCACCTCCCCATCGCGGAAGCCTTTAACGATTCCCTGGGGGGTTTTGATTGGTTTGCCGAGCAATTCGACAACCGAGCGTATGGCACCGCCGCCCTTGGCGTTGTCATTGCCGACGAACAAGGTGACGCGGGCGTGTCGAGGAGCGACGGCGCTCTCCGCTCGGGCCGCCAGCGCCAGCGCGCCGGAGATACCGGGCAGGCTGGAACAGCCAACAACCGCCGCAAGACCGCGCTCCCGGAAGCGCTTGTCATGGGCGCGGACCAGGTCGACGTAGCGGCGCTCGTCGGCGATGTCCGCATAGTGGCAGCCGACATCCAGGCACGCTGCCAGCAATGTGGGGCCGATTCCTGAGAAAGGACCGGCACAATTCACCGCGACGGTTTGCCCCTGCAAGACACTGTGGCACGAATCGAGATCGTTTATATCTGCTGCGAGGCCACAGTGACCCGGACCGAGTGTCGTGGCAAACGCCGCCGCCCTGGCGCCGTCGCGTCCCGCGATTACGACCGGCGTGCCGGCCAGTGCCAGTGCTCGGGCGACATGGCTGCCAAAGGTGCCGTAACCACCGAAAATTATGACGCTGCTCACGGCTGCTTTCCCGAGGGGAAGAGAGAGCGCGCCACGAGTACGACCCAGAGACAGAAGCAGCCGATCGTCGGGCCGGTTAGCGCCTCGGCATGCCACGCCACACCGGCAAACCCGGCCGCGCTGAGAAGCCCGCCGAAAACGAGGATGCCATAGCCCGCCACCAGGGTGAAGGGAGCCAGTCCCGGCCGGCCGCGCAGGCAGAGAGTCAGGATGAACGTGGCGAGCACGTAGAAGCCGTTGGCCACGATCAGGCCACCCGCTCCCGCGAGGCGCTCCAGGGCAAGAAAGACCATGGTGCTCTCGCTGTCGCCGGCGGCGGTCATGGGCAGGACGGTGATGAAGAGCACATCGCACAGCAGGTCCACGGCGGACCCGGCAAGAGCGATGCTGAGCGCGAACCGGCCGGCAAAGGGATGATCGGGCAGGCAGCGAGCCGTTTCGGCGCAAAACGCCACCAGGAGAAGAGAGCAGACCATCCAGCTGCCCCAGCCGACCGACCACGCCGCCGGCCAGCCTGCCAGATACGCGCGTCGCGTCTCGAGATCGAAGCTCGGACTGCCGGGACGCATGCCGACGATTGCCAGAACAAGGGCGACGACATGCAAGACGACATTGGCCCAGGCCAGGTACGTCAGGGGTCGGCCGCCACCCGGGGCAATCATTTACGGATTTCTCCTGTCCCCATCAGGGCTTTGCCCCGGGGACGATCGGCAGTTCGATGTGGGACGCCTGCATGGCGCTGTGATAAACCGTATTGTCCGCAGGAACCAGCCGGCGGTGTTGCTGGAGTGGCTCGCCGGTGTTTGGATTCACGTCGAAGCGCGGAAAGTTGCTGCTCGAAATGTCGAGACGGATACGGTGTGCCTTTGCAAACAGGTTTGCGGTCGGGTACAGCTGGATCGCCACCCGATAAACCTCGCCTGGCTTCATCAACTCCGCCCTTGCCAGGGAGTCGCGGTAGCGCATCCGCGTGATGGAGTCGCCGATGTTCAGGTCGAAGCCCAGCGGATAATCGGTATTGCTTGGGTAGACGTCGAGCAGCTTGGCGGTGAAATCGGTGTCCAGCGCGGAGGACGAGACAAACAGATGGACCACCAAGGGGCCGGTCACCTCGACGTCTTCGCGTAGCGGCTCCGTCTGGAACACCAGAACGTCGCGCCGTTCGGACAGCGGCAGCTGGTTTTCGGCAAAAAGGGTACCGGGGCGGCAGCGCTGATCGAAGCCGCCCGCGTCGAGCAGGCCGCCGACCGAGGAAAGGTTGCCGCCGATCGTCGGCACCGGCCTGGCCGGATCAAAGCGAAACGTCGTGGACGAAGTTCTTTCCATGGGGCGCTCCGAACTCAACCGGCCGTCGGTGTGGAGATAGTAAGGGGTAAAGTGCGTCCGCTCCGGGGGGAAGGCTCGCTCTTCGCGCCAGCGTCCGCCATGCCGCAATAGGCCGCTTGGCGTTTTTCGGCCGTCGCCGCCACCCATGATGAAGAGCCGCACAGGCCCCTCGCGCTCGACCCCATTGTCGCTGCCTTTCAGCCAGTGATCGAACCAGCGGAGGCGCCAGGTATTGAAATCGAGTGCCGCCTCCGCTGGAAACTCGACCTCGCCAGCGACGTTGCGAATCTGCGCCCCGTGCGTCCACGGACCGATGATGAGTAGCTGCGGCGACTTCTTCGCCTTCGACAGCGCCTGCCAGTTGAGAACGGTTTGCCGGCACCAGGAATCGTACCAACCGGTGACGTGATAGACCGGCACATCGGCGTACCGCTCCACGTTGTCAACGACCGAATAACCCGGCTGCTTCCAGTAGGCGTCATAGTCGCCGTGGCGCATGACTTCGACGAGCCAGCGCTCGTAATCGGGTGCGTACTTCAGCGGCGTGGTGCCCGGACGGACCGGCAACTCGAGCAGGTGCTGCCGCATGAGTTTGCCGTTCTGTTCCAGTGCTGCCTTCAACTCTGGATTGGCCAGGGCTTCGCGCGCGTCGGGTGCGCCGATGGTGAAGATCCAGTTCATGAAGCGCAGTTCGAAGGCGCCGCCGTGACGGATGCCAGCGATGCCGGCGTTGGAGACGGAATCGACGGGAACCATGCAGGTGAGTTGCGGCGGCCTGGCGCAGGCGAGGGCGTGCTGGGTTCCACCGACGTAGCTTGTGCCGAATGTGCCGACCCTGCCGCTGCTCCAAGGCTGTCGGCCAATCCACGCGGCAACATCGAAGCCGTCCTCCGGATCCTCTACGAGCATGCGCCAGTGCCCCTCGGAAGCGTAGCGGCCGCGGACGTCGTTGACGACCACTGCGTAACCATGGGCGGCAAACCAGCGCGCCTCCGCAGCCATGCCGTCCTTGTTGTACGGCGTGCGGGCGAGCAAGGTCGGGTGCTTGCCATCGAGCGGTTTGCAATCCGTGGCGGGTAGGTAGAGGTCGAGGGCCAATCGGGTGCCGTCGCGCACCGTGACGCGGAGGTCCTTCTGGACGACGACTCCGCTTGTTTGAGCACAAGCGGCCCCGGAAGGCAGGACGCCAAAAATGCCGGCGCAGGCTAGAAGCAGCCCCGGCAGTAGGCAGCGGCGGAACATGTTTTCGCCTCGTGGATGCGGCAACCGGACTACTTCTTCTTGTTCGGCTTCGGATCCAGATTCGTCATCAGAGCGGCCGCGTCCAGGTCTACTTTCGCCCCGTCCCTGGGAACCTCCACCTTGGCCGTCCACAGGACGGCGTTGGTTACCAGGCGGCGAAAGCTCTTATCGCCCCAGTTGCGATGGAAGTGGCCGCCGGTGAAGCCGAACGACCGGCCGCCGTTGTCGCGCTCGAACGCCCAGGCAAGAATCTCTTCACGCCCCGGATGACTCTTCGCTTCCGCGGTGCGCCGCGTCTCGTCCGGCGGCGTTGCTTTCAGGATCGGCGTCACATCCTTCATGTCCGGGGTGAAACGAATGCAGTAATACCACTCGTCCTGGATCGTGAAAGGCTTGACTCCGCGCGTTATCGGATGATCTGGCAGCGACTTGATCTCCGCCTTCCAGTGCGGGTTGATTGAGTAATCGGTCTCGTAGTAGCCGCCGAGCCACGGCAAGATGCGGTCGGCATATTTCGCCGGATACTCGACGGCGTAGTGCAGGTTGACGAATCCGGCGCCCCCGCCCAGTAGCTTCTGCACCTCGTCCATGTGGTTTCGCTGAATGACCGGGTGACCGCCGCCGCCGTCCATGAAGAACACGATAGACCTGGCGTTTTCGAGCGTCTTGGGGTTCTTCGGCCAACCGTCGCGCGCCATGACGGGGAAAACACCCGGCGTTTGCTTCAACAGTTTCATCAGCACCGAGCAACCGGCGAAGAACTCGTGCTCGCCGGGGCCGTGACTTGGGTGGCCAGCCACCAGCACAATCTTGGCCAGCGCTGGATCGGTGGGCAGGACCTCGATCGGAACGCCGGATTGGTCGAAGGGGTCAGGGTCCGCGGCTCGCAGTGCCGGGGCCGTCAACCAGCCGCACAGGATCGCGAGCGCGGCCATCATGAGCAAACGTGATCTCATTTGCATGGTGGTATCCTTGTTTCACAGTGGTGATCCGATCATTTGATCGCATTCAGATACGCCAGCAGGTCGGCCATGCCCCGCAGGTCGATCACTTTCTCCAGCCCCTCCGGCATGAACGAGAGACCCGTGCTGCGCAATTCTTCGATGTCGATGCGCAGGACCGTCTCGCTGGTGCGGTCGGGCCGGCGGATCGTGATGCTGGTTGCCGTTTCGGCGGTAATGATGCCGGTCAGGATACGACCCCGCGTAGTTGCGAGGACGTAGGTCAGGTACTGTGGCTTTACCTCACGATTGGGATCGAGAATGTTCAGCATGACGGCTTCCAGGCCGCGATCCCGGATGGCGGACAGGTCGGCGCCGACCTGCTCGCCGACGTCTTCGAGGCGGTGACAGGCAGAACATTCCTTCTTGAAGATCGCCTTACCGCGCGTTGCGTCTCCCTTCAGGTGCAGGGCCTTCTGGTAAGCCGCGACCACGTCCTGGCGCCGACTCAATCGAGAAGAAGCAAACAGCTTGCCGGCGCGGGCGCGAATCTTCTCGTCGGCGGAAGCACGCAGCAGGTCAATGCGGGCGGGATCGACGTCCGCGGGTTTCACCTTGCCCTCTTCGACCGCATCCAGAAAGGCCGCGAGCCAGGTTGGCTTGGAGAAGAGCGTCTCGGCGGCGGTGGCGCGCAGGCGCGGACTGAATGACGGCCAGGCGGCCAGCAGCAGCACCGGCACGCCCGCATGGTCGAAGCGGGCCAGGGTTTCGAGAGCGGCCAGTTGCACCGCCTGTGGCTGACGCAAATCGAGAAGACCTGCAAAGAGATCGCGTACCTCGGCGAAGTCGGCCAGGACAAGAGTTTGAATTGCCCCCACCCGCGCCGGTTCCGTCTCTTTCTCGTCGATGGCCGTCCGCCGGGCGTTGCGCAGCAGGTCAGCAAGGAGCGCCGTCACCTTGCCGCCGCCAGCCCCAGCCAGGTGTGCGCGCGCAGCCGGAGATTGTTTGCTGACGAGATTGACGACCAGTGCGCGGGCCAATGCCTGTTCCCCGGCCGGCAATTCATCGATGGCCGTGACCACGGCGGCGAGGTCGTCCGCATGGCCGGCGGCGCCGATCTGCACCGCCAACTTGCCCAGGAAGGCTTTGCCATGGGCCGCGGTGCGAAATGCCTTGTCCGCCGCCAGGGGACGGAAAAGCTCCCCCGCGCGGTCCCGCGCGGAACTCAGGATTGCCAACTGGAACCAGGGATCGGCGCCGTCGTGGAGTGCCAGGCGGGTCAGGGTCCCCGTCGCGACGTTGCCAGCGATATTACCGAGTGAGAATGCCAGCTGGTAACGTACGAGCAGGTCCGAGTCCTGGGACAACCCGTCGAGGGCGAGGCTCAGGGACTGAAAGCGCTCCGCCAGGCGCACCGCATGTTCGCGCACGTGAGCATCGGGATCGCCCAGCGCCCGTAGCACGTCCGCCGCTTGCAGTGCGTTCAGCCCAGTCAGGGCGTAGAGTGCCTGGACACGGCCGAGCGGAGAACGCGACGTGGTCGCCAGGATTTGCAACGGCGCAACGGCGGCGCGGTCCTGTCGCTGGTAGAGCAGGCGAGAGGCTGTATTGCGGTGCCAGCCATTGGGGTGCTCCAGCAGCGCCACCAATTCCGCCGTCGTGGCCTGCCCGAGGCGCGGCGGTTTCGGCCGTTTGAAACCCTCAGGAACGATGCGGTAGATTCGGCCGCGATTCATGCCGCTCGCGACGTCCATGTGCTTCAGGATCTGCGGTGGCAGGAAGGCGGCCCCCTCGATTAGCTCGCGATACATGTCGATGACGTACAGGCAGCCGTCGGGACCGTTTGCGAACTGCACCGGTCGAAACCAGTTGTCGGTCGAGGCAAGGAATTCCGCGCGGGTGTCGGCCCGCTGCGCCGTCAGGCCGAGGCCGTTCGATTCCAGGCGGGCGCGGTAGACGAGATTGTTCGCCACCTCGCCTACAAAGACATTGCCGCGAAACTCGGGCGGCCAGGCGTCGCCGCGGTAGACGGTCACGCCACTTGCACCCGTGAAGAAGCCGGACGGCTGGCCGCCCTCGTCGGAGCCGGGTACAACCCCCTGGGAGCGCAACCGGGTGCGCAAGACGCGCCACGGCTCATTCGGACTAATACGGAATAGTTTTGTGTATTTACCGCTAAGTGCAATGTTCACGGCAGCGGCCGGGGCTTCCACGTATGGGTTGCGCGCGAGATAGCGGCCGTCGTACATGAGGACGTGGATCGGATCGCTATTCCCGCAGACGAAGGTACGGCCCCAATCGTCGAGGCTCATGCCGTGCTGTCCGCCGCCGCTCGTCACTTCAAACGCCAGGCCACGCGGGTCAAACAGGAATCCCTGGCCGCGCACTGACACCGGCTTCGCGCCCTTCTGATCGGCGCGCTGGACATTGCCCCCCGCAAGGCTGGTCGAGACGTGGAAACGATTGTCGAGGCCCCAGTGAAACGAGTTCAGCATTGCCTCGCCGGCCTCGTCCCTGGCAAAGCCGGTGAACACCGGCCGCCGTACATCCGCCTTACCGGCGCCCTTTGTATCCTTGCACCAGAGAATGTCAGGCACGGCGCCCACGAAGATGCCGCCGTCGTAGCAAGCGACAGCTACAGGTGAATGAAGATTATCTATATAGACTGTGCTCTTACGATAACGGCCATCGCCGTCGGTGTCCTCGAGGAGCTTGACGCAGCCATGGCCCTTGAAGTCCTTGTTTGTGTACTGGTTGTACTCCGGGAACTCGACGACGAACAGTCGGCCGTTTTCGTCGAAGTCGAGAGCGACGGGAGACCGGATGAGCGGCTCGGCGGCCACCAACTCGACGCGGAAGCCCGGGTGGACCTTGAAGGTCTTCAGCGCGTCGGCCGGTTCCTTCGGCGGGATGCGCGGCAACTCGGCGGCATAGTCCTTGCCGGCGGCAGGTGTGGGCTTTTCCGTGTCCGCAGCGTGGCCCGCGACAGTGAGAGCGAGGACCAGAGCAACAGGGAACCAGGTCAAAAGGTGTCGATTACGCATGAAGTCTCCCCCACCAGCCTTCTGCCACTACTCGCAAGCCGCTGGGGCACACGCCACTCTTCATCCTGGCCGAGTGCCAGGAGCTCGCCAGGCGACGAGTGGCTCACCTGGTCTTCCCAAACTGCTTGTCGGCATAGTCGAGAAAGACCTTCCAATCGTCCTTCGTCATCGAATGCTTGCCGGGACGGATGTAGTAGCCAAGCCGGCTGTCCACGAGTTTGCCAACCCCGGGCATCCGCTGTGCGTCCAGCCCCCCGGCGCCAAGGAAGCGGTAGACTGGATCAGCCGCCTGCAGCACCTGGAACTGGCCCTGCGGATTGGCCCAGCTGTCCTCAACTGCGTTGCTGAAAAGCACCGCCCGCGGCGCCACCAGCGCCACGAGATCATTCTGGTCGAACGGCAACCGATCTGTCCGTTCATTGAAGTCCTTGAAGACGCCGTCGAACCAGTGCGGAAAGCGGTCGTTGATCTGCTTGACCGACTCGCCGACCTTGCCGCGGCTCGGCGCGGTGCCGCCGCAGCCGGCCTGCAACGGGATCGCCATGGCGATCCGGTCGTCGAAGGCAGCGGCTAGCAGGGCAGTCTTGCCGAGCCGCGAGTGACCCACGACAGCGATGCGGCTCTTGTCCACCTCCTTGTCGGTGACGAGATAGTCCACCGCCCGATGGATGCCCCACGTCCAGATCGCGATGGTGCCGGCCGCGTCCGGGCCGGGCAGCAGGAGGCCGGCCTTGCGGAGATGCGGCTGAATGCCCTCGCGCGCGTCGATGCGATCGGGGTCCACATCGCCGTTGTAAAAGGTGGCCACTGCATACCCACGGTCGACCGACTGCTCCAGCGCCCAGGTGTGGATCTGGGTGCCACGACCGGACTCGGTAGCGTGGTTGTCCTGGACGCCGACACGGTTTGGGTACATCCACGCGGTCGGCAGACGCACGCCGGGATCCTTGACGAGGGCATGGTTGCCGCAGAAGTTCATGCCGACGAAGGCGGGCGCCGGTTCCTTGCGGCCGTTTGGCACGACGAGGAGCAGGTGAATGCGCGGCCACTCCGGTGGACCGAACGCCAGGCTCAGTTCCTTCAGGGTCGCCTTGCCGCCAAACGCTTGCTGGTCCTCATGCTCCACCTTCGCCTCGACCGACTTCGGCGCCGCCGGCAGGTAGCCATACATGTAATGCTGAAACAGAGACTTCAGCTCGGGTCGGCGCTTCTGGAACCACTGGTCCCTCGTGGTTACCCGCTCGCCGTTGAACTGCACCAGGGGATCGGGCAGGTTCGGCTGCGACGGCAGCTGGGAAGTTTCGGGTAAGTCGGCGTGGGCTGCCGTGGCCAGCACTAGGGGCGCGACAAGTGTGACGAGACGGCGCATGGTTGCAGAACTCCGGTAGGCTGCGGGCGGACCGTTGCGAGTATACCAGGACGCGCGGCGCCTAGGTAACGTTGCGTGCAAACTTTCCGTCGGGCGCGTGTCGGGCAAGGGGCCTCTCCACTATTCCGGCAGCGGCTGTCCCTTCGTTTCCGGAAGGATCCATGCCACACCCAGGCCCGCGATGTAAATCAGGCAGACGAGTGCCGATGCCAGTGGGTAGTTTCCCTTGAGATCGACGCCGAAGGTCGTCACGAGGACTCCGGCTGCCGCCAGCACTCGGCCGGAGTTGTAGGAGAAACCCTGGCCCGTGGCCCGAACGCGCGTGGGAAACAACTCCGGCAAGTAGAGCGGCAGCCAACCGTAAAAGGTGGTGCTGCAAGCCCCCACGAGCACAACCATTGCGAAGAAGCGGAGGTCGAATGGCCCTTGGCGGAAACCGAGGAACAGGAACTCGCAGGCCGCCAGGGAAATCAGACAAAGCGTGAAGTAGCCCAGGCGCCGGCTAAGGCGGCCGCCCAGCACCGCGCCGAGGAAGGAGCCAATGATCGCACCCAGAGCGCAGCTCATCTGTCCGTTGGCCTCCTGACCTGGCGCGGCCTGCCCCAGCCAGAGCGGAATCCACGTGACGCCGCCCCAGGTCGCAAGCAGAGCGATGGCGCCGATGCTGGCCCCCAGCAGTGATCGGCTACGCAATTTCGCCGTGAAGATGTCGCGGATCCGCGCATTCGGTCCAGATGCCGCCGCCTGTTCCCAGCGCTTCGACTCCGGCACGAACGTGCGGAGCAAGAACGTCAGCAGTGCCGGCAGCACACAAATGAGAAATATGTAGCGCCAGTACAAATTCGGATCGAGAATCTTTCCGACGGCACCGACGCACAGGAACCCGACATTCGCCGCTGCGCCGATCAGCCCGGCCAGAACCGGCCGAGCGTGGGTCGGCCAGCACTCCATGACCAGGGCAACGCCGAGAGACCATTCGCCGCCCATGCCCAGGGCGGCGAGCACACGGAGCGCGCCAAGCTGCCAGGGCGCCTGCGCCAGTCCGCATAGACCGGTAAAGAGCGCATAGGTGAGCACGCTGAACACCATCGCCCGCACGCGACCCACCCGATCGCCGAGCCACCCGAAAACCAATCCACCCGCGGCGGCACCGACAAGGTAGGCGGCGGAGACGATGGCGTTCCAGTGACGCACCGGCTCATCGATGCGCTGCTTCGCGAGTACCCGATCTTCTTCGGGGAGTTCCTTGTCCTTCGCCTGCCGATCGAGGTCCTGCATGCCGAGGAGCTGCACCAGCGCGGGGCGGGCGACGATGGGAAAGACTCCCTGCTCGAAGCCATCGAAGGCCCAGCCGAGCAGCGCAGCCAGAAGCGCCAGCCACATCCCAGGGGTGGCCCCGCTGAACCAGAATGGTCTTCCGGTGATGCTCTTGGCCAGCTCCACCGGATCAGGACTGCCGGAAACGCCGTCCCCTTGCTGCTGCATGGTGTGCCTGCTCAACCAGGGTGGCCCGTGTCAGGAAGGCATGAGCATACAGCGCCGGCCGCGTGGCCCCAAGCTCAAATCGTCCGCGTTGTGCGCAAATCGATCAGACGACGGCATTCCATAGCGCAAAGCTCATGAGGCCGAGAAAAGCGCCGACGTGCAAGCCGCTGAGCAGCAAACCGATCGTGGCGAGGATCATGTGGTTGCCCCGGCCGCGCAACGCGGCGGCGCCAAAGCCAACACCGATCACCGATGGTACGATACTGACGATGATCAGCAGGCCCACGACAATAATCATACGAACGTCCGTCAGCCCTGCCGCGGCCACGATCAGGCTGAAGAGCAAGATTCCCCAGCCGGCGATGCCCAACGTCAGGGCCAGGCTCGACAGCCACCAGTGGGCCCGGACTTCCTCGGGGCGGACGTCGTTGGCCTCCAGCGCCCGGCTGACGCAGGCGACGCACAACCAGCGATCACGGTAACGGGTACGGCACAGGTCGCACTGGAAGTTGCCGCAGCGATGGCAGGCGCCCCGGGCTGGATTCCGTGCGTGGACCGTGCAGTAGTTGTCCGTCTCCGGCGCCTCGGGCTTGAACCTTTCCGGCCGTTCGTAGAGCGGCTGGCGGCAAAGCGGACAGCGGGCCCCCACCTCTTCGCGTTCGCCACGGAACCAGTTCCGGCAGGCAGGGCAGCGCGGCATGGCATTCTCCTCACTGGATTCCGGCTTGCCGCAGGGCAGCGATCGCAATGATGCTCAGCGACCAGACCAGGCCGATCGCGGCCGTGGTCATGCCGGTGATGGCGATGGCCCGGCCGCCGAGGCGCGGCTTGCTCTCGACGGCGCGCACCGCCAGGTAGCCCATTACGATTGCCGTGATCGAAGCGCTCACGCCGAGGAGGCCGAAGAAACTCGGGGCGAACGGCCCCGTCTTGTCGCTGCTCTGGAAGGTCGAAGCGAAGCAGAAGGCGCATGGCCCGCTTATCAGACCAACCAGTAGCGCGATGATCGCCAGGACCGATGGTTCGCGTGGCCCTTGGCCGCTCCGCAGCTGGAAGTTCTTGCACGGCCCACAGAGCAGACGGTCACGCAGCGTGACGACACAGCGGTCGCAGAATGCCTCACCGCAGGCCGCGCAGGTCTTCATGGAAGGCGCGTCCTCGTGATTGAAGCAGACTGCCGGATCGCGCCGGTGCTTCCCCGGCGGGCGCTCGCGGCGCGGGCCTGACTCGTCACCGTCGTCGTCTTCGTCCTCGTCGTCTTCATCTCGCGGTCGCCGGCGCTGGCTCCACGACGGGGCGGGTGACGCCCTGGGCGGTGGTTGCGGCGGAAGTGCCTCGGCGGGTACTGTACTTTCCCACGGCACGCGATTCCCCTGCCCGCATGAACAGAACACGAGCGTGCCTGCCGCCTCTTCCGGACGATGATGGGTCTTGCCGCACTGTTTGCAGGCGAACCAGATCATACGCGAAGCTTCCATAGATCGCCGACCCGCGCGCAGGTCATGCGGACGGTTGTTGCCGATCGCCCAGCGCCGCCGCCAAGTCAAGGACGAACTTCTCGTCGCTCTGGTACACCTCGGGCGCCAGGTCGAGGCGTTCCCGAAAATACTCCGCGGTCGCGCGGAACAACCGGGCCCGCTCCGTCACCCGTAACTGTTCGCGCCGCAGGCACAGGTCCAGGAGCGCCTGCTTCTGCAGCCGGTCGAGTTGCCCCAGCCGCTGCCGCAGCAGCGCCTCGCGCTGCCGCGGCGCTTCGCCGGGCTGGTCCTGCAGGGCCAGGAACGGTTTTGCCCGGGTCTCGACATGGACCACCAGCGTTCCCGCCGCCAGATCGCCGAGGCGACGGTTCGACCGGTTGCAGGAGGCGACCGCGAAGCCGAGCCCGTACAGGAAGAAGGGCAAGGGCAGGCCGTCCACCGCGCGGAGCACGTTACGCACGGCCGACTGGTAAAACGTGATGCTCGTCCCTTGTTCGCTGATAACTCTGATGCCCAGCAGCCGCTTGCCGAGCGTTTGACCCGTCCAAAGCCACTCAAAGAGGAGGAAATATCCCCATATCAAGGCGAACTGCCACAACACCACCACAGCCATCCCCAGACCATGCCGGCCGATCTCCAGCACGCTCCCGAACATGACTCCGACGACGAACAGCACGGCCAGCATTCCCAGGTCCGCCAGCCAGGCAAGGAAGCGCGAGCCCAGACCGGCCACCCGGTAATGGAACGGCACCTTTTCGGTGGTGATGACCTCGTGCAGGATCATGGACGATTCTCTTCGGGCAGCGCGTGGTTGCCCCAGCCGAACAGCAGGACGTAGGCGACAAACACCAGGGCGAAAACGGCAGCCACGGCCAGTTTGAAGCCGCTGCCCAGGAACCAGTCGGGTGCCCGGGCGACGCCTGCTTCCAGGATAGCGGCCATGGCGAGCAAGGGGAAGCAGCCGGCCACGAGAAGCAAGGCCTGCTTGCCGCGCCGCGCCAGTTCCTCCAAGCGCGGCCAGGGACGGGCCTGGATCATGCCCTGCGCGAGAACGAAACCCGCCGCCCCGCCGATAAGCACCGCCGGGATCTCCAGCACGCCGTGCGGCAGCACGCCCGTGGCGAGAGCGACGTACTGGCCGGCCTCGATGAAAACGGCGCCCAGCGCTCCCATGATGACGCCGTTATAGAAGACAACCCAGGCCGTGCCGACGCCCAGCGTCATTCCCAGCGCGAAGGCAACCAGGCTGACGCTCGTGTTGTTGGCGAAGAGGTGGCTGGAGAATGCGGTGAATTCGCCGGTGCTTTGCAACTCGCCCGCGCCTTCGCCCGGCTGGATCATCGGCATGTCGGGCAGCAGGTAAGCGCGCGACACAGGGTCGAAGTACGACACAAGGAAGCCGAACGCCGTGCCGCCCAGGAAGAGGACCGTTGCCAGGACGAATTGCCCAAAACAGCGGCGGAACATGGCTGGAAAGCCCCAGAAGAGATGGCGCACGAAACTCCACGGATTCGCCTTCCTTCTGGCGTAGATGACGAGGTAACAGCGCGCGACGAGGTCGTTGAGGTAGTGGACGGTGGTGTCGCCGCTCACGAAAGTCTGGGCCTGGTTGAGATCGGAGGCGGCACGGCGATAGAGTCGGCCGAACTCGACCGCCTGCTCGTCGTCGAGCGCGGCCAGGCCGCTCCCCTCAACTCGTTCGAGGACTTCCTCAAGCAGGCGCCACTCGGGCCGCCGCTGCTGGATGAAGGTGGCTAGATCCATGACTGCCTCAGATGCGCGCCCCAGTCTTGAGAGCCAGGTAGCGGTTGACCGCGTCCACGGTCAGGCGCTCCGGAATCGTATCAAGCACCATCACGCCCTCTCGTTCCAGCTGCCGCAGCATCTCGCCGCGCCCATGCAGCAGATCGCGGGCGACCAGCACATCGTACAGGTTCTCCGTATTCCTGGGCATCTGTCCCGCCAGCTGCTGCAGCGGCACGTCGGCAACCGCCAGGGTCAGCGGCAGGTGGAACTGCCGCAGCAACCGGGCGGCGTCCCGGTATTCGGTGGAGACCACGCTGTCCAGCAGGTCGGTGAACACCATGGTCAGCGCGCGTTTGGGGTGACGGCCGACGAGGTACTGGAACGCCTCGCGGTAATCGACGTAACACAACTCCGGTTTGACGCTGTACAGCGCTTGCAGGAACTGCGCATGCTGCGCCCGCCCTTTTGCCGGCGGCAAGTAAAGGTGGACCTTGTGCGAGAAGACGAGCAGGCCGAGATTGTCCTGGAACGTCTGGCTGACGTGGGTCAACATCAGCACAGCATTGATCGCATGGTCCAGTTTGCTCAGGGCGCCGACACGCGCAGCCATCATCCGGCCAATGTCGAGACAAAAAATGATGTCCTGGCTGTGCTCGCTTTCGTGGACCGCCGTGATCGGTTTGCCACGGCGGGCGGTGGCTTTCCAGTTCACGGCGCGGTAATCGTCGTCGATCGTGTAGTCGCGGAAGTGACTGAACTCCCGGCCGGCGCCTGGCAGGCGCTTCGAGCGATAGCCGCCGGCACGCACGAGCGTGGTCCGCACGAGCGCCTCATAGCGTCGCACCTCGAGCAGGTTGGGATACACCTGCACAGGCTCGCCGGCTGGCACGGTGCGGTCGACCCAGGCCAGCCGCAGTGGGCCCCGGCAGCGCAGGTAGACGTTGCCGAAGTTGAAGTTGCCGCGGTCTGCAGGCAAGAGATGATAGCGAACCTTGGTCCAGCCGTGTCCCGGCACGATGGCCCTTGAGAGCAGTGGCTCGACCCGGAACCGCGGCGGCGGTTCGTCGCGGACGAGGACATGCAACGTGCGGCCGCGCGGATTCTCCAGGACCAGGACGACTTCGTTGTCCGTGCCCAGCGACAGGCGCGCCGGCCGTTCGCGCCGAACTTTGACAAGAAATACCCGCCGCGCCAACAAGGCATCGAGCAGGAAAAGCAGAAGCACGGTACCGTCGAAAGCCAGGACCAGCCAACGAACCGATGCAATGATTGTCTCGTGCGGCAGCGAGTCAGGCAGTAGTGGGCGCAACGGCAAGTACGTTAGAGCCTGTTCCACAAGGGTCAGCATCACGTTTTC
>JRHI01000447.1_pt1 | contig 45019 bp, 36 predicted proteins | sample 215371 | NCBI WGS metagenome assembly JRHI01 (sample SAMN02929681, study PRJNA255918) | sediment metagenome | biome: cave system; feature: Ice Cave; material: Sediment; isolation source: sediment from deep within a dark volcanic ice cave with no known source of... ... | reverse complement strand
ACCCGGGACGGGTCGCCCAGCCAGCGTGTTGATTCGTCGTGGCAGCAGGTTACAGGTTAGGAGGTCAAGCGCACGGCGCCGTACCAGCGGCTGGCGTAGTAGGGAGAGGTGAGGCTGCTGATCTTGACGCCGGTTTGCTCGTTCTCAGCGTGGATGAACGTATTGCCGCCGATGTAGATGCCGACGTGGGACAGCCCCCAGGCATAGGTGTTCTGGAAGAAGACGAGGTCGCCCGGCTGCAGATCGCCGTAGGAGACCGGCGTACCCTGGTCGATCTGGGTGAAGGTACCGGTGCCGATGTTCTTGCCGAGGACGTGGAGCGCGACCCAATAGGTGAACCCGGAACAATCGAAGCTGTCCGGCCCGTGGGTCGCCCAGACGTAGGGATAGCCGAGGTACTGCATCGCGTAGTCGGCCATCGCCTGCCCCTGGGCGCTGCCCGTGCCGCTGCCGGCATCGCCGCCGCCGCCGGTGCCGCGCGGCGTGACCGGCGCGTCGGTCCAGGTCAGGTAGTCGCCATGCATGTAGCCGGTCAGACCGTCCCAATCGACCGGATAGAACCCGTCACGGCGCGGACCGGTGACGGCGACGACGGTGCCCGTCGCGGCGACAGCCTCGACCACCGCGTCGGAGCTGGCACCCGATCGAAGACGAAGGTTGTCGGTCGCCATGGCGTGGTCGCCGGCGGTGAGGGTGCCGTGCCCGGTGCCGCCGGTCGCGCCGCCTCCGCTGTCGCCGCCGACGGTGGCGCGAACGAGGAACTCCCAGTGGATGAAGCCGGTGTTGCCCTTGGCGGAAACAGCCACCCAGTCGCCGGTGCTGCCCGCGACGACGTCGACGACCGTGCCCTCGCGGACGACGGTGATCACGGCGGCCTCGAAACTCGCGGCGGCGCGGAGGCGGACGCCGTCGCCGTTCGTGCCGGTCACGGTCGCCCGATCGCCGGCGGCGAGGTCCGCGTGTGGGGCAGGAGTTCCCGGCCCGCCCGCGGTGCCGCCGGAGCCGCCGTCGCCGGCGGGGGCGCCGACAAACTCGGCGTGGACGAAGCCGCTCTGGCCGGCGCAGACGACCGGCTGCCAGCCGTCGGTCGCCGCGCCGCGGAGCGAGACGACCGTCCCCTCGGCAAGCACGGTGATGACGGCGGCGTCGAAGCTCGATCCGGTGCGGCAGCGCGCCCCGTCGCCGTTGGTGCCCGTCACCGTCGCGCTGCCGGTGGGAGTGCCGCCGCCGGCCGAACCGGAGCCAGTCGTGCCGGTCGCGAGGAACTCGGAGTGGACATACCCGGTGCGACCGACGCAGCGGACCGGCTGCCAGCCGCCGGCCGCCTCGCCCATCAGGTCGACAGCAGCGCCCTCGTAGAACTTCGTAATCACGGCGGCGTCGGTGCTCGGCGCGGCGCGGCAGCGGATGCCGTCGCCGTTGGTGTTGACGATGACCGCCGTACCGGTGCCGGTGGCCGATCCGCCGGTGCCGCCGCCGGCGACGGCACCGGCGGGCGAGGCGAGGAACACCCCGGCCATGTAGCCGGTGGCCCCGTCGACCGAGACGCGGTACCAGAGCGAGCCGTCGTCCGGCGAGGCGACGGGGCCGTCGACCACTGTGACCGTCGTCCCCTCGCTCAAGGAGGCGACGATCGCGGCGTTCACGCTTGGGCCGTCGCGGAGGCGGACGTGATCGCCGTTGGCGCCGGCGATCACCGCCGGGCCACCGATCGTCAGACCGGACGCGGCGCGCGTCACCGCCGGCGCCACAACGGCCAACGTAAGAACCACCGCCAGGATCAGCGAAAACCGGCGGCTCAGGCGGGTTCGAGTGCGGTTCAACGGACGACCTCCGTAGCGGTGGTTCGTCCGTCAGGTTGCAGGGCGGGCTCGAGACCGCGGTCGATCCGTGGTGAGCCCGGAGGTGATCGGGAATCGTGGCAATGGTCGCAGCGTCAAGGCATCGACGAGCGGGACATGCCGAAGATAACAAACGAGGCGTCGGCAGTCAACAGCAGTTGTCAGGAAAAGGAACTTCGGCAGAAGCCTTTGTGACTTTGGTGTGAGATCGACAATGCCTTTGCCAATGAGTCAACATCGACGAAATCTGGGGCGCGGAGGAGGTCGCGTTTGCAGTGGAGCGCGTTCATGGTGACGGCGAGGTGTCCGTTGGTGCTCGGCAACCGAAACGCTCCGCCCGCATGCTAGGATGCCCAGGAGGATCGGGGGCGATGGTGGCCGGGCGGGAGGGACCTGGCACTTCAGTGCCGGACTCTACCGACAAAGCCCCAGCGGGGCTACGCACGGACCGCAGCCGCGTGAGCCGAGTTTGACCTTGCTCAGCGCGGGGGTCAGCTCCGCGCGGGAGGACCGCTCGGCAGCGATCAGGAGATCCACCATAAGCACACCGCTCAAACCTGCCACGCGGTTCGTCGCCACTCGCGCCGGCCATCCGGGCGGATGACGAGCAGCGGCGTGGCGGCCGGACGTGGGACGGTTGGCACCACGCTGCCCGCGTTCGCCGGCGCCTCGTTCCTGGTCGCGCTCGACCGCGCGATCTTCGCACCCCTGCTCCCGTCGCTGGCGCGGGATCTCGGCACGACGGTGGGCGGCGTGGGGCTGGCCGTGACCGCCTATGTCGTCCCGTACGGCCTGTGTCAACTCTTCTACGGACCGCTCGGCGACCGGATCGGACGGGTCGCGGTCGTCCGCTGGTGCTTTCTCGTCTTTGCGCTCGGCACCGGGCTCTGCGGTCTCGCCCCGTCGCTGCCGGTGCTGATCGCCCTGCGGGCGGCGACTGGTGCCTGCGCGGCGGCGGTGATCCCACTGGCACTCGCCTACATCGGCGACGCCGTGCCCTATGAAGGGCGGCAGGGGGCAATCACCAACCTGATGGGCGCGACGTCGCTGGGGAGCGCCCTCAGCACGGCCGTCGGCGGCATCATCGGCGGCATCGTGTCGTGGCGGGCGGTCTTCGGGCTGTACGGAGTCTGCTCGCTCCTGGTCGCGGCCTTCCTCTTCCGCCTGGCGGCCGATCGTCCGGTGTTGGCTGCGGGGGCGACGGGGCGGGACAGACCGCGGTACGGCGCTGTCCTGCGTGAGGGACGGGCGCGGCGGCTGTATCTGCTCGTCGGATTGGAGGGGACGATCGTGCTCGGGGCGTTCACCTACCTTGGGGCGTACCTGGACCACCGGTTCGGATTGGGCTATCTCTGGATCGGGTTGGTGCTCGCCTGCTACGGCGTCGGCACCTTGCTGACAAGCCGGCTCTTCGGCCGGCTGCGGGTGAGGCCGCCTGAGCCGGTCCTCCTGCTGGTCGGGGGGGCGCTGCTGGGCGGCGGCTTCCTTGCCCTTCAGCCAATCCCCTGGTGGCCGCTCGCCGCGCCGCCGCTGCTGGTGATGGGGATCGGGTTCGCGCTTTTCCACTCGACGCTGCAGACCCGCGCGACCGAGCTGGTCCCGAGTGCCCGCGGCACCGCTGTCGCCCTTTTCGCGTTCACCCTTTTTCTCGGCGGTGGCCTGGGGACCTCCGGGTTCGGGTGGCTCGTCACGGCGCACGGCTATACTCCGCTCCTCCTCGGCGCCGGGGCAGGAATGCTCGCGATCGCGGGGCTGGCTCGTTGGTCGTGGGAGCGAGCCGGTAGCCGGTCGCCACTGGGCGCTGGGAGATCGGGATGAAGATGCGGCGTCATCGACAACGATGTGGAGACTATGGTGTCGTGGCGAGCATGTTCGTGGCGGCGACCATGAGCTGGATGAGGTCGGGGCCGTTGATCTCCTTGGCGGGGTCGTTGATGATGCCGGCCACGACGAACCAGCGGCCGTCGGATCGTTGGAGGAGCCATGCGTCGCTCTTGACGCCCGTTTCGTAGCCGCCCTTGTAGCCGACGTAGGTCCAGGTCTTGGCGTCCCAGGCGAGGCCCGGTTTGAGGGACAGGGCATCATGGATCGGTGCCAGCCCCGGTTTGCCGGCCAGGTGGTGGAGGTAAGCCAGGGCGCGGCAGAGGTCGGTGGCGGAGGCGAACCACTCGACGGAGTCGATCAGGTATGACCCAACCCAATCGTCGTCCTCAGTCAGCGTGTTGGCGGCGGGGTCCGCCTGCGTCGCCAACATCCGGCGCTTCGTCGATTCGTCGGCCGCCACGTAGGCGTTGATCTGTTGCTGAGTGAAGCGCAGCTTCATCGCGAACCACTCCCGCGTCAGGAGGAGCGGCGTATTGCGCGCCGCGGCGGCGCTGCCCATCTTGCGCATGACCGCCTCGACGTTCTCGCGCCCGAGGCGAGTGATAAGGTGGTCGGTCGCGGTATTGTCGCTCTCGGAGATCATCTGCTCGGCGTAGTAGCGGAGGGGGAAGACGGTGCCGGCCGGTGCCAGCCGCGTGTCGCCGCTCGGGAGACTCTTCAGGTCGTCGCGGATTGCCAGCGGCTCGTCCCAGCTCGCCTGCCCCAGCTCGACCTCATGGGCGAGGGTGCCCAGGACGTAGAGCTTGAAGGASGAGCCGATCCCGAGCGCCGCGTTCGGGTTGACGGTGGCCAGCGGTTGACACTTGCCGTGGACGAGCTCGGCGGCGACGAAGCTCGTCTCGGGTGCGACCGCGCGGACCCGGGCTTCGAGTGCCTTCCAGGACGCGGGCGGTTGGGCGGGCGGCCCAGGCGACGGGGCGGGCTCGAAGAAGAGGTCCACGATCCGGTGCGGTGCGGCCGGTTCGACGCCAAGCTTGATGCGCCAATCGACGCCGGACGCCGTGGTTAGGATCGCGTTGGCGCGGGTGTCGGTGACGCCGCCCTCGAAGCGGGCGATCGCGACCGGCGCGACGGCACCGACATAGTCGCGCAGGACGCCGATGATCCCCGCGGGGTTGAGCGCGGCGAGATAGTCGGGGGCGAACCGACCGGCGACGTCGGCCTCGGTCAGCCCGGCGGCACCGTCGTTGATCTGGGTGAGCGCCCAGGCGAGTTGCGTGCCGGCGGGCGATTCGGGGATGGCGCGCCCCGCTGTGCTCGCCGCTCCGGTCAGCGACGTGGCGACGACGAGCCAGAGGGCCGTCAGCACCCCTAGCGGGCGGCGGAAGTGCCGGACATGCATGGTCGCCTGTTCCTTCGCGAGCCACTCGCGGCTCGCCGCTACGAGTATGGGACGGCACACGCGGTGGCGCAACCAGCACCGGGCCCACGCCTTGGGCTGAGTCAACCTCACCGTGCGTTGGCTCGGGGCGTTTCATGCTCGAGGGATGGCGCTCGCGGGGCGGGCGGACAGCGCCCAGGGGGGCAGCCGGTTCCCGGTTCCGACTGGATCGCGCGGCGGTCTCCGGGGGTCGCATTGGTTGAGCGCGGGGTCGCTTGTTCCGCGCAGAGCAGCCATTCCGACCAATGCGCGATACTGCCGGGGTCATTGGGACGCGGACAGACAATCGCAAGGAGCGACACGGGGGATGCAGACGACCGTCGTCGGCCGGTCGGTGAGCGGGGTCGATACGCCGGCGCTGTTGATCGACCTCGCCGCTACGGAGCGAAACATGGCGATCGACAGCGTCGAGAACGTCCGCGAGCTGGACGCCGGCGCGCGGGCGGCTGCCATGACGCAGTGCTCAGTGCTGAGTGCCCAGGGCCGAGGGGCCTGACACGTCGTCGTGTTGAGGTTAGCGGGACGTCTCTGATCGCTCGGCACGCACAAGGCAACGGAGAGGTGGGGCGATGATTCAGCGTGCGCTCACGCTCGCTCTAGCCGTCATCATCGTTGTCCTCGCGCTCGGGATGGCCGGAGCGCGTTCGGCAGGCACCGAACGGTCGCGGCTCGGCGCGCCTCGCGCCGCGGTTTCTTTGCCGCGAGCAGCGAGCCCTGGTGCGTCACCTGGCGCCGCGCCCGAGATTCGCGCGAGCGTGCCGGCGGGCGTGGCCCTGGATCTGCTGGCGAGCGCGAAGGTCGATCGCTTGCCGTCCGGGCGAGTCGCGATCGGGATTGAGCGAGTGCGCCTGGAACCAGGTTCGGTGGTGAGCCGTCGGGCCGGCGGGCCGGAGGTGCTGTTTGTGGAGTCCGGGGCGCTGAAGCTCGATGCGGTCGAGGGCGGCGGACGGTACGGCGAGGGCACCCAGGCCTTCGTGCCGGCGGGGACGACGTACTCGATGCAGAGCGAGGCGGCCCGTGCCGCGACACTGCTGCGGCTTTGGATCGACCCGGTCGCGGCGGGGACGCCGGCGGCCGTGGCGACCCCGGCGACGGCGGGCGGGACGCAGGTTCTCGTCGGGGGCGAGGTGTCGCGCCTAGTGTCGCGGCAGGCGACCATGTTCCTGGCGCGGGTGACGGTGCCGCCCGGTGTCGACGCAGGCAGCCAGTTCTTTTCGGGACCGGTCGGTGTGGCGGTTGAGACCGGGACGATCACGGTGGTCGGGTCGGATGGGAGGCTGCTCGATCTGGAGCCTGGTCGCAGCGTTCTGATTCCTGCCTACACCGCCTACCGGGTTCGGAACCGTGGGAGCGGGCCGGTCGTCGCCCTGGTCGGCGGTCTGTTGGCGGCCGAGACGTCTGGAGGGGTCGCCCCAACGCCGACGGCGACCCCCGCCGTCGATGTCCTGGCGACCGCCCGGGCCGCGGGCGCGGGCGCCGCCGCGACGGCCGCCGCCCTGGCGACGCGGGCGGCGGCGCTGGCAGCTACGGTCGAAGCGCAGGCTGCCGAGATTGCGGGCGGCGAGACCGCCCAGGCCCGTGCGGCGGCAGACACGCGGGCGACGGCTGCCACGCAGGCAGCCGCTGCCCGGGCGACGATCGACGCGCTCGGTGCCCTGCGGGTCGCCGGCGAGGCGAGCCTGGCGACTACCCAGGCGGACCTGGCGACCGCCCAGGGCAGAGCGGCGGCGCTGACGGCCGGACAAGTTGAAGCGGCGAGGACGGCGACGGCTCAGTCGGCGACGGTCGGCGCCCTGGCGGCTCAAGTCGGCGACGCGCAGGCGACAAGCGGGGCGCTCGCGGCGACGGTTGCCGCCCAGGCCACGGCGGCCGCGGTGGATCGCGCGGCCGCGGCCACGGCGAATGCCCTGGCCACGACGGACGCTGGGGCAGCGGCCGCAACGGTCGCCGCCCTCGCGACGTCCCAAGCAGTCCAGGCGACGGCGATCGGAAACCAGGCGAGCGCCGCCAGCAGCGTCGCGGCGGCGGCAACGGCCGCCGCGTCCGAAGCGGCGGCGGCCGTTGCGACCGCCGCAGGACAGGCGAGCGCCGCGGCCGTCACGGTCGCCGCGCTCGACGCGACGAGGAGTGCGGGCGAGCGCGGGCGGGCGACGGCAGAGGCGCAGGTAACGGCCGCGGCGGCGACGATCGCGGCACTGGCGACCCAGCAGGCAGAGTCGTCGCGGCTGGCGACGACGTCGCTCAACGCGAGCTACGTCGAGGAGTCGATCCAGGTCGACTCCGGGGGCGTGGTCAACGGCGACCGGCAGGCCACCGACGCGGCGCGCGCGGAGCTGCGGCGCGTGCTGGGCAAGTACGAGCAGGGCAGGTGCCGGGCCGGGGTTGTCCTCACCTTCGGCCATGGCGCGACGATCGGGCAGGGGACGGTGCTGGCGGGGGCGCTCAACACGCTGATCGCCGACCTCTTCCCGACCGTCTTCGGCGGCACCGCCTTCGACGCCTTCGGTGATCTCAACCAGCCGCACGGCCAGGTCGACATCCGGCTCTACTTCTTCACCGGCTGCGGGCCGGCCGAGGGGACTCCGTCTGCGGGAGGGTAAAGGGCGGACGACCGCTAGAAGTGTTTCACCAGCTCCGCGAAGCGGTCGAGGATGAGCAGACGGTCCAACCCGACGTCAAGGTCCTGACGTTCGAGGCGCCACGTGTGATGGTGGGGGATGTAGACCGCATTGAGCCCGGCGGCGAGGGCGGGATTGATGTCAGACTTCGGCGAGTTACCGATCATCCATGTACGCACCGGTTCGACGCCAAGCTTGGCGATCAGCCGATGGTAAGCGGTCGCATCCTTCTCGGCGGTGATGATCGCGCCTGAGACGTAGCAGGCAAGCCCGGAGCGGTCGATCTTCAGCCGCTGTTCTTCGAGATGGCCTTTGGTAAAGAGCACGAGCGTGTGACGAGTGGCAAGCTCGCGCAACGTCTCCTCGACGCCGTCAATGAGCTCGATCTCCTGGCGCAGGATGCGCTCGCCGAACCCCATGACGAGGGCGAGATCGGCGTCGTCGATGTGCCGCTCGGCCAGGCGCTCGTAACACTCACGCAGGTTGCGGGAGAAGCCGGCCGCGCCGTAACCGTGGATTTTGATGTTGGCCAGCTCGATCTCGTCGAGGACGGCGCGCACCTCGGCCGTCGTCAGCGCTGAGTGGTTCAGGAAGTCGAGGAATTCGTCGACCGCCCGCTCGAAGTAGACGTTGTTCTCCCAGAGCGTGTCGTCACAATCGACCAACAGCGTCTGGCGTTGATCAGCGTACGTGCGTCGCATGTTGACCCGCGCTCACGGCCCCCTCGATGCTTGGCCGACGTTTCACCGGAACCACGGACGACACATCCACGCCGCGCGCTCTATGTCGTTTAGTCTAATACACGGCCACGGTGAAGATGAGGAGTGGCCGTGCTGGTCGGGGCGCTGCTTGCTGCGCCCTGACGAAACCGGACCCCGCATCGTCACCGTGGTGGGATACCAGGCTGAGCTGTTACCTGGTTTGCTGATGGTTGCCGGAACGGCGCTGCGTCTGGCAAAATGGGGGTTCGCCCCGCAGGGGGAGAGGGTTGCGTCGTTCGCCCCGCAGGGGGCGGAGCAGGGTTGAGGTTGTGGCCGGCATGGAGCGCGTCGAAGCGGGGAAGCAGGGGCAATCGCACGGCCGGCGCTGGATGGGCGGCAACGAGGTGCGGCGCGCGTTTGTGCGGTTCTTCGAGGAGCGGGGGCACCGGGAGCTGCCGAGCAGCTCGCTGGTGCCGCACAATGACCCGACGGTGCTGCTGACCACTGCCGGGATGCAGCAGATGACGCCGTTTTTCCTCGGGCTGGAGACACCGCCGGCGGCGCGGCTCTCGTCGGTCCAGAAGTGCTTCCGCACGGTCGACATCGACGAGGTCGGGGACCAAAGCCACTGCACGTTTTTCTTCATGCTCGGCAACTTCTCGGTCGGCGACTACTTTAAGCGGGAATCGCTGGTCTGGTCGTGGGAGTTCCTGACGCAGGTGATGGGGCTGCCGGGCGACCGCTTCTCGCCCTCGGTGCATCCGGCGGATGCGACGGCCTACGCGATCTGGCGAGACGTGATCGGGGTGCCGGAAGAGCGGATCCAGGTCGCGGGGAAGAACAACCGCTGGCTGCAACCGGAGGACAACTGGTGGGGGCCGGTCGGGCCGACCGGGCCGAACGGGCCCGACTCCGAGATCTACTTCGACCGGGGCGCGGAGCACGGCTGCGGGCAGCCCGACTGCGCGCCGGGCTGCGGCTGCGCCCGCTACCTCGAAGTCTGGAACAACGTCTTCATGGAGTTCTTCCAGGCGCCGGACGGGAGCCGGACGCCGCTGCCGAAGCAGAACGTCGACACGGGGATGGGGCTCGAACGCCTGGCGATGCTGATGCAGGGCGGGAACTCCATCTACGACATCGATCTCTATCAGGCGATCATTCAGCGGGCGGCGAAGCTGGCGGATGTCAGCTACGGAGTGGACGACGCGGTCGACAGCGCCTTGCGCGTGATCGCCGACCACATCCGGGGCGGCACCTTCCTCATCTCCGACGGGGTGCTGCCGGGGAACGAGGGGCGCTCGTACGTGCTGCGCCGCATCCTGCGGCGGGCAATCCGGCACGGGCGCAAGCTCGGGCTCGACCAGCCGTTCCTGGCGGAGATGGCGGGAGTCGTGATCGACCAGTTCGCCGGTGACTACCCGAACCTGGGCGAGCGGCGTGGGCAGATCGCGCGGGTCCTGACGCATGAGGAAGAGACGTTCGGGCGGACGTTGAAGCACGGCGAAGCCCGGTTCCTCGACATCGTCGCCGATGCCGCCGAGGTCGAAGCGCGCGAGGCACAGACCGCGGCTCGAGCGGCCGGCATCGGCTCGGAAGGGAGAGCGGCCGGCGTCGTGTCCGGGGAGGACGCCTTCCGTCTCTACGACACCTACGGCTTCCCCATTGACCTGACCGTCGAGATGGCGCGCGAGCGCGGTCTGACGGTCGATCAGCTCGGGTTTGACCAGGCGATGGCGGCCCAGCGCGCGGCGAGTCGCTCCGGCGCGGCGTTCAAGAACGCGGCGCGCAGCCGGACCGAGCTCTACGCCGCGGCCGGAGGCGGGAAGACAGAGTTCCTCGGCTACGCCGCTACCGACGCCAGGGCAACGGTCGTCGCATTGCTCGGGCCGGACGGGGTGCTCGAGGAGGCCGAGGCGGGGCACGAGGTCGAGGTGATCCTCGATCGGACGCCGTTCTACGGGGAGTCGGGTGGCCAGATTGGCGATACCGGGACGATCCGGACCGAGACGGGAGTGATCGACGTCGACGACGCGGTCAAGCCGACGGCGGACCTGATCGTCCACCGCGGTACCGTGGCGGAAGGGTTCGTGCGCGCGGCCGAGCGCGCCAGCGTGACTATCGACGGCGCGCGGCGGCAGGCGATCCGGCGCAACCACACCGCGACACACCTGCTGCACCGGGCGCTCCGGATCGTGCTGGGCGAGGGGACACACCAGGCGGGGTCGCTGGTGGCACCGGACCGACTGCGGTTCGACTTCACGAATCTCGACCCGCTGCGGCCGGAGCAGACGCTGCGGGTTTCGGAGATCGTCAATCGGGAGATCCTGGCCGATCTGACGGTGACGGCGCAGACAAAGCCGTACAAAGAGGCGATCGCGGGCGGCGCGATGGCGCTTTTCGGCGAGAAGTACGGCGACGTGGTGCGGGTGGTCGAGGTCGATGGGTTCTCGAAAGAGCTCTGCGGCGGAACGCACGTCGGGCGCACCGGCGAGCTCGGGCCGTTTCTGATCGTCTCGGAGGGCAGCGTCGCGGCGGGGATCCGCCGGATCGAGGCGCTGACCGGCGAGGCGGCGGTCGAGCGGATACTCACCCAGCAGCGGCTGCTCGAGGCGATGGCGCGCGAGCTGCGCACGCCCTGGCACGAGGTGCCGGCACAGGTCAACGCGATCCAGGAGAAGGCGCGCGCGACGGACCGGGAGTTGGCGCGGCTGCGCGGGCAACTTGCCGGCGCGCAGGCGGGGGACCTGCTGGAGCGGGCGGTCGCGGTCGACGGGACGCAGGTCCTCGCGGCGCGGGTCGAGGTTGAGACCAAGGACGGGCTGCGCCAGATGGGCGACCGGCTGCGCGACCGACTGCCGTCGGGTGTGATCGTGCTCGGCACGGTGATCGACGGGCAGCCGAGTCTGCTCTCGATGGTGACGCCGGATCTCGTCCAGCGGGGCGTGCGCGCGGGCGACGTGGTGCGCGAGGCGGCGGCGCTGATCGACGGTCGCGGCGGCGGTCGACCGGAGCTGGCGGAAGCCGGCGGGAAGGATGCGACCAGGCTCGACGACGCGCTCGCCGCGGTGACCGGGATCGTCAAGCGGGGCCTGTCGGCATAGCGGCGGCAGTCGGGAGACGACGGAGAACCGTGATCAGCGCCAGACATTTGTCGACCAGGGGCTGTTCAGGTCGACGCGAGGCGGCCATGGAACGGGCGGTGTCCGCCCTGGTCGAGGACCCCGACGGCGGAGAATGAAGAGACCCTGTTTGTCGATACCATTGCCCCGGCAGCGGCGGCGGATGAATGACGTCTCCCGACTGCCGACTGCCGTCTGAGATGACCGACCGAGGCGCCACGATTGTCGTCGGGCTGTCCGATGCGCTGCCCGATGTGCTTGAGCGGCTGCGTGGCGCGGCCGGTGGTTCGGCGGTTCTTGAGATCCCCGATGCGAGCTCCGTGCTGCTGACGGCGAGCGAATTTCGCGCGCTCAAGACGACAGCGGATCGGGAGCGGGTCGCCCTGACCGTGGCGACGGGCGATGCGCTTCGGCAGCAGCTGGCGGCGATGTTCGAGCTGCCTGTGGCAGACGCCGGCGAGGGGACGCCGGCGGCACCGCCGGCGGCATCGGGCCCAGCAGCCTCCGGTCCCGACTCTACGGCCACCGAGGCGGAACAGGGCCCGGCGCCCCAGCTGGGGCACACGGCTCCCACCTCTCGCCCCTCCCCCAACATTGGGGGAGGGGAGGGGAGGCGGTCGCTTGATGGTGACCGTGATCCAGCCGGCCCGGACAAGGCGACAGCCACGGGTGGCCGGGCGTGGCCGGCGTGGCCGGTAGCGGCCAATGATGGTGCCGCGGCCGAGGAGGCAAAGCCGGGCGCGCAGCCGCATCGGTCGGACTTGCTGCGCAGGGTGCGGAGGGTCAGCCGGCGGACGGTCTTGATCGCGGCGGCGGTCCTCGTGCTGGCGATTGTGCTGGCGGCGGGGGCGACGTATCTGTTCTTCTCGCGGGCGGCGGTGGCGATCGCGCTCAAGCGGCAGCCGGTGAGCGCGCAGGTCGTGTACACCATCGCAGCGTTCGGTGCGAGCGACCGGAGCGGCTCGACGGTGATGATCGCGGCCCAGCCGGTGACGTTCGACGTGCCGGCCCAGATGACGGCGCCAGCGACGGGGACCAAGGCGGTGGGGGACGCGACGGCGAGCGGGCAGGTCCGCCTCTCGAACCCGACCGGGAAGGACGTGACGATCCCGGCCGGGACGACGTTCACCGATTTCGATGGAGTGCCGTTCGTCTTTGCCGCGCAGGCAGTCGTTGCGGCGGGGAAGCAGGCACAGGCCACGGTCAGGTGCGGGCAGCCGGGGACGGTCGGCAACCGCGCCGTCGGCGCGCTGACCGGCAAGCTCGATTCGGGCGTCTACGTCAGCAACCGGGATGCGCCGGTGCAGGGCGGAACCGACCGCCAGGTGCAGGCGGTGGCGCAGGTGGATCTCGACACGCTCAAGACCCAGGCCGACGAGCAACTGCTGACGACGGCGAAGGCGAGGACGCTGCCGGACGGGCGGAAGCTGCTGCTTTCGTCGGTGCGTCCCGGCGCGGCGACGGACTACGTCTTCGACCATCGCGCGAACGACGAGGCGAAGTCGGTCTCATTGAACGCGACCCTGCATGTGACCGCGCTGGCATACGCGCCAGCTGACGTCGATACCCCGGTGCGGGCCGCGCTCCGGCAGCAGCTGGCCGCGGGCGCGCCGGCCGGTTACGCGCTCGACGAGGCGTCGCTGAAGGTGGCCGATCCGACCGCAGTGGCGGAGCAACCGGACCTCGCTCGATTCCAGGTGAAGGGGGACGCCGATGTGCGTGCGGTGATGACCGACGCCGAGCGCGCGGCGCTCGCGACCGCGCTGGCGGGCAAGAGCGAATCGGAGGCGGCGGCGTACCTGCGCGGGCTGCCGACGGTCGACCGGTTCGAGATTACGTACTCGCCGAGCTGGCTGCCGGGGCACATCCCGTCCTCCGCAGGGCGGATCGACGTGGCGGCGACGTGAGTGGCGGAGGGGGAAGGCGGGAGTGGGTCGGGACACTAACTCCCCAACCGACGGAGGAGACGGGCGGCAATGGAGTGATGCCTCGGCAAATTCGGAATGACGGAGCATTGCGCCAGCGCGGTGGCGGGCGGGTGATCGGGCTCGACGTCGGCGCGAAGCGGACCGGTGTGGCGGTGAGCGACGAGCTCGGGATCGTGGCGACGCCGGTGGGTTTCGTGGTGCGCGGGTCGCGGGACCGGGCGGAGTTTCGGGACCTCGTGGCGCGGTGGGGCGTGACGCGGGTGGTTGCGGGGTTGCCGGCCGGACTTTCCGGCCGGGAGGGACCGCAGGCGGCCGATGTCCGCGCCTATGCCGATGCCCTCGCGGCCGAGCTGGGTCTGCCGCTCGACTACTGGGATGAGCGGCTGACGACGGCGATCGCGGAGCGGTCGTTGATCGCGGCCGGAGTCCGGCGGCAGAAGCGGCGAGAGCGGGTCGACGCGGTCGCGGCGGCGATCATGCTCCAGGGGTATCTCGATGCGGCGGCGTACCGGCGACGACGCGCAGCGCCGCACGAGGAGTGATCGCCCGTTCATTGCCCGGGCCCTGCGCCGCGTTAAGGCTCACCGGGCCCCGTCGCTTCGTCCCGGTCCTCGCCGAAGAGCCGATCAAGCACCGGCTTGACGACGTCGTAGCCATAGCCCCGGCGGACCAGGAAGCCGCCGAGCCGGCGCCTGGCCACGGCTGGTTCCACGCCCGCGTACGTGCGCAGCTTCGTCCGGCCGAGGTCGAGCGCCGTCGCGGTCTCATCTAGCCCGGTCTCCTCAATCGTCTGCTGGATCAGCTCGCGCTCGACACCCTTCTGCCGCAACTCCTGCTCCAACAGGCGCCGGCCGCGTGGCTTGTTCGCCTCCCGGTTGTCGACCCAGTACCTCGCGAACGCCTCGTCGTCGACATAATTCCAACCTTCGAGCTTCGCCACCGCCGCGTCGATTGTCTCCTGCACGAACCCTTTTCGCCGTAACTGATCGCGGATCTCGTGGGTCGAGCGCGGTCGTCGCGCCAACAACCCAAGCGCCGCGTCCGTCGCCTTCCCCACTTCGTCCAGCGCCTTCAGCGCCGCGACCCGTTCCGCCGTCAGCTCCTCTCCGACCGCCAACCCCTCTTGCTGCGCCAGCGACGCCCTCATGCCGAGCGCGAACGCGCCGTCGACGAAGACATTGACCCGTTCCGGGTCGCGCTCCTGCGGCTCGATCGCACTGATTCGGGCGTGGTCGGGCACCGAGCCGCGATCGCTCACCATTCGATCCTCAACCCCGGTCGGGCGCTCTCGCTCCGTCCCGCGAACGCAGAACCTCTCGCACGCCGTTCGTAGGCGCCTGTTTCAGCATCGCCCGATCGGGGGTACCCTACCCCGGCCAGACAATCGTCGGCAACCGACCGCCGTTCGAGGAGAAGTCATTTCCCGTGCCCGAATTGTCCCGCTTCGCCACACCGTCGTTTGAGATCGATGCTCTTCGCGCCGCCGAGTTCCCCCTCACCGCGCGCTGGGCTTACCTCGACCACGCGACCGTCTCCCCGATGCCGGCCCGAACCGCCGCCGTCATTGCCGAGCGGGTCGCGGCGCTCCAGGATCCCTCGCAGGAGACCGGCCAACGCGAGGCATTCGCCCGCGAGGGGCGAGAGCGACTTGGCCGTCTGATGCGGGTGCCAGCGGGGCAGATTGCGCTCCTGACGAACCTCGCCGAGGCGATGGCGATCGTCGCCAACGGGCTGACCTGGCGGTCGGGCGACGAGGTGGTCATCCCGGAGCAGGAATTTTCCAGCCTGGTCTATCCCTGGCTCAACCTCGGCCGCCTCGGCGTTCGGGTGGTGTTCGTCCCGAAGGACGGCCCCACGACCGATCTCGATCGGATCGCGGCCGCGATCACCCCGCGCACCCGCGTCGTCGCCGTCAGCCACGTCGAGTTTCAGAACGGGTTCCGGCACGACATGGCGGCCCTCGGCGCGCTCTGCCGCGATCGTCACGTTTTGCTCGCCGTCGACGTGACGCAGTCGCTTGGCGTGCTGCCGGTCGACGTCCCGGCCTGGGGCGCCGACGTTGTCGCGGCGCACGGCTACAAGTGGCTGATGGCCATGCATGGGATCGCCGCGTTGTTCATCTCCGCAGCGGCGATGGAACGCGTCCAGCCGACGGTCCCGGGTCGTTCGAGCGTGACCGGCGGGTTCGAGGCGCTCGACTTCGCGCTCGATTGGCACCCTGATGCCCGCCGCTACCAGAGTGGCGGCCCGAATTGGATCGGCGCTGCCGCCCTCGCCTCGTCTCTTCGCCTCATCGAGGAGGTCGGCACCGCCGCCGGTGCCGATCAGGCGACGGCCGTCGCCGATGCCGTCCTCGCCGGACTGCATGCCCTGCCCGTCGAGATCACGAGCGACCTCCGTCCGACCCACCGCTCGCAGATCGTCTCATTCACGACGGGCTCCCCCGAGCGCGACAAGACCCTCGTCTCACGCGCGCGAGAAGGCGGCGTGTCTCTCGGTCGGCGTGGGATGGGTGTCCGGATCGCGTCACACTTCTGGAATTCTGTCGCGGACGCCGAGCGACTGATCGACGTGGTTCGCGCCGCGGAGTGACGATCGCGCGGTTGCGGAGCAAGCCGGTCGGGCGGCCGCCCGGTCATGCCAGGATGGCGACCCACGCTAATACCCGACCGCCTCCGGCGGCAACCCCCCGGCGGCACAGAGCGGGCACTGACCCTGCGGGTAGGCGTCGTAGAGCGTGTTGAGAAGACCGAAGACCGGGTGGCCGGCGATCTCAGGGCTGGCCGAGTTCCAGAGCGTGGCGATGCCGACCACGGTGGCGCCGAGACCATCGACCGCTGCCGCGAAGCGGCTCATCGTCGCCCCGCTGATGATCAGGTTGTCGATGAGCAGGACGCGCTGCCCGTGGATCAGCCCGCCCAGATTTTCGGCAATCGTCGCCTCGCCATTCTTCGGGGTCGCGTAGACGATCTTCGCCTTCGGATCGAGGAAGTAGCCGACCCACTGCGCGAGTCCGGCCCCCCAGATCGAGGGCGCCGCGATGGTGTCGAGGTGATCGGTGAAGAAACGTTTGGCGATCGCGTAGCCCATGTGGCTGGCGAAGCTGGGGTCGGCCAGGAGCAGGTCTCGATTGAGCAACCCGGCGCTGTGTCGTCCCGAGCGAAAGGCGAAGTGCCCCTCGCGCAGCAGACCGTCTCGCTTGAGCTGCGCCACGATCGTCGGATCGAGCGTCGCCATCGCGGCCCTCGTCTTCCCCAGCCCAACCCCGGCGGCACCCGGAGAGGCGCAGCCGCTGCAACGCCGCAGCGTAGCATAGCACGCGATCCTCGCCGCCTTGCCGGCGATCGCACGGGGTGCCGGGCATACCTCGACCAAGGGGACGGCGCCGGTGGCCGGGCTCTGGACGAGTTGGGAGGACGCGCGTTGGTGCGCCAGCCGGGTTCAGCGCGGTTCGTCGTACCGCGCTGCGCGACACAGCCGGTGCCGCGCCTGGTCGCCGGGCCGGTGCGTCGTGATCGTCATGGTCGGAAGCCGCCTGATGAGCGCCGCTTGCCGTGCATGATGGGGGTGAGCGCGGGCGCCTCGGTTGCCGCTGGTTGGTCGGCCACCGGCTCGTCCGTCACAACGGACCACCCGGGGCGCCGCTCCGTCGCCGCAGGGCGGACAACTCTACCTGACCCGCGCCGGCGGTCGATCCACCGTCCGATCGCGGCGAATCGCGTTTCCCACGAGCGCGGCGCGCGGGAGGAGGTCCGCCGTGCCATGCACGGCGGGATCCCAGCGCTGCGATCCCAGCCCTGGGTGGCGTTAGGGGAAATTAGGGCGCGGATCGCGATGCGGGTCGGGATGGTTCGGACCGCCGACCTCGCGTCCGCGGGCGGGGTCAGCAAGACGCTGCGGCTGGTGACTGCCCGTCCCACCATCACGATGCGCCCGCGCGGTGCAGCGCCACGATCAGCATGACGCCCGCCAGCATGAGCGTGGCAGGGACCGGAAACCAGTCCATTGCGAAGCGCCGGATCGAATGGCGGCGGGTTTGCTTGGGCGGTCGTCGGTCAGCGAGGTCATCGCGGGCGCAGGTGGCGTCATGTGCCATGAAGGTCCTCCTCGGCCGTGCGTTCCCGGCCAGGCCTTGCCTGGCCGGGTGATCGCAGTCGCCGCGGCAACCCGGCCGACCTGATCGATCAGGGCATCCTGACCCGAGGCCCCGAGGTTTTGCGTCGCCGGCTTTCGCCGGGTTTGCCCTTCGCGGCTGAAAGTCCTGCGGCCGATCGGTTGTGCGGCCCGGAACTCCCAGGACTATTAGGCTATCCAGAATGGGGATGAAGTCCATGGCCCAACGGTCATCGCCGGTCGGGACCAACGTCCCGGGTCGCGGGTACCCGAGTCGCGGCCGGTTCAACCGTCCCGCCTGGCGAGCGTCTCGACCAAGGCGAGCAGCGCGTCGCGCGGTGGGTTGTTTTCCACCTTCGCCGCGGTCAGGAGCGCCGTCCGTGCCTGGTCATGGTAGGCGGCGACGTGCGCATCGACCGCCTCCCGGACGTGGTAGGCGTCGAGCAGGGTCAGGACCCGTGCGACGCCATGGGCGTCGATCTCCGGTTGGGCATAGATTACATTGAGCTCGGCGAGAGTGGGGGCGCTGGCGCGCTCGCGCAGGAGCAGGATCGGCAGGCTCTGCTTGCGACGCCGGATGTCGTCGGCCGCCGCCTTGCCGGTGGTCGCCGCGGCCCCCCAGATGCCGAGCACGTCGTCCCGGACCTGGAAACCGAGCCCCAGCGCCAGCCCGAAGGTGGCGAACCGATTGGCCGTCGCCTCGTCAGCACCGCCGAGCAGGGCGCCTGCCCAGGCGGCGTAGCGGACGATGGCCGCGGTCTTCCCCTCGATCAGGCGCAGGTAGTCGGACGGGGTGACGTCGGCCCGGCCTTCGAAGCCCAAGTCGAGCACCTGACCGGAGACGATCGCGAGCGCCATTCGGTCGAACGCGGCGCTGAGCCGGAGGGCAAGGCTGGCGGCAACGCCGCATTCCGGCAGCCGGTAGAGCGCGATGTGGGCGACGGCATAGAGCGCGTCGCCCGCATTGATCGCCTGCCCTGTTCCCCAGAGCGACCAGACGGTCGGGCGGTGCCGGCGCGTCGGGCTCTCGTCCTGGATGTCGTCGTGGATCAGCGTGAAGTTGTGCAGCAGCTCGATCGCGGCGGCCAGTGGTGGCGCCGTGGCCGCGGTACCGCCCGTCGCGGCGCAGCTGAGGAGGGCGACCGCCGGCCGGATCCGCTTGCCGCGGTCGACCCGGCCGTTCGCGGCCGGCGTCAGCGTCGCATCGAGCCAGCCCAGGTGATAGCGAGCCATCCCCGCCAGGAGCGGCGCGCCGCCGGCGAGGACGGCCATGGCCGTCTGCAACTCCGGCTCGAGCAGGGCGTCGATGTCCAACCGATCGGCGCGTCGATCAGCCGCGGTCGGATCGGGGGCAACTGTTGTCAACGGCGTCCTGCTCCATTCATGCCGCGCCGGCCCGGATGACCGGCGTCGCGTGGAAGCTTACCGGTCGCGACCGACGCGTGCCGTAGTCTGGGCGAAAGGTAGACGAAGTGGCCGCATCCGTGGGGGCCGGGCTGTCGTAGAATACAGTGGTACGGCGTCGCTGGCCGGCGCCGTCGCCGGTACACCCGCTGGGCCGCTCAGGTGGATCGGTTCAGGCATTCGGGTCGCCGGGAAGGAGAAGGATGGGTAACGACCATGTTCTATTTTGATCCGACGTACTTGCTGTTCATGCTGCCTGGGCTCATCTTTTCGCTCTGGGCGCAGAGCCGGGTGCGGGGCGCCTATGCCAAGTTCAGCCAGGTGCCGAACCAGGCCGGTCTGACCGGGGCGCAGGCCGCCCGCCGGGTCCTCGACGGGAACGGCCTGACGAACGTAGCGATCGAGGCGATCCCGGGCGACCTGAGCGATCATTACGACCCGCGCAGCCGCGTCCTGAGTCTGTCGCAGGGGGTCTACGGGGTGCGTTCGATCGCGGCGATCGGGATCGCCGCCCATGAAGCCGGGCATGCCATCCAACACGCCAAGGCCTACACGCCGCTCAAAGTCAGGACAGCGATCGTCCCCGCGGTGAGCATTGGCTCGCAGTTTGGTTTCATCCTGCTGCTCGCCGGGTTCTTCCTGCACATCACAGGTCTCGCCTGGGCCGGCGTCGCGCTGTTCGCGTTGAGCACCGTGTTCGCGTTCGTCACGCTGCCGGTTGAGTTCGACGCCTCCCGGCGGGCCAAGCAGGCCCTGGTCCAGGTCGGCATCGTCGATGGCGGTGTCGCGCGCGGGTCGGAAAGCCAGGGCGTCGCCTCGGTCCTGAATGCGGCCGCCTGGACCTACATCGCCGGCTTTGCCGTCTCACTGCTGCAGCTCCTGTACTGGGTCAGTCTGCTCTCGGGCAACGGTCGCCGGCGGGACTAGCTGCCCGCCACCGTGAACGTGCGATGTCGGGTTCGTCGGCACGGCGGCCGATCATCTGCACCGTGGCCGTTGACTCGTCCTCCGACGATCATCGTTTGGCGGGTTTGCGGTTGGCGAGCGATCACGCCGTGCCGCGCAAGCGGAACGCCGCGCGGAGGTCGCCGATGTGGCGTCCGTTGTGGTTGCGCAACAGCGGGCTGTGCCGCTCCAACAGCGCGCCGATGACCGCGGGGTCCGCGAGGCGAAGCTGGTCGAGGATCGCCGCGACGACGACCGCGTGGGCGCGGGACGACCCGTCGGCGATCCGGACCGCGACCCCGATTCGCCGTGACGGAATCGCCAGGCAGATCAGTCCCTCCGCGCCGCTCTTGGCCGCGATCGCGCCGCCCGAGATCGCCATCAGGTCCGTGACCAGCGCACCCGTCCCGGCCACGTTCTCCGGATGCGCCGCCATCGCCGACCGCAGACGGTTGAGCGCGACCGTGTGCTCGCGTCCGGCCCCGAACGGGGTCTGCTCCGGCGCGGCAAGAGCGGCAAACGCGAGGGCAAATGCTCGTACCGTCGCCCCGAACGTCGGGACGCTGCAGCCGTCTGTCGCCAGCCGGAGCGTGCCTGCGTCTACGCGGCAGACCTCGGCGATGACCATGCGGATCTGCCGCTGGACAGGATGCTCGGGGTCGAGGTAGGAGTCGATCGGATAGCCGAGATGGCGGCAGGTCGCGAGCATCCCCGTGTGCTTGCCGGAGCAGTCGCACTGCAGCGGCGACGGCGGCACGAGCCCCGCCAGAATGCGGCCGGCTTCTGCTTTGTCGCCCGGCAGCGGCATCCCGCACTGCAGCGCTGATGCCGGCAGCCCGAGCCTGGCCAGCATCGCGGCGACCGCCGCCTGATGATGGGGCTCGGCGTTGTGCGACGCGCAACAGAGCGCCAGTTCCGCCGGGGTGAAGCCGAACGCGTCGGCGGCGCCGCTCTCGACCAGTGGCACGGCCTGGAACGGCTTCGCCGACGACCGGAAGTAGGCGAAGATGTCCGGATCACCCGCCGTCGCGACGGTTCGGCCCGAGGCGTCCACCACCGCGATCGTCCCCGCATGGACGCTCTCAACCGCCCCACCGCGCCTCACCTCCGCCAGTATCGTCGTCACCGGTCCATGTCCCCCCAGCGCCGATCGCCGCACGATTGCCGTGGCCGGCGCATTCCCAGCGTATCCCAATCGGCCATCGGCCATCGGCTATTGGCTATTGGCTTGCGGCTATTGAAACGTCGCAGATCGTCGTCTCCGCGAAGTGGGGAACCGGGAAGACGACCAGGACGTGGAGCACGTCTTCGCCCGTGTTGCGGAAACCGTGGACGACCCCCGGCGGAATGAAGAGGCTGATACCCGCGCCGATCGCGACCGTCTCCCTCCCGAGCGTCGCCTCGCCCGAACCGGACAGAAAGGTCAGCGCCTCCTCGACCGGGTGGGTGTGGAGCAGGACGCGGTCGCCCGGGCGCAGCCATTGCTGACCGAGGAAGATTGCGGTTGCCCCGGTCCGCTCGGTGACGATGTGCCGTGTCGGCAGTCCGCTCGGGCTCGAGACGATCGGTAGCTCCGTGTGGACAATTCGCGCGCCGGCCGCGGTGGGCCTGCTGCCGGTGGTCACGCTGCCCCTCCTCCAACCGCGCCGATCGCGCCGATCGCCGCTGCGCAATGCAGTCTACCCGAGCCGCGCGGGCGAAACCGGCACGGCGTCTTTGACGTTGATTGAAACGAGGGATCAGCAAGCAGGGGCGGAGGCGAACCGAGCGTCCGCTGTTCCACAGGAGCCGGCGATGCCGCGAGCGTTCGTTTCATCCATCAGGCTCACCCGGCGGCAGGTGGTCGCCTCGCTGACCGGGCTCGTCGCGGCCGTCGCGGCTCCCGGCTCGAGGTCAATCCTCCGACAGCCGGACGGGGTGGCGGCCCAGGGGGTGACCGAGTCGACCGCCCGCTACTTCGCCGAGACCGGTCACAACCTGAAAGACCCCTTCCTCTCCCGCTGGCAGGCGGCCGGCGGCCAGGCTGTGCTGGGCGCGCCGATCTCCGAGGAGCGCTACGATCCGGACGTCGGCGTCGTCCAGAACTTCGAGGCGCTGGCACTCGTCTTCAATCCCGCGCTCGATCCGCCCTGGGACGTGCAAGGTCAGCACCTTCCGGCCGGTGTGGGCGACCAGATCGCGCCGGCCGCGGCGCGCAAGCCGGTCGCCGGCTGCCCTGCCGCGGCCTTGTTCTGCCAGTTCTTCCCTCAGACGGGCCACAGCCTGTCCGGCGGTCTCGCCTCCTTCTGGTCGGTCAGCGGCGACCTCGCGATCTTGGGCATGCCGACGTCGGAGCCCTTCCCCGACCCCGCGTCCGGCGCCACGGTTCAGGTCTTCGAGCGCGCGGTGCTGGAGGACCATGGGGCGCAGGATGTGCGGCTACGCCCGCTCGGCAAACAGCAGGCCGCGGCAACTGGGCTGCAGGGCGATCCCGCCTTCCGGCCGGCGCCGCCCAACGGTGGGGTCACCCAGCTCGTCAGGTCGCCCGACGGTCTGCGCCTGCGGACCGGGCCGCGTCTGGACGCGGACGTCGTCGTCGTCCTCCCCGACAACGCCGAATTCATCGCCGCTCCCGGCGGTCGCGGCGCGTGGGTTGCGGGCTACACCGACGGCTACTCGGGCTGGGTCTCGGCCGACTTTCTCAAGACAGCGCCCCCCTTGCCGACCATCGCCCGGTCACAATGGAACACGAACATCTGGCAGGGCGCGGCGCTGGGCCAGACGAATGTGCGCGCCGAACCGACGACGCGGTCGCCGGTCGTCACGACCCTCGCCTACGGCGCTCCGGTCATCGTCACGGCCTGGGTGAAGGGCGAGGAGGTCTTCACCGGCGCCGACGAATGGGCCCAGATCGGACCCGGCCGATACGTCTACGCGCGCAACGTCGGTCGCAACGCGCCCGTCCTGCCGACGCCCCTGCCGCCCGACGCCCCGACCGCGGGCAAATGGATCGACGTCGACCTGACTCAGCAGTTGATGACCGCCTACGACGGGCGCACCGCGGTGCGCACCGTCGTGATGACCTCCGGGATGGCCGGTTGGGAGACCCCGAGCGGGGTCTACGCGATCAATAACCGTGTGCCGAATGAGACGATGACCAGCGGCGCGATCGGCGCCGAGCACTACTACAAGCTGGACAACGTCCTCTTCACCCAGTACTTCACCGACCGCGGCCATGCCATCCACTACGCCTGGTGGCGCACGCCGGAGACGATCGGCCGCCCCGGCAGCCACGGCTGTCTCAATGTCCTCCTCGACGACGCCCGCTTCTTCTGGGACTGGGCCACCATCGGCACGCCGGTCTCTGTCCACGAGTAGCGGGATCGAACCGCCGTTTGGGCGTGCCCATAGAGGAGGCGATAGTAGCCAAGCATCTGAGGAACGCCCTCAGCAGGATCGGAGTCGGATAGAACACCTCGCCCCTGAGGCCGAATGGGGCAAGCACGCGAAGCCGTTCTGGACCGACGTACTCGGCGAGCTCGGCGTCCAACGCCTCGATGTCAGGAAGGGCCGCGACCGTTCGTTCGCGTGCCGGTTGGAGGTAGAGGGCGCGAATCTCCTCCAGGCGTTTCGCGAACGAGACCTGGAGATTCGGCATCATAACCCGGAACATCCTCGAGGAGTCGTGGTTGGGCGGTTCGCCGTTCAAGCGCGCACTCCTCCTTACATCGCAGCCGGCGCTCCGCAATGTCGACGTATTCACGACTCAACTCGATGCCAACAAATCGACGACCGAGCGCGTGGCACACGACTCCGACCGTGCCCGAGCCAAAGAAGGGATCGAGGACAACATCGCCCGGCGCGCTGCCGGCCTCGATGCAGGGGGCAATGAGACTCGGCGGAAAGGTCGCAAAGTGTGCATCCGGGAATGGTTCGGTATTGATGGTCCAAACGGTTCGGCGATTCCGCGTCTTTCCAAGCGCCGTTCCGTTCTGGATCGCCGGCTCTTGCATCTCCTTGTAATCGTATGTTCGCGCTGGCTGGGACGACCGGCGGGAGGTCACGTCTGCTTATCCGGACCGGTGGTGGTCCGCGCCGCGACGCCAACATGTGCCGCCTAACTGACACCTGGTCATCAGTGCATGAGGCCGCGCGGTAGGAGCGCACCGGCGAGGCCGAGCCGCTCGCCGTCCGACGCCACTGGAAATTGGATTCGACACGGCGAGGAGCGGTGCTAGGGGAGTTTGACCCGCTGGTTGCCGATCTCGGGCCGATCGCTCCCGGCGTCGTATGCCGGTATCTCCTCGGCGACGAGCGCGAGACCGTCCTTTCGGAGACCCTGGACGACGGCGTGCAGCCACGGCACGTCGGTGTCCGAAAACCCCTCCCGAACGCGCGGCCCAAGCTCGGTCAGTGCGATCGCGGCGCCGCGGCCGGCCGCGGCCGCGTGGTCCCGCAGCACCGCCAGCACGCGGCCGCGGTAGTAGCGGTTCGACCCCGCAAAGGCGGACTCCTGCTTGAGCCGCACACCGCGGGGCAGCTCCGAGAGCGCAGTCTGGATCGCCGGGTAGGCGCGGCAAACCCGCTGTAGGGGGCAGACGACGCAGGCCGGCTTGCGCGCGGTGCATTGAAGGGCGCCGAACTCGATCAACCCCTGGTTCCACTCCCAACCGCGTCCGGGCGGCACGACGGCCGCCGCGATGGCGGCGATGGCGCGCTCGGAGGCGGTCGGTCGCGGCACGTCGACGCCGACGAAGAGGCGGTGCAGGACGCGGCGCATGTTGGTGTCGAGGAAGGCGGTGTCCTGTTCGAAGGCGAAACAGGCAATCGCGCCGGACGTATACGGCCCGATCCCCGGCAGGCAGCGCAGCGCCGCGGCGTCGGTCGGAAAGACCCCGCCCAGCTGCTCCGCGACGTAGCGCGCGGTGCGCTGGAGGTTCACCGCGCGGCGGTTGTAGCCGAGTCCCGCCCAGGAGGTGATCACGTCGCCGGTCGGCGCCGCGGCGAGGGCTTCGACCGTCGGGAAGCGGTCCAGAAAAGCGTGGTAGTGCGGAATGACGCGGTCGACCTGCGTCTGCTGGAGCATGACCTCGGAGACCAGGATGCGATAGGGGTCCCGCGTCCGTCGCCAGGGAAGATCGCGCCGGTTGGCCGCGAACCAGGCGAGCAAGCCAACGCGGACGGCGGCGATCGTATCGCCGTCGACGTCCGCGCTGGAGCCGCTCGGAGTGCCAGAGACAGGGTCCCACCCGATCATGGTCAAAGTCTAACGACCCGAACAGGCGTTCGGCCAGTCTCGGCGGATTGATGAGCGCCCTGTCGCGCCGGGGGCGCTAATCCTTCGTCGGCTTTTTCGGCCGCTTGATCTCGGTGATATACGTCCGACCACGTACCGTACGAACAAAGTCGTCGAAGACGGTCAGCGCCTCGTCGGCCGGCGCGGGTGGGAGCATCTTGAGGTAGGCGGCTGTCCCGTCTGGGAAGACGAACGTCGGAGTCCCGAACACCCCGTAGCGCTCCCGCCCTTCCTCGTAGTCCGCACCGATCTGGGCGAGCAGCGAGCGGTCGGCCAGGTCGCGCTCAAATCTGCCCGGGTCGAGACCCGCATCACGGGCGGCGGCAAGCAGTGTCTGTCGCCGGCCATGATCCTGGCCTGCGGCGTGCCGCGCTTCGAGGAGCGCCAGGTGGAATCGGTCGAAGGCGTCGTCGCCCTGGTTTCGCGCCGCGATCGCCGCGTGGAATGAGTCGCGGCCCCGGCTCCGGTGCTCCGGCGGCTGCTCCCAAAGCTTCCATTCGGGTCCCTCGGGCGAGTTGATCTGTTCGAGCGGGAAGTAGCGCCAGTTGACCCGTACTCGATTGGCCAATGCCAGGTTGACGTCCCGCAGCCAGACCGCCGCGGAGTGTACGTACGGTCAACCGTAGTCGAAAAACACGTCGCAGACAAGCTCGTCGTTCACTTCATCCCCCGATCGGTAATCTCACTTCCTCCCTCCATAGGTAACCGAAATGCCTGCTGCTGTCAAACTGGAAGTGGTCGTGGATTACTCGGCTGGGCGGCGTGCATCGCAGCGCCCAGGCCGTGCCACGACGCAGTCACCTGCGCTCGCAGCGTCGCGGGATCGCCGCTGTTGTCGATCACCGTGTCGACCCGCGCGATCTTCTCCGGCGTGGTCGCGGGCTGCGCGGCGACCCGACGCTCGGCGTCCTCGTGTGAGAGACCACTGCGCCATACCAGCCGCTCGACTTGCTGCTCGCGGTCGCAACGTACCAGCCAGACGCGGTCGCAGACCCTGTCCATTCCGCTCTCGACGAGTTTGACGGCGGCGACCGCGACCACCGGGGCCGGCGAGGCGGCGATCTGTGCCTGGACGGCGATGAGGATGGCGGGGTGGGTGAGGCGATCGAGGTCGGCAAGCGCCCGCGAGTCGGCGAAGACAGTGGCGCCGAGGGCGCGCCGGTCGATCCGGCCGTCGGCGCCGACGATCCCGGCGCCGAATCGCTCACGCAGGGCCTGCCAGAGGGGACGACCGGGCTCGATCAGCTCGTGGTAGACGGCGTCCGCGTCGATCGTCGCCGCACCAAGCGCGGCCAATTCGCGCGCGACGGCGCTCTTGCCACAGGCGATGTTCCCGGTCACGCCGATGACGAAGGGGTGGCTCACACGGGCTCGGTGCCTCCAGGCTCCCGGCGCTAACGGGCCGACGGCGGGCCGGCCACCGCCTCGAACTGAGCGGTCAGCTCTTCCCAGTGCGCGTACGCCCCTTCCAGCTCGCTCTGCACGCGCTCGTACTCGGCGCCGAGGCGCGAGAGGGCGCCGACGTCGGCGTCGATGCTGGCGACGGTCAGGGCGTCGCTCAGCTCGTTAAGTTTCCCTTCGAGGCGAGCGATGTCCCGCTCGGCCGCCATGAGCGACTTCTGGACCTTGCCGTCGGACAGCGCCTGCCGAGGCGAATGCTGCTCAGCCGTCTGGACGCCGTTCGCCGGGACCAGGACCGCTTTGGACCGCTCCGCGTCCTTCGGCGTCTCGGGGCGCCGTCCGAGCTGGCGCTGATAGTCGGTGTAGTTGCCGAGGTGCTGCTTGATCGTCCCGTCGCCGACCGCCCAGATCCGCGTCGCGATGCGGTCGATGAAGTACCGGTCGTGGGAGACGAAGAGGATCGTGCCGGCGAAGTCGGAGAGCATCTCTTCGAGCGTTTCCCGCGCCGAGATGTCGAGGTGGTTGGTCGGCTCGTCCAGGATCAGGACGTTGGCGTGCTGCAGCAGGAGCACGGCCAGGGCGAGCCGCGAGCGTTCGCCTCCCGACAGGGCGTCGACCCGCTTGAAGACGTCGTCCTCGCCGAACAGGAACCGTCCGAGGAACGTGCGGGCGGTCTCCTCGCTCATCGATTCGGCAGCGAGGATGGTTGAGAGTGGCGTGTCCCCGCTGGCCAGTTGCTCGTGCGCCTGGGCATAGTAGGCGGTCTTGACGTTGGCGCCGAAGTCGAAGCGACCCTTGAGGGGCGGGATCTCGCCGGTCAGCGTCTTGAGGAGCGTCGTCTTGCCGCTGCCATTGGGACCGATCAGCCCGACGCGGTCACCCCGCTCGAGCGCCAGCTCCGGCGTCCTGACGAGGATCTCGGGCCGTGGGGCGCCGTCGTTGTTGCGGACAACGTAGCCAAGCTGGAGCGGTGTGGACGACAACACCGAGCGACCGCTCCGCAGAGCGGCGCCGAGGCGGATGTTCAGCTCCTGGTGCTCTTGAGGCCGTTCCAGGCGATCAAGGCGATCGAGGCGCGTCTGGCGCCCCTTTGCCTCGCGCGAACGTTGCCCCGCCTTGTAGCGTCGAATGAAGTCCTCGGTGCGGCTGATGAACGCCTGCTGCTCCTCGTACTCCTTCTGCCGGCGGGTGATTCGCTCCTCGCGCAGCGCGAGGAAGCGCGAGTAAGGCGCGGGATAGTCTTCGAGGCGGCCGAAGGCGACCTCGAGCGTCCGCGTCGTGACGCGGTCGAGGAAGTAGCGATCGTGGGAGACGATCAGGCAGGCGCCCGCCCAACCGCGGAGAAACGTCTCCAACCATTCGAGCATGTCGAGATCCAGGTGGTTGGTGGGCTCGTCGAGGAGGAGCAGATCGGGGGCGGCCAGGAGCGCCTGGGCAAGCGCCACGCGCGTTTTCTGGCCGCCGCTGAGTTGGTTGACCGGCTCGTCGAACTGGTCCTCGGTGAAGCCGAGACCGAACAGGACCTCGTCGGTGCGGTGCTCAATGTCGTAGCCGCCAGCCGTCTCGAAGCGCGTCTGCAGGCGGTCGTACTCCGCAAGCAGGGCTTCGAGGTCGCCGTCCGCCGCAACGCCCATCGCCCGCTCGATCTCGCGCATGCGATCAGCCGCGGCGAGCACGGCCTCGAAGGCCAGGCGCGTTTCCTGGCGCAGCCCGCGGTTGCTGGCAAAGTGTGCTTCCTGGGGCAGATAGGTGATCCGGAGCCCGGCGGCGCAGACGATGCCGCCGGCGCTGGCGTGCTCCAGCCCGGCGATGATGCGCAGAATCGTCGACTTGCCGGCGCCGTTGACGCCGACCAGGGCGACGTGCTCGCGCTCCCCGACCTCGAACGAGACGTCTTTGAAGATCTCGTCGGTAATGTAGGTCTTCGCGAGATTGCTGACCGTCAGGATCGTCGTTGAAGCCATCTCACTCTGCTTGTTCGGCGGCCGACGCAGGTCGGGCCCTCGCAGGCTCTCGACGAGACCGCCCCAATGGGCGGGAACTGATCGGATCAGGGGCGGGTGAGATCGCGCCGCGCCCCCGCCAGGTCGTTCCGGACGCCGGTGAAGTATACCAGGGACCTGCCGGGGGTCGGTTTCTTTGTCCGCCCAGGGGCCAAGTCGAATGCCCGCAAGGGGCGCGCTTGATATCCGAACACACTGTCCGTACACTTCCCAGTGCCGGTCGCCATCCGGCGAGCAGCGAGGACGAGCCATGCTCTGGCCCGAAACGACCCAACGCGGCGGCGACGGCCGCCTGACGATCGGCGACGTCGCGCTCGACGACCTCGCCGCACGCTTCGGAACGCCCCTCTACGTCTATGACGAGGCGACGTTGCGCGGTCGCGCCCGGCGGATTCGGCGCGCCTTCGCCCGAGCCTACCCTCGTTCACGCGTCGTCTACGCCGGGAAGGCCGGCCTCTCGCCGGCGCTGGTCGCGATCCTCTGGCAAGAGGGGCTGGGGCTCGACGTCGTGTCGGGTGGCGAGCTACACGCGGGTCTGGCCGCCGGCGTACCGGCGCCGGCGATGACGTTCCACGGCAACAACAAGAGCGAGACCGAGCTGCGGGAGGCGCTGGCCGCGGGCGTCGGGTTGATCGCGGCCGATAACCAGTTGGAACTAGCGACCTTGGCTCGCTTGGCGACGGAGCTTAGTACGGGGGTCCCCCTCTTACTCCGGCTCAATCCCGGCGTCGCCGTGCATACTCATGGCAAGATCGCAACGGGAATCATCGACTCGAAGTTCGGCTTTCCGCTGTGGACCGAAGACGCCGCGGAGGCGGTGCGACGGGTGGTGGAGACGCCGGGGCTGGATCTGATGGGCTACCACGCGCACCTTGGCTCGCAGCTCTTCGACGTCGCCGCGGGTTGGCTGGTCATCGACGCTCTGTTCGACTTCGCCGCTGCGATGCGCGATCGCCATGGCATCGAGCCGTCGGTGATCTCTCCGGGCGGTGGCTTCGGTATCGCCTATGAGGACGGTGCGCCGGAGGCGGCGTTTGAGGAGTGGGCGGCGGTCATGGGCGCCGCCACCGCCGCCGCTTCCGCCCGGCACCGCCTCGCGCTACCGGAGCTCGTTGTGGAGCCGGGACGGGCGATCGTCGGACCAGCCGGAGTGGCAATCTATCGCGTGGGGGCGATCGAAGGAGATCCCACGGGTGCGTCGCTACGTGTCGATCGACGGCGGCATGGCGGACAATATCCGCCCGTCGCTCTACGGGGCGCGCTACACGGCGGCCCTCGCCAACCGCCCCGCGGAAGGTGCGCGCGAGCCGGTCACGATTGCCGGCAAGTTCTGCGAATCGGGCGACGTGCTGATCGAAGACATCGCCCTGCCGCATCTCGAAAGCGACGATCTCCTCGCCGTCCCGGCCGCCGGTGCCTACTGCCTGGCGCTGGCGAGCAATTACAATCATGCGCTGCGGCCCGCCGTGGTGCTGGTCAATGAGGGAGCGGCGCGCTTGATTCGCCGTCGCGAAACGTATGCGGATTTGCTGGCCGCGGAGGTGTTGCCGTCATGAATGCCCTCGACCGTCCGCCCTCCGGAGCCCAACGCGGTTGCGCGGCTCGCCACGACGTAGTAGCGTACCGCCGTTCGCCGACCGACATGCACCCGACGGCGCTCGCCGTGTCGGGGACGGGAATCGCCGAGCCATCCCCGTCTTCCTGTGCTGGAGCTTTCACCCGTGGCCCAAACCGCTAGCGCCGATCCTCATGACGACTTCGACGACGTGGATGAGTCGCCGGTCGACGACGACTTGTTCGACGACGAGGCACTCTCGGGGCAGAGCGAACGCATGAACATCAATACCCGCTATCCCGCAGCCTCCCCCCCGCTTGACGACGAGGTCTTCGGGGAGCGCGACCCCCTCGACGCGCTCGACGAGGACCTGCCGCGCTTTGTGGCGGAAGGGACGAACGGGTTGAACGACGAGACTGCACTCCCCCAGAGTGAACCGGCCGACGGCGCGATCGCCTATCACGCGCTGTTGGAGGCGATGCCCCGCGGCGACGGTGAGGCGACGGGGCTGGCGGCGCTGACGCATCGCCTGGCCGAGCTCAGCTCGGTGCTCGCGGGCGACGAGACGGCGCTCGCCGCCGAAGAGGCGGCCGCGGCGGCCGAGGAGCGGGGTGCGCTCGAGCTGGAGAGCCCCAACTACGACATCGGTGGGGGCAGTCTCGACGATCCCGTCCGCATGTACCTGCGCGAGATCGGGCGAGTTCCACTCCTGAACGGCGCGCGCGAGGTCGAGCTGGCCGCGGCCATGGAGCGCGGCGATTACCTTGTTGCCAAGCGGGCGCAACTACGCTCCGATTTTGGGGCACCGCCGGCGCCCGAGGTGATTGGCCGCGCGATCTACCACGCCCTCCGTCAGGGATGGCCGCACGTGCGCGCCCTTTACGAGGCCGCCAACCCCGGCGAGCGGGTGCCGGCGAAGTCACTGGTGCTCAAGCGGGTGCTGCCGCTGACCTCGGTTCCGGAGGAGGCGGTCAAGCGGGTCTCCGCCCAGTTCGACCTCTCACCCGAGGAGTTGGAGGAGTCGCTGCGGCTCCGCGCCGTCGAGTGGGAACTGCTGCCGGTGGCCGTCCAGACTCTTGTCCGCGATGGCGAGGACTGGCCGGAGGACGCGGCGGTCGACCGCCTGTTCCGCGAACAGGCGCCGCGGCTGGCGAGGCGCTGGGAAGAGCAGGTCGAGGCCGGCTGCCGGGCGAAAGTGGCGCTGACCGAGGCAAACCTCCGGTTGGTTGTCAGCGTCGCCAAGAAGTACGTCGGCCGCGGCATGAGCATGCTCGATTTGGTTCAGGAGGGCAACCTCGGTCTGATTCGCGCGGTCGAGAAATTCCAGCACCACAAGGGCTTCAAGTTCAGTACCTACGCGACCTGGTGGATCCGGCAGGCGATCACGCGGTCCATCGCCGACCAGGCGCGCACCATCCGCATCCCCGTCCACATGGTCGAGACAATCAACCGTCTGATTCGGACCAGTCGCCGGTTGCAACAGGAGCTGGGCCGTGAGCCCACCAGCGACGAGATCGCGCTGGTGATGGAGCTCCCGGCCGAGCGCGTCCGCGAGATTCTCAAGATCAGCCTGGAGCCGGTCAGCTTGGAGATGCCGATCGGGGAGGAAGAGGACTCCAACCTCGGCGACTTTATCGAGGACCAGAAGGCGTTGCCCCCGGCCGACGCCGCCAGCCGGCAGATGCTCAAGGAGCAGATGGACAACGTGCTGGACACGCTCGCGGAGCGGGAGCGGGCGGTCCTCGCGATGCGGTTCGGCCTCGAGGATGGACGCAGCCGGACGCTGGAAGAGGTCGGGCGCGAATTCGGCGTGACCCGCGAGCGCATCCGGCAGATCGAGGCGAAGGCCCTGCGCAAGCTGCGCCACCCCTCTCGGGCGAAGAAGCTCAAGGACTTCCTCGACTGAGAAAGATTGCCAGCATCGAGGGCGAGAACGGTGCCTGCGGAGACCAGGAGCCGTGAACGTCCCCGTGCCCTCCACCCGTGGACCAGAGGAGCTCATCCCGCGATCACCGCGGCCTTGGAGCATTTGGAGCCTCGGGGCTATCCTTGACCGTGCGAACGGCGTGCTCAAGCCCTGTTGAGCGACTGCCGGCGTTGCGCTCACTCGGACGGAGGACTCGTGCTCATCGATCGTGCCCGCATCCACGTCAAAGCCGGCGACGGCGGCAACGGATCAGCGTCGTTTCGCCGCGAGAAATTTGTGCCCCGCGGCGGACCCGACGGCGGCGACGGTGGGCGCGGTGGCGACGTTAAGCTGCGCGTCAAACCGAACGTCACCAGCCTCCTCGCCTTCCAGTTCAACCAGCGCTTCACGGCCGAGCACGGCGGCGCCGGCCGGCGGCAGCAGATGCATGGCAAAAATGGCAACGATCTGATCGTCGACGTTGCGCCGGGCACCGTCGTCTGGGACGACGAGTCGGACGAGCTCCTGGCTGATCTGACGGAGACGGGCGAAACCGTCGTCGTCGCCAAGGGCGGCAAGGGTGGTCTCGGCAACACCCACTTCAAGACCTCCACCCGCCAGGCGCCGCGCATCGCCGAGCTTGGCGAGCCGGGCGCGGAGCACTGGCTCCGCCTAGAGCTGCGGCTGATCGCCGACGTCGGTCTGGTCGGCCTGCCGAACGCGGGGAAGTCGACCCTGCTCGCCGCCGCTTCGGCCGCGCGCCCGAAGATCGCCGATTATCCGTTCACGACGCTCGAGCCGAACCTCGGTGTCGTCGAGATCGGCGGCAATGGCGGCCAAACGTTCGTAATGGCCGACGTGCCGGGGTTGATCGAGGGGGCGGCCGGCGGCTCCGGTCTCGGCCACGAGTTCCTGCGCCACGTCACGCGGACCAAGGTGCTCGTCCACGTCCTGGATGCCGCGGGCGGGCTTGAGGGACGGGACCCGCTCGTCGATTTCGACACGATCAATGCCGAGTTGGCGGCCTTCGATTCGACGCTCCCCCAGAAGCCGATGGTCGTCGCCCTGAACAAGGTCGATCTCCCCGAGGCGCGTGACAACGTGTCTCGTCTGCGCGCCACGATCGAAGGACGGCACCGCCAGATCTTCGAGATCTCGGCGGCGACCGGCGAAGGCGTCCCCGCGCTGCTCAACACCGTGGGCGCCATCCTACGCGACGTCGCGCCGGCAGAGCGGGCGCCGGCGGAGAAGCCGCGGGAGCGCCGCGTCTACACGCTGAGCGCCGCCGACGAGCGCGCCTGGCAGGCGCGGCAGCTCTCGACGCACCACTTCGAGGTGACCGGGATCGGGATCGAGCGCTTCACCAGGATGACGAACTTCGAGCTCGACGACGCGGTCGCCCGCTTCCAGCGTGTGCTCGACGTGACCGGCATTAGCGCCGAGCTTGAACGTCAGGGCGTCCAAGCCGGCGACATCGTCCTGATCGCCGGCCGGGAGCTCACCTGGGGCGAGCCAGACGAGACGAAGCCGCGGCACCGACGCGCCTCGGCCGATTGACGACGCGGTGAGTGCGCCGTTCACGGCACCTGGGCGCGCGACCGGATCGTCCCCCCGTCATTCCGAGCGGGGCCTCGGACCGCTCCTCATCGGCGCGTCCGCCGGCGATCCAGATCCGCCCGGCCAGGGCGTCACCCGCCGGTGCGTTTCCTGGGCGAGCCGCTCGGCGTAGATGCCGCGGTAGTCGGGCGGCAACAGACGGGCGATCTCAGTCATGATGAGGTCGGCGGCCGCCTCGGAGGTAACTCGGCGGCCGTCGATCTCGCGCGGCACGCAGAATGGCTCGCCGAAGAGGATCTGGACGCCGCGGTGACCGGGCTTGGGCATCGGGATCTTGGCCTGCTCGCGACCCCGTTTCCCGTTGAACGGCAAGCGCTCGGTGCCGGTCACGATCGCCGGGACGACCGGCACGTTCGCGCGCAGCGCCAGCATCCCGGCGCCCGACTGGGGCGTCTGGAGCCCCCGCGTCGCGCTCCTGGTCCCTTCGGGGAACATTCCCAACGCGATGCCCCGCGCTAGCGTCGCTTCTGCGCGGCGGATCGCGCCGCGGTCGGCCTTGCCCCGGTCGACGGGGAAGCAGCCGATGCGCCGCAGCAACCAGCTGATGACCGGGACCGCGAAGAGTTCCTTCTTCGCCATGTAGTGCATGGCGCGCGGCATTGCGACCTCGACAAGAATCGGATCGGCGTTATGGAGGTGGTTCGAGACGACCAGGACGGGACCGTCCGCGGGAACGCGCTCGACGTGCTTGAGGCGCAACCCGATGACCAGCCAGAGGAGTGGATAGAGAACCGCGCGCAGCAGCTGCCGCGGTCGGCCGCGGAGCGTCCCGCTAAGAATGTCGTCCGGGAGCGCCTGCGTGCGGTTGGTCTCGCTCACGACGCTGTCTCGCCGAGCGCCGCGCCTCGCACGTCGCTCGCCCACGCTTGGCCGGCGATGGCGGCAATCTCCTCGACGATTGCCTCGACTGTGCGTCCGTCGGTCTGGACCACGGTCACGCCCTCGCCTGCCTTGAGTGGAGCGGTCGACCGCGTCGAGTCGGCCAGATCGCGCCGTTCGATGTCGTCGAGCACGCTCTGCTCCAGGACCGGCACGCCCCGCGCCTGAAGCTCCCGGGCACGCCGGCGAGCCCGCTCCTGCGCGGTGGCGTCCAGATAGACCTTGACGCCGGCGTCGGGCACGACAACCGTCGTGATGTCCCGCCCGACCATCACCACCGGACCCTGGGCGGCGATCCGGCGCTGGATCGGCAGCAGCGCCTGCCGGACCGCGGGATGGGCCGACACGGCCGAGACAGACGCGTCGACCTCCGGCCTGCGGATCGCCTGCGTCACGTCTTCCCCGTTCATGCGCACGCTCGGGGCCCCACCGCCTGGCATCGATGGGGCCGACGTCTCGATCCGCAGCGTCCGTGCGAGTGCGGCGATGCCCTCGGCGTCCGACGGCGCGAGCCCGGTGCGCAGCGCGGCCAGGGTCGCGGCCCGATACAACACACCGGTATCGAAGACGCTCGCGCCGACGCGGTCGGCGAGGGCGCGCGCGACGGTCGTCTTCCCCGCCGCCGCCGGGCCGTCAATCGCGATGACCCGTCGATGGTCTTCTGCGCTTCGCCGGTGTTCGGCGCTTGGGCGGTGGTCCCGATCGCTGTTCATGGCGTCCTCGAGGCGGACCGCGGAAGCCCTCGGACCCACCGCCGCGGTTGCCGTGACCTCGAACAGAACTGGGAGCGGGCCGGTTTCGGCGCGCCGGCGTGCGATCCGCGTCGCCGCCGGCAGGTCCGTGTTGCCGCTCGGCGCGGTCCCTCCTCCCGCCAGCAGGACGGTGGGGAGTGTTGGGTGCCGGGGCCCGATCGCGGCGATCGCCCGATCGCTGATTGTTGCCCCGATTGGCGGGGGCGCCATCCGTCCGGCGCGGCGGATCGAACCGTCGCGTCGGAAAGGAGGTGGGCGGCGCCTGCCCTGCATCGCCGCGGTGGTAGGCACCGTCGCGCGTTTCCTGGTCGCGCCCGGCATCGTCACGAGAGGAACGGCCGCGCTCGTCTGGTCGACGCCCGCGGTTCGGGTGCTGACCGACACGGGCGTTCTGGCCTGGGGAGTCCCTGGAGCCACCCGCCGCGTGCTGCCCAGACCGACGATCAGGCGGTCGGTCCTGAAATCGGGTCTCGTGACGAGGCCCCCCGCCGGATCGCTCACGATCGCGCTCATGACCCCGCGCGACGTCAGCCGGCCGGTCGCGGAATGGTGCCTGCCTGCCACCGCCCCCGTCCCGGCGAGCTTGGCGAGGTATCTCACTCGTCGACCGCCCCGCCGGGTGGCGTTGCCCGGGGTACTCCTCGCGCTGCCCGTCGCGAAATTGACCGGGACGCGATTCGGGCCTGCTCTCCGCGGGCCCGCCGGCCAGCGGTCCGGCCTGCGCGGTCGGTCCCCGCCCGACGATGAACGGCGCGCCGCGCGGGGTGGCTGGCTGGGTGCCGGATTGCGGCCGCGTTGGCGGCTGGGAACCCGGTCCGTGCGGTCGGCGCTGGCGGATGACGCGCGGACCGCGCGGCGCTGCCGCGTCTGCCGGGAGGGCGTCGTCGTCGAGGTGCAACGCCTCACGCAGCGTCGTCAGTTCGCCGGGCGTCAGGTCGCGCCACGCGCCGACCGGCAGGGTGGCGCTGCTCAGGGGACCGATCCGAACGCGGCGCAGCCGCTCGACCGGGATCCCGACGGCATCCATCATGCGCCGCACGAGGTGATAGATCCCCTCGTGAACGACGATTCTGAGAATCAGTCCCTCGGTCGTCTCCTTCAGGATTCGCACCTCGAGGGGCACAACCGTGCGCCCCTCGACGGTGATCCCGGTCCGCACGCGCTGGAGCGTCGCATCGGAGGGTCGGACCAGCGTCAGCACGTGGTACTCCTTGGCCAGCTCGTACCGCGGGTGCATCACGCGGTTGGCGACGTCCCCGTCGTTGGTCAGGAGGAGGATCCCCTCGGTGTCCCGGTCGAGGCGCCCGACCGGGTAGACCCGCTCGGGGACCGCGACGATGTCCATCACGGTCCGGCGGTCGCGCTCGTCCTTGGTCGTGGTGATGTAGCCGCGCGGCTTGTTCAGCACGATGTAGCGCGGTCGCTGCGCGCGCAGGAGCTTGCCGTCGACGCGAATCGCCGCATGCATGGGATCGGCCTTGGTGCCCAGCTCCGTGACCACCTTGCCGTCGACGGACACCCGGCCGGCGGTGATCATCGCCTCGGCGGCACGACGCGAGGCCATCCCGCGGGCGGCCAAAATCCGTTGCAGACGCTCCATGAGCGAGTGGCGCTCCTCTCGCTGGTTGGGTCGGGTCGATCGCCCGCGGTTCGCCGTGAAGCCGGACTGGTCGAACGAGGCCGCTCGGGACGCTACGCGGTCGGTTTGGGCGCCGAGGCGGTGACGGGGGCCTGGAAGACCGGCCGCTCCGCGACCTGCTCGGAACCGACGAAGAATAGCACGCGCCCCACCTGGCTGTTCGGCGGCCCCGCCGGCCCCAGCTGCAACCGGTACCGCAACGGCGCGTTCGCGACGACCGGCACCACGATCGCGGAGTCATCGATCACCATCACCTGCCAGGCGGCCATTTCTGCCTGGAGACCGGGGACCTCGCCCGGCGCCTTCGGCGACAGCCAGCGGTAGTCCTTGTCCATCTGCATCAGGATCGCTTCCATGTCGACGAACCGCTTGTCGACGGTGATTTGGTTGCCGTTGTACTCGATGTCGCTGCCGAGGACGACGGTAATCACCCGGTTACGATCGTGCTCCCACTTGGCGGTGACGAGGCAGGCGCCCGCGCCACCGGTGGAGCCGGTTTTGACCCCATGGATGCCGGGTTCGCCAAGCAGCTTGTTGGTGTTGGTTAAGGTGGGAAACGCGTGTGACTCGGGGCCGACCGAGGTGAGATCGATCGAGGGCGTGCGGACGATCTTCGCCAGCGTCTTGTTCTTCAGCACCTCGGCGGCAATAGCGGCTAGGTCCCGCGCGCTGCTGTACTCCTGGGCGTCGTCGGCGCCGGTCGGGTTGGTGAAGTGGGTGTTGTTCAACCCGAGCCTGTCGACCAAGTGATTCATCTCCACGACGAACGCAGCAATCGGATCACCCTGGCCGCCCCGTTGCGCGAGCAGTTTGGTCCCGACAACACGAGCCGCGGCATTCGCCGCGTCGAAACCGGACGGCAGCATCATGCCGTAGAGAAGCTGTTCAATCGTGACGGTGTCGCCCGGAGCCAGGTCCATCACGGAAAAACCCAGCTCGGGGGGCGGCAGGTCGGACGATGCGATCACAACCGTCTCATCGAGCTTGGCGTTCTTGACCACCACGAGCGCCGAGGCGATCTTCGTGATGCTGGCCGGCGGACGGCGTTGGTCCGGGTTGAGCGCATACAGCTCCACCCCGGCGGTGACGTCGATCGAATAGACCGCCTTGGCGGTGACAGCCGGCGGCGCCTGCATCGCGCGCGCGACGCTTGGCTGACGCGCGAGGCCGCTCAGCAGGAAGACGCAGGCCAAGGTGACCGCGAGCACGGCGCGTACGACACGCACCGGGCGCACTGCGGCGGCAGTCACGAGGCGTGATGAGGTCATGGTTGAGATTGAGCCGCACCGGCGCGATCGAAGCGCGGCGCCCGCTTGAGCGAGATTTCGCCAGGGTCAACCACGCGGCCGCTCCCAAGCCCGTCCGGCCACCTGATCGATGTGCTCTCCCCGCGCAGTATAGGTTCGCCCTCCGCCGCCTGCCAGATGGTTCCGAGCGAGGACGCGGCGCCTCGTCGCCGCCACGGTTCGACGATCCGGTACCGCCGGTCGCGGGGCGAACGGACGCGCGACCGGCTCGGTGCGGTAAACTGGCGGGAGCCAGGGCTCACTGCCCGCGGGCGACCACGGGCGCCGGAGTGGCTTCCCCAAGAGGCAGCAAGACAGGACGCCAGCAGTCGTGTATCGCATTGCGGCCGTCGGCGACATCCACATCCGCGGCACGATCCCCACGAACCTGATCGGGGAGGTCGAACGCCTGCACGACCGGGCGGACGTCCTTGTCGTCGCCGGTGACATGACCGGCGGGGGGCGGCTACTCGACGCCGAGCTCGCCGCCGATCTCTTCAGCCTGGCTCGCGTTCCGGTGATCGCCGTCCTGGGCAACCACGATCGGTGGCGGCTGTGCCAGCGCGCGATCGTGCGGATCCTGGAACGCGCCGGGGTGATGGTGCTCGACGGGACCACGGTCGTGCTGGGCAACGGCGTCCGGCTTGGTTTCGCCGGCGTCGGTGGCTCCGGTGGCGGGTTCTGGCCGGACGAGGGACCGGATACCCTCCCCCGCCGTGCCTGCCAGGCGCTCTCGGTGCGCGCCCGCCGGGAGGCGGCGCGCCTCGACGCCGCGCTCGGGAGCTTGCGGGCCGATCTCTCGGTGGTCGTGACGCATTTCGCGCCGACGACCTCGACGCTCGGCCGCGAGCCCCTGCTGAAGCACTGGATGCTCGGGAATTGCGAGCTGGCCCGGGTCATCGACCGCCACGACGTCGATCTGGTGCTGCATGGCCACGCCCACCTGGGCAACTCGGTTGGCCATACCGCGGGCGGCACGCTCGTCCGCAACGTCGCCGCCGAGGTGAACGGTGGCATCGTCGTCCACGAGCTCGCGCCGCGGCCGTGCCGGCACCGGAATCATCGCAACTGGATCTGTGCCGAGGCGCGGGTGTGATGCGCCCCCGTTCCGATGGCTCTACCGTGGCCCGTCGCTCGCCGGTCGCGGACGGATCAACGCGCCTCGACCGGCTCGTCAACCCCTACGGCCCGTCGCTCCGCGTTCTCGAAGCGATCGCCAGCAGCGACGAGCTGCACCTGCCGGCGGGTGAGCGCGAAGATCGTCTGCGCGATCGCCTCGCGCAAACGGTCGGCCTGCCGGCGGAGTGGCTGACGCTCGCGAACGGGATCGACGAGTTGCTGACGACGATCCTGCTGTGGCGGCGGGAGCGCGGGCCGCTCGTCGTCTTCCCGCCCGCCGATGCCGAGGATGAACGCCGCGGGCCGATGCACGGCCTGGCTGTGGTGCGGGTTCCGCGTTCCCATCGCTTCGCCGTCGATCTGGACCCGGCGACCTGTGGCGGCATCCCGGCCCGAGCGACCGCGCTGGTCACGTCGCCCAATGACCCGACCGGCACGCTCCTTGGGACGCAAGACGCCGTGCGCCTCGCCCGCTGCTGCGAGATCGTCCTCGTCGACGAGCGCCACGGCGAATACAGCGGCCGCTCCGTCCTTCCCCTCGTCCGTGAGTTCGACAACATCGTCGTCCTCCGGACATTTGAGACGTGGGCGGGTTTGGCCGGACTGCCATTCGCCTACGCCATCGCTCCGCCGCGGCTGACGGCGCAGCTCGGGGCGTTTCGACCCCGGCTCGGCATCCCGGTCGGATCGGTCATCGCGGCCGAAGCGACGCTCGCCGACCTCGCCTACGTCCGCGCCACGGTGCAACGGGTGGCGGCAGAGAAGTCGCGCCTCTACCGGACGCTGCGCAAGCTCAACATGATTCGCCCCTTCCCCTCCTGGGCCAACTTCATGCTTGCCCGTGTCGAGCGCGGCAGCGCCGGATGGTTCCACGGCGAGCTCGCGCGTCGCGGCATTCTGGTCCACCGCCCGCCCCACCCCGAGTTAGCCGATTTTCTGCGCATCAGCGCCACCGCGCCGGAGGCCACCCTCGCCCTGAAGCGGGCGCTGATCGAGATCGCCGCGGCGCTGTAGGCGGGCCAGGTGTCGTGGTCGACCAGCTCATCAGCACGAAGTGGTCGAGACGAGGATGCTGCGCCCCGACCCCGCGGACGTGGTGGCGGGTCGCCCTTCCGGCCCTCACCCCCTACCGTGCCCAGCGGGCGCCCACCGGTGCGCGGGAGAGGGGAGCGTKCGCTCGTCGTGTCGCAACTCAATCACACCTTCTGTCCCCCGCCGGCGACACCGCCGGGCCTGCCCGCGCTCTCCTCTCCCGCGCACCGGTGGGCGCCCGCTGGGCACGGCGGGGGGTGAGGGCAGACGAAACGTTCAAGCGGATTCGGTCTGAGCGATGGCCGAGGGGAGCACGCGCATGGCGCGAGCGACGTCGGAAGCCCCTCCTCTAGGGCTGGCAGGGCTGGCGGCGCGCCTCGCGCACGGTGGGGGCCGATGTCGCCGAGGCCGACGCCTGCCAGGCACGCAACGGGAGACGGCCCGTGGTGGCGTGCGATTCAACCTCTGGCGATCGCCGCCCGTTGCGCCGTGAAGAGGTGATCCAAGCCAGTGCTGGCGAGGATGAGGAGCTCGTCGAGGGTGGCGGGGAGGAACGGGTCCCGTTCCGCCGTGCCCTGGATCTCGACGAAGGCGTGGGCGTCGGTCATCACGACGTTGCAGTCGACGTCGGCGGATCCATCTTCGTCGTAGTCGAGATCGAGGAGGGAAACGCCCCGCACGACGCCGACGCTGACCGCGGCGACGGCCGCCCGCAGCGGGTTGCGCTTGAGCTTCTTCGCGTCGAGCATCTTGCCGAATGCGAGTGCCATCGCGACGTAGGAACCGGTGATCGCGGCGCAGCGCGTGCCGCCGTCGGCCAGGAGCACGTCGCAGTCGAGGATGATCTGCCGCTCGCCGAGCGCCTCCAGGTCGACGACCGCCCGCAGCGAGCGACCGATCAGCCGCTGGATCTCGACGGTGCGGCCGCCTTGTTTGCCCGCCGTCGCTTCGCGCTGCGTCCGCTCGCGCGTGGCGCGCGGTAGCATCGCATACTCGGCCGTGACCCAGCCGCGACCCTTGTTCCGCAGCCAAGGCGGCACCCGTTCCTCGACCGACGCGGCGCAGAGGACGTGCGTCCGGCCGAGCTTGATCAGGGCCGATCCCTCGGCGAAGGGCGCGGCGCCGGGGACGATCTCCAACGGGCGCAGCTGCTCAGGTCCGCGATCGAACGCACGGCTGATCGACGATAGCTGACCACTCATGCGCTCGCACTCCATTCCGGCTTCGATGTCGGGCTGACCGAGTTGGAAAGCGTTTCCTCGAGACGCTGGGCATGACGAGAGAGGCGCCCGCCCGTCCGGCGGACCACGCTGAACGCAACGCTACGCTTTCGCCGCTCCAGTGCCGGGTGTGGGTGCTTCGTAGATGCGCCTGATCCGCTCCAACCGCGCTGCCAGGTCCTGCTCGAAGCCGCGCTCGGTCGGTGTGTAGTACCGTCGCCCGGCGAGGTTCTCCGGGAGGTTCTGCTGGCCGACGACGCCCTCGGCGTAGTCGTGGGCATACCGGTAGCCCTTGCCGTAGCCCAGCCCTTTCATCAGGGCGGTCGGCGCGTTGCGCAAGTGGAGCGGCACGGGATCGTTGCGTGTCGTCGCGACGTCCTGGACGGCGGCGCCGTAGGCCAGATAGAGGGAGTTGCTCTTCGGCGCCAGCGCCAGGTAGACGACGAGCTCGGCGAGCGCGAGCGCTCCCTCGGGGAGACCGATGAAGTGGACCGCCTGTTGCGCGGCCATCGCGAGCGACAGCGCTTGGGGGTCGGCGAGGCCAACGTCCTCCGAGGTGAACCGGACGAGGCGGCGGGCGACGTAGAGCGGGTCATCGCCCCGTTCGAGCATGCGCGCCAGCCAGTACAGCGCCGCGTCCGGATCGGAGCCGCGCAGCGTCTTGTGGAGCGCCGAGATCGCGTCGAAGTGGTCGTCGCCGCCCTTGTCGTAGGTCGCGGCGCGGCGCTGCGCGGCCTCGCGCACGAGCTCGACGGTGATCCTCGGATGCTCGGCGTAGCCGACACCGGTCGCCGCGAACTCCAGGGTGTTCAGCGCGAAACGGGCGTCGCCGTTGGCCGCGTTGACGAGGAGTGCGAGGGCGTCGTCGTCGATCGGCAGGTGCTGTTGGCCGAGACCGCGCTCGTCATCCGCCAGGGCGCGCAAGACGACCGTGCGCACGTCCTCGTCGGTCAGGGCGCGCAGGACGATCACCCGCGATCGAGAGAGGAGGGGGGAGTTGACTTCGAACGAGGGATTCTCGGTCGTCGCCCCGATCAGGATGACGGTGCCGTCCTCGACGTAGGGCAGGATCGCGTCTTGCTGCGCCTTGTTGAAGCGGTGAATCTCGTCGATGAAGAGGACGGTGCGCTGGCCCTGCATCCCGAGGCGTTCGGCCGCCTCCTTGATCGCCGCCCGCAGATCGGCGACGCCGGAGCTGACGGCGCTGACAGCCGCAAAGTGCGCCCGGGTCGTCGCCGCGACGATTCGGGCGAGGGTTGTCTTGCCGGAGCCCGGCGGCCCCCAGAGGATCAGCGAGGAGAGCCGGTCGGCCTCGATCGCGCGGCGCAGCAGCGTGCCCGCGCCGACGATCGCCTCCTGCCCGACCAGCTCGTCGAGCGTCCGCGGCCGCATCCGCGTCGCGAGTGGGGCGCGGGAGGCAAGCTGATCGCGCCGGTTGGCCTCGAAGAGGTCCATGCTCACGGCGGCGGATCCCGCCGTGCCTCGGGCCAGGCCGCGGGCGCCGGCGTCACCGCGCGCCGTCTCCGCCGGCCTCGACGGCGTCGACGCGGTCGTTCAGCTCGGCGAGGCGCCGCTCGGCCTCCGCGGTGGAGGTGATGCCGAGCGCGGCCATGTCCTCCAGGAGCTCTTCCAACCGGTCGAGCTCGTCGTAGAGGGCGTAGAGCTCGGCGTCGCGGGAGCCGGGAGAGGTGGTTGGGCGCTGGGACACGGGCGAGGGGCCTCCGATCTGCGACGAATCAGGCGGTTGCCGCGAGGATGACGAGCGCGACGAGGCTGACGGCGCCGAACTCGACGAGGTCGCGCCGCCGCAGCGACGTGCGCTGTGTCCGCGCCAGCAGGACCCCCGCGATCAGGTAGAAGCAGACGAGAAGGACGGCGCCGCCGGTCCAGCCGCGGGTCGGCCACCAGTTGACGGCGATCGTCGCCTCCGCCATCACTCCACCGCCCATGATCGCGTAGCAGATGCGCTGCGGCTTCGAGGCGAAGCCGCGCTGGAGTGTTTCCAGAATCAGCATGCCGGCGATGACCGCGACCAGCGGCGCCGAGACCCAATTGGTCATCTTGTTGAGATAGATGGCGCTCAGCGCGAGAAACGCGACTGTGTGGATGACCAGCGTGTGGATCGTCGAGGCGGTCCGTTCGGTCTGCTCTGTCGCGTCGTCGAGGAGGTCGCGCGATAGGAGCGAACCGGCGACGCCGAAAAAGGCGATCGCGGGGCCGGCGAGGAGCATGATCTTGTTGTGATAGGTCGCGACGAGCAGGACCGCCGCGGCTGTGGCGACCGCCGGCACAGCCCAGGCTGTGGGCAGCCGGTCGTCCGTGCGCGGCCGCCCCAACGACGCGGCCGCCCGTGCCGCCGTCAGCTCGGCGAACTGGGCGCCCACCCCGGCACCGGTGACGAGCAGCACGGCCAGACCCCAGAACAGGGGCGTGGTGGTTTCCGTCAGCGGCAGTCCGGTGTGCGACTCGTCGCGGATCGCCATGATCGCCAGCGCGAAAACCAGCGCCGCGACGACCAGGCTGACGACAATGCCCTGCCCATAGGCGGGTGGCCGGACGCTCTCCATGCCCGCGCCGGGCGCCAGCCCGGTCCGACCGGGCAGATTCGCTGGGCCCGCCGGGCCGAGCGATCCTGGTGGCGCCGATCGTGTCCCAGAGTCCGAGCTCATGCGGGGCGTACCCTCACTCTCTCCGGCCGCATCGTACCCCGAATGCCCCAGGTTCGTCATTCGGACTGGGCGCCGCCGGCCATCGCGCTCCAGGTCGCCAGGAGATGCTCCCAGGGGATCGCACCGTCGCGCAAGACGCGCAGATCGTCGCCGTCGAGCGCGACCACGGTCGAGGGCACACCGCCCGGCGTGCCGCCGCCGTCGAGGATCAGGTCGAGCTCGGGACCGAGCGTTTCGGCCACCTCCGCCGCCGACCGGGCCGGCGCTGCGCCGTGCCGATTCGCGCTTGTGCAGGCGATCGCGCCGCCGGCCTTCTCGATCACCTCGATCGCGAGCGGGTGGTTGGGGAGCCGGACGCCGACCGTCCCGCCCGGCCCCATGACCGCGGCCGGCATCCCGTGCCGGGCCGGGATCACCACAGTCAGCGGACCGGGCCAGTACCGATCGAGGAGGAGCACGGCGCGGTCGCCGAGATCCAGCGCCAGCCGCGCCAGCGCGTCGGTCGACGATACGAGCACAGGGATCGTGCGATCCGCCGGGCGGCCCTTGATCGCGAAGAGGCGGTGGAGAGCGTCCTGGTTCGCCAGCGCCGCCGCGATGCCGTAGACGGTGTCGGTCGGCAGCGCGACGACCCCGCCGGCGACCAGCTGGGCGGCCGTCCACTCAACCGCGCGCGGCGCGGCGGCCTGCAGAACGATCGCCCGCGGCAGGTCCTCCCCGTCGGCCCGGCGC
>JRHI01000446.1_pt1 | contig 45031 bp, 38 predicted proteins | sample 215371 | NCBI WGS metagenome assembly JRHI01 (sample SAMN02929681, study PRJNA255918) | sediment metagenome | biome: cave system; feature: Ice Cave; material: Sediment; isolation source: sediment from deep within a dark volcanic ice cave with no known source of... ... | reverse complement strand
TGGCTAACAACTATCCATTCTTCCATCCCGTTTATGCCGGTCAGATGTTGCGCCCACCGCACCCCATCGCGTGGATTGCATACGCGTTGGCGGCGCGCATCAATCCGAACAACCACGCCTTGGATGGCGGCCCGGCGACGGCCGAGCTCGAGCGCGAATGCATCGGACAACTTGCCGCCATGTTCGGCATGAAGAGCCCGTACCTCGGCCACCTGACGACGTCGGGAACTGCCGCAAATCTGGAGGCGTTGTGGGTCGCGTCGCGCTTGCAGCCGGGCAAGGCGATCGTCTTTTCACAGGAAGCGCACTACACGCATAAGCGCATGTGCGAACTGCTGCGCGTGCGCTCTATCGAACTGCCGGCGGATGTAAATGGAAAGCTGACGTGTGCGGCACTTGATGCGGCCGGTGCGCAAGCGGACATCGGTACCGTGGTGGTCACCGCCGGCACCACGGCCGCCGGCRCGGTGGATCCGATCGACAAGATCGTCGAGTTAGCCGAGTCGAACCATTGGCGGGTGCACGCCGATGCGGCATATGGCGGTTTTTTTGCGACCATCGCGGACGTCGCGAGCGCAGCTATGGCGGCTGGCCCGTGGAACGCGCTGGCTCGTTGTGACTCCATCGTCGTTGATCCGCACAAACACGGTTTGCAACCGTACGGCTGCGGTGCCGTGCTGTTTGCCGATCCGAATGTCGGCACGCTCTACAAGCACGATTCTCCGTACACGTACTTCACGTCAAAGGATCTGCACCTCGGCGAAATCAGCTTGGAGTGCTCGCGGCCCGGCGCTGCCGCCGCCGCGCTGTGGACGACCCTGCGCTGTTTTCCGCTCGACCGTCACGGTTTGGGATCGAGTTTGCTGGCGTCGCGCCACGCTGCGCTGATCGCGTGGAATTTGATGAAAGAAAGTCCGACGCTGACGCCGGTCATCGTCCCCGACCTCGATATCGTCACCGTTGCGCCGCTGGGGCGCGGCGAGACGGCGCGCGTCAGCGTGGTTTCGGAGCGCAGTGAAAAAATATTTCAATCGCTGCAGCACGAGCCGATGCCGCTCTACTTAGCCCTGTGGCGCGTGCCGCGCGCGTTTGGAGAACTCGTCTTGCCTGAGCTTGAGTGGGATGAGGAGCATTGCACGGTTTTACGCAGCGTGCTCATGAAGCCCGAACACGAGCGAAGCGCACTGGAGTTGATTCAGCGGTTGGCGGGCTGGCCGGGGCTTTTACCGGCGTGAGCGTGTGATGCCGGTCTCAGCCGGTCCCAAAACGGTCACGGCGTTGAGGACGTGGGTATCTCATAGATATGCCGCACTACTGCATTTTTTGCAAGCATGACGCCAAGCACTCGAACCTCTTTGTGAGTTTGGAGCGCGAAGCCCAACCGCGCTATAAGATCTGTTCGGCCTGCTCGCTTGCCGCTGTACGCCAGGGATACGCGGTCGTCTATAGACCGGCAGCGTAAAGTCTGAAGCGCACGGCCTAATCCCGATGCCTTACTCCTTGGCAGCGTCCACCAACACGACGGCGCGTTCGTTCTTATCGCTAAAGCTGGACATAGCATTCATCGCAACGCCGAGCGGACTGCCCGCTTGGGTCATTTGCTCGATGGAAATTCCAAAATGCCGCTTGACGGTGGCGTCGATATTTCCGCGCAAGGCCGCCGGCAAGATTTGGTAGCGCTTCACCGCCTGCAGCGCCGGCCCCAAGTCGCGGTTGGCAACGGCAGGATCGATGGCGATGACGAGCACCGCTCGCTTGGGCTTGGCGCTGTCGCGAAATACTGCGAAATCAATCCCGTGTTTGTTCGCCATTTGGCGCGCGCTGCCGACTCCCGAGCTTTGCCGTTGGAGTCGATAGCCGTCAGGCGCTTTCGATTCCAGGCCGTGCAGCCAAGCTTCTAGTTCTGAAAAGGAGGCCTGCGTGCCGGCAATAACCTCGTTGCCCGCGTATGTGCCCGCTCCCGCCGCGAGCAACGCTGAAGCGCGTTCGCCGGGGCTGACCGTCTGAGAAAACTTCTTCGTCGCCAAGACCGTGCTGCCGTCCGGAAGCGGGAAGCTTATCGGGTTCTGGAGCGTTGCGCTCGGCCCGGCGCTAGGATTTTCTACCGCGTTCTGCGGTCCCGGCGCAGTATGCGAGCAGGACGACAGCAGCAGCGCTGCGACTGCGGACACGAAAAGAGAACGCTTCATAAAACCCCCTCTAAAGCTGGCTGAAATCATTTCGCGCTTTTCGCGGTCACCGAACCGTTGAGCGGCTGCGTCAGTTGCCGTACGCCACCGCGATGCGCGAGCGCTGCGGCGCCGATGATGCCGGCGTTGTTCCCGAGTTTGGCAGTCACGATCTTCGTGATACCCTTGGGAACCATCGTCGTCTGCGCATCCACGAGTTTGGTCAACGGCTGCGATAAGATGCGTGGATCGGTTTGCCCGACGCCGCCGCCAAGTGCGATGACCGCGGGATTCGTGAACGAGATGATGTTCGACACGCCGATCGCGAGGTCGATGAGGTAACGTTCCCACGCTGCTCGCGCGTGCGGATCGCCTTTGAGCACCGCTTTGCGGATCATCTTCGTGCCCCACTTGTCTTGGGGCTTGCGCGTCAACAACATGCTGCGTGGAAAGGATGTCGACAGCGCCAGAGTGTGCCGCAGCAGCCCCGTCCCCGATGCTTGCGCTTCGAAGCAGCCGACCTTTCCGCACGTGCAGATGAAGCCTGTATCCGGCCGGATGACGTGATGACCGACTTCGCCTGCTCCCATCGCGTTACCCAGAATCAGGCGGCCGCCGGAGATAAAACCACCGCCGATGCCGGTGCCCAACGTGATCAGCGCGAATTCGGTGATCCCCTTGCCGCTGCCGTGTAGATATTCACCGAGCGTGGCGCAGCGAGCATCGTTGAGAATGTGAATGGGATGGCGAATGCGTTTTTCCAGCATCGCCCTGAGCGGTACATCCGTCCAGCCGAAGTTGGGGGAGAAACGAACCACGCCCGTTCGTTCATCGATGTTGCCGGGCGAGCCCACGCCGACGCCGACGCAATTCTTTTCATTGAGGGTGCTCAGGACTTGCACGATGCAGCGATCGATTTCATCGACCACCGCCGCGGGGTCGAGCGAAATCAGGTCGCGCTCTGCCTGTTGGATTATGTTTCCATCAGGAGTAACGGCAGCAGCGGCGGTGTGTGTACCACCGAGATCAACTCCGATAGCGAATTCCATGTCGGCTCCTCTGGCTGACCGCAACCGTGAACGTGCCCAGGACAGGACTCGAACCTGCACCGGTTTTACCCGACTAGCCCCTCAAACTAGCGCGTCTACCAATTCCGCCACCTGGGCGAGCACTACCATCCATACGATACCGCACGGCGGCGGTCAATGCAAATTAGCGAACGTTGGGATCCAGGGCGTCGCGCAGTCCATCGCCCATGTAGTTGACCGCCAGCACCGTGATGAAGATGCACAAACCCGGATAAATCGCGGCCCAAGGCGCAATGCTGATGTTCTCCTGGGCATTGGCAAGCATGCTGCCCCACGACGCGGTCGGTGGCTGAATGCCGAAGCCGAGGTAGGAAAGCGCCGACTCCAGCAAGATCACGTTGCCGACGTCGAGCGTCGCTTGCACGACGATCGGGGCGACGGCGTTCGGGAGCAGATGCCGGATGACGATGCGCGAATCATTGCTGCCGATAGCGCGCGCCGCTTCGCAGAATTCTTTCTCACGTAAGCTCAGGAACGCACCGCGTACGAGGCGTGCGACGTTCATCCACGACAGTAAACCGATGATCAGCACAATCGATATGAAGTTCAATGCGGCCTTGCTTGAGCTTGCGGCCACGATGCCCGTGATGACCAGCAGCAGCGGCAGCAAAGGGATCGACAGGAAGGTGTCGGTGAGCCGCATGAGCGCCCCGTCGATGCGCCCGCCGTAATAGCCCGCCACAGCGCCGATCAGCGTGCCGAGAATGATCTCGATGATGACGGCAAAGATCGCAAGCGTCAAAGAGATCCGCGCGCCGAAGAGCAGGCGGGTATAAAGATCGCGGCCGATCTCGTCGGTACCGAGCCAGTGCCCGAATTGCCCTGGAGCCAATGGTGTGCCCGTCCAATGCGGATCGATGGCGCTCGGATCGAAGTGCGTGAGCCAAGGAGCAAAGGTGGCCCCGATGACGAGCAAAAGCAAAACAATTGCGCCGGTGAGGGCTAAACGATGGCGTTTGAACTTGCGCCACGTCTGATGCCGCTCCGCGACGAACTCGTCGTCGTGAGCCGCGGGCAACAGCGTCGTCGGATTGAGTGCAGTTAAGCCCGCCATAGCGTCCCCATCACGGTCATCGGTATGTCAATCATATTTCACCCGCGGATCGAGCCAGCCGTACGTGAGGTCCGCCAGCAAGTTGAACACGACCACCAAGAATGCGCTCAGCACCAGATAACCCATCAGCAGCGAGAAATCTTGCTGCGCCAATGCGGTGATGAACAAGCGGCCCATACCGGGCCACGCGAAAATGCTTTCGGTGATGATGGCGCCGCCGAACAGCCCGGGCAGGGCCAGTGCCGTGATCGTGACCACCGGCATGAGCGCGTTCTTCAGCCCGTGCTTGAGCAAGATGCGCATGAACGGCAGCCCCTTCGCCGCGGCCGTCCGCATGTACTCGGTATGCAATACCTCTTGCATGGAAGCGCGCGTGAAGCGTGACCAGGTCGCCAGTTGGATCAGCGCCAGCGCGGTGACGGGTAAGACTAAGTGCCTGATCCGATCGGCGAAGTCACCCCCTTCGGTCGAAGTCGCTCCCGCCGAGGGCAGATTGAAATCGAATTGGTAACCGAATGCTTGCAAGTGGATGCCGCCGACTGAAAAAATCATCTGCAGCATCAGGGCGAACCAAAATATAGGCATCGAAAAGCCGAAGAACGCCGTGGTCGTGACCAGGTAATCGATCAGTGAATAAGGCTTGACCGCCGCCAGGATGCCGAACACGAGGCCGAGCGTGACGGACACCGCGAAAGATGCGCTCATCAACTCGAGCGTGGCGGGCAGTCGTTCGAGTATCGCTTCGGTGACCGGCGTCGAGTTCATCGTCGACCAGCCCCAGTCGCCGGTCACGTACTTGCCGAGCCAAGAGATGTATTGCACCCACACCGGCCGGTCCAACCCGAAGTTGTGCTTGAGCCGTTCGATATCGGCGGCGGTGATGTGCGGGTTTTGCATGTAGGGCGCGAGCGGGCCGCCCGGCATCTGATGCAAGATCGCAAACAGAATGATGCTGATGAGAATCATCAGCGGAATGGCTTGGATGGTCCGGCGGATAGTGTAGGTTAGCATCGTGAATAAGGGCGTTGCCTTTTCTGCTTGCTACGTAATCCGGCCTGCCTTGGGATCATCTGCCGGAGCGGGACTGCCTAAATCAAACCGCGCGATTCAGCTGGCGCATCACATATGGCAGAATGCCGTCGTGCCGGAAGTATTCAGCTTCGTCGGGGGTGTCGATGCGGGCGTGCACGCTGAACGTGCATTCGGCGCCGCTTGCGTGCTGAGCCCGCACCGCCAAATGCTTGCCCGGCGGTACCCCTTCTTTAATCCCGTGGATCTCGTATCGCTCTTCTCCCTTGAGGCCGAGGCTCGCAGCCGATTCTCCCAACACGAATTGCAATGGCAGGATTCCCATGCCGATGAGATTGCTGCGGTGGATGCGCTCGAAACTTTCCGCGATCACCGCGCGCACGCCGAGCAAACGAGGTCCCTTCGCGGCCCAGTCGCGCGAAGAGCCGGCCCCGTAGTCTTTGCCGGCGATGACGAGCAGCGGCGTGCCTTCTTGTTGGTAGCGCATGGCGACGTCATAGATGCTCCCTTGCTCGCCGTCCGGCAAGTGGCGCGTCACGCCGCCCTCAGTGCCGGGCGCCAACAGATTGCGCAGCCGAATATTGGCGAACGTGCCGCGCATCATCACCTCGTGATTGCCGCGGCGCGCGCCGTAGGAGTTGAAATCTGCCGGCGACACGCCGTGTTCGATGAGGTACTTGCCGGCAGGCGAAGCCTGCGCGATGGAACCCGCCGGCGAAATATGATCGGTGGTCACGCTGTCACCCAGCAATGCCAAGACGCGCGCGCCCGATATGTCGCGAAGCGGCGGCGGTTGCATCGTCATGCCGTCAAAGAAGGGCGGACAGCGCACGTAGGTCGAGTCAGGTTGCCATGCAAAGCGCTCGGACTTTGAGACCGACAACGAACGCCACAACTCGTTGCCTTCGAATGCCCGTGCATACTCGCGGCGGAACATCGATTCGGCCACGCACTCTGCCACGACGCTGTTTATCTCTTTAGAATCCGGCCAAATGTCGCGTAGGAACACCGGAGCGCCGGCTTTGTCCGTGCCGAGCGGCTCGCTCAGGAGATCGATATCCATCCTGCCTGCGAGCGCATAGGCGACGACCAACGGCGGTGAGGCGAGATAGTTCGCGCGCACCAGCGGGTGAATGCGGCCCTCAAAGTTGCGATTACCCGACAGCACCGCGCACACGAGCAACTGTCGTTCCTTCACCTCTTTGGCAATGGGTTCGTCTAATGGACCGCTATTGCCGATGCACGTCGTGCAGCCGTATCCGACCAAGTAAAAACCGAGCGCTTCTAAATATTGGGTAAGATCGGCCTTCTGCAAATACTCGGTGACCACGCGCGAACCCGGGGCGAAACTCGTCTTCACCCAGGGTGCGGATCGCAGGCCTTTTTCAACCGCTTTTTTCGCTAGCAGCCCCGCGCCGACGAGCACGGACGGATTTGATGTATTGGTGCAGCTCGTGATCGCAGCGATGACGACCGATCCATCACGCAGGCCCGTCTGCTCTCGCACCAGCGTGGCAACGCCGCCGGAATTTTCTGGTGTTGCCTTATCGGGCGCAGAGGTCATGGGCCTGCCGGCAGCTTGCGCCGCGGCTTCAAAGGAAGTTTTCGCGTTGCGAAGCGCAACCCGGTCCTGCGGCCGTTTCGGCCCGGCGAGACTCGGCTCGACGGTGCCAAGATCGAGTTCGAGCACGTCACTGAAAACCGGATCTTCGGAACGGTCGGCGCGGAACAAACCCTGCGCTTGGCTATATTCGCGTACCAGCTGGATATGCTGCTCTTCGCGCCCGGTCAGGCGCAAGTATTCCAGTGTCGCATCGTCGATCGGAAAGATCGCGCAGGTGGAACCGTACTCCGGGGACATGTTGCCGATGGTCGCACGATCCGCAACCGTCAGGTTGCTGAGACCTGTGCCGAAGAACTCGACAAATTTGCCCACCACGCCGTGGCGGCGAAGCATTTCGGTCACCGTGAGCACGAGATCGGTTGCGGTCGCGCCCTCGGGCAGCTTCCCGGTGATGCGAAATCCGATGACGTCTGGTATGAGCATCGACAACGGCTGACCGAGCATCGCCGCTTCCGCCTCAATGCCGCCGACGCCCCAGCCCAGCACCCCAAGACCGTTGACCATGGTCGTGTGGGAATCGGTGCCGACGAGCGTGTCGGGATAAGCCCAGAGCGCGCCTTCGACTTTATCCTCAAATACGACGCGCGCGAGATGTTCCAGATTGACCTGGTGCACGATGCCCGTGTCCGGCGGCAGCACTTGGAAGCGCTGCAACGATTGCTGACCCCACTTCAAGAGTTCGTAGCGCTCGCGGTTGCGCTGAAATTCCTTGTCGGCGTTCACTTGGAACGCGTCGCGGTTGCCCCATGCGTCGACTTGCACGGAGTGATCTATGACGAGTTCCACGTCCTGTAACGGATTGATGCGCTTGGGATCCGCTTTCAGTTTGTCGACCATCGCGTCGCGCATGGCGGCCAAATCGACGACTGCGGGCACACCGGTGAAATCTTGCAGCAGCACCCGTGCGGGCCGGAACGCGATCTCCCGCCGGCTCGCCGCGTTGGGGCTCCAGCGGGCGAGCGCCTTGATCTGCGCGGCCGTGACGGAGCGGCCATCCTCACCGCGGAGCAGATTCTCCAACAAGATCTTTAGCGAAAATGGCAGGCGCGCGACAGCGCCGATGCCGGCGCTCTCCAACGCCCGCAAGCTGCGGTAGTGAAAGGAACGGCCGTCGCATTCTAAGGTGGCGCGCGTGCCGAATGTATCCATGTGCGCTATGTTTCCAATTGCGGCGTTGAAAAGCCGGGCTTGCCGTCGAAGGTATAGAGATTTTCGGTCTTGATCACGTCAAAACCGGCTTCGCTTACCTTGATGAGCAGTCCGATAACGTCACGCTGCGAGAGAGAGCTGTCCTTCGGCGCGACGAAACGGGCCCGCCAGTGGTCGCTGCAAAACGTTTCCGAAAAACCGTGGGGCCACACGATCGTGCCGCGGTTGAAGATACTCTGCAGCCGCAATCCCTGGCCCGCGATATTTCGCAGCTTCGTACCGAGGTCATCCGGCCGTCCTAGATCCCAGTCCAAAAAAACGTCAACGCCGACGCCGAATTTCTTCTGTTTCGGCGGGCTGCTGAGGGCGAAGATTTTTTGCTCCATGTTTTCGGCATAGCGCGCAGCCGGCAAGGTCGCTGGACTTTGCCCCGTCCGCGCTATGACCGCCGCGGCGAACTCTTTGGTCCCGACTTTCTCTTTGCTTACCTCGGGCTTGAAGATGTCGTATGTGTGAACGCCGTCCTCGATGGTTTTCAACCAAGCGTTGTGCACGCGCGACGCGGCCTCGATTTGACCGATGTGCACCAACATCATGATCGCACCCATGAGCAGTCCCGAGGGATTCGCCATGTTCTGTCCGGCCCGGCGCGGCGCCGAGCCGTGAATGGCTTCGAACATGGCACACACGTCGCCGATATTGCCCGATCCCGCCAACCCGACCGAACCCGCGATCTGCGCAGCCACGTCCGACAGAATGTCGCCATAGAGATTGGGCAGCACCAACACGTCGAATGCGCCGGGCGTGTCCGCAAGCTTTGCGGCGCCGATGTCGACGATCCAGAACTCGTGTTCCAGATCCGAATACTCTGCCGCGATCTCATCGAAGATCCGATGGAACAGCCCATCCGTGATCTTCATGATGTTGTCTTTGGCGAAACAGGTGACTTTCTTGCGCAGATTGCGGCGCGCGTATTCAAACGCGTAGCGAACGATTTTTTCCGTGCCCGGACGCGAGATCAGTTTGAGACACTCGGTCATCTGCTGGGTCTGGCGGTACTCAATGCCGCCATACACATCTTCTTCATTCTCGCGAATGATGGTGACGTTCATCCCCGGGTGTTTGGTTTGAATGAAGGGGGCGTAGGAAACGCAGGGCCGCACGTTGGCATACAAACCCAACGCCGTCCTGGTCGTGACGTTCAGGCTCTTGAAACCACCGCCTTGCGGCGTGGTGATCGGTGCCTTCAAAAATACTCGTGTCCGCCGCAACGAATCCCAGGCGTTGGGAGCGATGCCGGACGAATTGCCCGCGAGGTACACTTTTTCGCCGATTTCAATGACTTCGATATCGAGCTGCGCACCGCCGGCTTGGATGATGTCGAGCGTGGCGGTCATGATTTCGGGGCCGATGCCATCCCCATAGGCGACCGTGATCGGCGTCTTGTTTGCCATTTCAATCCTTTGTCTGAAGATGGGCTTAACCACAACTTCCGGCCCGCTGCTGCGTACTTCCTCTCAACTGAAAAGGGCCCGAGCCGCTATGAGCACAATGACGCGCACGAAATGGCTCGCACGCAGTTTGTCGCGGCTTTGTTTCCGATACTCCGGTACGCGACCGGAGCGGTTGATTGGTTTCGCAATCAGGCCATTGATGCGGACGCAATCGTCATTGCTGCGCAATCCCCCCAGGGCGACCTGCGTGCGCCGCAACGCGGCGACAACATGCGTACGGACTTGAAGTGGGTCGTAGCCCTGAATCTTGATGAAGCGAATATCGGCAGGGCACAAGCCTTGGCCACGTTGCAGCGGGAAGGCGGCGTTATTTTGAAGCGCATCCCCGATGATTTGCCGGTGACAAACCGGCGGCCTTAGGCTAAGGCGCCATGATCGTTGCCTTCGCGCGTGAACTAGGCGCCGGAGGACGGGAAATCGGCGAACGTGTGGCTCGTGCGCTGAATGCCGAGCTGCTCGACAATCAAATCGTCGATCTGGTCGCTGCACGGTTGGGAGCGCCGGCTGCTTACGTGCAAGCCCACGACGAGCACGTTGAAGGCTTTGTCGAGCGCCTTTTTCGCGTCATCACTTCTGCGTATCCCGAAGCCTACGCTGCGGAAGGTTTGCCGGATTGGTCGGAAGAGCGTCTGGCCGAACTGACGGCGAGCATAATCAGGGAGCGGTCGCGTACCGAGTCGCTGGTCGTGATCGGCCGCGGCGCTCCGATCCTTTTACAGAACCGGCCCGACGTGCTGCGCGTTTTGGTGATTGCTTCGGCAGCAGCCCGCGTGCGCCGTCTCGGCAGCCGGTTGGGCTATTCGCCGGAAGACGCCCTGCGGGAGATTCGTAAATCCGACCAGCACCGCACGGCCTACATGCAACAGCACTACAACGCCGACTGGCGCGATCCGAGCCTATACGATATCGTGATCAACACCGACCGGATAGACTTCGACGCTGCCGCTTCGCTGTTGTTGGAGGCGGCACAAAAGCTAGCGCGCGGGTAACTGGCGCGCTAGGTTCATCGTTGTGTGATGAGGTCTAGGAGCGGACGGCCGCCAATGCCGAGCCTGCTCCGATCGCGCACACGGCGGCGCTTTCCCAAGTCAACTTCTCACGCAGAAACGCGTTGAATTCCTTGGCCGTCACCGTCTCGAGCATGTCGAGTTCTTCGTTCGGAGTCACAAGCGGTTGATTGAACAATGCCATTTCAGCGTAGCGCGACGCATTGGCCGCATTCCATTCGGCCACCAAATCGATTTGGGCCGCGAGCGCTTCTTTGCCGCGCGCGACTTCTTCCTTGCTAAAACCGTGCGACACGGTTTCGGCTAGGATTCGCTTGGTTTCGCGCACCGCCGCCGCGGCCCGGCCGCGACCGACCGCAGCCATCGCGCTCATGATGCCTGCATGCGAGTAAAAATCGAGCGTTGCATACACTTCATAAGCCAGACCCAGACGCTCGCGCAGACCATCCCACAGTCTGCTGCCGTCCCCGTCGCCGATGAGCGTCTGAGCGAGTTGCGTCTGCACGACCGAGCGGAAACCGTCCGGATATGAGGGCGTCACGGTAGAAATGGAAAACCAGACTTGCTGCGTGTCGGCACGGCGCAGCACTTTAGAGCGCCGGCCCTGGCGAATCACGGGCGTGTGCGCGAGTATGGACGGGCTGCGCGGCAGGACACCGTGCGGGTGCATTTCCCAGCCGCCGAAGTGACGGCGCGCCGCGTCCACCATGTCGCGCGGGCTCATCGGGCCGGCCAAGCTCAGCACGGAATTGCGCGGATGGAAGAGTTTGCGATGATAGCGCCGGACTTGCTCGCGCGTGATGTCACGGACGCTCGAACGAGTACCACCGGTGTCACGCCCGAGCGGATGCGAACCCCACAGGGTCGCATCGGTGAGCGCCTCGATCCGTTTGCTCGGATCGACTTCCCAATCGCGCAGCTCTTCGAGAACGACTTGCCGCTCCGTTTCAACGTCGTGGCGCTTGAACAGGGGCCGCTGCACGACAGAGGCCGTCAAACGCAAGGCGTCTTCAGCTTTGCGCATCGGCACGGTGCCCGCGATGGAGATCGTCTCTTTGTTCGTGGTCGGATCGAATCGATTTCCACAGCGCTGCATGGTCGCTGCTAGCTCCTGGCGCGAAAAATCTTTGGTCGACTTGAAGATGAGATGTTCCAAAAAATGGGCCAAGCCGATGCCGTTGGGCGGATCGTACACCGACCCGGCGCGCACGGCCAGCGTGAGGCTGAGGCTGCGGGCGCTCGGCATGGGCGTGGCGATCACGCGCAACCCATTACGCAGCGTGTGCTGCGTCGGTCGCGAATTCAGTTGTGGGGAAGACATGGCGGGTCGGTACGCTTTCTTAGAATCTACGCTTCGGACGGGGTGGGCTCGGGGAAGGGCCGGAACGAGGGTCCGTACCTGCTTCCCTCTTTCGCTTTCCATAGGCAGCGGTTCCGTGCTGGCGAGGGACGGTTTTATGCGGCTTTGCGTCTCCGGCCGAGAAATAATTCCGGCGCCGGGATGAATTTTTACCCCAAAAGTGGACCCTAAAGCACCAATGGTACCGAGCGCCTGGTATATTTGCTCAGCGATCAAATGTGGGGTCGGGGGTTAACCCCCGGTCCTACCCGGTTTGGAAGCTGTGACAAGCCGGCGATGCCGGCCGCTCGTTATACGCCCGAGTGTTAAAAATTTGAATCGCGCGATGGTGGCAAAAGAAACGTGCTTTTACTTGGATCCGATGCTCCGTTTCGGCGCTGCCGCGTTTGGCCGGCCGGCTCGGAACCCAGGCGAACTTTTCATAAGACACGAAATGCCGGTTGCCGTGAGTGCTGAACTCGATCTTCTGGGCCGCGTCGCTCAAGGTGATACTGCAGCATTTACGATGCTGTACGATCGCCATGCCGCGCTTGTCTATGGTATTTGCAACCGTATTTTGGGGAACGCGACGCACGCTGAGGACGTCACCCAAAATATTTTCACGCTGCTATGGGCCAAGCCGACCGCTTTTGCGGGAGGTAATTTCCCGGCCTGGCTGGCGCGCGTCGCACGCAACGCCTCACTTGACGTCTTGCGCAGCGCCGCAGTTCGGACGCGCGAGCCTGAGATGCCGCTCGACATGCCTGCGGAAAGCAATTTAGAAGATGAAGTCTTTGAACGTGTGACCTCCGAGGCTATCGCGCAAGCGCTGCAAACGCTTCCCCGCGAGCAGCGTGAAGCGATCGAGCAAGCTTACTTCTCGGGGTTCTCTTACCGCGAAGTTGCGGAGAGAGTCGGCGCACCGTTGGGAACCGTCAAGAGCCGGATCCGCACTGGCCTGCGTACGTTGTGGCAAACGTTGAACCGCACGGTGACGACATGATACCGCACGACGACGCAATGCTGGATCTGGTTGCTGCGCACGCGCTCGGTGCGACTGACGCTCAGAGCGAAGAATGTGCTACCGTGCGCGAGCATTTGCAGACCTGCGAAGTTTGTCGCGAAGAGTATCGAATCGCGAGCGCGGCTGCGACGGCCATAGGAATGTCAGCTGCACAAGCGCCGCCGCCACAATTACGCGAGCGCATCCTCCGCTCGTTACCGCCAAGGGCGAAGGCCGGAAGAGTTGTGCCGTTGCGGCGCACGCGGCCGTGGCTTATCGCCGCGGCGGCTGCGGCGGCAGTTGTAACCTTCTGGTGGACAAGCCAACATCACACACCCCGCTGGACGGCTAGCTGCGTCCCCGGTGCGATTGACTGTCACGCAAGCGGAGTAGTGTCGATCGCTGCGCCAGGCCGGATACATCTGGACATCAGCGGGCTGGCTCCGCTGCCGCCCGGCAAAGCTTATCAAGCATGGGTGATCGTGCCGGGCTCGGCGCCAAAGCCCGAACCGATCGTCCAGGTGAACAGTCAAGGCAACGGTAGTGTCGATATTCCGTTCAAGCCACCCAAGGGCACGATCGTCGCGCTCACCGTTGAACCCGCCCGCGGCTCGCTTCAACCGACGAGCAAACCGTTTCTCACCGCAACCGTTGATTGAGTTCTAGGAACCTCCAGGGAACTTAAGCGACGACGGAGCTCAAGAGCGCGGCTTGAGCGCTCCGCGAATGATTCTTGATGAGAAGGTCTGCGGGTGAAACGCCGTCTTCGCAAATATTTTGCATTAACGGATCCAGATAATGCAGTTCCTGCGGCGCGACGACGGTCAAACCGTGCCGGCCGAGTTCCAGCAGCCGCTGCGCGACCGCGAGCACATCGACGCCCTCGCAGCGCGCGGCCAGCGCCTCTTTCGCAACGGCCATCTGCAGCGCGCGATAAGCCGGTTGTTCCAGGACCGGCGTCGCCTCCAGTGCAGCGAGCAGCGTGTCGGCGTGGTAAGTCAGGCCTTTCCACAAGGCAATGAGAGCCAGCGCGTACTCGGGTGCACCGCTGTCGGCGCTGCGCATTTCGACATATTGGCGTATGCGCGCTTCGCTAAAAATCATGCTCAGCAAGTTTTCGAAATCCTCAACGCGTGCATCGGGGATGTCTTGTAGCTTGGTACCGGCTACGTTTTGAAGCGCACCGTTGCGTTCGATGAAGAAAAGCGGAACCTGCAACACCTCTTCCACATAGCGTTGCAGGTCGAACGAAGCATCAAGCGAGCCCGGACCTGCACCGGCGCGGTCGGGGTCGGTGTCTAACCAGGCCGCGTAGCGGGTTGACTTCAGTCCGGTCAACCGGCCATCTGCGAAGGGCGAATTCGCAAACATGGCAGCGATATATGGCCCAGCCCGATTGCCAAGCACATATTTGCGGCCCAAGTCGCGCTCATCACCATAATCGATGCTGACTTGAATGGAAGCCGTTCGCGCCATCATGTTCCAAGCGTGCCCGCCGCGCGTTAGCAAATACGGCTTCATAATCGCGTAGCGCTGCTTGCGAATCCAATGTTGTTCATCCAGTGTGCGCAGCGGATCAAATCCGAGCGCAGCGAAGACGACGTCGCGATCATCGCCGAACTTGCGCAAGGTGACGAGGAAGCCGCGTAAACGGGCTTCAGTTTCGGCAATGGTCGAAGTAGGCGGACCGGAAAATTCTAATTGGCCGCCGGGCTCGAGCGTGATGCTGCCGTCAGGTAACGCAACGGAGACTATCTGATTTTGTTCCAGCACCGGCGCGGCGCCGGCCTGCGCCGCAAAAGCCCGCATGATCGACTGCACGCATTCCTGGTCGATGCGTTGCAGCGAATCACGCGTATACGCGATGAGCTCGTACTCTAATCCCACCTGCCAGCGAGCACGTTTTTTTGCATGCCGCAGCAGTTGTTTGCTCAACGCGCCGGGATCGAGCTCCCGCCGCTCGAGGGTGAGCGCATTCCGAGGATTCGGTTGTTGCTTCACGTAAGCGTTCTCGATGAGTTCGCAAAGCCTATCAACCACCCAGTTCGCATCGTTAACCTCGCTTCGGGCGCAGACGCTTCAACTTTTCGACCTGGCGACCTCCGATGCGGTTCTGGCTCGCGAACCGATGCCTGGCTTCCGTCCGATGCTTTGGCATTTGGCGCATATCGGCGTCTTTCAGAACTATTGGGTTTTGCAGCGTGCGGCCGGTCAGCCCAGCATCAATCCTCCTTATGATGTCCATTTTGACCCAATCAAAACACCACGCGAGGAAGCTCGGCGCCTGCCGACGCGGCTCGAGGTCGAGGACTACCTGTCGCAAACGCTGCAACGCGTTGAATCTTTTTTGAGCGAAGCGGATCTTTCGGACGGCGCGAAAAGCAACGGCACGATCACCGCTAAATATGCGCTGGATTTGGTGCTGGAGCACGAGCGGCAACATCAAGAGACTATCGCGTTCCTGTTTCAAGCGTTTCCCTACGCTCTGAAAAAGGCGGGGCCGGCGCCCGTCAGCGGCACGCGCCGCCTGCCTGCGAGCGAAGTGTTGGTGCCGTCGTCCAACCTGCTGATCGGCGCAAAACCGCGTTCATTCGCTTACGATAACGAATTGCCGGCGCACTTGGTCGAAGTGCCGAGCTTTTTGATCGATCGCGACCTCACCACCAATGCAGAATTTTCCGAATTCATCGAAGCAGACGGCTATACGCAGCGCCGCTGGTGGAGCGATGAAGGCTGGCAATGGAAAGAATCTGCTGCGCTGACACGTCCTTTGTATTGGTCCGGACCGCCCTGGAAAGAGCGCGGGTTTTTCGCGGAAGTGGACTTGCGGGCCGATGCAGCGGTCAGCGGCATCTCGTGGTATGAAGCGGACGCGTACGCGCGTTTTCGTCAAAAACGATTGCCCAGCGAGTTTGAGTGGGAAGTCGCCGCCGGGTGGAATCTCGCTGCCAAAAGCAAACGCACTTACCCTTGGGGTGATGAACCGTTTTCGGCAGAGCGCGCCAATGCGGAACACCTGCATTGGGGTTCGACACCGGTCGGAAATTTTGCCGGCGGTGACAGCGCGTTTGGATTGCGCGACGCCGGCGGTAATCTGTGGGAGTGGACTTCATCTGACTTTCGCGGCTATCCGGGATTCGTCGCCTATCCATACCCTGAATATTCGCAGACCTGGTTTGACGGCGACCATCGCGTGTCGCGCGGCGGCTCATGGTTTAGCGCCGCCGACCTGCTGCGGACAAGTTTTCGTAATTTCTACCGCCGGTCGTTCCGGGCTGCCTTCATCGGGGTGCGCCTCGCGCATGATACGCGATGACGCGACGCTTGCATCCGCGATTGCACGCTACCACGAACTCTGTGAGGATCCCAATCTAGCAGGTCCCGCAGTCGTTGCGGCGTTCGCGCGAGCGCAGCAAGACGCAGGCTTGACTTTCGGCGGCACCGTGCAGTGCCGTTCGCTGCGTCCTGCTTTGATGACCCAGCCGCGGCTGCAGCTGCTGCGCGCTGCGGTGGCGACCATGTGGCGAGCATTCGCGCGAATCGAGCAACGCGCGATCTCCGATCCCAGCCTGGCAGGCGAGCTCGGATTGAGCGCTCAGGAGCGCGAGCTGATCGCGATCGACCCCGGCTACACCGACGCGACAGTCGTGTCGCGGCTCGACACGTTTTTTGGCGACCGGCCGCGCGTGCTCGAGTACAATGCCGATAGCCCGGCGGGAATGTCGTATCAAGCGGGTCAGGCAGCGCTCATGCGCGAGCTGCCTGTCTTTGCGCGCTTCGCCGCCGAATATCCGGTGCAAACCTTGCGCGCCGACCTCGCCTTGCGCGAGACGCTGCTCGCCGTGTGGAAGGAGTTCGCTGCCCGGCGCGACCATGCGGCCGGTCCTCCGCGCATTGCCATTGTTGATCTGCCGAACGCGGCGACCAGCACGGAATTTCTTCTCGTCAAGAAAGACTTTGAAAGCCAAGGCATACCGACGGTAATCGCGACGCCTGAAGATCTGGCGCTTGTCGACGGACGATTATATGCCTTCGGCCAGCCCATCGACCTCGTCTACAAGCGGCTGCTGGTCGCTGACTTTCTCGAACATTACGATCTCCAACATCCGCTCGTCCGCGCATATGCTGCCGGGTCGGTATGCGTCGCGAGCTCGTTTCGCTGTACGATTGCGCACAAGAAGCGCGCGCTCGCGGCACTTTGGAATCCGCAGCACGTGAATTGGTTCACGCAGACAGAGGCCGCTGCGATCCATGCCCTCGTGCCTCCGACGACAACGGACCTCGATGCTGTCGACTTATCCCGAACGGTTTTCAAGCCCAATGACTCGCACGGCGGAGAGGGCATCGTCCTTGGCTGGGAACTAGACCGCAGCAAGTGGCGCGAGCAGCTCAACGGGCGGCGAGACGACGAGTACGTCGCGCAGGAACGCGTGCCGGTGCAGCTCGCCGTTTATCCGGTATTTGATGCGGCCGCGCCGGATGCCGGAGCGCAATTGCGCCCATTGATCGAGGACTGCAACGCCTACGTCTTCCGTGGCGCCCTCGGCGGCATTCTCACGCGGCTGTCTGAATCGCCGGTTATCAACGTTTCAAAAGGTGGTCAGGCGATTCCAACCTTCATTCTTGACAGCCCCGGCGCAAGTGTATGATTGACGCCCGTCTGAAGAGGCGTTAGGCCGCCTTGAACACGAGCGCCGCGTTTAAACCGCCGAAGCCAAAGCTGTTAGACATGACCACACGCTGGCGCAGCTTGGTCTGCACGGCCGGTGCGTAGCTTAGATCGCAGCCATCTCCGGGCGCTTCCAAATTCACCGTCGGAACGACGACCTGATCCCTGATGCCGAGCGCGCACAACGCGGCTTCAACGGCGCCGGTCGCCCCCAATGCGTGCCCCATCATACCTTTGATGGCCGAAACGGGGATGCGGTCGGCATTGCCACCGAGCACCGCGCGTATGGCTTTGCTCTCCGTTGGGTCGTTGAGCGGCGTTGAAGAGCCATGCGCGTTGACGTGGTCGACCTCTGCGGGATCGACGTGCGCTTCCAGCAGCGCGCGCGACATAGCCCGCGCAGCTTCGCGGCCGTCGGAACGCGGCGCTGTCATGTGGTCACCGTCGTTCGTGAGCGCAAAACCGGCGATTTCCGCATACGGAACAGCGCCGCGCGCCACGACGTCTTCTTCACGTTCGAGCAACAACAGACAGGCGGCCTCGGCCATGACGAAGCCGTCGCGGGCGGCATCGAAGGGACGGCTTGCGCTTGCCGGATCTTCGTTGCGCGTCGACATCGAATGAATAATGTCAAAGGCTCCAAAGGTGAGCGGAGCGAGCGGCGCTTCGACCCCGCCGGCAAGGGCGGTGCGGCACACGCCGTCACGCACGGCGCGAAACGCATCGCCGATGGCAACAGCGCCGGCAGCGCACGAGTTTGAATTCGACACGGTCGGACCGTGCAATCCGAAGTGGATCGCGACGTTGCAACACGAGGATGCGCCGAAAACGCTAAGCGCGAGCATCGGGTGCACGGCGCGCAAACCGCCTCTTGCATACGCATCGTACTGCGTTTCGGCATACACGACGCCACCCAGCGCGCTCCCGATCCATATGCCGAAGTCTGCATCACCTCGTTGCGGGCTGTACCCGGCGTCGTCAAATGCCAGGTGCGCAGCGGTGATCGAAAACTGGCTGAAGCGCTCCGTGCGCTGGCCTTCTTTGCGGCTCAAGAACGAAGTCGCGTCAAAATTATTGACCTGGCCGGCGACGCGCGAGCGAAATTGCGCCGTGTCGAATCGATCGATGGACTGCACCGCCCGCTTACCGGCAAGCGCGCCGCGCCACATGTCCGCGCGGCCAACGCCGATCGGCGTCACGGCACCGATTCCGGTGATAAATACGCGATTAGTCTTCATGGTTATCCTCGGCTAGCAGCTTCATGCGCGCAAGCGTGCGGCTCGCGATCGGTTGGATGAAGAAGTTTGCAATGATGCTGCACGCGAGCCGTGACTGTAGCAGCGGGCTTTGCAGCGTCTTCAAATCATGGGTGATGGTCACGCGCGTGCCATCCGTCGTGCTCGCGAACAGCCACGCCACTTCCAAGCCCTTCGTCCAGCCCGACAGATGTGTGAACTCGATACGCGGTACTTCTGGGAGCAAACGCTCGAGCGCCGTCCAGCGAACGGGAATCCAGTCACGCCGGGCGGCCATCACTGCGACGCGCTCGCTACCGCTGTCGCGCAAGATGCTGACGTAGCGATAGTGAGGCAGATAATCGGGCCAACGCGCGATATCTTGCGCCAGCGCATATACCCGCTGCGCCGGCGCTCGCACTTCAATGCTTTGTTCTGCGGTCATGATGCCAGTAGCCGCATCAACAACTGCGGCGAAAATGCGCTCGCTGCCGGCGCCGCGCCGCTGACCGCCGCCAGCATTTTTTCCGCGAAGCCCGCATCGTGGTGCGCTGCGCGTTCCGCACGGACGCGCAAGAAGGGCGTGCGGATCATGGTGTCGATCAGAACCGAGAGCGCTTTGCGCGGCGCGATGATGGAGCGCCATTCTTTCACGTAGCCGCGGGCTACTCGCTCATGTGGAACGCCTGCCAGACGCGCGAGCACCGCTTGGGCAGCGCCGAACGACAGGCGTAGCGCGCAGGCGACTCCTTGCCCTATGAAAGGATCGAGCAATCCGGCCGCGTCGCCGCTGAGAATCACGCGCTCGCGAACCAATCGTTGCGGTGCATAACGCAGCGGTCCGACAGCCACTCTGCGAACGAGTGCGCTTTCGTCAAAGTTTCTGCGTCCTGACGTGATCTGCTTGACGATGCTGTCTGTTTCTTCCGGACGCGCCGGCCGTGGGAGCACCAGCATTGCATTGACACTGTCGCGGCTCAGCGGATTGCGTGCGAAATAACCGCCGGGCCCGACATTCATCTCGAGCTCGTCGCTGGGCGTCTGATGCATCAGGTGTCCTCCGACCGCCCAGCGTCCGCCGCGCCGCCGCTGCGCAGCCATTCCATTGCGTACGGCAACCGACGACCAGGCGCCGTCCGCGCCGACCAGAATGCGGGTGCGCAGTGACCGCACCGCGCCGTGATCATCGCGAAATACAACGCGCTCGCCGGCGGCGTCAACCTCGTTGTACATGTATCCACCGCGCCACAAGCGTGCACCGGCCGCTACTGCGGCGTGCAACAGGCGGTCGTCGAGGGTCGCGCGCGCGAGTGCGAACGCGCCGCCGCCCGGCAGCGCGAGACGCAACTGTTGCGATCCGTACGCTGCGAGCGCGATTCCCCGGATCGGATGCGCTCCGCTCAGGCAGTCCTCCACCTTAAGATCGTGTAACGCCTGGATCGCTGCTAAGGAAAGGTATTCCCCGCAAACTTTATTGCGAGGAAAAAGCAGCCGCTCTAAAATCGCCACGTCAACTCCGGCGCGCGCGAGCTGAAGCGCGATCGACGTGCCGGCCGGGCCCGCTCCGACGATCACAACGTCGCTCACGCGCTGCCGCCCACGATGGTCATGCGGTAGCCCGCATGTTTGCGAACCTGCACGCGCCGCCACCCCGCCTGACGCGCGAGCAGCTCGGTTTCACTTGGCGTATACGACCGTAAGACTGAGATCGGACCGTCGTTGCGCGTGAAGCGGTTAGAAGTGAAGAGCGGCAGAACTGTCCGTGCGAACGCCCAAGCGACAATGCTGCGGCGCAAGTCGTTCACGATGACGTTGCGGGCAACGCGCGCCATTTCGCGTAAGACGCGGGTGGCATCCGCGGGGTCGAAGTGATGAAGCGAAAGGTTACAGGTGGCGAGATCAAAGCTGTCGTCCGCGAATGGCAGCGTTCTGGCATCGCCCAGGGCGAGCGTTATGTCCGGACGGTCCCCGACTCGCTGCGCGGCGATCGCTAAGATTCGTTCGGAATGATCCAGCGCGACGCAGCTCGCCGCGACCCCTCGGCTCGCGAGGTAGTCCAGCAGCTTGAGCGGGACGTCGCCATCTCCGGTACCGACATCCACAAAGCGGGAAGGCAGCTGGGGGAGGCGGTGTAACGCATCGCACAACGAGCTCCAGCCGCCCAGGTAACGGTTGATCCGCGCAAGGTCGCGGAAACTCGAGCGCCACTCTTCGAACGTGCCCACCGAACGATCGTCATCGAGGAGTTCCCGCGCAACGAGACGCTGCACTAAAGCTTAGGCCTCCTTACCCTTTTTAAGTTTACCTCACCGTAGTTGAAACGCAGATGAAAATGCTGTGCCTGACTGGATAACGCTCCCAGATGTTTCATGATGTATACCGCAAAAATCCAGATGTGATGCCCATCCGGGCTGAAATCATATATGATGACAAAACTTCGTTACCGATTTCGTACCGCTTGTGGGGAACACGTTTATGGCGCTTCTTAAAAGGCAGAAAGAACCGTCGCTGCCCACCCAGCCGCCACCGCGCACCGAGGGGCCGGGCAAGATCGTGGAAACGGTCGATCCCATGGAGGGCTCACGCACCATGGCTGCCGGAGTAAGCCAGCTGATCGGTGCTGCGGTCGATATGACCGGCTCAACGGTCCGCTTTCGGATCACGCCTTTGTTGAGCGGCGTGACCGTATCATGGGAACGCATGAGTCTGCCGTCGCGCCAGTGGCTGCGCGATCTCGAGCAAGAAATTATCGCATTCGGAGTATGCAACGGCTTACAGATCTGGTTTCGAGAGTACTAACGAGGCCCGCGGCTCAACCGCTCCTGTAGCGGCCCCCCCACGCCAAAAGCAAACACCACAACCAGCAGCACGCCGATGATTATGAGGCCACTGAAAATGTCTGCACGCATGAGCGAGTGGATGGCATAAGGCGACCAGCGAGAACCGTCGCCCGTCGCTAGGTCCATGATGACGACCATGCGGCCCGCGTGCAAGTCTTCCAAGGCGGGCCGAACGTGCACGGCGGGAGCGCCGCTGGCGGTCGAATTCGCGAAAACGTAGGGCGGCAGCGCAACTCCTCCGTACGATACAAATGGCTGCGCGACGTAATACCCGGTCACCACGGCAGTGCCCCGGCGAATGCTTTGCGTCGCCGCAAGCGCCGCGAGCGATCGCGGCAGCGGAACTGCACCCAACGCTCCGAGCACGGCATAAATGCCCACGAGCGCTATGACGAGCGCGAGCGCAATCGCGAAGCGCGCTCCAAGGCCGCTTGTTGACGGCGCCGCTGACAGCGAGCGCGGGGCGAGGGTTTCGTCAGCCAATCTTTTCGCTCACCGATTTGGCTTGCAAGAACAAGAGCAGATAATCAGGACCGCCCGCTTTTGAATCCGTACCGGACATATCGAAGCCCCCGAACGGATGGACGCCCACCATGGCACCCGTGCACTTGCGATTCAAGTATAGATTTCCGACGTGAAATTCGGCGCGCGCCTGTTCCAGCTGATCTCGGTCTTTTGAATAGATGCTTCCGGTCAGGCCGAATTCGGTGTCGTTGGCGATCGCCAAGCCATCCTCAAAGTCTTTGGCCTTGATGACAGCCAGCACGGGACCGAAGATCTCTTCTTGAGCCAATTTTGACTTGCGATCGATGTCAATGAAGACCGTCGGCTCGAGAAAATAGCCATCGTCACCCACGCGCTCGCCACCCATCAGCAGCTTGCCTTCTGCCTTACCGATCTGAATGTACTGCTCGATCTTATCGCGCGAACGCTCGTTGATGACGGGCCCCATGTAGTTGTCGGGATTTGACGGATCGCCCACAGTGATCTTTTCCACACGCTCCGCAAGCCGCCCGATAAACGCTTCGTAGAGCGGCTCTTCGACGATCGCGCGCGAACAGGCGGAGCATTTCTGTCCGCTAAATCCGAACGCCGATACGGCCACCCCTTCGACGGCAGCCTGCAAATCGGCGTTAGCCGTGACCAGAATTGCGTCTTTACCGCCCATTTCGGCGACGACCCGCTTGATCCAGCGTTGCCCGGGTGGTATTTCGGCGGCGAGGCGATTGATATGCAGCCCGACTTCCTTGCTGCCGGTGAACGATATGAAGCGGACGCGCGGATCTTTCACCAGCGTGTCGCCGATGGCGCCCCCGGAACCTGTGATGAGATTGACGACGCCGGGCGGCATGAAAACCTGCTCGAGCAATTCGACAAAACGCGCGGCGATGACGGGTGAATCGCTCGAGGGCTTTAGTACCACCGTGTTGCCGGCGACGATTGCCGCCGACGTCATGCCGGCCATGATCGCAAACGCAAAGTTCCAAGGCGGGATAACAACGCCCACGCCCAGCGGAATGTAGTGCATCTCGTTCTTTTCACCGGCCATGGGCGTGATGGGATGCTCGCTAGCATAGCGAAGCATTTCGCGTGCGTAATATTCTAAGAAGTCGATGCCTTCGGCAACGTCGCCGTCAGCTTCGACCCAGCTCTTGCCGACTTCGAGCACAAGCAGTGCGTCAAACTCATTGCGACGCTCCCGGATCGCAGCGGCGGCGCGGAATAACAGCGCGGCGCGCTCGTCGGCCGGTACGCGCGACCAGCTGCGAAACGCTTGCTGCGCTGCTTCAACCGCGTCTTGAGCTTGCTCGACGCTCGCGGATTGCACGCGGCCGATGATTTCGGCGGGCTTAGCGGGATTGTATGACGCGAATTGCTTGGCAGCCTTGAGGTGCTTGCCGCCGATGATCAGATCGTGGTCCTTGCTGCCGCTGCGTACTCGTTGCAGTGCGGCGGCCATCTCAGCACGCTCGTCTGGCTGCGAGAATGTGCGGACTGCCTCGTTTTGGAATTTCGAAGGATGGTCGAGCAAAGTTGCCATGCGGTGATCCTCTTATTCTCGATCGCATTTCTTGCTGAGATGCGTAGTTCGTCGGTTCCTGAGGCGCTACCCTGGCTAGACGGCCGGGGTGATAGCGGGATCGCTCGCAGTCAACGTGCTTTTTTTTCTTTGCGTGGCGGCATAGCTGCGCAGGGCCCGCCCAAAGCGGGCGGCGGCTTCCGGGGCCTGCGACTCGGGCAGCGCTCCGTACGAAAGTCGTAGCGTGTTTGTCGCCGGCTGGGTTGGATAGAACGGGCTGCCCGGCAAGAACAAGAGACCCGCAGCGGCAGCGTGCGTTAGCAGTTCGCGCGCGGACCACTGCGCGGGCAACTCAATCCACATGTTCAAACCGCCGGCGGGTACCGTCATGCGTACGTCGGGCGTCAAGGTTCGTGCGAGGGATTCGGCGAGCGCGTCGCGGCGTCTGCGGTACAACGAGCGCGCCGCACGCAGATGCCGTGCCGGAGCCTTCGATTGCAAGAACCGCACCAACGCGCGTTGCGATACGGTCGTGGTAAACGAGTCTGCACGCAATTTCGCGGCATACAGTGCGTTCATTGCTGCGCCTTTAGCAGCGATGAACCCGACGCGCAGACTGGGAAAGAGCATTTTAGAAAAGCTTTCAATCAGCACGACGCGGCCGCTGCGATCTGATGCGAACAATGGCGGCGGTGGTTCTCCGTCATATGACAGCTGCCAGCATGTTTGATCTTCGACAATCGTCATGTTCACGCGCTCGGCGGCCGCAAGGACTTGGCGGTGGCGCGAACGCGCCAAGAAGGAGCCGGTTGGATTTTGCGCGGCGCTGTTCACATACAGCACTCGTGGCGAGAATTTTGCTGCGGCGTTCACAAAGGAGTCAACCGAAATGCCGTCGCGGTCGACGCTGACGCTGACCCAGGAAACATGCCGTTGATCGAAGGTTTCCAGCGCCGAAAAATATGTAGGCGCCTCCGCTGCGACGACGTCACCTTCACGCACAAAGCAGTCCGTCACCAGGCTCAATGCCTGCTGCGCACCGCTGACGATCAGGATATCGTCGGCGGTGACGTCGGCGCCGCGTGCGCGCAGCCGCTCCGCGCAGGCTTCGCGCAACGTGACATCGCCGCGGTCCACCCGGTATTGGTGAATCGCCGGCGGATCGTCCAAGAACGTGCGCGCGAAACACTCGGCAAAATCGGCGAGAGGATACGTTTCCGGCGCAGTGTGGCCCGCGGAGAGCGCCATGGCGCCGGGCCGTGCGCTTGCGCGCAGCAATTCAAACGTCTCATAGCGGCGGCTTTGCGGCGAAAACACTTTGTATGGCTGCGTCCACTCGCGGCCCGCGCCGTCATCCGATTGCAGCAAGGGGCGGTGGCGGCGTCCCAAGGCCGGCGGCAAGGCGGGTTGCACGGCGGCCTGATCTTTAAAGGAAACGAATGTGCCGCGGCCGGTCCGCGATGAAACGAGGCCTTCCGCCGCGAGCACCTCATATGCTTGGCTCGCCGTCACTAAAGCAACTCCATGGAGCTTCGCAATCTCGCGCAAAGCGGGAAGCCTGGTTCCTTCCGCCAGCTCGCCGTCGCGAATCAGCTCAGCGATCGCATGCGCGAGCTGCTCGTAGAGCGGCCGGCGATCGCGCGCGTGCAAACGCAGTTGCGAGATCTTCCCACGAGTGTTCTTATTGACTCTATCCATTACCATGACAATAAGTTCACTTCACTCGCAACTATGAAGAACCTTTTTTATGCGACAGAGCACTGACGTTAAAATCAAATCAGTTGAGCCGCAGCACTTTGATGTCGCTACGGAGTTCTGGCTGGCAATGCGTCACGAGCTTGCCATGCCTGACGCGGATTTACCCAGTGATTGGAAAGCTCGCGCTGTTGCGTATTTCGCACGGCGATATCACGCGGGCGAACTGCGCTGGTTCTTCGCATGGGCCGGTGACGAGCCGGTGGCGAGCGCCGCTGGATTTTTGTTAGACGGCTACCCCAGTGAGATTTGCACGCTGCGGCGCGCCGGCTATGTGGCGGGTGTTTTTGTCGACCCGGCGTGGCGGCGGCGCGGGCTAGGTCACGCGGTGACTTCGGCCGCTGTTGAGTGGCTGAAGAGTCTCGGCTGCACGAGCGTCCGATTGCACGCGGCGGACAATGCCCGACCTATTTACGAATCGATGGGGTTCGTCTCCAGCAATGAGATGCTTCTCAAAGGCTACCGCTAACGCTACTTTTCTTGTGACGTACTTCTGCAGTTTGTTAGCGCTGCGTTTGCGGCGGGTTGTCCGCGGCGGGATCAACGGAAGATTCGGGTACCGTGACCGAGTGCTTGCGCCGGCGCATGTCGGGCAGGCCTGGTTTTGACATCTCCATTCCAGCCATGTCGATCGGCATCTCTTTGTCGTAGAAGCGGCCGATGTGCCGCGGGTCCAGGCCATTTTCCGTGCCTTCATCCATAATCATACCCTCACGAAATACAGTATTATCTTTGCTGCATCCTTTGCGTGTGCGAATGGGCTGCCGGAGGTCAGGCGGGCGGATGACGCCAACTTTGCGGCCTGAGGTGATGGAATGAACAAGTATATCGCTGAGTTCATTGGCACGCTTGTTTTAGTCATGGTCGGTCTCGGCACGGCGATCTTTGACGGCGGCAATGTCGGACATCTCGGTATCTCGTTGGCCTTCGGATTGACGCTGCTTGCAATGATCTATGCCATCGGGCCGGTCTCCGGATGTCATATAAACCCGGCGGTCACGGTTGGCGCATGGCTGGCTGGACGGATGAGGGGCGGCGACGTACTAACGTATCTCATCGCGCAGATCCTCGGCGGCATCTGCGGCTTCGGCTTCATAGCGCTCATTCTCACCGGCATCAACGACATCCAAATAGGTTCGACTGCGAATCTTTCGGGCAGCGCAGCCGTACATGCAGCGGCTGCAGCCGTCGCCAATGGATTCGGCCCGCACTCGGCGGTTGCCGCGACCGTCGGCGCCGCTTTCGTGGCCGAAGCAATGCTGACGTTTGTGCTTGTGTTAACCGTGCTCGGGGCAACTGCAACAACTGCACCGAACGGATTCGCCGGGCTAGCGATCGGCACAGCGTTGGCGGTCACCAATTTCGTGGCGATACCGATCACCAATGCATCCATAAATCCGGCCAGAAGCATTGCGCCTGCCATCTATGCGGGAGATTGGGCGTTAAGCCAGCTGTGGCTGTTCATCGTAGCACCAGTTGTGGGCGGCATTCTTTTGTTTACCGCATCATCGCGGGCAGGTCGCCGAGCCCGTGAACAAAGTACTGGGTCCATAGATCCGTCGCGCGGACTCTCCTATCAACCGTCGAATACGATTGCATGGCCGTAGAGCTTGACACCCTAACGCGCGAGGAACTCCAACGTTATAGCCGCCACCTGATCTTGCCCGAGATCGGCGTTGACGGGCAGCGCGCGCTCAAAGCCGCCCGCGTTTTGTTGATCGGGGCAGGCGGCTTGGGTTCGCCGCTCGCGCTCTACCTCACCGCTGCCGGCGTCGGTACTATTGGCATCGTTGATGATGATTCCGTCGATCTCACTAATCTGCAGCGTCAAGTACTGCATGGGAGCAGCCAAGTCGGGCGGTCCAAGATACTTTCTGCGCAGCAGCGACTTGCCGATCTCAACCCAGAGGTGAAGATCGTTCCTTTTCAAACGCGGCTCACGCGGGACAATGTCGCGTCGATTCTAGCCGAGTTCGACATCATCGCCGACGGGAGCGACAATTTCACGACGCGTTACATCGTCAATGACGCCTGCGTCGCGCTGGAAAAAATAAACGTTTACGGGTCCGTCTACCGTTTCGAAGGCCAAGCATCGGTGTTTGACGCGCGCAAGGGTCCTTGCTACCGTTGCCTTTTTCCGCTGCCGCCGCAAGCTGGAGCTTCATGTTCCGACGTCGGCGTGCTAGGAGTTCTGCCGGGCATCATCGGCCTGATCCAAGCGACTGAAGTATTGAAGCTGATAACCGGCGCGGGAGAATCGCTCATCGGACGGTTGTTGTTGTTCGACGCGCTCGAGATGCGCTTTCGCGAGCTCAAGCTTATGAAGGACGCTCACTGTCCGGCCTGCGGCGTAGGAGCGCAACCCACGACGCTCGCCGCTGCCGGAAATGGTGAGACGCAAACTCAATTTGAGATCAGCGCTTCAGATTTGCGCGACAAGCTAGAGCGTGGTGAAGCGATCGAGCTGCTGGACGTGCGGGAACCGGTGGAACGCGAAATCGCTAAGCTCGCCAACACGCGCGAGATCCCACTCGGCGAGCTCACGGCGCGCATGCAAGAGCTTCCGCAAAACGTCCCCATCGTCGCCTATTGTTACTCGGGTGCGCGCAGTGCGAGCGCAGTCCAACAACTACGTGCAGCGGGTTTTACCGACGTCAAAAACCTGCGCGGCSGCATCCTCGCATGGATGGACGCGGYTGACCCGACACTGAGCAGGTACTAAGCGCCCTAGTTCATCGCCGCCCTTCACCAGCCGGGGCCGCTGAAGACGCTCAACATTGCCTCCTTAGCACGTACGAACAACAAGCAGCCCATCGCCCGCCTTATTTATGGAGGATTTCCAGGGCAAAACGGGGTGTTTTCGCTCATACACAGGTCGTAACGCAAGGGAAACTAGCTTGCCTCAGCGGCCATGGAATGTTATGATTACGGCTGGTTTTGGTCTGTGGCGGCAAGCGAGTAGCCAGGATGTCGAAATTGGAAGTCTCTTCAATCTCCTCTTTGCGATCGTCAGCACCCCCATTTTCCGAACCATTTCACCGGATAGTGCGCTGACGAAACTGCGGTCTTAAAACTGCAGAAGCGCAAGAGGAGTTAAGAACCACGTGTATACTGATCAATTATTGACATGCGTCGATTGCGGCGCACAATTTACATTTACTGCAGGCGAACAAGAATTTTACGCTCAGAAGGGTTTCCAAAACAAACCTAACCGTTGCCCCGACTGCCGTCAGGCGCGTAAAGCAAACAGAGCATCCGGCGGAGGCGGCGGCATGGACCGTCCGCGTTACGGCGGCGGCCAACGCCAGATGTTCAGCACCACCTGCAGCAGCTGCGGCGGCCCGGCGGAAGTTCCGTTCCAGCCCCGCGGTGATAAGCCGGTGTATTGCCGCGACTGCTTCCAAAAACAGCGCGCATATTAACTAGCGATTCGACAGATGTGGAGGGCGGCTGTAAAGCCGCCCTCCACTTTTTATTTTCCAAAGCGCCAAGGATCGAACAAGCCGATCGGATGCTTGCTCTTCCCCTGCATCACGAGGTCGGCGAGAATTTCTCCCATCACACTGCAAAACTTGAAGCCGTGCCCTGAAAAACCGCCTGCGATGATGACGTTCGGCGCGTCCGGTTGCCGGCCGACCAGGAAGTGCTCGTCAGGCGTCATTTCATACATGCACACGGCTGACGCCACATGCGGCCCGCTTGCGTCCGGCAACCACTCGTGCAAGGCGCTGCGTGCCCTTTCGATTTCAACAGAGTCGACGGTTCGCTGCAGTTCCTCGGGAGTCGTATACACTCCGGAATGATGAAACGCTGCCTTGATGCCTTCACCCGGAATGTATGGAAATCCATAAAGCGGCGGATTTCCCGCACGGTCGACGATATAAATGGGCAAAGCCTGCAATTCGCCTGCGTGAGGTGCGTGGGGTTCGAACCAATGCATCACGTTGCGCTCAGCGCGCACAGGCAACGCGTATGCACCGCTGGCGTGGCGCAGCCACGCTCCCTGGCACAAAACGATCGAGTCCGCCTCTACCACATCGCCTGCGGCAGTTTTTACGAACGCCGCGCCTTTTGAGACTCCCCATTCCACTACCGGCGTGTTGAAGCGCAGGTCAGCGCCCGCGCCGGCTGCCCAATCCAGATGGGCTCGCACGCAGCGTTCCGGATAGAGCATACCGGCCGGCACTTCGAACACCCCGACCTCCTCGGGACGGGGGCGCATCGCCGGAAACCGCCGCTTGATGTCGTTCGCGTCCAACACTTCGTAACCTAAATCGTGTTCACGCGCGCTGCGCTCCGATCCGGCCACTATCGAACTTGATGGCAAACCGACCATGAGGCCACCGGTACGCACGTACAGCGTCTGGCCGACGCGCTGTTCTAATTCATGCCAGAGCTCATAGGCGCGCAGCAGCAGCGGCACGTACGCCGGGTCCTCGTAATAGGCCTGGCGTATGATGCGGGTTTTGCCATGCGAGGAGCCGCGATCGTGAACGGCGGCGAATTGTTCGAAGCCGACAACGCGCCTGCCGCGTTGCGCCAAATGCGCCGCCGCCGCGCTGCCCATTCCCCCTAGGCCGACAACGATGCTGTCGTACATGGTTGTGGATTGCCCATCCCGAAGGGCCTTTGACGGCACGATTCGGATAGACTTTTTTCGGCTCACAAGCGATGATGAATCCATGAGTATTTCCTACGCAGATCCACGCTGGCAGGCGTTTATGGCGCGCGACAAGAGCGCCGACGGACGCTTTGTCGTCGCCGTCCAATCGACTAAGATCTACTGCCGTCCATCGTGTCCGGCACGCCACCCGAAACCTGAAAACGTCGCATTTCTGCCGACTCCACGTGACGCGCGCGCCCGTGGTTACCGGGCATGTTTGCGCCGCAACCCTGACATGCCACTGGTTGAGAAGAGCCGCGACGTCGTGCAGCGAGTCTGCCGCTACATCGACGCGCACGACGAGCAAACACCGCAATTACGAGCACTCGGGCTGCACGCCGGTGTCAGCCCATCTCATCTGCAGCGGATGTTCAAAACCGTTTTGGGAATTTCGCCGAAAGAGTATGCGGCTGCGCGCCGCTTGCAGCGCCTAAAGCAGCGTTTGAAAAAAGGCGAAGCCGTCACGAGCGCCCTGTACGCCGCCGGCTTTGGTTCGAGCAGCCGCTTATACGAGAACGGTAGAGCGCGGTTGGGCATGACGCCGGCGAACTATCGCAAAGCTGGAAGCGGTCTGCAGCTTCGCTTCACCATCGTGAAGACACTACTTGGCAGCATGCTGGTTGCCTGCACGCCGCGCGGCATCTGCGAGGTTCGCTTTGATGACTCCGACGCAGTGTTGGGGGCAAACCTAAGGTCTGATTATCATGCTGCCACGGTTGTCCGTCAGGATGCCGAACTGCGACGCGTCGTTGAAAAAATAGTGGCACACCTCGACCGTGGTACGGCATTGACCGGGATCGATTACGCTGTACGTGCGACCGCGTTCCAGCCCAAAGTTTGGAAGGCGTTAAGCGCCATACCTTATGGAGAAACTCGCACGTATGGCGAGATTGCGGCCGCGATTGGAGCGCCGAATTCGGCGCGCGCGGTTGGCCGCGCTTGCGGATCGAACAGAATCGCCGTTGTCATCCCCTGCCACCGGGCGGTGGGCATGGAACCGGCCAGCGGCGGCTATCGCTGGGGCGTGCAGCGCAAGCAAACCCTGTTAGCGCGCGAGCAGCGCCTGGCGGTTAAGGCCCGGCGCTGATGCCGCTCGCGTTTTGCGCGAGCAGCCGCTCGAGTTCGGCGACCCGTAGCCGCAGCGCCTCGGCATCTAAGTGATCGTAGGCAACGGCGCCACTCAACGCAAGCGCTTTAAGCAGCCGGATTTTATCCGCGTCGAAATCCTCACCGGATTCGTGAGCGCCGTACAACGCGACTGCAATCAGTTTGCGCCGCACAAAAATTGGCACAGCCAGCGCAGGCTGTGCGCCGCCGGCGGGAATCCCCTGCGGCGACCAGCCCAGCGATGCGATCTGTACGGGTTCCACTTCGCTTTGCAGTTGCAGAAAGAGCGTATCGTCGGGATCGAACGACGACGCACTGCCGTCATCCCAGCCACGCGCTTCGCGGCGGACAAACGTGCCCGCATTAGCGCGGCGGAATAGTGCAGCCGATGTAAGCTTCCACGCCTCGAGCGGTTCGCGCACTAGAATCTGGTCTATAGAACCTGCATTACTCGCATGCGGCAGCGAAACCGTGATGCGGCTCAAGCGCAGATCCGCCTCGTGACGTTTGCGGAAGAAAAGACCGTCGATAAGGCGGTCGATCCGCTTCTGCATGCTATTGAGCCCAAAGCCCAGCGCGATAGAGGTTGCGATCTCGGCGACGATCGCCAGCCGCGCGGCTGCCAACACGTGGCTAAAGAACCAGTCGATGAGAGCGAAGAAAACGATTGCGGCGGAGCTGATGAGACCGTAGACCAAGGCACGGCTGATGGCGATGCGAACATCCAAAACCCGGTAGCGGATCACCGCGTAGGCGACCGTGATTGGTTCGATGACCGTCAAGAACAGCAAGACATTCGCGGCAGCGACGGCGTCCGCCACCGTCACAAGCGAGCTATAACCCAGAATTCCAGCCAAGCTCGCGCATCCAACGCCGAAGCCGAAGCCGACGATAACCCAGCGAATGCGCTGACGATCGTCAGGATCGCCGTGGATGTATGTATCGACGAGCGCAAAGAAGACCGTTGCACCCACCGCGCTACCCCACAGCAACGCCACCACTTGCACCGCTTCCGCGGGCATCGCAAACAATGTCGGCGCGAAGTCCGCGGTCAAGAATAGCGCTGCCGTCACTAAGAAGACGCCGGGCGCCAGCTTTGCAAGAACCCGCCGCCATCCCGAGATGCGATCGTGCGGAAAACGCAGCGCGAATATCAAGAAACCTGTTGTGCCCGCAGCAATAATACGTGGGCGCTGACGGTGATGACGGCCGCCCACTGGTGGGAAAAAAGTCCGTAGGTTTGCGCTGGCGGTTGGTTGATGCCCAGACACGAAAGGTAAAAGCCCCAGGTCGCGGGGCCTGGCCTCAACAACACGAGCAGCCCGCCGACGACCACATACACCAGGGCCTGCGCCACTCGAGCGACGATCGACCACTGGCCGAGCTTGGACAACATCTTGCTATCCGCTCGCACCGCGGTCGTGATGGATCGGCCGCCGTGCAGAATGCCGAATTGTGAGACAGAGCCTGGTTGAGGCGGCGGCGCGTTCGGCGCGGCGTAGCGCCGATTCTCCATTGGCGTGCGCCGCAGATCGATGCGATCGTGCACCGCAATACCGGCGCGCTGCGCAGGACCGTTGGGATCGACCTGCATGATCTGACCGTCGTAGTCGGCTCGCATGCCAAGTACGCCCTGCGGGCGCCATAAGCTCACCGTGCTGGGCAGGATCGTGCTCAGCGTCCACAGCCCCAGTAACACGACAAGGAGGCCGCGGCCTAACGCTTTCCAGGTCGGCGACGACTCAGCCGGCTTCATGTCCTTTGTTACGGCGAAGAATTCCTCATTAGATAAATGTGAACTTCCTCAGGTCCATGGGCTCCGAGAATCAAGACTTTTTCAATGTCGGCCGTCCGGCTCGGCCCTGTGATGATAACGGCCTCGCCCGCCGCTTTGGATTGCGCCGCGGCGTGCAGTTGGGACAGGGCTGCGTTACTTAATGATGGATGAAGCCTTTCCATGGTTGCGACGATGAAGCACACACGCGCCACATAGGGCAACGCCCGGTCACCGCTGTTAGAGTTGATGACCAGCGCGGAACCGCTGTCGGCGAGCAGAGCGGTGGCCTGGAGCAGACTGACCTTGCAATCTTCAAGTTTCGCCACCGGTGCCTGCCCCGCAATCTGGACCTCTATCCCACTCAAGCGTCGGGCGACATCGAGCGCAAGCGGGGCTGATTGCACGGTGATCTTTTGCATTCCGCGCAACTCGAGCTGGCGGGCGATCTCGGCGGCGCAAGCGGCCGGGTCTTCTAATACATTTGCGCTGCCTCCGAGCAAGACGAGTTGCGCGCTGAACGTTCCGACCAGCGCCGATCCATTGACGGGCACTTCGCTATCTTGAACGGGGCTCGCAGTTGACTGCTGCGCGACTGTGCTTCGCGGGTCGTCGCTCGCTGCTCGCTCGTTGTGATGCAATGCTTGAGCTATCGCGCTCAAGACTGCGCTGCGGCCGTCGTGCCTCACCGTCGCTTGCCCCACCACTGCTTAAAGGTGTCAGCAGGTACTTCAGGCAGCGTCCGCGTCGCGAGCCACGACGCAAGAATTTTCGGCCCGGCACTGCCACGGCTGTAGCGCCGCAACAGGAAGCGCAGCAGATACATGCCCAGCGAATACGCCCAGCCGAATCGCATCATGAACGCAAATGCGCGCATCAGACCGCGTTCCGACTGCGATGGAAATGCCGCGTGCTCGACCGCTTTCTTTCGCAGGTAGACGAGCTGGCGCGGCAGGTCTATGTCTACCGGACATTCTTGCTTGCACGCGCCGCACAATGTTGAGGCGAACGGCAGCTCGGCTGCTTGTTCGATGCCGCGCAGCTGGGGCGTGATGACCGCGCCGATCGGTCCTGAATAAGCCGACTGATAGGCCCAACCCCCGGCGCGCCGATACACAGGGCACACGTTCAAGCAGGCGCCACAGCGAATGCAATAAAGCGATTCGCGCGTATGCGGATCGGCGAGGATGCGCGTGCGGCCGCCGTCGACGAGCACGCAATACGCGTGCTTGCCTGCTTCTGCTCCCAAAAAGTGATGAGTGTAGCTTGTGAGTTTCTGTCCGGTCGCCGCGCGCGCGAGCAGCCGGAGGAAAACAGGCAGATCAGTGAGCCGCGGAATCACTTTTTCGATACCCATGAGGAAAATCTGCACGGCAGGCACCGACGCCGACAGCCCTCCGTTGCCTTCGTTTTCCACCACGACGATCGTGCCGGTGTCGGCGGCCGCAAAGTTGACGCCGGTGATCCCCGCTCCGGCGTCAAAGTAGCAGCGCCGCAGCCGTAGGCGAGCCGCGTTCATCAAGGCATCGGGGTCGTCAGTGTACGTCATGCCGAGCTTGTCCGAAAAGATCTTGCCGATGTCTTGGCGGCTGAGATGCAGCGCTGGTCCCACGATATGGGAGGGCCGCTGCCCGGCCAATTGTACGATGTACTCGCCCAGATCGGTTTCGACGGCGCGGATTCCGGCCTGTTCGAGCGTAGCGTTGAGTTCGATCTCTTCGCTCAGCATCGACTTACCCTTGACGACGCTCGTCGCGCCGTGCTTGCGGCAAATGTCCAACACGTGGGCCGCCGCATCTTCGCGCGTAGAGGCCCACAAAACAGTGCCACCGCGCGCGCAAAACGATTGTTCGAATTCGAGCAGCAGCCGGTCGAGATTCTCAATCGCAAACTTTTTGATCGCATGTGCCTGCGCCCGCAACTCTTGCCAGTCGACGTCGTTCTGGGCCGCATGCTTGAGATCGAGCGTGCGCTGCAACGTTTGCGCCAGCGATTTGTTGTCATAAGGGTGTTCGAACGAGCTAACGCCGGCTTGTGGTTGAAGAGCTTCGGCCATTATGCGGCGCCGAGAATTTCTGCAAGGTGCAGGATGCGGACACCCGAGGGCCGGGCGGCCTTTCCTAGCACGCCCGCAACGTGCATGAGACAGCTTGCATCCCCGGACGTCAACACATCGGCGCCCGATTCTTGTATGTTCCCGCACTTGTCCACGCCCATTGAAGCGGAAAGTTCGGCGAACTTCACGCTGAAGGTCCCCCCAAATCCACAACACTCTTCGATGTGCGGCAACTCGACATATTCAAGATCGCGCACCGCTTTGAGCAAACGGATCGCGGCCGCCGTTGCGCCTAACTCGCGGCGGCCGTGACAGCCGTCCAAATAGGTTACACGATGGGGGAAGCGAGCGCCGACGTCACTGATGCCGGCCACGTCCACCAAGAAGGTCGATAGATCGAACACCCTCGCACCCAAGCGCGCAGCGGCTGAGTCTCGGTCCATATAGCCATAAAAAATCCGAGCCATCGCACCGCACGAGCCCGACGGCACCACGACCCAATCATATGCCGCAAAGACGCGTGCAAATCTCTTCGCCAACATGCTCGCTTCCGGCCACAAGCCAGCATTGAACGCCGGCTGGCCGCAGCAAGTCTGATCCGGCGGATAGTCCAGAGGAATCCCCAAACGTTCGAAAATGGTGACACAGGCTCGTCCGACCTGCGGATAGAGCGCGTCGCAATAGCAGGGCAAGAACAGCGCAACGGATTGCCCTGCCTTATAATACGATGGCGCGGCGGCGGCGTGCATAGCCGCTTGTTCTTCGGCACGCTACGCTGCCCCCGCGCCCTCGTTTACGCGTGTCTAGTAGCTGCTCCGCAAGGAGACGTTGAAGTTGAACGGCTGTGCGTAGTGCGTGCCTTGCAGCATGCTGTTGCGCGCAATCGCGTAGCGGTCGTTGAACATGTTTCGTAGTTCAAAGATGAGCGTGGTCTGCGTGCTGAGGTGATGTCCGAGAGAGCCGTCGACTGTGAAGTGCGGCGGAACTTTACACGTGTCACAGGCGACTCCGGTTGAAAGGCCGCTGCCGTATTCCGCGGTAAGTGAAAGCCAATCGCCGTGCGCGAGCGCAAACTGCTTGCCCAAGCTACCGTCCCAGCGCTGGTCGTGGTCCGCATCAAACCAATCGTAAGGCGGCGGCGGACATCCGCTCAGCAACTGGCTGCCGCAACCGCGGTTCACCGCACGCGAATGGGTCAGCGAGATGTAGTCATGCGTACCGTTGCCGTGGGGAAACTCGAACAGTACGTCTTGGAAGTCGGCGCGGCCATCACCAAAATTGATGTCTTGATGGATATTGGTCGCGCCGACCTGCGCGTCGTCTAACACGTCGACCAAGCTCTTGTGAGCGATTTTCCACGAACCGTGAGCGGCCTGGCCAAGTCCGAAGGCGCCGCCGATTTCATACAGAGATTCACGCGCGGGCTTTAGATCGAAGGATAGCCCGGAACTCGGGTTGATTTGAGCGGCGGCGGCGGGCGATACGTTCTCGAACGAAAACGGTGTGAAGAGGCGCCCGTAGTATGCATACAGCGAGCTGCGGTTGTTCATGATGAACGTGTACTTGAAACGCGGACTGAACTGCATGAACCCGTTACGGAACGACGTCGACGCGATGGTAAAGCTGTCATAGCGCAGCCCGTAGTCAATACGGCTCGCCTGAGACATTTGCCAGCCATCCTGCACGAATGCGGCGATGCTATGTACGACGTTTGGCGCGGTGTCGAAGATCTGCGTAGGCTGCGTTGAGCCTGGTTGCAGATAGTTGTCGGGCTGCAGCAAGATATCGTAAAGTTTCTGCAAGTTTGTTGCATTAAACAGCACGCCGGTCTCAATGGTGTGGCGCTGGTTTGGGGTTGCATGCGCATAGGCGACTTGCAATCCCAGGTCGCGAGCGAACCGGTTTGTTGCAGCAGCGAACAAACACGAACTGGGCGCGCTGGGGACCGCGCCGCTGCAATTATCACCGGGTGCTGCCGCAAAGTCATTCGCAACGTCTGGGAAGTCGCGTATCGTCGAGCCCTTCACGAACGCGCTGGCGGTCAACGAACCGGTATTGCCGACTGCGTGATGAAAGCTCAACGAACTAAACACGTCGCTTTGGGTCTCGCTATCGTCGGTTTTCGCCGGCGTTCCATTGGCGGTGTCGGGTGGAACCTGGAACGTTTGATATGCACGGCTGACGTCGAGATTGAAGCTGTCGGTTGTGCCGGACGGCAGTGTGACCCGCACAAACTGACTAGAAATGCTGCCCTGATTATGGGCCCCGTTTGGCACGGGCGGATCGAGCGCCCAGCCTATCCGCGCCTCGCGCAGCGACACGGTTATACCGCCATGCGCGCCGAGAGCTCCATGCTGCAACAGGTCCAACGACATATTTCCACGCGAACCCGCTGACGTTTCGATTTGACCGCCGTGCGACCCGGTACCGGCTTTGGTCGCAATATTGACGACGGCGCCAAACTTGCCGCCATACTTCGCAGTGTAGGCACCCTCCACCACGTCGAGAAAACCGACGTCGGAAGGATCGACTTCGGAACCGATCACGCGGTTGAGTGCTTGCGGCAGCGGCACCCCGTCAAGCGAATAGTTGATATCGCCGTGGTCCCCGTTGAGGTGAATCTGGCCGTTTGATCCGCGCGCGGCGCTAGGGAGCTGCACGAAGACATTGGCCAAATTATTGCTTCCGGGCATTTGCTCGAGTTGCGCGCCCGAAATGAGCGTGGAACCACCGCTGCGCAGCGATGGTGCGCTGGAAAGCGTCACAACGCGGCCGATCGTGCGCGGCGCGAGTGTCAATACCACCGTCACCGGCGTCGACGTAACAGCGACGTGAGCTTGCGCGAAGCCAAGGGGGGCGCTGGCGATAAGATCGTACTCGCCGTCCACTATTGCGGCAAACTGAAACGTTCCGTCGGCCGAGCTAGCCGTCTGCAGGATGCGATTAGCTCCCGCCAGCGTCACGAGCGTTCCCTTGACGGGGTGGCCGACGCTCGAAAGTATTTTCCCGCTTAGGGTGGTAGCGGCGTCTGCAGCCGGCGACCACGCGAGAATACAGAGGGCGCTTGCAACCACGCAAATACTTCTAAGAAAAACTATCCTTGATAACAACCAACGCATATACGACTCCAATGCAACGCAAGCAGCTCAAGGCCGCAGGCGCTAAAGTTTTTAAGAGCTTCTTAGGACTGAAGTGCGGGCGGTGGCCGATTGAAAAGAGCGTTAAACCAAAAGAAGCGATTGAAAACGACAACGAAAGCAAGAAGGCACGCAAATACGCGGGCGCCGCTTACGGCGATCGCTCGGAGAAATTGAATGAAGTCGCTCGCCAACGAGGGTAAACGGACAGCCAGCGCGCGGCCTGCGATCGCGAGTAGGAGTGCGCTCAAGATCGCTCCGACAACGGCCGCGAACACATCGTGGCCGCAGAAAAAACAGCCTTCCCCAAATGCGCTGGCGATGCCGACGCCGCATTGCAGCGCCGCGGTCGCGGCGTACAGACGCCAGCCGCGAAGTAACGGGGCCCGAAGCGCGAGGCTGATCAACCGTTTAAAGTCGCGCTCGCCCTGCGCATTTCTGCGCAGCATTTGGAATTCTCGCAGCGCCAAGACGGCAGTAGCAATCGCCGCAAGCGCCAGATATGCGTGGCGGGGCGAAAAGACAAAGCGCTCGGCTGCGGCTCCCATTCCGGCAAACTCGGACACCAAGTGTGTGAGTATGCCGCCGAAAACTACACAGGTGAGATAGAAGTGGTGAAAACGTGGGTGCTGGATGGAGCGCATCATTCGATAACCGCGGAAACCCCGGCTTATAAAATCCCCTTTTCTAATTATATCGGTTCTGGCAAGGGCCGGTTTTAGGAGCTTAATTGCCGTTCCCTGCTCAACTGGCGCTGTCCCGGCTGAGAGTTGGCTGAAAGCCGAGAAAGTGATGCAACACGCAGGCGCGAAAAGCGTTATAGTGAGCGTAACGCAACGGCTGCTCCAAGTGTCTTCTCGGCAAGCCTGGCCTTTGCTGGCTGCCGCCGCTTTGGCTGCAACCGTCATCGGCCATGCATTGCAGCTGATGCTGGAAGACTTGCAACTGTTCGGCGACGCCCGGGCCGGTTACGTGCACTCGGGTCAAGCTATTTGTGCTGAGCTAGCCGTTTGTGGCCTTATCGTAGCGCTCTATAGCGTCATCAGGCACCTGCTGCAGATGCGCGCCCACGGCAGCGCTGACTCTAAAATTTTGTTCTTGCGTGCGGTCACCAAGTTCGGGCGCGGGCGCACGCTGGGCACAATTCTCTTCATGCAGTTCGCCGCGTTGATCGTCGTCGAGTTATGCGAGCAACGTTTTTCCGGCTACGGCGCGACCGCTCTGAGTGCCATCTTCGGTGCCGGCCACGGATCTGCTCTGTTCGTGCATCTGATCGTCGGCACGATTATCGGCCTCGTGATCTACGCATTTGCGGCCACAGTGTCGTCGCGTTCCCAGATCTTCGCGCAAGCGATCAGCTCTTTTCTGCGGCGTTTGCGCGCGGGCGATAGTGCGGGGCACGCCGCAGCCTTTCGGCGGCTGCATGTACGTCGCACTGCACGCAAGCTACCGCTGCTCTCGCTTGGTTTAGCCAACCGCCCTCCACCCACGGCAGCATCCGCCTAGAGTTCGCGGCGCAAGCCGGATTCTAAGCGGTTTTCCTCTCTAAGCTGCTTTTTGTGTTGCTGGAGGTTGCCGTGCGATCGAATATCGCGAAATTTCTTTACAATTTTATCCTGAGCGCCACGCTGCTGTGGTCTTTGAGCTCAATTCCTGCGTGGGCGGACGTCTATGGTGGTGTGAACGGCAGCGTAGTCGACTCTTCCGACAGCCCGGTTTTGGGCGCGACCGTCAGCCTCAAGGCCGAGGATGCACCGGTGATGACAACCCAAACCGACGCAAAAGGAAAATTCAATTTCCCGCGCGTCCCTTTTGATATGTATGCAGTGAGCGTGAACGCACCCGCTTACAACCCCGTGGTCGACACTATAACCGTGTCCTCCGGGAACATCGTCAGCGTGCACTTCCGGCTTATGCCCAAAACCTTAGGTCGTGTGGTGACCCGTTCATCGATCGTGACGGGGCAACCCGCCAGCGTCGGTATCATTTCGCGTCAGACGATCTTAGCGTTACCGGGCAACACCTCGCTGGCGAAAGTGACCGAAACTGTACCCGGCGTGGTGCCATTCTCATACAACGAACCGGTTTCGCGCGGTTTTCACGGGGTCACATACGAAATCGATGGCGTCCCTATTCCGCAAACCGCATCGTCTGAGTTCGCAGAGATCATCGATCCTCGCGATGTCGATCGCTTGGAGGTCTTCACCGGCGCAATGCCGGCCGAATTCGGCGGACAACGCCAAGGTGCGGTGGTTGACGTCATCACCAAGCGCGCCAGCGACTTTACGGCGCGCTCGGGAGGCGAGTTGACCTTGAGCGGCGGCTCGTATGCAATGGGAGGCGTTTCGCTCGGTCAAACCGCCGGAGCCGGTGCATTTCGCGCGTTTCTGTCGGCCAACGTGCAACGCAACAGCCGTGGTCTCGATTCGCCGACAGCGGTGCCACAACACGATAACTCAAGCCAGGCTGACGAGTTCCTGCGCTTGCTTTACTCGCCCAACAGCCGCGATTCGCTGGCGCTGGATTTCTCCAATCAGTATGCCGCTTTCCAGATCCCCATCGATACGATCGTGGGCGACCCCAACGACCCGAACTTCTCATTGCCGGGCACCGACAACAGCCAGCACGAATACGATCGTTTTCTCAACCTCGTCTTCAACCGCATCAGCGCCGACGGCAACAGCTACTTTGAAATCGCGCCATGGTTCCGTTCGGGGCGAGTTACCTACTTTCCAGACCCTGCCAAGGATCTCGCCGGGGCCTCGCAGACTTCGGTATTCCAAGATCGGCACGCGAACTATGCCGGCTTGACGACCTCGTATTTCCGTGGAGCGGGGAAACATAATTTTAAGACCGGTATTTCAGCCAACGTTGAAAATTTCACCGGACAGTTTCGCCTGCAATTCATCGATCCTAGTAGCGGTATGCTTGCCCCCACCTTTTTCGACAACGTCGCCCAGCGCGGTTCAAATACCGGTGTTTACCTTCAAGACAAGTACTACGCATCTCCGGCGGTCACCGTCAACGCCGGTTTGCGCTACGATCATTCGACCGGCTTCGTGAGCGGCCACCAAATAAGTCCGCGGCTTGAATTGAACGTTCAGACAGACCCCAAAAACGTAATCCATTTTTACTACGGCCGCTTGTATGCCGCGCCCGCATTAGAAGACGTGCGCCGGGATGCGGTAGTCGTGGGCGGCGGCAGTACGCTGCCCGTCTACGATCTCAAACCGGAGCGCGATTCGGTCTATGAGGGCGGGCTGGCGCATGATTTTTCACCCCTGACGCGCGGTTATGTCACGCTGTGGTATCGGAACGTGGCCGATGTCCTGGATACCACGCAGCTCGGCACGACTCCGATATTTACACTATTCAACTCCGCCGTGGCTCGCGCGATCGGGCTCGAGCTCAACGTCAGCGGCCGAGAAAAAAACGGCAACAGCTACTTCTTCTCCTATGGCGCCAGCCATAGCGAAGCGCAAGGCATTTCAGGCGGTACGTTCCTTTTCCCCATAAGCCAGCTGCAGGGCAACACGTCGTTCGCGCCTGAGGATCACGATCAAGCTCATACGGTGAATACAGCGTACACGTGGAACTTAGATGCGCAGCACTCGCGCTTTGCCACGCTGCAGGCGACCTACGGCAGCGGATTTCCGGTGCAATTCCTTAACGGCAACGGCCGTCTCCCCGCGCACTGGGAACTTGACGCCGCCTACGGAGCGCACGCAGCCGCCAATGCACACGGCTTCGGCTGGGAAATCCAGGGCACGAATTTGCTCAACCATCAGTACTTGCTAAAACTCAACAACGGCTTTAATTCGACGCAGTGGGCTGCGGGGCGGCAAATTATCTTTAAGGTGACGACTCCACTGCCATAGGTAGACGGTCGCTCACTTCGGACGTCACGCTTACGCGCACCAACCCATCGTCAGGGATCGGCTTGTAGGCGCGAAACACCAAAACGGTCACGCCGTCGCGCTCCTCGACGACTTCCATGCCTAAATCTTCGAAGACACGCGCGGCTGGAGCGTTACGGGGAGTCTTTTTGATTCTAAAATAGCACGCTCGTGCTCCGGCGTCAGTCAGATCGCGCAACAGGTAGCTCAAGAACGCGTGCTCCACGCGCTTTGACTGGATGCGGCAACTGAACATGAGGTCGGTCACCCGCGGCTCAGCCGGATCCGCGAGGCAAAACCCGATCGTGCCATAGCTGCCAAAACGATCCCTGCAGTCGAGGACGTATGCTTTGAGCTGCCCAGCACGTAAAATTTCTTTGAGGATTTCGCGCGAATACAAATTACCGGAAAAGTTCATCTGATTCGTGCGTTGCGTCAACTCATGAACGCGCTCCAAATTTGCTTCAGTCAGGGGCGAAATGCCAAGCTCGATGCGACAATCCCGCAAGAACGCAAAGTAATCGCTGCCAAATCCCTCGGCCGCCGAATCCCGCACGCCCGCCTCTTGGTAAAGCTTGCGGCGCGACGCCGCCTCGGCGCTGCGCGGAGGGTTGCAGTCGGCGCGCTGCAGCAGTGCCCGGCAATCAATGGCGTCCACGACGCGGACTGAAGGCAGAGCATTGCGCACTTCGGCGCGCTCGAACGCAGAGTCGTCGACAAAGAGCAGCGTATCGAGCCCGATGTTCAAGGCGCTACTGATCCGTTGCAAGCTTACGCTTTTCGGCTCCCACGAAAGCTGGGGATGCAGCAGATAGTCTTCATATCCGAACTGCTTGATGGCGGCGCGCGCTTCCTCGGGGTTATTCTTGCTGGCTACCGAGTTGAGGATCCCGCGCCGGTCGAGTTCCAGCATCGTTTCTAATGCTTCCGGTCGCGGCTGCAATCCGGCGCTGCCTTGTTCGACCAGAACACCGTGCCAAAGCGTGTCGTCCAAGTCCCACACAACACATTTCACGTTTGGTTGCGCCGCTGGCTGCACGAAGCTTGTATCGTACACGAAATCCAACAGACCAAAATACAAGGGGGTGCCGTCGGTGATGTCATTGGGGACGATCGAAACATGGAACAAGCTATCCAAGTCGAGGACTTTAGCAATTTCGTCGTAAGCTATGCGTTCGCGCGTGAAGCCTTGGGGTAACGAAATCAAGTGCTGAAACTTTATATTGGCGTTAGGCCTGCTCGAACTCATGGTGAGCGACAACTCGATCGTCTGGATATTCGGATTGTAACATTCGAGTATGAAGCAATTTGGGCGCTGATCCGATTTCAGCTTAGCCTCGACCGCGCGCTTCTTGTTGTTGTAGCGAGCCTGGATCGCGACCGTTTTCAAGCGTTTGCTCAGCGGCGCATTAAAAATTAGTCCACCGATGAATCTGTCGCGCTTTTCAGTTCTCGCTGCCGACGCGAGGGAGAACATCCGGGTGTTTGCATACGTCCAAAGCTCGCCCCAGCGCTTAAAACGTATCTTCAAAAGTTGCCCGTTGATGCTGGCGGCGTCTTCAATGACTACCATGCCATCAGAGAAACGCCGGCATTTGAAATCCCGCCGCGGCTCGTAGAGGGAACACGTCGTGTAACACGCGGGAGCTGTGCATTCGGTGCAATGCTCGCTCCACGGAAGTACGGTCTTTTCGGTGACGATACCGCTCAACTCCCGGAAACGTGCTAAGACGCTCGTCGGTATCTGGCTAGCGGATTCCTTACGGCCGTTGACCTCAGCCTCAAACACTCGGGTGGTTCTCCTGAGCTGGGGGAGTGTTGGGAGAAAGTTAGTATGATATTTTTCACCACGGAGCCACCCAGGCCTCGTAGACTTATGGCCTGGGTTTCGAGGCCGAAGACACCGCTTAGGTTTTCACCAACAAGAACACGTAATCATAATAGCCTGGAGTTGTCTCCGTGTAGCGACGGCAGCTTGCCTGCGTCAGTTCCCAGCGGGCCGCAAGCGGGGCGAGCCAAGCGGGGCTCCAGGATAGTGTGGCGAGCACCATTGCGCGAGATCCGCTCGAATGACGCACGGGCCGCGCTGATTGCACTTTGAATCCTGCGGCCGCAAATGCAGCCTGGTACGATTCCAATGTTAGCGCCCGCCGGTTGTCGGCTTGCTCCAAAACCACAGCCTGACCGCCGCTGGCGCACACACGTCCAAGCTCCCCCGTGAGCTCCGTGACGGCTTCATGCGTGAGCAAGACATAGACGCACAAAACGAGATCAAAAAATCCATCCGCAAAGGGCAGCACGCGCTCGCGCCAGCACAGCAGGCGCTCGGCCGGGAGGATATTTCGAGCGGTCGCTATGTCGAGACATGCTTGCGTACGATCAACGCCGTAAACTTCCGCCGCATACTCCTTCAGCAACGGCAAAAACCTGCCGCCGCCGCAACCAAAATCTAGCGCACGCTTGAAACTGCGCTGCGCTCCGTCCAACGCTCGCCGAATCGCGATTTGGTGCACGGCATCCATGAAGCGGTTCTTTTTCCCAATGCGATCCGCCAGATCCAAGGCGATGCCGAAAACACCATGGCGAGCACGTTCCGTCCAAGATATACCTTGATAGACGTCAAAATCCGTGGGCGGCATTCGGTTACTCCACCATCTGCAACAAAGGGATTCTATGCCGCGTTATATTTCGCTTCACACACTCGGGTGCTTGCCCAAGCCCGCATTCGCCGCTCTGTGCAAAACGCTTTTTGCGTCCGAAGGCGCGCGCGTTATGCGCATCGCGGCTGGTCAGATCGCAGAGAAAATGCTGGTCGAATTTGAAGCCATCGATCACGATGCTGCACAAGCTTGGCTGCGAGCAACGCGCCTCAACCCTGCCTGGCTCATGCGCCTGGACTATGAG
>JRHI01000445.1_pt1 | contig 45070 bp, 32 predicted proteins | sample 215371 | NCBI WGS metagenome assembly JRHI01 (sample SAMN02929681, study PRJNA255918) | sediment metagenome | biome: cave system; feature: Ice Cave; material: Sediment; isolation source: sediment from deep within a dark volcanic ice cave with no known source of... ... | reverse complement strand
CCCAAGCCCAGATACTGATCAGTGGCCAGGGGCGGGGTCGAACCGCCGACCTTCCGATTTTCAGTTCAAAGTTAACCCAATAGGAGTAGGACTACCTGGCATTTTGCTTGCGGTGGTTGCGTCGTAGACGCACCAGAAGCACGCAGAGGACTGGAGTTATTGGACAGTCCGTTGGACACCGCCCGGCGGTACGTCGGGCGAGCGCCCAGGCTGCCTCGGCTAGCAGGGGCGTGCAGCGCGACGCCCAGCGGCACACGGTGAGGTGATCTACTTCGATGCCCGGCTCGGCGAGCAGCTCCTCGACATAGCGGTAGAGCCTGAGTAGTGCCCGATCCGTAGCCAGCGGAGGTCAGGCGCCAGGGGCGACGGACACCTCAAGAGCGATCGCCTGGGTGTCGCTGTCGTCCTCGCTTGGGTCGCCCTCCAGCGCAAACGCGATCGCGTCCATGCACTCGCGCTGGGTGTCCTCGCGGGTCGCCGTGCCGCCGCCGTTGATGTGCAGAGCAGGCACGCGGTAGTGCCGGGTGTTCGCCTCGTCTGATCCATCCACCGCCATGGTTGCCCACAGACCCGCCGATCCCTCTCCGGTGCCGTTTCGGCCATCTGCCGCGCAGCGACGATCAGCCCAGCTCCCTCGCCCGCGGGTTTGTGGGGATTGCTGAACCAAAGATGATGGCCTGTAGTCCCGGCCGATCAGCGGCTTTGATAGGAAGCCGGGTGACCTGGCGCTCTCCGGTTGTCAAGGACTACATCGAAGGCCTGTGCCGCGGCTGGAACGTACGTGGGCGATCATCCTGCTGATACCTGGGTCCGCGCTCGCGGTGTTGCTGTGGCAGGCGCCAGCGACGGAGTCCCTGACGGTATCGGCATTACTGGTTGACCGGGTCCTACAAGCCTTAACGCTGTTCGTGCTGCCCGTGGCCGTGGTGCTGGCAATCGGTGGACCGTGGTGGTTGGCCCGAGTGGCTATCGTCACTTCCAGGACATAGTCGCCACGCAACGTCGACACCGGCGTGCAAACTGGGTGTTTCTGCTCGGCCAACTGAGCTATCACGCGCAGATTGCGGCGTGCGGCATCGACACTAAGATCACTGATCCTCTTATGCGCGTAGACCCCCGAAGCTGCCCTCATCTGCCAATTCTGATTCATCAGTCCAGCAGTGAGAAAGTTCAATTCTAGGATCGAACCAAGACCGAAGCCATCACGGACAGCCCGAAGTCATCCGGAGACAGGTGATCGCTGGCGGGGACGCAAGATCCATAAGCTGATCTGTCACCGCGGCACGCTACTCACTGACGGTGATCGCCTGTGTTGCGACGAGGACGAGTAGACCGCGTTCAAAACCGTGTCGAGCCCTTCAGCGCCGTCGGCGTCGATCTTGACCTCGACCTCGCGGGAGTCGCCCTTGACCGAGCGGCGAAACGACAGTCGAGGACGCAAGACCGCGGCTGCGGCGGCGATCACCAGTACGTCCGCCGCGATGTCGCTGATCGGCAGGCTGTTGAGCCGCCGGGCCTGGTCGACCGCTTCTTCAACGGTCGGTCGGGTCTCCGGCATGCCGTCGGCGATGCGCTGCACGACCTCGTCCAAGCCCGGTCGGGCGACGTCGAGACCTTCGGTGCCGGGTACGGCGTCGAGGCCGGGCCCGGTGCCGAGACCGCGCGCGGCGGCCAGCTCCAGAAGGACCTGCCGGTCACGCTCGATCTGTGATTGAGTAGAATGAATCTGTATCCATTGCTTCTGGACGACTGGGTCTCCAGAATGAACACGTCGCTGGTCATAGAGCTGAAAGGTTGTGACCTTCGCTTGGATACGAGGTGGGCGGTTCCACAGACAGGGGTTTGAGCGGTACTCTCGCTGCTGCGCACCTACCTCGCTGCGGCTGATGGGAACCGGCAGGCCATGGGGAGTCCTGTAGCGTTCGCGCGAGATTGCGCTGCTACGAGCATCCAGATGCTTCCGAAAACACTCAGTCGTCGTCCGACTGTTCCTCCACGATCGTCGGCGCGATATTCTAGTGCCATTCGGACAGCGGACTACCGCACCGAGGGCACTGTCGCCGCTGCTGACGGGCGGTGCGAACCGCCCGCCACTCCTCATCCAACCTGCGACGCTCCTCGGCCTGGCGGCGAAGCTTGGATTGTAAGGCCTGGATGGTCCAGGAGGCTCCGAGCAGCATGCCGAGGCAGATCAGCAATACCATGCTCAACACCTGAACAGTCATAATGCTCGGCGGGGCGTTCCGCCAGGACGTTGCGCTCTCTGACCGCGGTCTAACGGCCGGCCCGCCGGCGAGCATGCCGCGCTCCAGTGAGATGTCGATACCATCGCGCGCCGGCGTGAGCGATACGAGTTCCTGAACAGCGTGCTGGGGCCCACGTGAGTCAAAGCGCCTCTCACCCGGCGCTGCGACGGCCATTCCTGCCGATCAACATGCAGAGCAGAACCGGCCAGACGACGAATCTCAACGTCAAGTAGAAGTGTCAGGCTCACGACAATTAGCAGACCGACTATGCTCACACTAGCTGCCATCATCTCTTCCTCCGGGACGCTAGAGCCGCGCGCGATGGGTGTCTGTTTACTTGAATGTCCGCCCTAGGCCCGTATAGTCACGCCCGCTCGACAAAAATACTTCTGGCAAGTCGGCGCCTTCTGGCGTGAGAATTACCGTGTTGTGGGCCATACAAAGTTATAACGCCCGCCAAGGCCGATCTGCCCGATCCCTGGGAGGTGCTGGAGAAGCCAGACATATGGGAGGCCTGGACGGCGTTGATCTATACTCTGAGCTCGGTGACGGTGCCTAGCAGGGTTGAGCAGTAGCTGGACCGGGGCAGCCAATAGTCGGACCAGCGGCTGGGGGATGGAGGCCCGTGGCCGATGTGGACGCCGGGCGAAAGCGGGCAAGCAGTTCGGTAGGGGTCTTCCTCCTCGGCAGGCGCGTGCCAACACAGGGAGGCGGCCATGCGGACCCCACCGAGCCACGACTGGCTACCTCCAACAGCTGCGGGGCAAGCATGTGCCCCAGCCAGGTCAGCGAGCATCGAGACTCACGGCCTGCGAATGCCCTGGTCATGGACACCACAGACAGCGTGTGGAGCACGCTGAAGAGCCACTTCGGTCCTGAGTAGAGGGCACCATGAGGAGTCGTCTAATCTTTCCGGCGTGCATCTCTGAAGCGAGCCCGATCGCGACCCTAGAGGTCCCACGGTGGGAGAGAGTGATTCTGCGGCATGTTAAAACGTGAGGAGTTCACCGACATAATCGTCGGCGCTGGTTCTGGAGGCTCCGTCGTCGCTGCCCGGCTCTCAACTGACCCTGATCGACGGGTTTTGCTCATTGAAGCAGGTCCAGATTACTCTAGCGCCGAAAGTACGCCAGCAGACCTTCGATCGGGCAATCGACCCTCACAGGTGTGGCACGATTGGGAATGGACTTTCTCGGGACCCGACGGTCGGATTCTGCGAATGCCTCGCGGAAAGGTTGTTGGCGGTTGCTCAGCCGTTAATGCGTGTGTCGCTCTGAGGCCCTGTCCCGGCGATCTTGATGCGTGGGCTGCGGCCGGAAACCATGGCTGGGCGTGGGGAGATGTGTTACCGTACTTTGTTCGATTAGAACATGACCTAGACTTTAAAGACCGTTATCATGGCTTGGACGGACCCATTCAGATTCGCCGTGCGCAGAGAGACGAACTTCAGCCGCTGTCGCAAGCATTCTTGGACCACGCTATTGATGCTGGCTACCACTTAGTCCTTGATCATAATGCGCCTGACTCGTCAGGAGTCGGTCCACTACCGTCAAACTGTATTGATGATGTTCGCATCTCAACGGCACTAGCATATTTGGCACCAGCGCGTAAGCAATCTAGGCTTACTATAATGGCGGACACCATGGTTAGTCGTATCCTCTTTCAGAATCTGAAAGCGGTTGGCGTAGAGCTCTATAATCATCAAGAGGCTCGACGGGTTTACGCTGACCGAGTTATTGTGGCGGGAGGCGCACTTAGCACACCAACTATTTTAATGAGGTCTGGAATCGGCCCGGCAGTCGACCTGAAACGCTTAGAAATTTCTGTACTTGTTAACCTTCCTGGCGTCGGTCAAAATCTACGAGACCACGCACAGGTCCCCCTTGCCGTGATACCTAAGGATGGTCTTGTCGATGAGAAACAATCTGGCACACAGGTCGTTCTCAGGTACACTAGCTCCACTTCAAATGTTGCAAATGATATGCAGTTATTTATATTGAATCACGTCGAGCCTGCTGTTTATGCTCCTTACCTCGCGGCAACTGTGGGTAGCAGGATACTCTCAATTGCAGGAACTGTCCTAGTCCAACCCTTATCAACAGGAACGGTAACGATCCGAACAACAGATATACATCAGGCACCAGAAATTTCCCTTGACTACTGTGCGCATCCCGAAGACATGCGTCGTTACCGCGAGGGCCTCCGAGTGGCATGGCAATTGTGGAGCGAGAGCGCCTTGGCGAGCGTGGCCGGCGACTTCATTGACATCGACAAGACCACTATCACTTCGGATGCGCAGCTCGACCGCTATATTCGAACACGTATACAAACAGCCCATCACCCCACGGGCACAGCCAAAATGGGACCGGAAACGGATGATATGGCTGTGGTTGACCCGATGTGCAGAGTGCATGGTGTTACTGACCTGTACGTCTGCGATGCATCGATCATGCCGACTTCCATACGGGCCAACACAAACCTGACGTGCATTATGATCGGCGAACGAGCCGCCGATGTGCTTCTCGGTAAAACCACTAAAGGGTTCTCCAGCGTATCGCAGGAACCAGCATTGTGAGTGCAGCGACGCTTCCTTGAACTCCATTTGAACTCGGTCGCGAGTCTCAAGCGTCCAGCAGGAATATCGCAAAGTGCACTCATTGCGTCGGCGCGGCCGACGGCTCCAGGGAAGTCGTGTCCCGGTTTCCGACTCCCTACCATGAGCAAGGTTTGAGGTCGTTCTTAATAGTTCGTATCCGAATGAGCCCTCCGCTCAACCAATTGCAAATGTTAGGGTCCTGTCGAAGGAATACCGCCGTCGTTGTTGGTCGGCGGGTGACCGGGCTGAACGGGTGGTGGTTAGGTTGGTGCGAAGGTAGGCGGGCGGCAGGAGTCGTCGGTACGGGCGCCTGTAGGGCGGGGATGGATGAAGTTTCGCTTCAATCGCGCGGCGACCGGCTGCTGGGCTTGGTACCTCGCAGGTCTCGCTCACTGATGTTGTCAGATCCGGGTGCCGGCGCAGAATTGGTGGGCGTGTCATCCTGATATTTGCGCGGCAGGACTTCGGCAGAGCGCCTCTGGGTGGCTGCACGGCGGGGTTGTACGGGCTGGGGTTGTGGCCGGATAGTCCGACCGTACGGAGTGGCAGAACTCACTGATCAGCGGATGACGAGAGACGACTAGGACGTGGGCAAGGTCGATGTCGCGTGGTCCTGCGCCAGGCGTGGATCAGGCCGTGCAACACCGTTCGGGCGGTTCACCACCACACGCGCATGATCCCCGCATTCATGAATCTAGATCGACACTACAAGCCGACGCACCCGGCGCCGAACGCGCCCAGCTCCGGAGCAACCTGTAACCTGATTGTTACCTTCTGACATGCAAATTTCCCGCATTGAGGCCATACAAAAGCCCATAACTCCTTGAGAGAGCGTCCTCTCGGTTGCGTGCCGTTGCGTTGCGTGCCGTTGCGTTGCGTGCCGTTGCGTTGCGTTGGGCCCATGGGTCCAACAGATTCTGTTCGGGTACCTGAGATGTCACACGTTCACCGAACCTAGAAGACCCAAAGTCGGGTACCGATCTGCGGGCGTTCGGAGCGTTCGTCCTGGAGGAGGGAGTGCAGTGGAAGATCACGAACTCCGCGTCTGGGAGCTGAGCGCACCGCTGCCAGGCGTGTCAGATGTTTCTGATCGCGACCCGTCCGTGGCTGCTGCCCGTCCCGATGTGCTTATTGCGGATAGGGCGTTGCTAAACCTTGCAATTAGTGAGGACTTTGATGGTCCGATCTCACACCGGCTGCTTAACGAGCTAGCTCGCTACGCTTTGCCGGTACTTGTTCGATTAATTGAGTCAGGGATTATCTTCGAGCGCCTCAAGGAGCTGTTACGAAAAAGCCGCCAGGGGTTCTACATTCCGCCGCGGACTCTGACAAACGATGAAATTAGCTCGCTTGCGTCGGACGCAGTTCTGGAGGGTCTTAATTTATTCATCCGAAACGCACGGTCGGGTAATGGCTGGAAAATTGACGGAGGGGCACGCCTCACGACGTACTTCGTTAACGCTTGCATCCTAGCGTTTCGTGACCCGTGGAGAAAGATGGTAACCGCGATGCGCGTTGAGTTTAAGGTCGAGCGGGTTGACCCACCCGACGTTTCATGGAACAATCACGTCGATGGGGATTTAAACCCTGAGCAGCGCGCGATCAGCTTCTCCGAGATCCAGCGCATATTGACCGAAGTTCCAGATCTTCTGAATCAGCAGATAGTAACCATGGCCGCGCAAGGCTACCCGTGCGGCGCAATCGCTGAGTTTTTAGGCATGAACGAACATGCTGTCGGCGAGCGGTTGCGACGCATTCGTCGTCGAAATCGCGGCGTACGTGAACAAAAAGGAGGTGGCGAGGGATGACCTGCGAGGACGATTCGTGCAATAAGCCGCTTCTCAGTGCGGAGGACGATATGGCCGCTTCTCTCGACGAGTCGATCGAGGAATTGTTCGCTCGATCTTCGCTTGGCATTCGTGGTGCTCGCGATCTTATACTCATGACACCGGAGGAAGTGGCAGACGCATTACTTAGGGCAAGCCCGGTGCTATCGCCGAGAGCCGGGTTGTCGCCGAATCAGATAATGCGTGCTACTGCGGTCCGAGCTCTGGGGCTATTACGCAGTGCGCGCGAGAGGTCATCTACGTGCTGGCGATGTGGTACGCCGCAGGTAACTCACGGAAATACGTCGCATGACGACAGCCTGGTCACCCGGACGAAAAAACATCTCGTCGGTCCCGTTGTTGCTGGTTCGGTGGCATACGATCGGATCATGCGTTATCCCGGTCTCTTTTCAGCGCAACTAGCCTCGTCCAGCGATCTGCTATCCCCTGCCTTCGGTCATGTGCGTGTGCTGCAAGATGGTTCTGACCGACTCCTGCTGTCAATCAATGCTAAGGCGGTTAGCGTTCGAAGAGGCGGGATTGCTGCCAACATTTGCTACGGTCTGACACAGCTTGGCTTCCGTCCAATCATCATAAGTGCTGTGGGCGCAGACTCCGATGATGTGATGGCGTGGCTAGAAAGTAACGGCGTTGACACGCAGTCCGTACTCGTAGACGAACGTGGGCACACGCCTCGTTTCGACTGCGTCGCGGATGAGGATGACATGCAAGTGGCGACGTTCTATGAGGGCACCGGCGCCCGAGAGTCTGAAATCAGTCTGAGGTCGGCGATAGATCGGCTTGGAGCCGCGAGGCTTATTCTAATTACATCCTCCTCTACCGAAGCCATGCTACGGCATACGGGCGAGGCTCGGTCTATGAGACTACCTTTCGTCATTGATCCATCGCAGCGTCTCAGGGACGGTCTCCTGAATCGGGAACAATTGCGGGACCTTTTGGATGGCGCCGCATATCTCGTATGCAACGCGTTTGAGCGAAGGCTTGTCGAGAAGATTACCGGTTGGAGCAGCCAGGAAATTTTGGACAAGGTGACCTGCCTTGTCACGACTATGGGTGCAGGTGGGGTTCGTGTTGAAACATCCAGTACGCGAGTAGAGGTTCCCGCGGCAGCAGTGAGGTACCTGGTAGACACCACGGGCGTTGGGTGTGCGTTCAGAGCAGGTTTCTTCGGAGGAATGCTGATCGGCCTGTCGTATGAGAACGCGGCGAGGTTAGGCTGTGTGCTATCGGCCCTCAACCTTGAATCAGTAGGGACGCAGGAGTACAGCGCGACACTCGACGAGGTGCTCAAGAGGCTTCGAGAGTCCTACGGGAGCAAGGCAGAGGAGACTGTGGCAGCGGCATTGCTGGGTGTTGGGCTGGCAGAGGATCCGAAAAATTAATGCCGAGAAGTCATCGAGAATTAGGATGTTATGGCCTGAAAGTATGTGCTACGCCGGCTGATTAAAGGACGTAAACCCCCAACGTTCAGACCCGGAGGATTCTGCTAAATGCCGGTTGACAAAGCAGGGTCGGACGGCGCCGAAAGGCGATGTTTGTTGGCTGGAGTATGAACATAGTCAGCCGCGGCCGGCGGCCGGAATCAGATAGTGAGGGTGAGCGCTCGCCGTGGATGAGACGCAACTCGTCGAGCGGGTCTGCGGCGACAGTGGCCATGCTGGGCGGGTCGCGGTGTGGGTTGCCGATGCCGACCCCTATGCCACCCCACCGCTGCGCACCCCGCTGCTTGACGTGGCGTGCTGGGACGCTGGCGGCCGATTTTCAGTTCAAAGTCCACCTGATAGAAGTAGGACTACCTGGCATTTTGCTTGCCGTGGTTACGCCGTAGAGGCACCAGAATCACCGAGAGGACTGGAGTTATTGGACAGTCCGTTGGACACCGCACGGCGGTAGCTCAAGCAAGCGCCAGCTGCCTCGGCTAGCAGGGATGTGGAGCGCTGTGCCGAGCGGTACACGGTGATGTGATCTACTTCGATGCCTGCCTCGGCGAGCAACTCCGCGATATCACAGTAGAGCCTGAGTAGTGCCCAATCCGTAGCCGGTGGACGTCAAGCGGCAAGGAGCGACGTACACCTCAAGAGCGATCGCCTGGGTGTCGCTGTCGCACTCACCCGGGTCGTCCTCCAGCGCAAACTCGATTGCGTAACTCTGATCGCGCGCCAATGACCAGAGCAGGTAGCCTCGCGAAACCTTGGCCGCAGAAGACGAAGTACATTAACCATCACTCACTTGGTTCATGCAAGAGGGCGCGAAATAGTGGGTTGTCATATCGTGGGTCGATATCAGCGAGTATTTCAACAGCCGTTTTTCGCTCGGCAAAGAGAAGGCTGACGATCGGCGATTACACAGTCGAGTAAATAATATCCAATGATCGCGTTTCGCCGCGCTCAATGAGATCTGCACCAAAGAACGTTCAGAGCAGAGACTGTGAATGCGCTCTTTATTCGTTCATATGCCGCGACTCGCTGTATGCCGATCAGCTCGGCTCCCGCCCAGACACGATGGAAATCGCCAAGGTAAGTGTTGTTAACGATAATATCGAGCCCATCTTGGGTCTTCCACATCAACCAGTGCACGGCGGCTACCGATGCCGAGTCCATCGCGAGGAGACGACGGATCGCCGCAACGCGTTCGGGTCCGTTTACGTCAGAATCGGCCGTGAACGCCAACAGCAGGTCACGACCAGTCATTTGATCTTCAACCATAAGCTGCAACACTGCGCGCATCCGGTCCTCGCTAGATGCCCGCCAGTCACCGGCCACATCCGTCAACTCGGCGCACGTCTGCGGTTCCTCGACCTCCTGCCAGTCCTCGTCGTCTTCGTACCTGTCGTGCACAGAGTCGTTGGTCACAGCGAGACCATAGCGAGCGGCGTCGGCATCGCTTCTCATGTTCGCGCTGTATTGCCTCTCCAGGGCCCAGAAAACGGACCAGCCGGCATGTACGTGCAAGGTCTACCTGGACTTCACCTCGGCTGCTTCCCGCCTACGCAACAGACCCTCGCGCACGGCCGGGCGGACACGCTAACGTCCAGACCCGACGGCGACGGTCCAGGAGGGTGAAGGGCGATGGAGGTGAACTCGGGTCGCTGGCAGGAGGTGACCCCGTCGTCCTTCGCCCACGAGCGATCGGCGCTTGAGTATGTCCGCAACCTGCTGCCCGACCGCCACCCGTTCCAGGCCTGGTCCAACTTCACGTTCCTTTCCGACCAGGGCCACATCCGCGAGGTCGACCTGCTCGTCGCCACCCCGAGCGGCTTCTACCTGGTCGAGATCAAGAACTATCGGGGTCGACTGACCAACAACGGATCCGCATGGACGCTGACGGGCGAACGGCGCCGGACCTTCGACAACCCCCTGCCGTTGGCCGACCAGAAGGCCAAGGAGCTCAAAGGCCTGCTCGGGCGCGCCGCCTCGAAGGACCGCGGTTTGCGGGTGCCGTTCCTGCGCGGGCTGGTGTTCCTCGCGGAGCCCGGGATGATCTGCGAGTTGGACCCCGAACAGCGGCACCATCTCTACGTCCCGGATCAGGCACGTTCCACGGGTGTCCTCAAGCGCATCGGTGATGATCTGCTGCTCGGGCCGATCACCCACGCGCCGCCGGAGCCGGAGTTCCTGCGGTCCCTGCCGAGGCTGCTGCAGAAGGTGGGGGTCCACCGGACCCGCCGCAGTGTCGCCGTGGGACCGTGGCAGATCGACGCCCGGCCCTACGAGTCCGGGCCAACGTGGCAGGACCACCACGCAACGCGCGAGGACCTGCCCGGCGCGCACCGGCGCATCCGCATCTATCTCTACGAACGCCAGGCCGACCCCGAGACGCGGGACTCGGTGCGCCACGCGGCGCAGCGGGAGTTCCTCGCGGGCCAGGGCATCGACCACCCGGGCCTGTTGGTGCCCCGAGAGCTGCTCGACCACGAAATGGGACCGGCGCTGGTAATCGACCAGCGCGTCGACGCGCTGCGGCTGGACCATTACCTCGTCGAGCACGGCCGCGAGCTCGATCTCCCGGCACGGCTTGCAATGGTGCGGCAGCTCGCCGACGCGGTCCGCTACGCGCACGACCGGCGGCTGGTCCACCGCGCGCTGTCCCCGCGGGCGATCGTCGTGGAACCCGGGGAGGCCGGCTGGTCGCAGCCCCGCCTACGGATCGGGGAGTGGCAGACGGCAGCCCGCGGCCTTTCCGCAGCCCGGACGGCCCATCGTGTCAACCCGACCACCCACGCGTACCAGCATGTCGAGGCGGCAGCCGCACCGTACCTTGCTCCGGAGTTCGCCGCGGACGCCGATGGCACCGTGGCGATCGACGTGTTCGGGCTCGGCGCGACGGCGTACCTCCTGCTCACCGGCCGTCCACCAGCGGCGGGGCGGCCCGAGCTCATGGAGCGGCTGGCGGCTGAGAATGGGCTGCACCCGTCCGCGGTGTCCGACGAGATCCCGCCCGATGTGGACACGCTCATCGAGCTCGCGACCGCGCCTCGGGTGAGCGAGCGCTTCGGTGACGTGGAGGAGTTCGCCGCCGAACTGGACAAGATCCTCCGCCCGGTACGTCCGGTCGAGGACCAGCGGGTCGACCCTTGGGAGGCGCAGGCGGGCGCCGAGCTGCCCGACGGCTCGACCGTAATCCGCGTACTCGGCACTGGGGCCACGGCGCGGGCCTTCCTCGTGCAGCGCGACGGTCTCGAGTCGGTGCTCAAGGTCGGCCGATCGGCGCAGTCCGAGGAGCGCCTCGGAGACGAGGCTCTGGTGCTGGAAGGGCTGCGCCACGAGCACCTCATCGTGCTCAAGCGTGGGGTCTTCACTCTCGGCAGCCGGCACGCCATCGAGATCGACTACGCGGGCGAGGAGACGCTGGCGCAGCTGCTACGTACCGGCGGTGCGCTCGTGCCGGACCAGTTGCAGCGCTTCGGTGACCAGCTGCTCGATGTGCTCGACTACCTCGCCCGCCGCGACACCTTCCACCGCGATGTCAAGCCCGACAACCTGGGCGTGCGGCGGCATCCGAAGCGGGGCTCGTCGATCGTGCTGTTCGACTTCTCCCTCGCCGGCGCGCCGGCCACCGACGTGCAGGCCGGGACGCGCGGTTACCGCGACCCGTTCCTCGGCACCGACCGCCGACCCACCTACGACACCGCAGCCGAGCTGTACGCCGCGGCAGTCACCCTGCACGAGATGGCCAGCCTGGAGATTCCGGCCTGGAGTGAGGACGGCACCGACCCCCGCTTCGTCAACGAGGTCACGCTGTCCTCCGAACTGTTCGACGCCGCCGTTCGCGACCCGCTGACGGCGTTTTTCCGGAAAGCGCTGCACCGCGATGCGGACCAGCGCTACACGACGTCGGGGGCGATGCGCCAGGCGTGGCAGCGCATCTTCACCGCTGTAGACGCGGAGCGCCCGGCGACGACGTCATACGGGCAGACCGAGGACCCACAGGAGCAGCGCGATGAGGCGGCCGATGCGGCGACCCTGGACACGGCGCTGGACGCGGCGGGCCTGTCGCTGCGGGCCGTCGCGGTCGCCCAGCGACTCGGCGCCAGCACCGTCGGGCAGTTGTTGGACGTGCCGACCCGGGAGTTGTGGCGGGCCCGGGGCCTGTCCAAGCTCACCCGGACCGAGCTGGTCAGCCGGAGCAGCCAATGGCGCCGCTCGCTGGCCTCGCCAGTGCCGGAGGCCCGGGAGACCCGCGGACCGGACGACGGCCCCGGAGCGCCGCTCAGCCTCGACCAGATCGCCGCGCGGCTAATCCCGTCAGCAAAGAAGCGCGGCGTCGACCAGGCCGAGCTGACCCGCTGGCTGCTCGGCCTGCCGGGCGACGCGGGTGAGCTACCGGCCGTCCGCTGGCCGACGCTGGCCGAGATTGCGGAGCGGTTCGGTCTGACCGGAGCCCGTGTCGCGCAAATTATGGGCGCGCGGCGCCGGGGATGGCTGGCCGAGGAGGCCCTCACGGCGGCCCGGGAGGAGTTGGACAGGATCCTCCGCGGGCTAGGTCGGGTGGCGGCGGCTTCGGAGCTTGTGGAGCAGCTCCTGGCGTCGCGCGGGTGCGTCCGGGAGGAGGTTCCCGAGCGGCGCCGCGCCTACGGCTATGCAGTGCTGCGCGCCGCCGTCGAGGCGGACGGGATCGCCGAGGCGCCGCGGTTTGCGACACGCCGACACGCCGGGCGCATCGCCGTGGCGGTGCAGGTGGCCGACGACGAGCCGCTCGACACCCCGAGCGACGCCGCACTGCTCGACATGGCTGCGGGCCTGGCCGACGAGGCAGTGACGCTGGCGGGGCGCGACCCGCTGCCGACCCCGATCACGGTCGTCCGCGCGCTGGCCACCATCGCGCAACGGTTCGACCTGGTGCCAGCCGAGCAGCGGCTGGTGCAGCTGGCCGCCGCCGCGTCGGGGGCTGTGTTCGCCAACGCCCGGTTGGAGCTCTATCCGCGGGACCTCGACGCGGTCCGCGCCCTCCGGCTCTCCCAGGCCGGTGCCGGCGTGCCCAAGGACGGAATGAGCCCGGCGGTGCTCGCCGCCCGGGTGTCGGCCCGGTTTCCCGGCCTCGCCCCGCTGCCCGACGGGCTGGAGCTGTCCCGGCTGCTCCGCGAAGCGGGTTCCGACCTCCGCTGGGACGGCGAGCGCCTCGTCCCGCCGACCGCGGCCGGTTCCAGCAGCGCGCAGCGGTCGGAAGCGACCTCACTGAGCCCCATCACTCCGGCGGTCGCTCAGGCCGGTGGTGGGCCGGAGGCCCGGCTAGCCCACGTGCTCGAACACGGCGGGGTACGGATGGTGACCTTCCGGCGGTCCCGCTGGGCGGCGTGCCGCCAGCGGGTGGCGGAGGTGACCGGGGTCGAGCCGGTCGACGTCTCGGCGGCGTTCATGACGGCACTGCGCGAGGTCGCCGCGCAACGGCGGATCACCGACTTCGGGGTCGTGCTGCGGGCCGACGCCTCGGACGCGGACGCGCGGTCGCGAACGAACCTCCAGCGTGTCGTGGACGCCGCATGGGAGCTGCTGGAGCAGCAATGGTCGGGACAACAGGTTCTGGTGCTCGACGGGCTCACGCCGCTGGGCCGCTACGACGGCGGAGCCAGCCTGCTCAACCGCGTGCTGGCCGGTGCCCGCGTCGCGGGGCGGGACGGCGGCTCGCGGACGGTCGTTCTACTGTGCCCCGCCGAGGACTCCCGCCAGCCACCGCGGATCGGATCGCACGCGATCGGCATGACGAGCTCTGAGGAATGGACCGTAGCTCCGTCGGGCTGGGCGGCAGCTGGGTCGGACGTCGCCTGACACCCGGGTCTGGCACCAAACTGCGCAGGCCATGCTTCCCCTTGACGCCGAAGTGCCGGGCCGTGGCCCGTAGCCCGACGACAGCGGACGATGGCGGCCCACGATCGGACTGGAACGATTGGCGGCCGGACTTCGATGAAGCGAACGGAACAGACGAGAGGGATCTCACGTGGTCGACTCGAAGGCACTGCTAGCGGACTTGCAGCAGCAGGTCCGATTGCTGGAGGTCGATCTGGCTGAGCAGCTCGATGCGGTGCCTGGGCTGGTTGGCGTGCTTCGCGACGAGCACGCCGCGGAGCGCAAGGCGCGACGGACTGCGGCCGAGTGGCCGGCGTGGCGGGACGCGCAGCTCACCCAGATCGCGGTGGCGTGGGTGCTCGGCACGGTATTCTTGCGGTGGACCGAGGACAACGGACTCATCGACCCGGTGCTATCCGGTCCGGGTGACCGGCTCGCAACGGCCGAAGAACTGCAGATCGAGCATTACCGCCGGCATCCGGAACACAACGATGGCGACTGGCTGGCCGAGCAATTCGAGGTGCTTCGCTCGACTGATGCCGGCCAGCTGCTGTTCGACGGCGAGCACAACCCGATGTATTGGGTGCCGATCTCGCACGACGCGGCGAAGGCGCTGGTCGGGTTCTGGCGTGACCGGCGTCCAGACGGGACGCTGCGGCACGACTTCACCGACCCAGACTGGGACACCCGCTTCCTGGGCGATCTCTACCAAGACCTATCCGAGGACGCGAGGGATCGTTACAAACTGCTCCAGACTCCGCGGTTCGTCGACGAGTTCATCCTCGATCGGACCCTGACGCCAGCAATTGACGAGTTTGGTCTAGACGGGCTGCGGCTAATCGACCCGACCTGTGGAAGTGGTCATTTCCTCCTCGACGCCTTCGCGCAGCTGGTCAGTGCTTGGCGAGATTCAAACCCATCACTGGACGATTACGCCGTTGTCCGCCGTGCCCTGGACGCGATACATGGTGTCGATGTCAATCCGTTCGCAGTAGCGATCGCCCGCTTCCGATTGGTCGTCGCGGCCTGGCGGTCGGCGGGCATCCCGACAATGAGTGAAGCAGCCGAGTATCTGTGGCATATCGTGATCAGCTGCGGTGACTCGCTGATGCCGCCTGCGCGGCAAGGATCCTTCGAAGTCGTCGACGAGCAGATCGGGCACCGAGCCCGGTGGGAAGATGTGCACAACTTCGTAGCCGAGCAGCTGCTCGAGTCCGGTTCCTACCACGTCGTTGTCGGCAACCCGCCATACATGACGGTCAAAGACAGGGTGCTCAACGCGGAGTACCGAGGGCGCTACGACGCCTGTTCAGGCAAGTACGCCCTGACGGTGCCGTTCGCGCAGCGTTTCTTCGACCTAGCTCGCCGGCAGGACGAGAACGGGCGGGGCGCCGGCTACGTCGGCCAAATCACCTCGAACTCCTTCATCAAGCGCGAGTTCGGAGAGAAACTCATCGAAGCGTTCTTCCCCATCCACGAACTGACCCATGTGATAGACACCTCGGGCGCCTACATCCCGGGACACGGCACACCTACCGTCATCCTCCTCGGGCGCCGCCGCCGGGCACGCGCGACCACCGTCCGCACCGTCCTGGGTATCCGCGGCGAGCCCCACCAGCCAACGGATCCCGCGAAGGGCCTGGTATGGAGCGCCATCGTCGACCAAATTGACCGACCCGGCAGCGAGTCGCAGTGGATCAGTGTGCAGGACCTCGACCGTGGCTCGCTGGCGACACATCCCTGGGTGCTGCTCGGCGGTGGCGGCCGGGAGATGTTCTACAGCCTGAGCGAGTGCCCACAGCGAATCGCTCAGGTCGTCAACCGCATCGGCTTCTTCGGGATTATGGGCGCCGACGACGCCATGACCGCGGACCACTCGTCGTTTGCCAGAGCTCGGATCCCGCCTGAAGCTACCGGCAGCCTTGTCATCGGGGACGAGGTACGCGACTGGGGCATCGCACCCGGCGAATCCGCTCTCTTCCCCTACGACTCGACGCATGAGCTGCAACCTCTGTGCGACGGCGAGGTTGCCCGGCGCTTGTGGGTGGTCCGCACCGAGCTCGGCGGCCGGAAGACCTTCTCAGGCAGTACTTACTTCTCAGACTGTCGGCCGTGGTACGCGTGGCACCAGCTCCCCAAGGACCACGAGGCGCATCAGTGGTCGATCACATTCGCGGAAGTGGCGACGCACAATCACTTCGCGCTAGACAGGGAGGAGAAGGTTTTCAAGCAGACCGCGCCACTGATCAAATTAGCGACGGGGGCGAGCGAAGATGATCACCTGGCGCTGCTCGGGGTGCTGAATTCGTCTACGGCGTGCTTCTGGCTGAAGCAAGTGTGCTATCCCAAGGGCGGCGACCCGATCGGCCAGGATGGAGCTCGCGTTAGTGCGCAACCCTGGTCGGATCGCTATCAGTTCAACGGTACAAACTTGGAGCAGTTCCCCCTCTCGGCAGACTTGCCGCTCGACGTCGGCCGGCGGCTGGACCAGCTCGCGCAGAAGCTTTCCGTCACCACTCCTGACGCAGTCGCCACCACCGCCATCCCCACCCGTGATCGCCTCGCCGAGGTACGCGCCGAGTGGCAGCTGCTCGTCCAGCAGATGATCTCTGAGCAGGAGGAGTTGGACTGGGATGTCTACCGCCGGTACGGCCTTCTCTCCGACGCTGAGGCCGTGGAGGTGCTCGGGGACGGTTCCGCGGAACCGCTGAATCTTGGCGAGCGGGCGTTCGAGATCGTGCTGGCACGGAAGGTCGCCGCGGGGCAGACCGAGACCCAATGGTTTGCCCGGCACGGCTCCACCCAGATCGAGGACCTACCGAAGCACTGGTCCGAGTCTTACCGCAAGACCGTCGGGGCCAGGATCGCACTGATCGAGAAGCGCCGCGATCTCGCGCTCATCGAGCGCCCGGAGTGCAAGCGACGCTGGGCGACCGAGCCGTGGGAGAAGCAGCAGGAGCGGGTCCTGCGGAACTGGTTGCTCGACCGGCTCGAAGCCCGTCACCTCTGGTTCGCCGTTGACCACAACGGCGACGACCAGCCCGTCCCGCACACCGTGCGCACCCTCGCCGACCGGGTCCGCGGTGACGACGACTTTGCCTCAGTGGCCGCACTGTGGGCCGGCGACGCGCTGGGCCGACCCGATGCGGACCTCGCCGAGATTGTAAGCGTGCTGGTGGACAGCGAGCACGTGCCGTTCCTCGCCGCCCACCGGTACAAACCGGCGGGGCTGGCCAAGCGCGCGGAGTGGGAGCGCACCTGGGCGCTGCAGCGCAAGGAGGACGCGATCGCCGCGCGGCTGGAACACGACGACGTCACTCACCCCGAGGTGCGACGCGCGATCAAGGACGAAATCGGCGAGGTGCCGGTGCCGCCGAAGTACGGGCCAGCGGACTTCGCGCGCAGCAGCTACTGGAGCCAGCGCGGCAAGCTCGACGTCCCCAAGGAGCGGTTCGTCTCCTACCCGGGTGCCAGTCGAGACGGCGACGGCAGCCTGCTGCTGGGCTGGGCCGGGTGGGACCACCGTCAGCAGGCGCAGGCGCTCGCCGTCCTGATCACCCAGCGCCGCGGCGACGATGGCTGGACGGCCGGGCGAGTCACGCCGCTGCTGGCCGGGCTGGCCGAGGTGCTGCCGTGGGTGCGCCAGTGGCACGGCGGGATCGACCCGCGCTACGGCGCGTCGCCCGCCGACATCTACTCCGGCTTCCTCGACGCCCAGCTCGGCGAGCTGAACCTTACCGCAGAACAGCTGAGCGGCTGGCGCGCGAGCGGGCGGGTGGATGTCGCCCCACTGCCACGATCGGCGGCCAGGGGTAGTAGCGCGGAGAAGCCGGCCCGCGAACGTCGCGCAACGTCAGCCCTGGACCCTGGCCAGCTCGGGGCCGTACTGACCGCCGCCGCGGGCGGCCCGCTGTCGAACGAGCAGATCCGGGACGTCACCGGCCTCGACGCCGCCGGCGCGCGGGCTCTCGCGCAGCACCTAGTCGCCAAGGGTCGCCTCGTCACGACCGGGCAGCGCCGCGGGATGCGGTACGTCCTACTTCCCTGATCTGACCAGACAATCGATATGGAGTGAGACCGAGCGTGGACAAGAAGTTCACAAGCGGCGATGTTCCGCTGGTCGACCTGCTCGACCAGGCCGGGAACGGCACCCTGCAGCTGCCCGATTTCCAACGAGGCTGGGTCTGGGACGACAACCACATCACGAGCCTGCTGGCCTCGGTGTCGCTGTCGTACCCGATCGGGGCGGTGATGACTCTTCGCACCGGGAATCCGGACGTGAAGTTCAAACCGCGGTTTATCGAGGGCGTCGTGCTGCCCTTGGAGGCCGAGCCGGAGTTCTTGCTACTCGACGGCCAGCAGCGCATCACGTCGCTCTATCTCGCCCTGCGTTCCGGCGGCCCCGTGCATACTCGCGATGCGCGCGGGAACGACCTGTCCCGCCGCTACTTCGCCGACATTCGGGCGTGCATCGACCCACACAGCGACCGCGAGGACGCCATCGTGTCCGTCCCGGCCGACGGCGTCGTCAGGTCCTTCCGTGGCGATGTGGTGCTCGACGTCTCCACGCGGGACACGCAGATCGACGCTGAGATGTTCCCGCTGGACATCGTCCTTGACCACCCGGACACCACCGCATGGCAGCTGGATTTCCTCGGGAAGGGCCGGGGTGAGCAATCCGAGCGGCTCCAGACTTGGATCGCGTTCAACGAGGCTGTGATTACTCCCTTCAACCGCTACCGCGTGCCGACGATCGAGCTCACCCGGGCGACGCCGAAGGAGGCCGTCTGCCAGGTGTTCGAGAAGGTCAATACGGGGGGTGTGTCTCTGACGGTCTTCGAGCTGCTAACGGCGACCTATGCGACCGACAACTTCAATTTGCGCGACGACTGGCATGGGCGGCGTGCCGCGTTCGACACCTATGAGCTGCTCAACGGCTTCGCGGCCACGGACTTCCTGCAGATCCTCACCCTGCTTGCGACCTGGGAGCGCAGAGCCCGCCACCTCGCCGAGAAGCCTGGGGACGACCGGGCGCCAGCCGTGTCATGCAAACGTCGCGATGTGCTGCGCCTGAGCATCGACGAATACCAGCGATGGGCAGACGTGGTGACCAAGGCGGTGCCCCAGGTCGTGCGGTTCTTGCACGCGGAGCGGGTGTTCACAGCCCGAGATCTACCCTACAGCAGCCAGCTCGTCCCGTTGACGGCGATCATGACCGCGCTCGGCGATAGGGCCGACAGCCATGGCGTCGGACAGATGCTCCGCCGGTGGTACTGGTGCGGCGTGTTCGGTGAGATGTACGGCGGTTCGATCGAGACCCGGTTCGCCAACGATCTGCAGGACGTAGTCGCGTGGGTTGACGGCGGCGATGAGCCGAGGACCGTGCGGGAGTCGCAGTTCCAGGCTGAGCGGCTGCTCACGCTGCGCACCCGCAACAGCGCGGCGTACAAGGGCCTGTACGCCCAGCAGATGAAGCGTGGCGGCCGTGACTTCCGCACTGGGACCACCATCGACCTTCACGCCTACGTCGACGACGCGATCGATGTCCACCACATCTTCCCCAAGCGCTGGTTCACCGAGCACGGCATCCCAGCAGGGATCGCCAACAGCGTCGTCAACAAGACCGTGATCGATGCGCGGACGAACCGGCGCATTGGTGGCAGCGCCCCCAGCAGGTACCTGGCCCGCATCGAGTCGAACGAGCGAATCGATCCCGACGACCTCGACACGATCCTGCGGTCACACGACATCGACCCGCTTGCGCTGCGCCGCGACGACTTCGAGGCCTTCTTCACCGCACGTTACGAGCGGCTGCTCAAGCAGATCGAGGAGGCCACCGGCAAGCCAGTGAACCGATCTGCGGATGACTCCGACAACCCGTACGCGAACGTCGAGCAGGATGTGCAACACGCGAGCGACAGCGTCCGCCGGGTCATCTCCGCAGGCGAGAGCAAAGTGGTGGAGTTCAAGTCGACAGGTCGGAAGAACCTCCACACAGGCACGAAGGACCAGGCGATCGAGTGGGCCGTGATGAAGTCGGTTGCTGGATTCATGAACAACCACGGCGGCACGCTGCTCGTCGGTGTCGCCGACGACGGCACGGTTGTCGGCATCGAGGAGGACTACCCCTTACTCGGTACCAAGAGGAATACCGACGGCTGGGAGTTGTGGTTGACCGATGCGCTGACCACGACTCTGGGCAAGGCTGCTGCGACCGACGTGAGCCTCAGCTACGCCGAGGTCGATGGGCGCACGGTCGCCCGGATCGACGTCGGCCCTGCGGCACAGCCGGTGTTCGCTACGCCGAAGGCTGAACGCAAGCCGGTGTTCCTCGTCAGGATCAACAGCTCAACCCAAGAGTTCGCAGGCCATGATGCGCTGGACTACCAGCGGAAACGATGGCCGGCGTGAGGACTGCGGAGGGGTGGGCAGGTGGCCGATGATCTCGCCGACTAGCGCTGATCGAGTCCCTATCTCTGTCAGGGGCAGACGAGCTCGTGATCGACCGGCACGTGCACACCCCGACCTGCCTGCTGCATGTCCAGCAGCACCTCATAGGCCGCCGGGCACCCGATGCGGCCGTCAAGGTAGGCGTCCGATAGGACATCAGCGCTTGTTCAGATCTTGACACCACGCTTGTCTGCGAGGTCGGCGGCTGAACGGTCGTCGGTGAGAAAGATCGCGCCGCCGAACTCCGGGTAGCAGAGGATCAGGTGGATGGCTTCAGCCTCGCCGAGGTGCTTGCGGGGCTCGCGCCTGGTACCGCCGAGCTGACGCTGCAGCCGGAACACAGCATCCGTGTCGCCCTCCCGACCGGGTGCGATCGGTTCGCCGAGCCAGCCCGCGACCGGGACCGTCCGCAGCTCCGACCAACGCTCGGCAGCCCGGTTGATTTCGTCAGCCGCCGATTCCGTCCAGCGGCCACGCCCTTCCAGCACGGCTTCGAGCAGATCCAGTCGTGCGGCGACTGCGAAATTGATGAGTGTGCAGGTGTTGACGACGATCGTCCTCGGCATGGCGTCAGGGGACAAAGACCACGCCGTCCTCGTCGGCGCAGTGCTCCTCCTCGCTGCCCGGCAGTGTCGACGGCGCGGCAGGCAACAGGGTTTCCGGTGGTATCCCCAGTACCCGAGCGGCGACCCGCGCGCTGACCTCGCCGTGCGAAAACGCGTCGAGTACCTCCCGGCTGAGCAGGCCAGGACGGCGAACGTCCGACTGAGAGCGGGTCAATGCCAGGTGTTCCTCGGCCCACCCTCCGCGTTCGGCGCACTGCCGCAGGTTCAGGCGGCAGAACTGCCGCCGTTGCACCTCATCCACGAATCCGAGGTTGCGCAGGCGCCAGGACAGCGCCGACGGCGAGACCCGAAGCTCGCCGACCAGTCGCGCGAAGGTGTCCTGGCCGGCATCACGCCAGCTCTCCTTGATCCTGAGGGCGGGCATCAGGAACGCCGAGGCGAACGCGTTCGCCCGCATCTCGGTGTGTTCCCGACGCGTGGAGGGTGCCATCACGTCGAGATCAACCCGGAGATCCTGCGCGTCTCCGGCCAGCACATGACCAAGTTCGTGGGCGAGGGTGAACCGCTGCCGTGTCCACGACACCGCATTACTTACCAGGATCAAGCGAAAGCCGTCTCGACACCAGGCCAAGCCGTCCAGTCCGTCGGGAAAGCCCTCGATTGCGACATCGACGCCGAAGACCTGCTCGATCACCAGCGGTAGCATCGTGCCGAGCCGCTCCGATTCCCCGGCATCCACAGCCTGCAACGCCTGCCCGGCAAGGTTGGCGCCCTGGTCGATCATCAGCTCGCCAACCGCTGCAGGCATGATCTGGGCCGGCGCGCGCCGGCACCGGCCGGCGGAGAACAGCGTCTCATAGACCTCATCGAGCTCCTCGGCGCGAGCGCCTACCTGAGCTATCACGTCGGACGTGCTCGCCTGCGCAATCCGCGCCGCGAGTGTCGGCCGCTCCGGCGCCCCGCCGAGCAGCCAATCGGTCGACGTCCCGCCCTCCTCGGCGATCAGCGCCAGTTCCAGCGGCGTGAAGCGCCGCGTACCGGCGAGAGCCTTCGACAGCTTGGTGGGCTCCAGCCCAATCGCCTGCGCGAACGCGGACTGACTACGCCCTGACGCGTCGATGACCTGCCGCACTCGGGCTCGTAGGTCATCTTCCCTGGTCATGAGGTCAGGTTGCCGGATTCTTGCGATTTTCGCAATGGAGTTGCAGTCTGTTTCGCGGCCGGGTGACGTCCCGCCCTCACAGCGATGGGCACTACTGTCCGTGGGACACGGATATGAGGAGGAAGCAGCGTGACGACCACTCCGGTGCAGGCCGGGCAGCCGCTGCTGCGCGAGCTGATCACCATCCCGGAGCGCATCCACCAGGGCGACTTCGTGCTGCGCCTCACCGAGGGTGTGCGTGACATCCAGGCCACCCTGGACTCCTACGTCATCACGCCACAGCTGCGGGTCGCCTTCGACAAGGCGCTCGGGCTGATCGGCTCAGCCCTCGGCGAAGGCCGGTCCAAGGCGAGTTACCTGCACGGCTCGTTCGGCTCCGGCAAGAGCCACTTCATGGCGGTGCTGCACGCACTGCTGAGCGGCGACATCGCCGCGCGCTCGCGGCCCGAGCTGGCCGATGCGATCGCCCGGTACGGCTGGCTCGACAGCAGCCGCTTCATGCTGGTGCCCTACCACCTGATCGGGGCGGAAAGCCTCGAGGCCGCGATCCTGGGCGGGTACGTCGATCACGTCCGCCGGGCACACCCGGGCTCACCGCTGCCGTCCGTATACCGCGCGCAGGGGCTGCTCGACGATGCCCGTGCGATCCGCGACGGGATGGGCACCGCCGCGTTCCTGGCGAAGCTTCCGGCACGTGCAGACGAGGGCTGGGGCGATGTCAACGCGCCGTGGACCGTCCAGGAGATCGACGCCGCGTTCGCCGCATCGCCCGACTCGGCGCTCGCCCAGCGGCTGATCAGCGACGTCGTTCCCGTATTCCTGCCGAGCTATGTCGACTCGGTAGCCGGCGCAGCCAACGCGTTCGTGCCGCTCGACGCCGGGCTCGCGGCGATCAGCGCGCACGCCAAGGGGCTCGGTCACGACGGCGTGATCCTGTTCCTCGACGAGCTCGTGCTCTGGCTCGCTGGGAAGATCGCCGATCCGGCATTCGTCGCACGAGAGACCGAGAAGGTCGCCAAGCTCGTCGAGTCCTCCGATGCGTACCGAGCAGTGCCGATCGTCAGCTTTATCGCGCGCCAGCGCGACTTGCGCGAGCTGATCGGGGTCGAGCGCACCGGCGCCGAGTCGTTGTCGTTCCAGGACCAACTGTCCTACTGGGACGGGCGGTTCGCCACGGTCACGCTGGAGGATCGCAACCTCGAGCTGATCGCTGAGAAGCGCATCCTGTGCCCGCGCGACGCTGTCGCGGCCGAGCGCATCGCCGGCGCGTTCCGTCGGACCGACAACCTCCCCGGCTCGACCCGCGACGTGCTCCTCACCGATGGCGACGGGGAGGCGTTTCGCCGGACCTATCCCTTCAGCCCGGCGTTCATGCAGACGCTGGTGCACGTCTCCTCGGCCCTGCAGCGCGAGCGGACCGCGCTCAAGCTCATGCAGCAAATCCTGGTCGAGCGCCGCGACGACCTCCGGCTGGGGCAGCTCGTGCCGCTCGGCGATCTGTTCGACGCGATTGCCGACGGTAACGACCAGCCCTTCACCGAGAAGCTCAAGCACGAGTTCGAGCAGGCCCGCACCCTGTACCAGCGCACTTTACGGCCGCTGCTGCTCGGCCAGCGCGGGCTCACCGAGGAACAGGCAGCCGGTCTGGAGGACAACGCCGCGGCTGCGGGCCTGCTCGCGGCGTTCCGCGCCGACGACCGCCTGGTCAAGACACTGCTGCTCGCCGCCCTCGCCCCGGACGTGCCCGCGCTGCGCGGGATGACGGCCCGGCGGCTGGCGGCGCTCAACCACGGCACGATCGCCTCGTTGATCCCCGGTCAAGAAGTGACCGAGGTGGTCCGGCGGCTGCGCAGCTGGAGCGAGGTGGCCGAGCTCAAGGTCGGACTCGAGGACGATCCCAGCGTGCGGCTGCAGCTCGTGGGGGTCGACCTCGGCCAGATCCTCGACCAGGTCAGCCATGTGGACAACCCTGCGAACCGGCGGCGGCTCTTCCGTGAGCTGCTACTCGCCGAACTGGGCATCCGCGACGACGGGGCGCTCGAACTGGAACACCCGGTGGTCTGGCGAGGCAGCAGGCGCACCGTCGAGATCGTCTACGGGAACGTGCGCGATCGGGCCGACCTGCGAGATGAGCTCTTTTCCCCGTCCCAGGAAGGGCGCTGGCGGCTGGTCATCGACTACCCGTTCGACGCGACCACGCACTCTGCCGCCGACGATCGGGTCCGGATGGTGGAACTCCGGGAAGCAAGCTCCCGGCGTTGCGTGGCGTGGCTGCCCGCCTTCGTCACCAGCGCCGTGCTGACCAAGGTGGCAACCCTCGTCCGCGTCGACTACCTGCTCGGGGGAACCCGGCTCGACGAGACGGCCACCCGTCTCGGACCCGACGACCGGCAGCGCGCCCGGGACCTGCTGCGCAACCTGGGCGACGCCCTGCGCACCGAGCTGCGGCTCGTCCTGCGGGAGGCCTACGGGCTTGCCCGGCCCGACGAGAACCACGTGCTCGACTGGACCGACCACCTCGTCAGCCTCGACCCGGGACTGCGTCCACGGCTCGACGTCGGCCGGTCGTTCCCCGACGCGCTGGCGCACCTCGTCGACCAATGCTTCGCTGCGAGCTACCCCCAGCATCCGGACCTCGATCCGCAGCGCAAGGGCACCGTCGTGTCCACGGCCGAGCTGCGTACCGTCCTCGACGTCGTGCGCCGCGCGGCCGATGCGGAGGGCGGGCGCGTCGAGACGGAGAAGCCCGAGCGGCTCCCCCTGCAGAAGCTGGCGCACCCGCTGCGGCTCGGCGAGGAGCACGGCGGTCCATTCGTGCTCTCGCGGCACTGGGAATCCGAGCTCGAACGCCGGGTCGCGCAATCGGGGCTGGCGGGAGCCGACATTCCCGTCCGGCAGGTGCGCGACTGGCTGGGAGACCTCGGGCTGGACACCCGCGTGGCCAACCTGGTGATCGCGACCTACGCCGAGCTGAGCCAGCGCGCGTGGGTGCGGGCCGGTCGGGTCGTCGAACCACCGGTGACGGTCGACGAGGTCCGCGATGACATGCTGCTGCGCCAGCAGCGCCTGCCGGGTAGCGAGGCGTGGAGGGTCGCCGTCGAGCGGGCCGCAGTGCTGTTCGGGGAGCACCTGGACGCCCGGGTGATCTCGGCCCGGTCGATGGCGAGGTTCGCCCGGATCACCGGCCGGGCCGACCAGCTCCGCGCCCCAGTCGCTGATCTGCTCGCCGTCCTGGAGAGCTCGCTGGGACGGTTCGGCGTGCCGGAGCAGCCGATGGCGCCGCGGCGGCACACCGCGGAGACAGCGGTGCGGATCCTCGACGCGCTGCGCCGCGCGGCAGCGCCGGCCGAGCTGGTCGAAGCCTTGGCAGCGGCGACCATCGACATACCATTGATTACGTTGAGTAAGTCCCTGTCCAGTGCAGCTCACGTCGCCGAGGTGGTCCGGAACACCGATTGGCAGGTGCTCGACCAACTCGCCACCCTGGACCATCCGGGTGCGCAGGGAGTGCGGGAGACCCTGCGCACGGGGGCTACAGCGAACGAGGACGCGTCCCCGCTAGCCAAGGTCGTCGACGGTGCGCGGCGGCGCATCATCGAGATGATCGTCACGCGACCGGCCCCCGAGAACAAAGCCGGGCCACCACCTCCACCAGGGGCACCTTCCGAACCCTCGCGCCAGATGCTGCGGGGGCGGCGGGAGCAGGTCCTCGGCGAACTCCGGACGCTCCTGCCCGCCGACGCCGAGGTCGAGATCAGCTACCGGATCCTGGGCGATGGCGACGGCTGAGCTTGCGTCGGCGTCGCAGCGTGCGATTCTTGAACGGGTCCGGGCGCAGCTCCCTCGGCTGGCGTCCGGCGTCGATGCCGTGATCGGTATCCGCAGTCCCCAAGACCCGGTGTGGCAGGGCACCGACGCGTTCAACCTCGATGGCCGGCCAGTGCGGGTCGCCGCCTGCCCGTCGGTGCTCGCGGTCCTCGATGCGCTCGCGTCTCAGGAGCCCGGCAGTGTGTTGGTATTGCTGACCGACCAGCCAGAGAGCGAGCTCGGCGATGCCGTGCTCGCTCGCGTCCACCGTGGCCATCTCCTCGAAGCTGACCGCTACACCCTGCTGGACGATTTGCTCGGAGCCCGCCAGCTCGACCCGCGGATCCGAGCAGAGCACTGGCTGGTCGATGCACTGGTCGAACTCGCCGCCGCCGAGGCGCTACCCCCCACCGCCGGTGCCATGCTGAGCCGCTCGCGCGTGCTCACCCTGGTCGCGACGGCCCGGCTGGGCCGCGATCCGGAGCAGACCGACCTCCCGGGACTCATCGGGATCTTCGAGGACTCGGTGGTGCGCCATCGGTGGCGCTCGCTGGCTCCCGACGAGCGGGCCGGCCTCACCGAACACCTGGTCTCGGTGCACGGAGGTGCAGCGGCCGTCATCGCGAGCCTCGCCGTCCACCGCGATGACGTTCTCGCCGACCTGCTGGTCGCCCAGGCCATCACCTCCGCACTGGCATCACATGGCGAAGGTGCCGTGGCATACGGCCGGTTCATCCAGTCCCGCTTCGACGGCTCCGACTCCAGAGGCACGGCCCCTCAGCGAGGGGACCTCAAAGGCGCCAGCGCTGCCGCCGTCGACCTCACCTCGATGAACGACTCGGCACGCGTCAGCCAGCAGATCCGTCGGGCCGACGAGACTCTCGAACTGCTGAACGCCGGCGTTGTGGCCGTCTACAGCCCGGTCCTTCCGCGCGGGTACGTCGAGCGGCTGGCTCGGGCAGCCGCCGACCTGAACGAGGACACGCTCGCCGACGTGGCACAACATCGGGATGTCGGCACTCAGCCGCACCGTTACGACCGGCTGCTCGCGGCGCTGCGCCTGCGGCGCTGGCTCCATGCGCCGCCACTGCCGATGGATACCGCGGCGGCGGGGCTCACCCATCACGCACGCAAGCTGGCCTGGGTGGACCGGGCACTGGCCCAGGTCCGGGCCGGCGATGCCGATCCACGGGTCCAGCGGGTGCTCGCGCAGGCCGCCGGACAAGCCGGAGCCGCGCGGGCCGCGATCGACACCGCCTTCGCCGCGCGGCTCACGGCGGCCCCGGAGACACCGGCACACCTGCTCGCCGTCGAGACGCTGCTGCCCTCGCTCGTCGCGCCGTTGGCCAAGCAGAACCGGGTCCTGCTGGTCGTGGTCGACGGCATGTCCGGTGCGGTCGCGGGTGATCTCGCCGACCGGCTCACCGACCACCGCAGCGGATGGGCCGAGGTCGTGCGTTCACCGGACGGCGGCCGGGAAGCGGTCCTGGCCGCCCTGCCCACCGAGACCACCTACAGCCGGACAAGTCTGTTCTGCGCCGAGCTGCGCGCCGGTACCGCATCCGACGAGCGTGCGGCCTTCGTGGCACACGGTTTCTGGCCACCCGGTGGCGCAGTACTCGTGCACAAAGCGGGCCTGGCCGGCGCCGACGGCGGAGATCTCGGCGCGGAGCTGGAGCTGGCCCTGGGCCCGGACGGGCGCACCGTCGTCGCCGTCGTACTCAACGCCGTCGACGACTCCCTGTCCGCGGGCCGCCAATCGGTCGACCCGGCGTGGCGTCCATCCGACGTGAGTGGGCTGCCACAGCTTCTCGACCGGGCGGCCCTGGCCGGACGCATCGTCATGCTGACCAGCGACCACGGCCACGTTCTCGAGCACGGCTCTGACCTGCGATCCGATCGGTCCGGGGGAGCGCGCTGGCGCGCGGAGGGGGCACCGCCGCAGCCGGACGAGGTACTCGTCCACGGACCCCGGGTGCTGACGCCGGAGGGTCGCGCCGTTCTCGCCGCGACCGAGGAACTGCGCTACGGCGCCAGGGCACACGGCTACCACGGCGGGGCGACCCTCGCGGAGGTCGCGATCCCGCTGGTAGTGCTGCTTCCACCCGGCACAGACGTACCTGCCGGATGGTATCCGCACACCCTGGGGCCGCCAGCCTGGTGGTCCGGGGCTGATGTGGTGCGCCCGTCCACGCCGAGCCCGTCGTCGGCTCCGGCGCGTCGGCCGGTAGGGAAGACCAAACCATCGGCCCGGCAGTCCGAAGCGCTGTTCGACGTGGCCGCCGTGGTCACGAGCCGGGGCGCACAGCTTGTCGCGTCGGAGTCGTTCCGGTCCGCATACGCCGGGTTCCCGGCCAATCGGGTGCCCGATCCGACGGTATTCGCGGCTGTCGTCGACGCGCTGGTTGCCGCCGGCGGTCGGCTCCCGGCCGCCTCGGTGCTGGTCGCGGGCGGCAGTGTTGGCCGCAACGCGCGCGGCGTCGTGGCCGCGTTGGGTCGGGTCCTCAACCGCGACAGCTTCCCTGTCATCACCCTGGTCGACGGAGGCCGTGCGGTCGCACTGGACATCGGCCTGCTCAACGAGCAGTTCCCGCCGTGATCGATCAGGTCAGCCCCGCGCGCCGGCGCACCGTCCTCGCCGCATTGCGCCGGGGCACCGTGCCGGACAGCGGGTTGGATCTGCTGGCCGTCGGTCTCGACCGGCTCGCCCCCGCCTTCGACGCCGAGCTCGCGGCGTGCCGGGCCGGGGCTGCCGCGTTCACCGCGATCCGCGGCGAGTACGGAGCCGGCAAGACGTTCGTGTCGCGGTGGCTGGGGGAGCGGGCCAAAACCGCCGGAATGGCCGTCGCTGAGGTCCAGATCTCCGAGACCGAGACTCCCCTACACCGCCTGGAGACGGTGTATCGGCGGTTGTGCGAGCGGCTGGCCACGGCCGCCGATCCGCCCAGCGCCTTCCGGGCCGTGCTCGACTCCTGGTTTTACGCGTTGGAGGAGGACGTGCTCGCCGAGGGCGCGGTGTCGCCCGACGACGCCGACGGACTCGGCCGGGCCGTCGAGGCTCTGCTCGAGCGACGGCTCGCTGCCCTGACGCGGACGACGTCGGGTTATGCGGCCGGTCTGCGCGGCTACCGACGGGCGCTCGCCGAGGGAGACATCGATACCGCGGACGGTGTCGCGGCATGGCTGGCCGGCCAACCGCACGTCGCTGCCTCAGCTCGCCGCCGCGCCGGGGTGCGCGGGGACATCGATCACTTCCTGGCGCTGGGCTTCCTGCAGGGGCTGCTGACTGTGTTGCGTGAGGCCGGCCACACCGGCCTCGTGCTAGTGCTCGACGAGGTGGAGACGCTGCAGCGCGTGCGCAGCGATGCCCGGGGCAAGGCGCTGAACGCACTGCGTCAGTTGCTCGACGAGATCGACGCCGGACGGTTCCCCGGGCTATATCTCGTGATCACCGGGACGCCGGCCTTCTTCGAGGGCCGTCAGGGAATCCCTCTGCTGCCGCCGCTAGCGCAGCGGTTGCACACCGACTTCTCCACTGACCCGCGTTTCGACAACCCGCGGGCCCCCCAGGTGCGGCTGCTCGGCTTCGACCACAAGCGGCTCGTCGAGCTCGGCGCCCGGGTGCGGGACCTCTTCGTCGCTGGCTCCAGCTCCCCGGAGCGGGTGCGGACCGTCGTCGACGACGCATACCTGGCGGTCCTGGCGGGTGCGGTCGCCGGGGGCCTGGGCGGCAAGGTGGGCGTCGCCCCTCGGCTGTTCCTGCGCAAGCTCGTCGGGGACGTGCTCGACCGCGTCGAGCAGTTCGGCGACTTCGATCCGCGGCGGGATTACGCGCTGACGGTGTCCGAGGGCGAACTGACCGATGTTGAGCGGCAGGCGGCCGCCGGCCCGGACGATATCGAGCTCTGAGCGACCGATGTCTGCCGAGTCAGCCGCGTTCGGGCTGCTTCACCCGGTGATCCAGCACCATGTGGTCAACACGCTCCGGTGGCCGGCGCTGCGTCCCTTGCAGGCCGACGCCGTCCGGCCAGTCATGGACGGCGTGGACTGCCTGCTCCTCGCGCCGACTGCCGGCGGCAAGACCGAAGCCGCCACGTTTCCGCTGCTCAGCCGGATGGTGGGCGAGTGCTGGACCGGCACGTCGGTGCTCTACATCTGCCCGCTGCGGGCGCTACTGAACAACCTGCACCCCCGGCTCGCCGAGTATGCGGCCTGGGTCGGGCGCACCGCGGAGCTGTGGCACGGGGACACCGGGCAGGGTGCACGCCGTCGAGTGCAGCGCGACCGGCCTGACGTGCTGCTGACCACACCGGAGTCCCTGGAGTCAATGCTCGTCTCGGCCTCCGTGGACAAGCGAAGGGCCTTCGCGGACTTGCGTGCGGTCGTTATCGACGAGGTGCACGCGTTCGCCGGGGATGATCGGGGCTGGCACCTGCTGCATGTGTTGGAGCGACTCGCCGAGCTGGCGGGAAGCCCGCTGCAGCGCATCGGGCTCTCGGCGACGGTGGGCAACCCTGCTCAGCTGCTCGCATGGCTGCAGGGGGCGACACCAGACCGTCCCCGTGCCGTCATCGCACCGCATGCTCCCTCGGTGTCCAGCGACGTGCAGCTCGACCACGTGGGCTCGCTCGACGGTGCCGCAACCGTCATCAGCCGGCTGCATCGCGGTGAGAAGCGGCTTGTGTTCGTCGACAGCCGCCGCCGCGCCGAGGAGCTCGGCGCGGCGCTCCGGCAGCGCGAGGTGGTCACCTACCTGTCGCACTCCTCGCTATCGACCGCTGAGCGTCACCGCTCAGAGGAGGCGTTTGCGGAGGCGCGCGACTGCGTGATCGTCGCAACGTCCACATTGGAGCTCGGGATCGACGTCGGCGACCTGGACCGGGTGATCCAGCTCGGTGCGCCGCGCACCGTCGCCTCGTTCCTACAACGACTCGGACGGACCGGCCGGCGGTCGGGGAGCGTGCGGAACTGCCTATTCCTCGCGCTCGATCTCGACCAGATCCTGCATGCCGCGGGCCTGCTGCTGCGCTGGTCGCAGGACTGGGTTGAGCCCGTGACTCCGCCACCGTCACCCCGTCACATCGTCGCCCAGCAGCTGCTTGCGCTGGCGCTGCAGGAGAGCATCCTCGGCCGCAAGACCTGGCCGGAGTGGTGGCACGGCCTCGCGCCAATGAGTGCTGACGGCGAAGAGATCCTGCGATACCTCATCGACGAGGGTTACCTCGAGACCGATGGCGACCTCGCCTTTATCGGTTCTGAGGCCGAGCGCCGGTTCGGCCGCCGGCACTTCTCCGATCTCATGGCCGTGTTCACCTCTGCGCCGGAGTTCGTCGTGCTGGCCGGCCGCGACGAGATCGGGTCGGTGGGTGACGACGTGTTGCTTGCCGACTCCGGTGGCACCGCGCGTGTGCTCCTGCTCGCCGGCCGTGCCTGGCTCGTGACGCACGTCGACTGGAAACGCCGGCGATGCTTTGTAGAAGCCACGGATCTGCCCGGGCGCGCGAAGTGGGGAGGCCTGGGCGCCGGGGTGTCGTTCGAGATCAGCCGCGGGATGCGCGACGTATTGCTCGGCGAGGACGCGGCCGGCGTCCGGCTCTCGCGGCGGGCCGCCGACGCTCTCGCCGACCTCCGAGACCACCACCACGGCCATGTGACGAGCGGGGGGACCGTGATCCGGCGCAGCGCCGGGGGCGACATGCACTGGTGGACCTGGGCAGGGTCTGCCGCCAACCGGACCTTGCAGGCGTCGCTCGGTGACCTGGTCGATCAGCGGCAGCGCATCGGTGATCAGGTCCTCCGACTTCGGCACGGGGAGGACTTGCGCAACGTGGCCAAGGCTATGAATACGGTTGGCGCGGAAGCCACCACCGCCCCGGCGGTCGACAGCCGTGCAGTACTTGGCTTGAAGTTTTCCGCAGCATTGCCCCCCGCTTTGGCTGAGGCGACAGTCGCGGGGCGCGTCGGCGACGCGAAAGGCGCGCGGCGAGCGCTGGACGAAGCACGAGTGCTTCACAATGAGCCATGAAGGCGCGGCCCCTGCGCCGCACCTCGAGGGTCATCACCAGGTGTATGGAGCTGACTGCAGCTTACGCTGGGCCGTGTATAGGGGCGGTGGCCGAGGTCATCGCCGAGTCGTAGGCGCGGATTGTCCGGGGCCGATGGAGACGGTGACGAACTGCTCGTCGTTGTGCAACTCGAGCTCGGTCGCTGGGCTGGGGTAGGGCGTCTGGCGCCGGTCGTGAACCTTCACCAATGCGCCGAGCGCTGACCAGGTCGGCCCGGCAAGTTATGATCATTTTGCACACGGACGACGGGAGGAAACCCACTTTGGGGTGGAACACGCGTCCGCAGCAGGCCCTCCGATCTTGTTAGGTGTCAGGCGGCGGTCGGACGATGGGTCCGTGGTTCGACTCCCCAAGGCGGCTCCACGTTCCCTTGTTAGGTAGCTTGCAAGGCGATCACCGGTGATCGTCGCAAGAGCCACGGCAGTGTGTACCTAAATCAGGAGCTACATCACAGCTGAGTCAGCTACCGCTCTTCACCCGTCCGCCCGAACTCGTTCGGCGATTCGCTGTCGTCCAACCTGAACGCAAAACAGCCGCTGCGCCTGAGGGTTTCTTGACAGGGTCCCGTACAACCTCCCCTGTCGCGGGGCATCAGGTCACAGGATACGACGTGGGCCGCACTAGCTGCCGTCCCGACGGTTGAGAGCGGAGCAGTGGACAAGTTGCAAACGAGATCGTCGATACACCCATTCCAGCCCTCGTATCCGGCGCCCCCGCTCTCGAGGTGCATGATGTAACGGATTTGCCCAGGACTGAGGCCGCGGTCGTGCAAAGCAAAAACCTGGTCGCGCCAGGCAATGGCCGACTGTGCGCCGGCGTACGCCTCAGCCTGCTGGGCGGCTTTCTCGGCAGAACTAGCAGCCACTCGGAACTGGTTTCGAGCCAATTCGACCTGATCCATTGCCGCCCGTGCTTGGTCCTTTGCTGCCTTCACCTGCTGCTTCGCGGCCCTCGCCTGGAGACCCGTGAAGCACGCTGCGGCCAGCGCGATGGCGGCGGCTATCCAGCCAATCAGATCCATCCGGTCATCATGCCGTCATTGCTTCTTTTGCCGTCATGCTCCGTCCTGTCGCACCGCCGCCCGAGCTACTCCCGCCTACGCTGCTCTCCGTGGCTGAGGAGCGCGGCGGGTGGCGGACGTTCGGTGAGAAGACGATCTATAACAACCGGTGGGTCCGCCTTGGACTGGTCGACGTCGGGGCGCCCAACGGTAAGCGGTGGAACTACCACGTCGTGCATCTGGGGCGCATCGCTGTCGCGCTCATTGTGGACGATCAGGCTCGGGCGCTGATGCTGTGGCGGTACCGGTTCGTCACGGAGCAGTGGGGTTACGAGCTGCTCGGGGGCCTCGTGGATGAGGGTGAGGACGCGGCGGTGACGGCGGCGCGGGAGGCGGAGGAGGAGAGCGGGTGGCGTCCGGTGGGGGAGCCGGAGCGTCTGGTGAGTTTTGAGCCGCTTCCTGGGCAGCTCACGGCGCCCGTTGACGTGTTCTTGTGGCGGGGTGCTGAGCGGATCGGGGAGCCGACCGACACGGAGGAAGCCGGCCGGGTGGAGTGGGTGCCGTTGTCGCGTGTGCCGGAGTTGGTGCAGCGGCAGGAGTTGTTGGGATCGGGGACGTTGGTTGCGTTGCTGTATTACCTGGCTTCAGGCGGCGGTGCCGCCGCCCGGTAGCACGAGCCGGTTGAGCCGTCGTTGTTGCCGGTCGGATTTGATTTGCGCTGCGAGACGGCGGGCCTGCCGGGAATAGTCGAGGGCAGCGTCGCGGTCGCCGGCGGCTGCGTGGGCGTAGGCGAGGTCGACGAGTAGGCCGGCGCGGGCGCGGACGAAGTCGGCCGGGAGACATGCGAGGGCGGCGGTGAGTTGGTCGATGGCGTCGGGCGCGCCGACGCGGGCCAGTGCGTTGCCACGCCAGCGGTCGAGATGGGAGTGGCCGAGGAAAAGGAACGGAAGCGCAGGATCGACAGAGTCGCTGGGCAGTAACCCAGCAGCGGTGTCGAAGGCTCGTCGCGCGGCGTCCGCGTGACCGGCGGCGGCGAGGGTTTCGCCGTACGCGGCGGCGAGCCAGGCCCCGAGCAGGGGCGTGGCGGTGCCGTTGGCGATGTTGCGGGCGTGGGCGAGTTGGTCGACGGCGGCGGTGGGTTCGTCGAGGTCGATGAGGACGAAGGCTTGTTCGGCGGTGGCGTGGGCCAGCAGTGCGGGCGATGCGGCTTCGCGGGCGGCGGCTTTGGCGCGTTCGTAGTGGGCCCACGCTTGGCCGAGCGCGGCGCGGTCGAGTGCTTGCCATCCGGCGAGCGTGGATGCTTCCACCAGTACCGCAGCCAGCGCGGGGCGCTGCGGCCCAGCGCGGTAGCTGAGTAGTTGATGCACCTGGTCGATCTGGGTGCGGAGCTGGTCGAGTTGGGTGAGGGCGCCGAAGCGCCGGTCGACGTGGCGGGCGTGGTCGACCTGGTGGCGGAAGACGTCGACGATCTCGGGGTCGACGGTGCGGGCCATGGCGAGCCGGGATCGTAGCTCGGCTGCTTCGGGGTTTTCTTCCGGTTCGTCGGGGAAGCCTAGTTCAGCGTTGGTACGGCCGTAGATGTCGCGGAAGAGCCGCTGGTAGATCTCGCTGGGTTGCTCTTTCCCGTTCTCCCATCGCGACAGCTTGGTCTTCAGGCTCGCCCGGTTCGCGATCGGCAGGTTCAGCGCGGCGGCGCGCCGGGTGAAGAGGTCGATCACCTGGGCTGCGGTGTAGCCCAGGTGTCTGCGCACGGTTTGCAGCGACGTCAGCATGGCCCGCTCCGCCGCCGAATAAACCGGTCCTGAGCTGCGCTGTTAATGGTGGTTAATGGTCTGGTGGTTAACCGGCGCCAATTACGAAGCGGCCCCTGTTGGGCGTTTTGTAGGGCCATGCAAGAAATCACCGACACCACAAGGGACCGGTTACCGACTGGTCTAACCATCGCGGGCCGCCAAGTCATCAAGGCGCCGCTCGATGGCCGCGAGGCGACGGTCGATCGAGGTCAGCCGGGCCGTGACGGGGTCAACCGGCGAAGTCGCCGACTGGCCGCGATCGGGCGGAATTCCACCGCGCAGCACGGCGTCGAGGTGCTCGGGGTGCCAACCCAGCGCGACGGACAGCGCTTCCAGCGTCCGGGCATTACGACGGCGCTGAGCGGTGTTGCGATGCAACTCGCGCACGATGGCCACCGATACCTGAGCCCGCTCAGCCAACTCGCGTTGCCGCCAATTGAGCTCGGCAAGCCTCGCATCGATCGCTCTCGCGACTGCCGCCCAGTCCTGTGCCACCTATTCCTCCGCGCTCCGCCCTGAGCGCCGAAGGGTATCGCCGGCCGCTGTTTCGGCATTCCGCACGCCATCAAGCACTGAAATCAGTGCAGTTAGCCGATGACATCATGCTTTCAATGGGAGTTCAGCTATGGACAGCAACAACAAGGGCGCCGGCAGTCCGGCGTTCTACACCGTCCCGGAGGCCGCCCGGGTTCTGCGGGTGACGCCGGCGACGATCTATCGCGCCATCCGCGACGACGCCTTCCCGGCTGTGCGGATCCGCACCCGGTATGTGATCCCGGCGGCGGCAGTGGAGCGGCTGGCGGCCGAGGCCGCCGAGTCCGGTGGGTGCGTGGACGTGGCGCAGATGGCCGCGCAGCGACGCACTGCTCGCGAGGTAACCCGCGTGAGTGGAGGTGCGTCGTGGTGAACCCCGACAACGATGCCCTGGATTACGAGGCCATGGCCGCCGGGCTCGACCGGTGGCGCCAAGTCCCGGACGACGTGCTGACCACTGTCGTGGTGCGCCGCGGATTGTGCCTGTGGGGGCTCTGGCCGGCTGTAGAGCCCGACTGGGACGACTGCGCACCCAGTGACCGGGAATTGGCTGCCCGGTTGTGCGCCGGGTGCCCGGTCACCGACCAGTGCCGGGAGCTGGATCTCCGCACGGCCGGTGCAAGCACCACCGGCGTATGGGGCGCACTTGCCGAAGACGACCGGCGCGCGCTGCACCCGATCTGGCAGCACCGCCGCCAACAGCACAACACGACAGACCAGGAAGGAGGACCGCTGCCATGACCATCAACCTGAGCCCGACCGAAATAATCGCCGCGATCGGAGTGCTGCTGGCGCTGGTCATGGTGTGGCGCTCAGGCACCCGGCGAGCGCGCCGGGCGGCCGACGCCGCCCACGCGGCCTCCCGGCTCGCCTCCCTAGCCGGGCAGGTATTCATCACCGCTGGGGTGATTGTCGGCGTCCAGTGGATGGCGATGACCTACGCCGCCAACACCACCCTGTTCTGGGTCGCGCTCACCGTGCCTGCGCTGATCACTGCCTACGTGGTCACCCGCGCCCTGGCGGTGACCTCGCTGGATGTCACCTACCGGCGAGGGGACCGGCGATGACCACGCCCCACGAGGCACCGGAGGTGGCCGCCGCCCAGCCTTCGGCGGTGATCCCGGCGGACCCGGTGCTCGACGCCGAGCTCATCGACGACGACGACCGACCCCACACCCGACAAGAACAGTACCGGCGGCCGTCGTGGTGGCAGCGCTCGCCACGCGTCCCGGCCGCATTCAAAAGCCGCACCAACGCAGCACAGGCAGCCAAGGACGCGGCCGTCACCACGATGAACTCGCCCTGGCGATTCCTGCGCGCGGCCGGTCGAGGCACGGTGCTGGCCGTGCGGGCGTGGCGGCGGTGGGTGACCGTGCGCGACTACCGGGAGGCCGCCGAGCAATCGGAGAAGCTGGCGGATAAGTACGTCGAGATTCGCGAGCTGACCCTGTTGCGGTGGCGAGTGACCGGCGGCGTGACCGGGATCGGCGTGGCCGGTATAGCGGTAGGTGACATGGTCTACGGCTCGCAGGCGCTGTGGATCACGGCCGTGATCGGCGCGGCCGTATTGGCGATCACCGGTCGACGTAAGGACGGCAGTCCCGGCCGCAAGCCGGTACTCGCCGGACCCCGGTCGCTGACCTGGACCATGGACCCGCAAATCCTGGTCGACGCCTTCCGCGACGCCAAACTCATCGGCAAAGACGAAACCCTCCGCCTGGTCGAACGGGCCAGCAGGGTAGGTGCCGGGTGGGCGATCACCGTCGACCTCCCAGCCACCCGCAAGGCCACCGACGTGGTCAAAAACCGCGAAGCGCTGGCCTCCGCGCTCGCCGTGGACGAGGTGCAACTGCTCGTCGAACGAGTCCGCGGCAACGGCGGCCATGCCGGGCGGGTCGCGATGTGGGTCGCCGACGCCGACCCCTACGCCACCCCACCTCTACGCACGCCGCTGCTTGACGTGGTGTGCTGGGACGCCTGGCGGGCGATACCGTTCGGTAGAGACGCCCGGGACCGCCGCATCACCCTCCCGCTGGTGTGGACCTCGCTGCTCGTCGGAGCGATCCCCCGCCAAGGCAAGACCTTCGCCGCCCGCCTAGCCGCCGCCGGCCTGATCCTTGACCCGCACACCCGCCTGTACGTCGCCGATTTCAAAGCCGGTAAGGACTGGGACGCCGCCGCGCATGTGGCGCACCGCTTCATGTCCGGCGACGAACCCGCCCACGTCCTGGCCCTGGCCGCGTGGCTCGTTGAACTCGTCACCGAAGTCCAAGGCCGATACCGGCGAATGCGCGACCTCGACAACGACACCTGCCCCGAATCGAAAGTCACCCCCGCGATGTCCCGCGACCCATCCCTGAACATGCCGATCACAGGCATCTTCATCGACGAAGTCCAGGTTCCCCTCGAAGAACGCACACCCATCAAGGTACAAGGCAAAATGATCCCCGCTGGTCAGTACGTCGGTGAGCTGCTGACCTGGCTGGCCAAGAAAGGACCGGCCGCCGGAATCGTCCTCGTATTGGCGACTCAACGGCCGGACTCGAAAACTATCCCGTCGCAGTTGCGGGCCGTGCTCGGCTCCCGCTTCGCGTTGCGCGTGATGGACTGGCGGGACAGCAACATCATCCTCGGCGAACAGATGAACACCCGCGGCTGGGACAGCAGCCGACTGCTGCCGTCGCATAAGGGCGTCGGCATCCTTCGCCCCGACGGCGAGACTGCGGCCGGTGCCGATGTGCTGGCCATGATGGTCCGCACCGACTACATGCCCAACGACGACTGGACCACCCTTTGCGAAAGGGGTCGGGAACTGCGCGCGGCGGCCGGCACGCTCACCGGCCATGCGATCGGCGCCGCGTCGGTCCCCGTGCTCGACACGGCCATCGTGGCTCACGTCATCGGCCCCAGCCAGATCGTCGACGAGAGGCCGCCAGCCCGTGAGGTGCCGGAGGATTTGCCGGAGCCGCTGGCGTCGGTGGTCGAATATCTGGGCGCCGATCTCGACGACGGCAGCCGTGAGTTCGTCCCCACAGCCGAACTCGTCGACGCCCTCGGCGTCGAGCCCACCGCGTTCGGACGGCAGATGGGCGAACTCGGATGCCGCCCACGTCCGGGCCGCCGAATCACCGCCGAGGACGGCACCAGCCGGCGGGCCCGCGGCTACCTCATCGCCGATATCCGGGCCGCCATCGAGGCCCAACGAGACAACCCGGAACCCGCCGACTGCCCAGTCTGAACCCGTCACACCAAGCTGGTAACCCGTCACACCCGGTGGTAACCCGTGGCAGCTCGTGTGACGGGTTACCGCGCCATCTGAGCTGCCGAAACCTCTGGTGTGACGGGTTGGCTGACCCGTGCCCAACCCGTCACACCCGTCACACCCGTCACCAGAAGGCCCTGATGAGCCCATTTTCGGGATGCGGGTTCAGCGGTGACGGGTTCGGTCTCGAAATCGCCGCCAGGCGTTTGGTCGAGCGTGCCGTCCGTCGCGCCGTCGATCGGCCAGCCCTTGCGCGGGCAGCTCCACGCAGCTCGGGCACCGGCGCCCCGGTGGCGCGCTGAGAGCGGCCGGAATGAGATTCGCGCCGCACGCTGCCACCGTCCGTCCGGTGGTTCGCACCGATTCCATCGCGTCTAGCGCGACCGCGTGGTCGAGACGATCCGACACCGAGGTGACCCAGATCGGCAAGGCCTGTTTCACGGTTTCGGCTCCCAGGTCAGCACCTCATTGAGCACATCGAGCGCACTGCCATCGGTCCGGCGCTCCACCAGTCCACTCCCGGGAACGATCAGTGAAGACGTCCGCTGACGCCAGGCGAAGCAGTCGCGACTGAATCCCTCAAGGTGGATAAGGTCCACACAGCCACCGGCCACCCGGCTTCCCATCAGCGGCCCGTCTTCGCCCGGCGCGATCCGCTGGAACTGAAAGCCCTGCAGCTTGAGCTGGTCGAGCAGGCGCTGTGCGATCACCACATCCGAGGGCTCGGTGCGCTCATCCACGTCTGCCCCTCGCGTCCGCGATCACTGGAATCACGGCCGGGAGCCCGGGGCTCATCGGGGTCCACCGGCTCCCGGCCGTGACGGGGAGCCCCGGCGGCGTCTTAGGCGGGCGCGGCACCAGGGCACCCTGCTCGTTCACATTTGCGACGAGCTGAAATAATCTTCTCCCTGGCGCGGTATCAGCGGAAGGACACCAGCCCGCCATCAGACGCCACGAATACGCCGCGCCGAGGAGGTGAACAGCGTTGGCTGACCGGCCGCCACGGACGCTGCTCGAACAGCGCATCCGCCAGCGATGCATGACCTACGACGAGTTCGTGCAACACGCCGAAGCATTCGCCCGAGACAACCACGAACCCGGGACGCTGAGCCTGCGGCACCTCCAGCGACTCGTCAGCGGCCGGGCACACGGCGCGCTTCGACCAGCCACCGCGCGGCTGCTCGAACGACTCTTAGGCGAGCCCATCACGACCCTCCTCGCACCACCGACGGCCGTTGCCGACGAGGGCGCGAATCCCGCCGGCGAACTACGCCAGCTACTCGACGCCGCCCGGAGCGTCGACCGCTCGACCATCACAGTTCTGCACCAGCAACTCGACGCCATCCGCCGACTCGACCGGCAACTCGGTGCCGTCGTCGTCCGCGACGAACTCAACGCCAAGATCCGCCAAGTCCAACGACTCGCCGCGCACAGCCTCGCTCCCGGCAGCAGGGAACCGCTCGCCGGACTGCTCTCCGAGATGCACACCCTCGCCGGATGGCAAGCACTCGACCTCGGCGACGTACCCAACTCCTGGCAACACTACGAACACGCCCGATCGGCCGCCGCACAATCCGAGTCCATCTCGCACGAATCGCACGCCGCTGCCGAACAAGCGTTCGTGCTCATCGACGCTGGAGCTACCGGTGACGCCGTCGACCTACTCGACGGCGCCCGACGCCGCGCCGACGCGACCACGCCCCGTATCCTGCGAGCATGGCTAACCGCCGCGCAGGGCGAAGCCCTCGCGGCCCACGGCGACCGGACAGCCAGCCTGCGCGCGTTCGACAGGGCGGCCGAATTGCTGCCGAGCGACACCGCTGATGAACGACCCTACGTCGCACTTGACGCCGTGCACCTCGCGCGCTGGCGCGGCCACACGCTCGCCCACTTCGGCGACCCTGATGCCACCGCTGTCCTCACCGACGCACTCGCCCGACTCGACCCGTCGTTCGTCCGCGCCGAAACCGCACTCCGCGTTGACCTCGCGACCGCCCTTGCCGCCAACGGCCACCGAGACGAGGCACGCACCCACGCCGACCATGCAGCCCGGCTCGCGACGCAAGTCGGCTCAGCACGCCAGCGTCGGCGCATCACAACTCTCTTGGCCGCCGTCTGCTAACCCGGCGGAGCACACCGATGCGATCATCAACTTGCGACGGCTGGTCCAAACGACGCCGAGGCCGGCGAGTGCCGGGGCGCGCGAACTCTCCGGGTTGAGTCACTGAACCGTTCCGCACGGCCCGCTGACAGCTGTACGGATAGCGGGGGTAATTGAGAATCTCTCGCGTACCACCTATCTGAGGATGTGCTGGTCAGAGCTGTCCCAGGTCGTGCACGGGTCTGGGTTGGCCCCGTCCGGTGATCAGGTGTCCGGTTGGGGTTGGTGCAGTGAGAGGACGCTCCGCGACCCCTACGGCACCGCCCCAGCGATCCGCGACAAACGTGTCGGCGTGCTTACCGACGCCTACGCCACACACCCCGAACGCTTCGTCCGCAAGCCCCCCCGAACCGGTACCACTGCCGACCGGATCATGGATCAACCACCCAGCGACACAGAGGAGACCGCTCAGTAAATACCGCTCGGCGGTGCCTAGTTTTGAATCGCCCTGGAGATTCAATCCGATCCGGCGATCCCCGGCACAATGACGTCGCCAAGCACGAGTGCACCAACGGCAAGGTTGACACGGTGGCGTTCCGTGTGTCACCGCGGGGATCAGCGGCGCAGTAGGTTGGTCGGGGGTCGTCGATGTGGACGATTGGCGAGTAAGGCACAAGGGCTTATCTGCCGGGGCCGCCCCTGTCGATCACCAGGAGGTCCCATCCGGAGCCAAGGATGATCTCCTGTGCAGGTCCAATGCATAGTGCACCGGTCGTGTAACCGGTGTAGTCGAGCACCGCAAGCATCGTGCCGGTAGCCAGGTCCCACACCCGCGCCGTGTTGTCGTCGCTGGTGGTGATGGCGATCGGCTGGCCGTCCACCTCGGTACACGCCACCGCCGACACTGCGCGGGTGTGGCCGGTGAGGGTCGCTCGCAGGGCGAGGTTTGCCTGTTGGCCGGTTGCCCACCGAGGTTGCCAGTTGAGGGTTTCGGCGAGTAGGCGGTGCTGATCGGTTGCGCCGAAACGCGCAGCGTCGGTGGCCAGGAGTTGGCGGCGTCGCAGCGGGGAAAGGTGGCGATGCACCGCAGCCGAGGCCCGGTAAATGGCGCAGAGGAGACGACCAGGGCCAGTGGTGATGGTGTGCAGGGAGATCAGCAACTCGTCGGGATGGGCATGAACCAGGTAGTCCGGATCGGCGACGAGCGCATCGAGCTGGTTACCCGCGGCGGCGTGGGTGGCGAGGTGGTCACGGATGTAGGGGTGCGCGGTGGACCACTGCCGGCGTCCGGTCACCGGGTCAATAGCGACACGGTCAAGCAGCGCAGCGGTGATGGCGCGGTGGATTTCGCTGTCCTGGTGGGGGGTGCGCAGGTATTCGGCCATCGTCTCGTGGAACAGCCGAAACCGTGACTCGTGGTGCGTCAGGCTCTCGATGAGGTACGCGCTGGCGCGTTCTTGTAGCCAGCGCAGGTCCTCGGTCGGGCAGGCCATTCCCGACAGGGCCTCGGCCAGGGGCGCCCACAGGGTCGACCAGGGCAGGCCTGCTCCTTGGGCATAGGCCAGAGGGCGCAGCAGGCGTTCGACCTTGGGGCGAGCGCCGCCGAACCGGTCCAGATAGGCAGCGAAGGCCTGCCCGGCGTCGCTGGGCAGCGTCTCCTTCCATCCCGGCTCGGTGATGTCGATGGTGATCTGGCCGTGAACCAGCGCCCGCGCGGTCATCCGCGCGACGAGAAACGAGGTACCAGCGCGGGCGGCGATGGCCTGGCCGATCGTCCGCGCCAACTCAGGCTCGTCCCGGTAGGGGGACAGACCGTCGGGATCCTGGGCGTCAAGCAGCACATCCCGTGCGTAGCTGGCGATGTCCACACCGGTGATATAGCGGGGATCGTCTAGGTCGATGATGCTCACCGCTTGACCCAAGGTCGGGATGAGCGGATCGCGAGTACCAACGATCAGCCGCAGCGCGGGCAGCGTGGTCAGGGGTTGGAGCAGCTCTCGTCCAATTCGGGCGCCTTCATAGGAATCACCCGAGGTACCGGCCTCGTCCAACGCGTCGACCAGCACCGCGACCGGCGTGGCGCGCTGAGCCAACACCTCCAGCAGCTCGTCACGGTCAGCCTCAGGCCGACCGAACGCCGCGGCCAGTTCGCTGGTGAGGGACTCGCACGTGCCTCGACGGGCGTGCAGAGCCACGATGACCATCCCCGCACGGGGCACCGCGTCGCTAGCAGTGTTCTTCCGGGCCGGGTGGTCGGGGTCGGTGAGCAGGAGCAGCCGGCCCAGCAACGCGGACTTGCCTGACCCCGGCCGACCGGTGACGACCCGGGCTCGACGGTCATGGATCTCGGAGTTAAGCCAGGATGCCAGTTCCCGCAATGCCGCAGTGCGGGCGGTGAAGTAATCACCCCGGTCGGCCGCGTGATCCACCCCCAGGCCACGGGGATGGAAGTGCGCGCGGTGACGCTTGCGCAGTCGGTTGAGGGTTGCGACGTCCAGGTCACCAGCTGGCAGGTCGGGAACGTGGTTACCGTTGAGGAAAAACGGTACCCGCCCGTCACTATCCACAGTGGTATGCGTGGCGCGCTGCTCTCGCCCCTCGGCAGTGAAGTAGCCGTTGACGCGTTCGGCGACCTCGCGGACGGAAAGGAACTCCTGTCTAGCACCAGCCTGCGGATTGGTCAGGGTATCGCTCAGGGCATCGACGACGCGCTTTCCTGAGCGATCTGCTTGCCCCGAGCCGCGGCAAGTGTCCAGCGCCCGGCCGCCGCGCGTTGGGTGGCGACCAACTCCGAAGCCAACCCGGCGACCTCGCCGCCCCCGCTGGCGCTATAGCACGTGTCCAGCATGACCAACAGGTGTCCCACCTGGCTGTGCATCAGCGGACGCGCCAAGTCTTCGGTGGCCAGCGCGGTGCTCCACCGGCCGGGCACACTGTCCGGCCACAGCAGGTAGTGCCGATCGGGACCCTTGGCCCCGTGACCCGCGAAATACACCACCACCACGTCCTCGGCGGCCAAACTCTGCGCAGCCGCCCACTGCTCGATCTCGCTCTGCACCTGCCAGGCCGGCATGCCGGCAAGCCCCGGCAGGACGACCTCGTAACCCATCGGCGCCAACAGGTCCCGAACGCGACGGGCGTCGTGAGGTGCCAGCCTGAGGTTGCGGATACCGGTATCCCGGTAGTCACCGACCCCGATAGTGATCAAGAACCGGCGGCGGACATCGCAGGGATCGGCATCGCTCACCGCTGATCTGCCTCCCGGTGCTGCTCAGTACCGGCGTCCGCACCATTCACAAAACCCCGGGCGATCGCGTGTCCGGTCTTGCGGGCGGTCAGATACCGCAGCAGATCATGCATCCGAACACCATTGCTGATCGTCACGTCCCGCACCCGCGGCCCGAACCGGTCGGCCAGCACACCGGCCAACGCCACAACATCACCAGGATCAGCGACATTAGTCCACCGCCGCACCCCACCCGGCCACACTCCCATCTCCGCAACCGGCGCAGGCACCAGACGATCAAAGATTATCGACCGCAGACCCAACGGCGAACCGAGCGTGACCAGATCGGTGATCGGCCACTGCGGGTTGGCGCACAACGCCTCATAAGCAATCACCGATCCCAACGAATGCGCGACCAGCACCCTCGTGTCCGCACCGATCTCCTGGGCAATCCTTGCCTGCGCGTCCGCGCGCAGCGATGGTTCGGTCATGTACCGGCGGACCTGCTTCAACGCAAAAATCAGCAAACGATCAGACACCCTGGCTAAAAACCGGGACGCGCTCAACGCATCCAAGGCCGCGCGCACCCGCTGCGTGAGCAACGCCCGCGAGGCGACATACCCCACCACGCCCCGGGTGTCGCCCACATCAGGTCCGACCACCGCGGCATCGACCACGGCAGCCTGTGCCCACCACGCCTCCAGCAGCTCAACCTCCAACCCGTCCTCGACGTCGTACTCGTCCCACGGTGGAAGGTCCCACGACCGCGAATCCGGCGAAAAGAACAGATCACCGTAGAACGCGCATGTCACCTCCGCGGGCCCCAGCACAAGACCACCAGACAAGCGCAACCCATCACGCAACGCAGGCCCGACCCGCTGACACATCAACTCCGGCCCCGAGAACTCCTGTCCCACCCCGTGCACTACAACCACCCGTGCCACCAGTGACGCCTCCCCCGATACAGAGACCCGCGTATGCCGCCAACCCCAGACCACTGCCCAACCCATTGGACATCAGCCACGCACACGACTTCGTTACCCCGCTCACGGCCCCATCGACTTGCGACATACGAGGGAACCTGCGACCGGCTCGAACCAGCTAGCGTGAGCGGCGTGAGTCCCGAGGAACT